>Ga0209157_1000327_pt1 | contig 41210 bp, 46 predicted proteins | sample GraSoiAngelo_135_FD_185892 | JGI IMG/M metagenome (GOLD analysis project Ga0209157, IMG submission 185892) | Grasslands soil microbial communities from the Angelo Coastal Reserve, California, USA - 14_0929_05_40cm (SPAdes) (version 2) | ecosystem: Environmental > Terrestrial > Soil > Grasslands ...
CGGCTCGATCAGCAACTGCATGCCCTCGTCCGCGAGACGCCGCGCGGCATATTTCAGGTTCGACACATACGTGGCATGCAGGCGCGCGCGATCCGCGTCCGGCGGAGCAATGCCTGCCATGCAATGCACGCGCCTGCAGCCCGCGGCACGCGCGTAACGCACTGCGATTTCCAGGTCGTCGCGGAAGCGGGCTTCGCGACCCGGCAGGCAAGCGGTGCCGTGCTCGCTGCGCTGCGGATCGCCGCGCGGCATGTTGTGCAGCACGACTTCCACGCCCGCGGCGCGCGCCCGCGACGCGAGCTCCTCGGGCTTCCAGGCGTACGGGTATTGGTACTCGACGGCGCGAAAGCCGGCGTTCGCGGCCGCGGCGAAGCGGTCGAGAAAATCGATCTGCGGGAACAGCATCGATAAATTCGCGGCGAGCTTCGGCATAATGCGAGCATAGCTTGAAAAATCTCCGCTTGATCCACGTCGCGGTTCTCCTTCTCGCGCTCACCGCGTCGGGGCCCGCGACGGCTGCCGACGGCGTCGCACTGCCGTGGTGGATCTGGCCGATTGCCCTCTTTGCCGTAAGCTTCATCATCGGCATCGTCGCCGCGCTGGCGGGCGTCGGCGGGGGCGTGCTGTTCGTGCCCATCGTCGGCAGCTTTTTCCCTTTCCATCTCGATTTCGTGCGCGGCGTCGGGCTGCTGTTCGCGCTTTCCGGCACGCTGGCTGCCGGCCCGGTGCTGCTGCGCACGGGGATGGCGAATCTGCGGCTGGTCATGCCGCTGGCGCTCGTCGGCTCGATCGCCTCGCTGGCGGGAGCTGTGGTCGGGCTGTCGGTAGCGACCGACCTTCTGCAGATCGCGCTCGGCGCTACCGTAATCGCCATCGCCTTCGTGATCTGGGCCACCAAGGCCGCCGACTTCGGCGTGGTCGAGTCCGACGCGCTGGGCGAGCTGCTGCGGCTGAGGGGCGAGTTCGAGGATCCCGCCGACGGCATGCGCATCGACTGGCGCACCCGTCGCACGGCAGCCGGTCTCGCTGCGTTCGCCGCGATCGGCTTCTTCGGCGGCGTGTTCGGACTCGGCGCCGGCTTCGCCAACGTCCCTGCGCTGAACCTCCTGATGGCGGCGCCGATGAAGGTCGCGGTCGCCAGCAGCGGACTCATCATCTCGATCATCAACAGCTCCGCGGCATGGGTTTACATCCATCGCGGTGCATTGCTGCCGCTGCTCGCAGTGCCGTCCATCCTCGGGGTCATGCTCGGCTCGCGCATCGGCGCACGCCTGCTGAGTGTGACGCCCGCGGCCGTAATCCGGCGGCTGGTCATCGCCGTCATGCTGCTCGCCGGAGCGCGCGCCTTGCTGAGAGGACTGGGAATATGGACGTGAAACCGCACGACGAGCACATTCAGCGCGTGTACGCGCGCTGGCTCGATGCCGCCACGAAGACCGGTTTTGCCGCCTCGCTGTGCGCTTTTCTGCTTTACGTCTCCGGCGCCCTGCCGCCTTACGTGCCGCTGGAACGCCTGTCCGTTTCTGCTTTACGTCTCCGGCGCCCTGCCGCCTTACGTGCCGCTGGAACGCCTGCCCGAACTGTGGGGCTTGCCGGTGGGACGCTTCCTCGAGCAGACCGGGGCCCCGACAGGGTGGAGGTGGGTCGCGATGATGGATCACGGCGACTACCTGAGCCTCGCCGCAGTCGCGCTCTTCGGTCTCATTACGCCAGTCTGCTACCTGCGCATCGTGGCGCCTCTTTTGCGGCACGGCGAGCGGCTGCAGGCGGCGCTTGTCAGCGCGCAGATCGCGGTGCTGGCGGCCGCCGTCTCGGGGCTGTTCGCCGGCGGCTAGCGGCACGTGCTAGACTTTTTTCGCTGCAAACCCGTCACACAAAGAGGGGAAAACAATGGGTGCCATCTTTCAATCCTTGGGACGTACTATCACCGCGGGCGTCGTTGTCCTGGTGGTCCTGCTTGCCATCGCTAGAGCCATCACCGGTACCTGGGTCCCAGTTGCGGAGCACAGCTGGTGGCAGTTCGCGTTGCGCTGGCTGCACGTGACCGCAGGCGTGATGTGGATCGGGCTTCTCTGGTACTTCAACTTCGTGCAGACCCCGTCGATGCCGAAGATTCCCGACGAGCAGAAGCCAGCCATCAGCAAGGTGATCGCACCGGCCGCGCTGTTCTGGTTCCGCTGGGCGGCGATGGCGACCATCATCCTGGGCCTCATTCTGGCCTGGATGAACGGCTACGTAGGACCGGCGCTGATGCTCCAAAAAGGCGTCCTCGCCATCGGCCTCGGCATGTGGCTCGGCATCATCATGTGGTTCAACGTGTGGTTCATCATCTGGCCCAATCAGAAGAAGGCCCTCGGCATGGTCCAGGTGACCCCGGAAGAGAAGACCAAGGCGGCGCGCCTGGCTGGCATGACTTCGCGCATCAACACCATGCTGTCGATCCCAATGCTCTATTTCATGGTGGCGCAGTTTCACCGCGGCCTGTAGCAGGCAGGGCAAATGCCACCACGACTGTGGCAGGTGTGGTGGGTATACGGGATTCCAGTGGGCCTGGTGGCGGCCGCCATGTTTGCGATCGCGGATAACGCCCGCGACGCCGGCCAGACGCACTGGGGAGACCTGCTCGATATCGCCCGTCTCGGCGTCTACTGGTTCTGGTTCCGGCTGGTCTGGAGGTACTCGCGCAACGTCGGGCTGCGCGTCTGGACTATCACGGCTCGCGCCGCCGCCGTGGCCGGGCTGGTCGCGATGGCATTGTCCTAGCGGGGACGCTCCAGCCCGCCCAGCTGGACTCCGGGCTTGATGCCGCGCTGCGCAAACCAGCCGCGGTTCATCTCCAGCGCGTAACGCGCCGGCTGCGCCGCGCAGTGAGACTGCTCGCTGTGCGGCCGCATGTCGGCGATGTTGATGATCGCGCCCCGCTCGTCCAGAAACGCCACCGAGAGCGGAATCAGCGTGTTCTTCATCCACATGCACTGGATTGCCGTCTCGTCGAACACGAACAGCATGCCGTCGTTCTGGCCGAGGGATTTGCGGTGCATCAACCCCTGGGCACGGGTGGAGAAGTCCGTGGCCACTTCGGCGCGAATGATGTGCATGCCGGCCTTAAGCTGAACCGTGGGCAGCGGTTGCGCCCACGCCGGAACTGCGATCAGCATCAGGGCAAGAAGGCGGCGCATGGAAAATAAAAAAGGCAGGGACAGGCCCTGCCTTCTCGGTAATCGAAGCGGGTTACTTCTTGTCCATCTTGTCGGTCTTCTTCTTGCCTTCGCCCTTCTTCTTCTCCATCTTTTTCTTGTCGCCTTTCTTCTGGGCCATCTTCTTGTCCTTGGCGGGCTTTTCCATCTTCTTCTCGTCCTTCGGCTGCGCGACGGCACTCGGCGCGGCGAAGGCGGAAGCGGTCACGGCCGTAAACATCGCGGCGACGATCACGGACAGCAGCTTGCTCATTTCGTTCTCCTGGTTGGTTTTCGAAAACGGGTGGACGCGACGAGTCGAGCGCTACCCGGAGCCAGTAACGCACCACCGGAAGCGCGCGTTGACCGCAGTACCACATTCCTTTGCGGGAATGCGCTAAATCATTGTTTCTTAAAGACTGTGGCCGCAGTATAATGGCGCCCCTTATGGCCTACCAACATATCAAGATCCCCCAGGGCGGCGAAAAGATCCGGGTGAGCAAGGATTTCTCGCTCTCGGTGCCTGACCAGCCGATCATTCCCTACATCGAGGGCGACGGCACCGGCGTCGACATCACTCCGGTGATGCTGAAAGTCGTCGATGCGGCTGTGAAGAAGGCCTACGGCGGCAAGCGCAGGATCGTCTGGATGGAGATGTTCGCCGGCGAGAAGTCGTGCAGGGTGTACGGCGAGAATGTCTGGCTGCCGGAGGAAACCCTGCAGGCGGCGAAAGAGTTCGTCGTATCGATCAAGGGGCCGCTCACCACGCCGGTCGGCGGCGGCATCCGTTCGATCAACGTCGCGCTGCGCCAGGAGCTGGACCTCTACGTCTGCCTGCGGCCGGTGCGCTGGTTCAAGGGCGTGCCTTCGCCGGTAAAGGAACCGGAAAAGGTCGACATGGTGATCTTCCGCGAGAACGCCGAGGACATCTATGCCGGCATCGAGTGGCCGGCGAAGTCGCCCGAAGCGAGGAAGGTGATTGATTTCCTCGTCCGCGAGATGAAGGTGAAGAAGATCCGCTTCCCCGAGTCGTCGGCGATCGGCATCAAGCCGGTCTCCATCGAGGGCTCGGAGCGCCTCACCCGCAAGGCGTACCAGTACGCCATCGACAACCGGCGCAAGTCGGTGACGCTTGTCCACAAGGGCAATATCCAGAAGTTCACCGAGGGCGGGTTTCGCGACTGGGGATATCAGCTCGCGCAGCGCGAGTTCGCGGCTAAGCCGCTCGACGGCGGTCCTTGGCACAGCTTCAGGAATCCCAAAACCGGGCAGGACATCGTGATCAAGGACGTGATCACCGACGCGTTCCTGCAGCAGATCCTGCTGCGGCCGGCGGAATACGACGTAATCGCAACATTGAACCTCAACGGCGACTACATCTCGGACGCCCTGGCGGCTGAAGTCGGCGGCATCGGCATCGCCCCCGGGGCCAACTTGAGCGACACGGTTGCCATGTTCGAGGCCACCCACGGCACCGCGCCGAAATACGCCGGCAAAGACTACGTCAACCCAGGCTCGGAGATCCTTTCGGCGGAAATGATGCTGCGCCACATGGGCTGGCCCGAGGCGGCCGACACCATCCTCAGGTCGATCGAAAAGACCATCTCGGAGAAGATCGTCACCTATGACTTTGCCCGGCTGATGCAAGGGGCGAAGCAGGTGTCTTGCTCAGGCTTCGGCCAGGCAATGATAGAAAGGATGTAGAAGCAAAAAAGGCCGCCCGAAAGGCGGCCTCCTTGTCAAGGCGGTTCCCGTTAGACCTTCTGGATGTTGGAGGCCTGCTTCCCCTTGGGCCCCTGCACCACGTCGAAGCTGACTTTCTGCCCTTCCTTGAGGGTCTTGAAGCCCGCCATGTTGATGGCGGAAAAATGCGCGAACAAATCCTCGCTGCCGTCATCCGGCGTGATGAAGCCGTAGCCTTTCGCGTCGTTGAACCACTTCACGGTGCCTGTTGCCATGCTCTCTCCCTGTCTTGTTGATTGAGCTACCGGGCGTTTACCCGAGCCATGCCTGGAACTCCACGACCCCGCCGCCCTATGGCGAAACAGACAGCCTGAATCCAAACACAGGCGCCCTTTTACGCGCCCCGCCGGGCTGCGTCAAGGGCCGTGCCGGAAGTGTCGCGTGTGCGCCAACATCGTGAAAAAGCACCGCATTCTGCGCCGAATGTTCCCGTCGCCGCATTGCGTGACCCCCCTACATTGATTAGGATAGACCGCAGGCAGCGGTTGAAACTGAGGCAACAACGGAGCGGGAACGGGCGAGCACAGAGATTGTCCGACTTCGGAGGGCACGGGCGCGTAGCAAGGCGGCATGGCGCAGTTTAAGGACGACACCATACTGGAGGCGCAGCGCAGCAAGCTGAAGCCTCCGCCGATGTTCAAGGTCATGCTGCTGAACGATGACTACACGCCGATGGAGTTCGTAGTAGTGGTGCTGCAGAAGTTTTTCGGCATGACGCGGGAGCGGGCCACCCAGGTCATGCTGAAGGTGCACCGGGAAGGCATTGGAGTCTGTGGGGTCTATCCCCACGACGTCGCGGCCACCAAGGTGCAGCAAGTAGCGGCGTATTCCCGAAAGCACCAACACCCGCTACAGTGTGTAATGGAAGAAACGTGAAAGCAGAAGGAAACGCAAGGAAATGATCGCCCAGGAGCTTGAAGTCAGCCTGCACATGGCGTTCGTCGAGGCGCGGCAGAAGCGCCACGAATTCATCACCGTCGAACACCTGCTCCTCGCCCTGCTGGACAACCCGACCGCCGCCGAGGTGCTGCGCGCCTGCGGTGCCAACATGGACGAGCTGCGCAAAAACCTGACGCAGCACATCGTCGAGCAGACACCGCGGATCGCCGCCGACCGCGAGGTCGACACCCAGCCGACGCTGGGCTTCCAGCGCGTGATCCAGCGCGCCATCCTGCACGTCCAGTCCTCGGGCAAGAAGGAGGTCACCGGAGCGAACGTCCTGGTCGCCATTTTCGGCGAGAAGGACTCGCACGCAGTGTATTTCCTCCAGCAGCAGGGCATCGCGCGGCTCGACGTCGTCAACTACATTTCGCACGGCATCACCAAGACGCCGCAGGCCCATCAGGGCAAGGGCGAGCAGGACGCCGACCAGGAAGGCCAGGCCGAGACCTCGAACAGCCCGCTCGACAACTACACGCAGAACCTGAACGCGCTGGCGCTCGCTGGCAAGATCGATCCGCTGATCGGCCGCGACAGGGAACTCGAGCGCGTGGTGCAGACGCTGTGCCGCCGGCGCAAGAACAACCCGCTGCTGGTCGGCGAGGCCGGCGTTGGCAAGACCGCCATCGCCGAGGGCCTGGCGCGGCGCATCGTCGAGGGCAACGTGCCGGACTTGCTCGCCAAGTGCACCGTGTACGCGCTCGACATGGGCGCGTTGCTGGCAGGCACGAAATACCGCGGCGACTTCGAGCAGCGGCTGAAAGCGGTGCTGAAGCAGCTCGTCGACAACCCCAATGCGATCCTGTTCATCGACGAGATCCACACGGTGATCGGCGCCGGCGCGGCCTCGGGCGGCACGCTGGATGCGTCCAATCTGCTCAAGCCGGTGCTTTCCACCGGCCAGCTGAAGTGCATCGGCGCTACGACCTACAACGAGTACCGCGGCGTGTTCGAGAAAGACCACGCCCTGTCGCGCCGCTTCCAGAAGATCGACGTCGTCGAGCCGTCGGTCGACGAGACGGTGGAGATCCTGAAGGGCCTGAAGACCCGCTTCGAGGCCCACCATAGCGTCAAGTACACCGCCAACGCGCTGACAACCGCCGCCGAGCTGTCGGCGCGCTACATCAACGACCGTCACTTGCCCGACAAGGCAATCGACGTCATCGACGAAGCCGGCGCAGCGCAGCGCATTGCGCCCAAGGCGAAGCAGAAGAAAATCATCGGCAAGTCCGAGATCGAGGAGATCATCGCCAAGATCGCGCGCATCCCGCCGCGCAGCGTTTCGACCGACGACCGCAGCACGCTCGCCAACCTCGACCGCGACCTCAAGGCCGTGGTGTTCGGCCAGGACCAGGCGATCGATGCTCTGGCCTCGGCGATCAAGATGGCACGCTCGGGCCTGGGCAACCCGCAGAAGCCGATAGGCAACTTCCTGTTCTCGGGACCCACCGGCGTCGGCAAGACGGAGGTGGCGCGGCAGCTGGCCTACTGCATGGGCATCGAGCTGATCCGCTTCGACATGTCCGAGTACATGGAGCGGCACGCGGTGTCGCGCCTCATCGGCGCACCGCCGGGATACGTCGGCTTCGAGCAGGGCGGCCTGCTCACCGAGGCGATCACCAAGAAGCCGTACTCGATATTGCTGCTCGACGAGATCGAGAAAGCGCACCCGGACATCTTCAACGTGCTGCTGCAGGTGATGGACCACGGCACGCTGACCGACAACAACGGCAGGAAGGCGGACTTCCGCAACGTGTGCATCGTCATGACCACGAACGCGGGTGCCGAGTCGCTGGCGAAGACCCAGATGGGATTCACACCCTCGGTGCAGCCGGGCGACGAGATGGAGGCGATCAAGCGGATGTTCACCCCCGAGTTCCGCAACCGCCTGGACGCGATCATCTCGTTCCGTGCGCTCAACCACGAGATCATCATGCGGGTGGTCGACAAGTTCCTGATGCAGCTCGACGAGCAGCTTGCGGAGAAGAAGGTCGAAGCGCAGTTCAGCCAGAGCCTGAAGGAGCACCTGGCGAAGAAGGGCTTCGATCCACTGATGGGTGCGCGGCCCATGGCGCGGCTCATCCAGGACACGATCCGGCGAGCGCTGGCCGACGAGCTGCTTTTCGGGCGGCTCCAGCACGGCGGCAGGGTAAGCATCGATGTCGGCGACGACGAGAAGATCAAGCTGAAGTTCGAGGAAGAAACCGCGTCCGTCGCCTGACCCCTTGATTTTGGGTTGCTCTGGGAGGAGTCCAATGATTCCTAGAATCGCGCTTGGGGCGATACTGACATGCGCAGCGTTCGCCGCCAACGCCCAGGACAGCGCCGTCGCACGCAGCCTGGCTGCCACCTGCGCCAACTGCCACGGCACCGATGGGCGCAGCGCGACCAGGGAGGTCCCCGTCGCGCGCAGCCTGGCTGCCACCTGCGCCAACTGCCACGGCACCGATGGGCGCAGCGCGACCAGGGAGGTCCCCGCGCTCGCCGGGCAGCCGAAGGAGTTCCTGGTTTCGCAGATGAAGGCCTTCGAGGAAGGCAAGCGTCCTGCCACCGTAATGCACCAGATCGCCAAGGGCTATACCGACGCGCAGATCGACCTGCTTGCCGGGTACCTCTCGGCGCAGAAGAAATGAGGCGATCATGAAACGCAGAGATTTCCTGAAGCTTGCCGGCGCATTGTCGCTCGCCGGCTGCGCGGGCACGGCAGCGTCGAAGGGGCGCGTCGTCGTCATCGGCGGGGGCTACGGCGGCGCCACCGCTGCCAAGTACATCCGGCTGTGGGACCCCTCGATCGAGGTGGTGATGGTCGAGCGCGAGAACGTCTTTACTTCCTGCCCGATCTCGAACCTCGTGCTAGGCGGGTACCGGAGCATGGACGATATCCGCCGCGGCTACGACGGCCTGCGCACGCACGGCGTGCGGATCGTGAACGACGAAGCTACGGCTGTCGACGCCGCGAAAAAGGTGGTGCGGCTGCAGCGCGGCGGCGACCTGACGTACGACCGGCTCATCGTGTCGCCCGGAGTGGATTTCCTCTTCGGCGAAGTCGAGGGCTACGCCGACGCGATGAACTCCGGGCGCGTTCTCCACGCCTGGAAGGCCGGGTCGCAGACCGTAGAGCTGCGCAAGCAGCTGGTCGCGATGAAGGACGGCGGCGTCTACGTGCTATCGGTACCGACCGCGCCGTACCGCTGTCCGCCTGGTCCGTACGAGCGCACCTGCCAGGTAGCGAGCTACTTCAAGCAGGCAAAGCCGCGTTCGAAGGTGCTGGTGCTCGACGCCAATCCGGACGTGATGTCCAAAGGTCCGCTGTTCAAGCGCGCGTGGGAGGATCTCTACAAGGGGATCGTCGAGTATCGCCCCGGACAGAAGGCCGTCGGCATCGATCCCGGAGGCATGGCGGTGAAGCTGGAGTTCGACAGCGTCCGCGGCGACGTCCTCAACGTCGTCCCGCCGCACCGCGCCGGCGACATCGCCGTTAAAGCGGGCCTGATCACGCACAACAACCGCTGGTGCGACGTCGACTGGCGGACGCTCGAGTCCAAGGCGGTCAAGGGCGTGCACGTGCTCGGCGATTCGACGCTGTCGGCCTCCGCCATGCCGAAATCCGGGCACATGGCCAACCAGCACGCGAAGGTGTGCGCGGACGCAGTGGTCGCGCTCCTCAATGGCCGCGAGCCCAATCCCAACCCGGTGATGAACAACACCTGCTACAGCTTCGTGTCGGACAAGGAAGTGATCCATGTCGCGTCGGTGCACCAATGGGACGCCGGTCAGGGCACGCTGCTTCCGGTGAAAGGGGCAGGCGGCGTCTCCAGCGCCCGCTCCGAGCTCGAGGGTCAGTACGGCTGGTCCTGGGCCCAGAACATCTGGGCCGACATGCTGAGCTAGCGCCCGGTGCTGCCGAAGCCGCCCGCAGCGCGCGAGCTGGCGGCGAACTCCTCGACCACTTCGAACTCGACCTGGACCACCGGGACCACGACCAGCTGGGCGATGCGGTCGAGCGGCTGGATGGTGAACGCGCTTTTGCCGCGGTTCCACACCGAGACCAGCACTTCGCCCTGGTAGTCTGAATCGATCAAGCCGACCAGGTTGCCGAGCACGATGCCGTGCTTCGAGCCGAGACCGGACCGCGGCAGGACCATCGCTGCATAGCCGGGATCGCCGAGATGAATCGCGATTCCCGCGCGCACCAACTGGCTGTCCCCGGGATGCAGCGTGAGCGGCGCATCGATGCAGGCGCGCAGGTCCAGGCCGGCCGCTCCGGCCGTCGCGTAATGCGGCAGCATGCTGCGAATCCTCTCGTCCAGGATCTTGAGCTCGAGCCTCCTCATTTCTTCTGCGGCAGCATGCCGGCGACGTGCTCGACGAGCTTGCGCGCCAGCTCGAGCTTCGCACCCGTACCAAGCGGATGCTCGCCGCGATCGTCGTAAAGGACGATCGAGTTCGTATCGGCTCCGAGCGCGTCCTGCACCAGATTGGCCGCCAGCAAGGGCAGGTTTTTCGTGGCCCGCTTTTCTTTCGCATGCTGGTCCAACTTCTCGCTTTCGGCGGCGAAGCCGACGCAGAACGGGCCGTTTTTCATTCCCGCCACGTAGGCGAGGATGTCGGGATTCTCTTCAAGCTCGAGGGTCACGGCGCGGCCGTTCGCCTTCTTGATCTTCTGCGTCGAGGGGGTCTTCGCCTTGTAATCGGCCACGGCCGCCACTGAGATGAACACGTCGCTCGACAGCGCGCGTTTCTTGACCGCTTCGAACATCTCCTGTGCCGTGCGCACGTCTATCCGCGCCACCCCGGCAGGCGTTGCCAGTGACACCGGGCCGCTCACCAGGGTGACTTCGGCGCCGGCTTCCTGGGCGGCGCGCGCCACGGCGTAGCCCATTTTCCCGGAGCTCGCGTTGGTCAGCACCCGGACCGGATCGATGGGCTCCTCGGTCGGACCCGCCGTCACGAGCACGCGCTTGCCCGCAAGTCGCTTGGGAGCAAAGAAGGCCTCGATCTCGGCTGCGATCTGCGCCGGCTCGAGCATTCGGCCGTAACCGGTTTCGCCGCACGCCTGGTCGCCTGCCACCGGACCCTCGATCAGCACGCCGTCGTCGCGCAGCATCCCTAGGTTGCGTTGCGTCGCCGCGTTCTCCCACATCTCGACGTTCATTGCCGGCGCGAGCATCAGCGGGCAGCGTCTGGCGACGCAAAGGGTGGAAAGCAGGTCGTCGGCAAGGCCGTGCGCCACTTTCGCCATGAAGTCCGCGCTCGCAGGCGCCACGACGATCAGCTCGCGGTCGCGGGACAGCTCTATGTGGCCCATGGCGTCGGGCACGCGCTGGTCCCACAGGTCGCTCCAGACCGGCTGATTGGATAGCGCCTGGAAGGTCACAGGGGTCACGAAGCGGGTCGCCGCCTCGGTCATCGCTACGCGCACGTCGGCGCCGGCGCGGACCAGCAGGCGCGCGAGCATGGCCGCCTTGTAGGCAGCGATTCCGCCGGTGATGCCGAGCAGGATGCGCTTGCCTTTCAACATGTCATCGGGCGCGTGCCGGCCGCGTTATCAGGGAAGTCGATTCTAAGGGAAACACCCCGGTATGGCGATTTCGGACTGGCCCATCGCCGAACGGCCGCGCGAGCGGCTGCTCGCCAAGGGCGCCTCAATATTGAGCGATGCGGAGCTCCTTGCCGTGCTGTTGCGTACCGGCCTGCGCGGCAAAAGCGCAGTAGAGCTCGCCCGGGAGCTTCTGGAACAGTTCAATGGACTCACGGGATTGTTCAGCGCAGGGAGCGAGCTTGCGAAGGTGAAAGGCCTCGGGGACGCCAAGCGCGCGCAATTCGCCGCCGCGATCGAGCTCGCCCGCCGCTCGATTGAAGAGAAGCTCCAATCAGGGGCAGCGTTGACTTCTCCCGGGGCAGTGCGCGACTACTTGCGGCTTGCCTTGGGAGGAAAGCTGCACGAGGTCTTCGTTTGCATCTGGCTTGATGCGCAGCACCGCGTCATCAAATTCGACGAGCCGTTCCGCGGCACACTGACGCAAACCAGCGTCTATCCGCGGGAAATTGTGAAGGCGGCGCTCGCTGTCAACGCCGCCGCCGTGATCTTCGCTCATAACCATCCGTCCGGCGCCGCGCAGCCGAGCCAGGCCGATGAGCTGCTCACCCGTAACCTCAAGGAGGCTTTGGCGCTCGTGGACGTGAAGGTCCTCGACCACTTCATCGTCGCCGGCAGCCACGCCCTGTCCTTCGCTGAGAGGGGCTTGTTGTAGTAGAATCCGCGCCTTTGCCGTTCCGGAGAATCCGATGTCCCGCGTCTGCCAAGTCACCGGCAAGAAGCCCATGAAGGGCCACCTCGTGTCGCACGCCAATAACAAGACGATCCGCACCTTCCAGCCCAACCTGCATTACCGCCGCTTCTGGTTGGAAAGCCAGAACCGCTGGGTCCGCCTGCGAGTATCCACCGCCGGGCTGCGCCGCATCGACAAGCTCGGGGTCGAGGCGGTTCTCGCCGAGATCAAGGCGAAAGCCAGGCCCAGGGCATAAGGAGGAACCGTGCGCGAAAAGATCAAGCTCGAGTCATCGGCCGGAACCGGTCACTTCTACACAACAACCAAGAACAAGCGCACCACGCCCGACAAGCTGGAGATCAAAAAGTACGATCCCAAAGCCCGAAAGCACGTGCTTTACAAGGAAACGAAGCTGAAATAAAGAAGCGCCTTACAGCTAGGCGTACGAGCGCAGGCGCTGCGAGAAATCCATCAGTGACCTGATGCCGCTGGCATCGGCGCGGCGACACCAGTCCTGCAATTGCCGAAGCAGTTGCTCTTTCGACGCGCTCGAGCGTTCCCATAGCGCGACCAGCTCGTGGCGCATCGCGACGACCGTTGCGAGGGCGCGAGATGTCTTCAGCGCCTCGGCCAGCCTCGCGCGCTCGGCGCCGGCGAGCGCTTGTCCACGCAGCAGCGCCCGCCGCAGCGAGTGCAGCACCTCTGCGTCGCGCGGCGACCAATGCTTCAACCGCTCGACTTCTTCGGCATAGGTGCGGCGCACCGACTTGGCATAGCGCGACAGCACGTCATACCGGTTGGAGATCACGGCGTGCAGCGTTTCGAGGTCGGCAGCGGCCTTGGGACGCGCGAAACGCGGCTTGGGCGCGAGCTTTTTTACCGTCGCCAGCCCAAGCGCCTGCAGGACGCAGATGTACATCCAGCCGACATCGATTTCGTACCACTTCGAAGACAGCTTGGCCGACGAGGCGAAAGCATGATGGTTGTTGTGCAATTCCTCGCCGCCGATGAGGATCCCCCAGGGGACGATGTTGGTGCTCGCGTCGGCGACGTCATAGCTGCGATAGCCAAAGAAGTGGCCGACGCCGTTGATCACGCCCGCTGCCCAGAACGGGATCCACGCGATCTGCGCCAGCCAGATAAGGACACCGGGCACCACTCCGAAGAGCAGCAGGTCGGCTGCGAGCATCAAGAACACGCCGAAGACTGAGCACCGGGTATACACGTTGCGCTCCATCCAGTCGTCCGGCGTACCGTGTCCATAGCGCTCCAGCGTTTCCTTGTTGAACGACTCTTTCACATACAGGAACACGCCAGCCCACAGCACGCGATTGATCCCGTAAATCTGCGGGCTGTGCGGATCCTCGACGGTTTCGCACTTGGCATGGTGCTTGCGATGGATGGCGGCCCATTCCTTGGTGACCATGCCGGTCGTGAGCCACAGCCAGAAGCGGAAGAAGTGCGATATGAGCGGATGCAGCTCGAGCGCGCGATGCGCCTGGCAGCGGTGGAGATAGATCGTTACCGCCGCGATGGTGACGTGCGTCAGTGCGAGCGCGGCCAGCGCGTAACCCCACCAGGGGAGATCCAGCAGACCGGAAAACAGCGTCAGTTTGAGTTGCCCTTAATGATTATGTAGGCGCCGCAATTCTACGCGAATTGGGGGCTGCAGAGTCCCAAAGATATGTAAGTTCTTCTTGCGGAAAGAGGAATTTATTCACATCTACAGCTCTGCATGGAACCGAAAGCTGAAAAAGTCCGCCGGGCCGCGGTCGCGGTTATAGCCCGGGTTCGCGATGCGCTGATACCCGAGGGAGAGGTACGTCTTTTTCACGACCGCCAAGCTGTAAAAGACTTCGAGGATCTGCTCCGTCGCGTAATTCAAGCGCCCGTCGCCAAGGAAGAAGCCCAGCCCGCCCGCGGCGAGATAATCGCGATGCGACCGCGAAAGCCCATTGATGTAAGCCGCGATCCCTACGGTGTCTTCGGGACGACTCCATCCGCTCCCCTTGATGAGCGTACCCGCCGCGAGCGAACGATCAATCTCCGTGAACATGAAAGCCTCGGTCTTGCCGTCACTCCAGCCCGCGCGCACGTACGCGCCGACATCTTGGCTGATCTCGACCTGTGTACTGACCCCGAAGCCCTTCTTGAACTCGGCCCGGCGCACCGACGCCACATCCGGCGTAGCCGCTGCAGCTCTGCCCAGAGCGATTGCGTCATCGTATTCGCCTGCGGTAACGCGATTGCGGAACACCAACGCGCGCGCTACGGCGGGCTTGCTGGCAAGCTTGTACGGCAATTCGAACTCGGCGACATCGCCATAGCGCCGGACACGGCGGGCTTGCTGGCAAGCTTGTACGGCAATTCGAACTCGGCGACATCGCCATAGCGCCGGACGATGCTGTGTTCCAGGCGCAGCCCATTCGACTCCACCGGCACGAGGAAACGCCCGGCGCGCGCTTGGAAGCGCGGCGTAATGTATTCGGCGGCGATTCCCCACGTGTAGCCCCGCGCATCGGCGGGAAAATCCCACGCGCCGTATGTGAGCGAGGACCAGTTCATGAACTGGGTGCGCGGATCGTGGCTGTATTCCAGCACGTCGAAGACGTCTAACACCGACAGGTTTCCCGCGGTGAGGACAAAGCGCTCGGCTGCGTAGCGTGTCCTCACCTGGTTCAGATCGGACTCCTTCTCCTCGATCTCGCCGCCGAGGTTCCAGGTGTGACGCGCGAAAAGCCGCGCCCGGTAGCCCCTCAACTGTTGTCCTGTCGTGCGCTGGATCTCGCCGTTGGTGAAGCCACCCGTTCCCAGCAGCTGCGAAAACGCCAATCCCTGAACGAACTCCGGATTGAAATACATCTCGGTCGCGTCGCCCAGCCGTGCGCCGAAGAAAAGCGTCCCGGTAAGCGTGCAACTCCATGCGCTGTTGGGGTCCAAGCTATGGGGACCGCTGTACGCCGCAGGGAAAGACGGCTTGTACTGCCGGATGTAGGTAGCCTGTCCATGAACGTCCGGCGCGGACTCGGGCACGTCGGCAGCGAAGGCCGGGCTCGCGCAGAGAATCGCTATGCAGGCCAAGCCTCGCATTGGGGGCGAATATAGCAACTTCCTGCGTTGTCAGCGCCGCCGGAAGGCTGCGGCGAAGAAGCCGTCGGTGCCGTGAATGTGCGGCCAGAGTCGCAGCCGCTCCCCGGTGTCCAGCGGGATTCGCTGAGCGGCAAGCAATTCATTGCATGGAAGGGGCGTGAACTCGGCATGCGCGGAGCAAAATGCGTCCGCAACAGCCTCGTTTTCATCCGGCAGAATACTGCAGGTTGCATACACGAGCCGGCCGCCTGGCTTCACCAGCCGGGCCGCGGCGGCGAGAATGCGGTGCTGCTTTTGAGCGAGCTCAGCAACCGCTTCAGGTCCGTGCCGCCATTTGAGGTCCGGATTACGCCGCAGGGTGCCGAAACCGCTGCAGGGCGCGTCGACCAGCACGCGGTCGAGCTTGCCGGCGAGGCGCTTGGCGCGCGTATCGCTCTCGCCGGAGAGCACTATCGCGTGCACATTGCTGACGCTCGCACGCGCGGCGCGCGGCGCGAGCGCGGCGAGCCGCTTCGCCGAGACGTCCAGCGCATAGATGCGCCCGGTGCCCCGCATCAGCATCGCCATCGCGAGCGTTTTTCCACCTGCTCCCGCGCAGTAATCGGCCACCATCTCGCCGCGGCGCGGTGCAAGCAGCCAGGCGAGCAACTGGCTGCCCTCGTCCTGCACCTCGATCAACCCGTCGCGGAACAAAGGATGGCGGTTGACTGGAGGCTTTCCCGATAGGCGGATGCCCGCAGGGGAATACGGTGTCGTCGAAGCTGCAATTTCATCCTCCCTCAGGCGAGCCAGCACTGCGTCGCGCGTCACGCGCGCTACGTTGACACGCAAATCGAGCGGCGCTGCGTTGAGCATGCCCTGTGCGATGCGCATGGCCTCGGCATCGCCGTGAGCGGCTACCAGCCGGTCCCATAGCCAGTCGGGCAGATCCGCGCGCACCGCCGCGGGGAAGGACTCGGCGCGCGCGGCACGGATCCGCGCCACCAGCTTCTCCTCAACGAGGCCTTCGAGAGCCCGCCCGGACAGGCCGATGATGCGCAGCAGCGCTGCCGCAAGCAGGGCTTCCGGCGCGCCGGAACCGGCGGCCGCTTCGAGCGAGCGCCTGCGGCGCAATGCGGCAAACGCGGCCTCGGCAACGAATGCCCGGTCTTGCTGACCGAGACTGCGGTGGCCGCGGAAGAACAGCGAAAGCGCCTCGTCGGCGGGGCGCGAAAGCTCAACAAGGCTTGAAAGCGCGGCGCTCGCCTGCGCCAGAAGCGCTCGTGTAACCCTCACGGAGACGAAATTCGGGTGGCGACCTGGTCGAGGCGCGTACCGTCCTTTCCGACGATGAGCAGCCGCACGGGGAGAAAATCGCGCTCCCTCGCCAGCCAGAGCTCGGCGCGTTCATTGTTTTCCTTGCGGCGAACAAGCTTGACGGTGTCGAATTCGCCCGCCGGCGTCACCAGCCGCCCGCCGTTTTCGACGCTATATAGCTGATCGGAAATCCCTTTCCCGTCGATGACATCGAGGGCTACCTGCCCAGCGTGGGGCGGAACGAACGCAAACTGGTAAAAAAAAGCCAGCCGGTCATGGGGATGTAGCGGCAGCGGGAGGGTTTTCGGGTCTCCCTGGTATTGCACGGTGACGGTCTTTGCGTTCCAGTCGAAGGTCGCGCGCTCCGTGTCGCGCCCGGTGCGCTTGTCCGAGTATTCCAGCGGCTGCAAACCCTGCGCCGTGATCGCGCCGCGGCTCTCCCGCCTGATCTTCCCGCGGAGGTAGAACAGGCCACGGCCCCTCCAGGTCTCGGTGACTTGGTATGCGCCGCCGGTGTGCTCGAAGCGATGCTCGATGTCGGCAAGGGCCATGCCGTTACGCGTGACCTCGTAGTCGATCTCGACGCGCGCCGGCGGCGCGGCCTGCGCAAGCGCCGCGACGCTAATCAGCAGCAAAAACCAGTTGCGCATCGTTACCCTTAACGCGGACCCGGTTAGCTTCGATGACTAGCCTGTCCTCGAGAAACCAGCGCACGGCGCGCGGATAGATCACATGCTCCTGCCGCAGCACGCGCGCAGCGAGCGTTTCGGCCGTGTCTTCGCTGCGCACCGGCACCGCGGCCTGAATGACGATCGGTCCGTGATCTAGCTCCGTCGTGACGAAATGGACGCTGCAGCCATGCAGCTTCGCCCCAGCGGCGAGCACACGCTCATGGGTGCGCAGGCCGGGGAACGCAGGCAGGGCAGCAAGGACGGATGAATATTGAGCAGCCTCTCCTTGTAGCGCGCCACGAACCCGGGCGTGAGCACGCGCATGAATCCGGCCAGCGCGATCAATTGCGGTGCAGCGCGGTCGATCTCGCCGGCGAGCGCGGCGTCGAATGCTTCCCGGCTCGAAAAACGGCGATGCTCGACGATCCGGGTCGCCACTCCCCGCGCGGCCGCGGTTTCGAGGCCCTTGGCTTCGGCTTCGTTGCTGATGACCGTGGTGATCGGCAGCCCGGCATCGAGCAACGCTTGCAGGTTGCTGCCCCGGCCGGAAATGAGCACCGCTACGGACATGAATCGCTTGAAAGAAAAAAGCCGCGTCGATTCATGACCCGGGGCCGATCATCGCCTCAGGACGCACCCAGCGGTCGAAATCGTCGGGCTTGACGTAGCCGAGCGCGAGCGCCGCCTCGCGCAATGTGGTGCCGTCGCGATGCGCCTTCTTGGCGATTTCCGCGGCGCGGTCATAACCGATGTGCGGTGACAGCGCCGTGACCAGCATCAGCGAGCGCTCTACCAGCTCGCGGATGCGAGCCTCATTGGCTTCGATTCCGCGTGCACAGTGCTCGTCGAAAGAGCGCGAGCCGTCGGCGAGAAGCCGCGCGCTCTGCAGGAACGCGTGCACGATCAGCGGCTTGTACACGTTCAGCTCGAGCTGGCCGGAGGCCGCGCCGATGCCGAGCGCGACGTCGTTGCCCATCACCTGGGCGCACAGCATGGTGAGCGCTTCCGCCTGCGTGGGGTTGACCTTCCCCGGCATGATCGAGCTGCCCGGCTCGTTTTCCGGGACGCGCAGCTCACCGAAGCCGGATCGCGGCCCCGAGGCGAGCAGCCGCACATCATTTGCCAGCTTGTTGAGGGCGGCGGCGAGCGTTTTCAGCGCCGCATGGGCGAAGACCAGGGGCTCGTGCCCCGCAAGCGCCGCGAATTTGTTCGGCGCGGATACGAACGGCAGGCCTGTGTCGCGCGAAATCCGTTCGCAGACGCGGTCGGCGAATTGCGGGTGCGTGTTCAGCCCCGTGCCGACGGCCGTCCCGCCGATCGCCAGCTGATAGAGCCGCGGCAATGCGTCGCGTATGGACCCAGACGCCAGCTCGAGCTGGGCGACATAGCCTGAGAATTCCTGCCCGAGCGTGAGGGGGGTCGCGTCCTGCAAGTGAGTGCGGCCGATTTTGACGATGCGATCGAAGGCGGCCTGCTTGGCCGCGAGCGTCGCGGCAAGCCGTTGCGCCGCGGGCAGCACATCGTCGTGCAGCGCGCGCGCCGCGGCGATGTGCATGGCGGTAGGGAACACGTCGTTCGACGACTGACCGAGATTGACGTCATCGTTCGGATGCACTAGGCGCTTAGGGCCGCGCTCGCCGCCGAGCAGCTCCGAAGCGCGGTTGGCGAGCACCTCGTTGACGTTCATGTTGCTTTGCGTGCCCGAGCCGGTCTGCCAGACGACCAGCGGGAACTCCTCGTCGTGCTTACCGTCGAGCACCTCCTGGGCGGCGCGCTGAATAGCCTCGGATTTGGCTCCATCTAGCAAGCCGAGCTGGGCGTTCACTGCCGCCGCGGCCTTCTTGACGAGCGTCAGCGCATGCAGCACGGCGAGCGGCATGCGCTCGCCGGAGATGCGGAAAAAACGCCGCGACCGCTCGGTCTGTGCGCCCCACAGCCGATCGGCCGGGACCTCGATCGGGCCGAAGCTGTCGTTCTCGATGCGAGTGCCGCTCATCGCGGCGGTAATGTTACTTCTACTCCCTGGCCTCTGGCTTTTTCGACCCGTTGTTCTGCTTCCTTATTTCCTCTTGCACCTTGGCCATGTCGAGCGACTTGGCCTGCGTGATCACCTGATCGAGCGCAGTCCCGGGCAGTGCGCCTGCCTGCTGGAACAGGATGACCTTGTCGCGGAACACCATCAGGGTGGGGATCGAGCGAATACCGAAGGCGCCGGCCAGCTCCTGCTCCTCGTCAGTGTTTACCTTGGCGAACACCACGTCCGGGTACGCCTCGGAGGCCCGCTCGTACACCGGAGCGAAGCCTTTGCAGGGACCGCACCATGGCGCCCAGAAGTCGACGATCACCATCGGGTTTTCGTTGACGGTCTTCTCGAAATTCTCCTTGGTGAGATCCAGCGTCGCCATCGCGGTCGTTTCGGAAAAAAACGTGCAGTGTACTCTAGACACCCATGTATGCCGGCCGGTTCGCGCCATCTCCCACCGGGCCGCTGCACTTCGGCTCGCTGGTCGCCGCGCTCGCCAGCTGGCTCGATGCGCGCGCGGCGGGCGGACGCTGGCAGGTGCGCATCGAGGATTTGGACCCGCCGCGCGAGCAGCCCGGCGCCGCCGGCCAGATCTTGCGTGCGCTAGCCGGCCAGATCTTGCGTGCGCTAGAAAGCCTCGGGCTCGAGTGGGACGGACCCGTGGCCTATCAAAGCCGGCGCCGCATGCTCTACCGCGACGCGCTCGAAAGACTTGCCGGCAAGACATATGCCTGCGGCTGCAGCAGAAAAGAGGTCGCCGATTCCGCCCTCGCTACGAACTCGGCCGGTGTTTATCCCGGAACCTGCCGCAACGGCCTGCCGGCCGGGAAGACCCCGCGGGCCTTACGCATGAGGACCACGTCAGAACCGATCTGTTTCGTGGACCGCGTGCAAGGCAAAATCGAGCAGTCGGTGGAACGCGACGTCGGTGATTTCATCGTGTGCCGTGCCGACGGCCAGTTCGCATACCAGTTGGCAGTGGTAGTCGACGACGCCGAGCAAGGTATTACGGACGTAGTGCGCGGTGCTGACTTGCTCGACTCAACGGCGAGGCAGATTTATCTGCAGCGCCTGCTCGGCTACCCGACACCGCGCTATCTTCACGTTCCGGTTGCGGTGAACGCCGTCGGCGAAAAGCTCTCCAAGCAGACAGGAGCGCCGGCGATCGGGCTGACAAGCGCCAGGGACCAACTGCGCAGAGCCCTCGCCTTTCTTGGCCAGCCGGAAGCAGCGAATCTGCGCGAAGCGGTCCGCAGCTGGAACCCGGGACTCATTCCCGCGAGGCGAATGGTTACCGCACCTGACGCGCTGGAATAACGACCGTCAGCAGCGAGCCGAGGATTAGCAACAGCGCAGCGTATTCCGCCCAGGTGGGGCGCTCGCCGAGAAACAGCATTCCGCTGAGGACCCCGACCACCGGAATAATCAGCATGCTGAGCGAGAACACCGTGACGCTGACCGCCGTGGCGATCCTGATCCACGCCCAATGCGCCCAAGCAAACGCAATGAGCACGTTATAGGCAATGCCGAGAGCCGCCTCGGGGCGCACATGCCTCAGCATGCCGAAATCGTCGAAAAGGAGCGCGCCAATGAAAATCGGTACACCGCCGAGAAGCATGATCCAGGCGGTGTACGGCCCAGCGGGCATCGACATCGGGTAGCGCTTCTGCAGGATCACGCCCAGCGCCCAGCTTGCCGCCGCGCCCAGCACGAGCAGCGAGCCGAGCGGCGCTTTCCCAAGGCTGACGATCCCTTCGCCGAGCAACAGCGCTAGGCCCGCCATGCCGCACGCCAGACCGAGGAGCTTGGCGCTCGTCAGGCGCTCGCCGAGCAGCCAAACGGACAAGGGGATCGCGAGCGCCGGCATGGTGTATGCGAGAATCGCCGCGCGGCCCGAGGCAATCATCGTCAGGCCGAAGGCCACCAGAACGTTCCAGCAGGTGATGTTGAAAAAGGCCAGCGCCGCCAGTCTTCCCCACTGCCCTTTCGGTACTCCCAGGCGCTGGCCGCCGGCGCGCAACACCAGGAACAGCACCGCCGAGCCAAGGCCGAGGCAAAGCGTGCGAAACGTCCACGGTGACACGTCGCCCAGCGCGACCTTCATGGCTGTCCAGTTGAATCCCCACGCGAGCGTGAGTCCGGCGAGCAGCCACCAGAGGCGCGGCGGCAGGTGATCCGGCTCTGCGCTCACGCCGTCGCGATCAGCGGCATGGCCTTCATTCCGCGCAGAACCATCGAGTCGAGCCAATCGAGCCGCTCGCGGGCCAGCTCGATGTGGCGCCACCGCTTGAGCACCGCGGGAAGCGCGATCTGACCTTCCAGCCGTGCGAGCGGGAAACCCAGGCAGATGTGCGCGCCGAAGCCGAAGGTCAGATGCGGCACACCGCTGCGCGACAAATCGAGGCGATCAGGCTGCGGATAGGCGCGCTCATCGCGGTTCGCCGCGTTCATCATCAGGAATACGCGCTCCCCGTGCCGCAGCGTGCGGCCATGCAGCACCTGCTCGTCCTGGACGATGCGCACCTGCGCACCGATCGGCCCGTCGTAGCGCAGCAGCTCTTCCACCGCGGCAGAAGCAATGCCCGGGGTCTCGCGCCATCGTTGTTGCTCGCCGGGAAAACGCAGCAGCGCGAGCAGCCCGTTGGCGATATGGTGCGTGGTGGTCTCGTGCCCGGCAAACAGCAGGAGCACACAAGTCGCCACCAGCTCGTCGTCGGTGAGACGGTCGCCATCCTCCTCGAGATTGACCAGCTCCGTCAGCAGGTCGTGTCGCGGCAGCGCACGGCGTGAGGCGATCAGCTCGCGGAACAGATGCACCATTTCCTGGGTCGCTGCCTCGGCGCGGCCGTATTTCTCCGGCGTATCGCGCGCGCTGCCGATGAAGAGCGCCATCTCGTCGGACAGGTGCTTCAGGCGCGGCAGCTCGCTATGCGGCACGCCGAGCATGTCCATGATCACCAGGGCCGGCAGAGGGCCGGCGAACTCGGCGATGAAGTCGAATTCCTCGCGCTCGCCGATCCGCTCCAGAAGCCACGTGGTGAGCGTCTCCACGTTTGGACGCAGGGCGTGGATGGAGCGCACGTTGAAGACCTTGCCCGCCAAGCGGCGGAGCCGCGTGTGCTCTGGCGGATCGCGGAACACCATCCACAGCGGCAGAACGCGCATCAACTGCGTGATGTGCTCGGCTTCACCCGAAGACAGCGTTGCAAAAAACGGTCGCAGCCGGTCCGAGGACACTCGGCTATCCAGGCATACTCGCTTGACGTCCTCGTAGCGCGTGAGCACCCACGCCTTGAGGACCGGGCTCCAATGCGCCGGGTCCTCATCTCGCATGCGTCGGTAAAGCGGGAACGGATCCGCCAGCACTGACGGGTCGTTCGGACGGTAATCGATGCTCATCTCTTGGTTGCCAGGCAGATCGACAGCATAGCGGGCGCATGCATGTTGGCGGCCGGGGCGAGGGGGAAAGCGACGGCTTCTGCGTAAGGGAGCACTAACTTTTGATTGTGCGATACATCAATTACTTACATTGCTATGCACAATCCTCTTGACTTTGGAGACGATCGGTCTAGAATTCGTTTTGCTGCATTGCACAAAACCCAGACCAGGAGCTAGGAAATGTACGTCACACCGGAACAGATTCAAGCGGCCAACAAGGCCACTGTAGAAGCACTTCTTGCCGTCGCCAACACGCAGTTCACTGCATTGGAAAAGCTGGCGACTATCCAGGCAAGCGCCGTAAAGAGTGCGTTCGAAGACAGCGTTGCCAACACCCGTGCGCTGCTCAGCGCGAAGGATGTGCAGGAGTTCGTTACGCTGCAGAACTCGTTTACCCAGCCCGCCATCGAGAAGGCCATCGCCTACTCGAAGAGCGTATACGAAGTCGCGACCGAGGCGAATGCCGAGTTGTCGAAAGTGGCGGAGCGCCGTGTCGCCGAGTGGAATGAGAACTTCGTGACGCTGCTCGATAAGGTTTCGAAGAACGCGCCGGCAGGCTCGGACGTCGCAGTCGCCGCGGTGAAGTCAATGCTCGCCGCCGCGAATTCGGCCTACGACAACCTCACCAAGGTCGCCAAGCAAGCCACCGAGATCGCCGAAGCGAACGTTGCTGCCGCAACTGAGACAGTAAAGGGCCTCGCGAAGCCAAAAAAGGCCGCGTAAGCGCCAAACCGGGCAGAAAAGAAGTAAGGAAGCCCCGCTTAGAGCGGGGCTTTTCATTTGTAGGGGAAGCCGCCCTCCGATACCGCTTGGCGCAATGCTTCCATCGCGTCGCCTACTTGGGCAGGGTCGCCCCGCACACCCAGTTCGACATGAATTCGGCTTCCGTCCTCTCCCATCGAGGGCAGGCTGAACACCTTCACATCCGGAAAGCGCGCCTCCACTGCTTCCATCGCCGGGATCAGCTGGCTCTCGCCAGCTTCATAGACCAGGATTGATCCTTCCGCCCAGCGGTCGCGGTCAAACAGCTGCTTGTACTGGGTATCAAGCACCCACTCGACCATTGGCGCCGCCATCTGCGGAAATCCTGGTACGAAATGGTGCTCGTGCAGCGAGAATCCTGGGATCCGATTCACCGGATTGGGAATGATCCGCGCGCCTTCGGGGAATTCGCCCATCTTCAGCCGCTGCGGAGTCGCCTCGCCACCGAAGCGCGCGCGGATCTCCCGCTCGGCATCGGGGTGCAGATGCAACGGCGCGCGCGCGGCCGCGGCGGCGCATTGCCGCGTGTGATCGTCCGGCGTAGCACCGATGCCGCCGAAGCTGAAGACGACGTCCCCTGAGGCGAAGCTGCGCTTGAGCGCCGCAGTGAGGCGCGCCGCATCGTCACCGAGGTATTGCGCCCAGGCAAGCCGCAGCCCGCGCTTTGTGAGGGCACCAATGAGGAAGGCGAGATGTCTGTCCTGGCGCTTTCCTACAAGGATTTCATCCCCGATGATGAAGGCGCCGAATGCCAAATCACGCTGCCTTTTTTGCCCACTGCTGCAGATCCTCCAGGCCGCCGATATGCTTGCCGTTGATAAATACCTGCGGCACAGTGCCACGGCCAGTGATAGCGCCGACCACGCGCGTGCGGATTCCGTGGTCAAGCGGTGCCTCGGCGTAATCGTAGCCAAGATCCTTCAGTAGGACCTTCGCTTTTGCGCAGTAGTCGCAGCCTTCGCGCGTGAGAATCGCCACCTGATCTGGCTTCTTTGCCTTGGGATTGATGTAGTTCAGCATCGTATCGGCATCCGACACGTCGTAGGGGTCGCCGGGTGTTTCCGGCTCGATGAACATCTTCTGGATCACGCCGTCCTTTACCAGCATCGAATAGCGCCATGAGCGCTTGCCGAAGCCGAGCTCGGACTTGTCTGCCAGCATGCCCATCTTCTGCGTGAACTCGCCGTTCCCATCCGGCAGCATTGTGACGTTGCCCGCCTCCTGCGCGGCCGCCCACTCGCTCATGACGAACGGATCATTGACCGAGACGCAGACGATCTTGTCCACTCCATTGGCGTAGAACGCCGGCGCCAGCTCGTTATAGCGCGGCACGTGCACGGACGAGCAGGTCGGCGTGAACGCCCCGGGTAGGGAAAATACCACCACGGTCCTGCCCTTGAACATTTCGTCGGCGGTGACGCTTTCCCACTCGTTGGCGGCGCGGATGCGGAACGTCACCTGAGGAACTCTTTGTCCTTCGCGATTGGCGAACATGATCTGACTCCTGGCTCTGGATTCAAACGGAAACACAGAGTCTAGGAAAGCACGTTCCGGGTGGCCAATGGTTTGTTCGGATGGCAGCAATAGCTGCAGCCTAATCGTGCTGCCGCGCGGCCTGCAGAGCGTCGAGCAGGTAGTAAATGAAGGCGAGCCCGAAAATTACTGGCGCGAACAAACCGAGGATCGGCACGTACGCCAGCAGCGCCAGCTGCAGGCCGAGCAGGTACAGGCCGCCGCGCCGCTCGCGGAAGATCCGCGCCATCTCGGCCGGGTCGGCATGCTCGGCAAGGGCGTCGTAGCGCAGGAGCCTTTGATTGCCCCAGCCGAGGATCGCCACCGGGATCAGGGGCCACAGCGGCGGCAGCAGCCAGAACGGCAGGGTAAGGATGCCAAGGCCGAGCATCCCGAAAAGCGCGACCAGGCCGTTCCACCCGCTCCCCGCGACCCCGCCGCCGCGGCGCCGCTCCAGATCCGGGAAGGAACGGCGCGCCACATGATCGACCATCGCCTGCATGCCGAAGATGCCGAGGATGAATAAAGCAGTGAGGTAAACCAGAGGCACGAACACGAGGAACAGCAGCACGTGCGCCGCGATGAGGGTGGCGTCGCCGAGGTTGAAGTTCGCGAAGAACATCGCCGTTTCGAGCCAGCGCTGCAGCACTGAGGCAATCAGGGTCGCAACGCGCACCCATAGCGCGATTGCCACAGTGCCCCAGATGGCGAGCGCGATCAGCATCGGCCATAACATCAGCCACAGCATGCGGGGATGCAGCAGGTTGGCGACGCCGTACAACAGCGAACGTGCGATGCTCATTTGCGCAGAGTCTGCCAGAGTTTCGCCAGACGCTTGACCGACGCAGGGATCGGGGTGCGCAGCTCCTGCGCGAAGAGCGAAACACGCAATTCCTCGACCAGCCAGCCGAACTGCTCGAGCTGCGCCGTGACCGCGCCCTGCCGCAGGCGCGCAGCAAGCTCCCGCCGGTAAGGCTGCTCGACGGACGCCAGCTCCACCGCCAGGCGCGCATCGCGCGCCGGGTCGGCGCGCAGCTTGTCGAGGCGCAGTGACGCCGCTTTCAGGTAGCGCGGCAGGTGCTGCAAGCGCTCCCACGGAGTGCGCGCGAGCCAGCCGGGCTCGAGGAGCCGCCCGAGCTGCTGCTTGATGTCATCACCGACCTGCGGGAACGCCTTCAGTGCAGGGAGCAATTTTTTCTCCAGCGCCGCGCGCTCGGCCAGGATGCCGGAGGCGGCACGGGCGATTTCCTGGGCGATGAGATTGAACCGGCTGCGGCCGTCTTCGACGCGGCGCGCGAAGTCGGCCTGCGTCATCGGCAGCGAGCCCGGAAGAAACGTGCGCTCGAGCGCCGCCGTGACGACGTCGGCTTTGAGCGGTCCGAGGGCGACGTCGCGCGCCAGCGTCCTTTCGAGGTCGCGAATGCGGTCGCGAAATGCGATCGCCAGCAACCGTCGCACTCCCCCGCGATGGATCTCACGTGCCTTCTCCGGAGAGTGGAAGACCTGCAGCGTGACCGCCTCCCCGGCGTCGGCCAGCGCCGGATAACCGATCAGCGTCTGGCCGGCGCGTTCGATTTCCATGATTTCGGGCAGATCGCCCATGGTCCAGCCGGTGTAGTGCTCCGACTCCGAGGCCGAAGCCTCAGTTTGCAGAATTGCTGCGGTTTTCTCGCCAAGGCTTCCTTTCAGCTGCGCGAGATTACGATCCATGCCGAGCTGCCGGCCGTGGTCGTCGACGACGCGGAAGTTCATATGGAGGTGCGCCGGCGCAGAGTCGGGCCGGAACGAATCGAGCGGGATGTCGAGATTGAACTTCTCGCGGATGTGGCGGGCGAGAGCCGCCGCGAGCGGTATGTCGGAGGGCGGGACTGCCTCGCAGAACGCGGCGGCGAACTCGTCGAGCGACCCGAGCTTGTGCCGCAGGCGCTGCGGGATCGACTTCGCCATGGCCCTGATCTTCTCCTTGAGCAGTCCGGGCACCAGCCACTCGGTACGCGCCGCCGGCACCTGGTTGAGCAGCGCGAGCGGTACGCTCATCGTGACGCCGTCGCGCGGCGAGCCGGGCTCGAAGAGGTACTCGAGAGCCAGGCGGTTCGGTCCGAGCTGCAACGCCGGGGGAAAATTGTCCGTAGTGATGCCGGCCGCCCGGTGCCGCATCAGGTCGTCGCGTGAAAGGTAAAGCAGCCTGGGAAGCTTGCGCTCGGCGTCCTTGCGCCACTTGTCGAAGTCGGCGCCGCTCGATATGCCTTGCGGGACGCGCGCGTCGATCAGGTCGTCGCGTGAAAGGTAAAGCAGCCTGGGAAGCTTGCGCTCGGCGTCCTTGCGCCACTTGTCGAAGTCGGCGCCGCTCGATATGCCTTGCGGGACGCGCGCGTCGTAGAAGGCGTGGATCAGCTCCTCGTCGACCAGGATGTCCGGCCGGCGCGACTTGTGCTCGAGGCGCTCGATCTCGGCGACGAGCCGGCGGTTGTGAGCGAAAAAGGGCGCCCGCGTCTCGAAATCGCCCTCGACCAGCGCCGAGCGGATGAAGATGCCACGCGAGAGCGCGGCGTCGAAGGACGCAAAGTCCACCCGGCGGTTTGCGTATACAGGTAGCCCGTAGAGCGTGCCGCGCTCGAGCGCCACGACCTGGGCGCGGCTCCTTTCCCAGTGCGGGTCCTGCCGGTCGCGCTTGAGCACGTGCGCACCGAGCTCCTCCAGCCACTTCGGATCGACATTCGCCACGGTGCGAGCGAAAAGCCGCGTGGTTTCGACCAGCTCGGCGGCGACGAGCCACTTGCCGGGTTTCCTGGTCCACGAACCGGGGTGCACCCAGAACTTGATGCCGCGGGCACCGGTGTAACTGCCTTCCGCCTCGTCGCGCATGCCGACGTTGCCGAGCAACCCGGCGAGCAGTGCGCGGTGGATGGCGCGATACCCCTCGGCGCTCTCGGGATTCGCCGAGGATGCCGGCCATTTCATCTCGCCGAGCGTGGTTTCAAGCTGAGTGTGGATATCGCGCCACTCCCGCATGCGCGGGACGGAAAGGAAGTTCTCGCGGCAAGCCTTCTCGAGCTTTCCGTCAAACAGCTTCCGGAGCTTGAGGAAGGCGAGAAAATCCGAGCGTTCGTCGGCGAACTTCGCATGGCGTTCGTCGGCGGCCGTCGCGCGCTCGAGCGGGCGCTCGCGCGGATCCTGCACCGAGAGCGCCGCGGCGATGATCAACAGCTGCTCGAGGCAGCCTTCGGCGCGCGCCGCGACCAGCATGCGGCCGACGCGCGGGTCGAGCGGCAGCCTGGCGAGTTCGCCGCCGAGCTGCGTAAGCTCGTTGCGTTCATCGACGGCACCGAGCTCCGTGAGCAATGCATAGCCGTCGGCGATTGCGCGCGGCGCCGGAGGATCGAGGAAGGGAAACTCCTCGACGTTGCCCAGGCTGAGGCTCTTTGCCCGCAGGATTACCGACGCGAGGGACGAGCGCAGCAGCTCCGGATCTGGGAATGCAGGACGCTTCTCGAAGTCCTCTTCGGAATACAGGCGAATGCAGACGCCCTGCGCAACGCGTCCGCAGCGCCCGGCGCGCTGGTTCGCTGCCGCCCGGGAGATCGGCTCGACGCGCAGCATCTCCACCTTGTTGCGATAGCTGTATCGCTTTACCCGGGCAAGACCGGTATCGACGACGTACCGGATGCGCGGCACCGTGAGCGAGGTTTCAGCGACGTTGGTGGCGAGTACGATGCGGCGCTCGCGCCCGGGCCTGAATACGCGGTCCTGATCCGGGGCGGAAAGCCGCGCATACAGGGGAAGAAGCTCCACTCCCGGATGCCGGCGCCTCAACACTTCGGCAGTGTCGCGGATCTCGCGCTCTCCGGGCAGGAATACCAGGATGTCGCCCTCGCCCTCGCGACACAGCTCCGCGACCGCGTCGGCAAGCGCCTGCTCCTCCTCTTCGCGAGTCGTGTCCTCGGAATCGCCGGCGACCGGCCGGTAGCGCATCTCCACTGGATAAAGACGCCCCGATACCTCGATCACGGGCGCGTTCTCGAAATGCCTGGAGAAACGCTCCGCATCGATGGTGGCCGACGTGACGACGAGCTTGAGATCGCTGCGGATTTCGACGAGCTTTTTCAGGTAGCCGATCAGGAAATCGATATTCAGGCTGCGCTCGTGCGCCTCGTCGAGAATGATCGAGCCGTACTGCCGCAGCTCGGGATCGCCCTGCGTCTCCGCGAGGAGGATGCCGTCGGTCATCAGCTTTATCGCCGTATCCGGCCGAACGCTTTCGTGGAACCGCACTTTGTAGCCCACCAGCGCGCCGACTCTGGTCCCGAGCTCGTCGGCGACGCGCGCCGCCACCGAACGCGCGGCGATGCGCCGCGGCTGCGTATGGCCGATGCGGCCGGCCGAGCCGCGACCCATCTCTAGCAGGATCTGCGGCAACTGGGTCGTCTTGCCCGAGCCTGTCTCGCCGCACACAATGACCACCGGATGCTTTTCCACGGCGGCGCGGATCGCGTCGCGCTTGGCGTTGATGGGCAGCGCGGGATCAATGCGTAGTAACACGATGAGACTTATGTCACAGAGTGCCTGGCCGGATTCGGAACTTCGCAACACCCTGTTGCAGCCCGGATGAATAAATGCATTCGTTCTTGACTTTCCGGAATGACAGAAACTAGATTCAGGTCACGGCAAGCTGGCCGTGAAGCCTCTCCCCTCAACCAACCTCTGGAGCGCAGATGAACCGCATAATGAATAACACGCTTTGCCGCATCTTGATCGCGCTGATGGCCTGGACGCCATTTCAAATGGCACAGGCAGGAATGATCGGCACCGAGCAGGTCGCCTCGACTGCTCAGCACGGCGACCGCACGGCTGTTCTTAGCATGCTCAGCCGTGCCGAGGTAGCGAGCCAACTCCAGGCGCTTGGCATAGATCCCGCACAGGCGAAAGATCGGGTTCAGGCAATGAGCGATCAGGAAATCGCGGCGCTCGCCAACCGGCTCGAGTCGCTGCCTGCCGGCGCGGACAGCGGCGCAGTGCTCCTCATCATCGTCATCGCGGCGGCGGTGTGGTGGTACATGTATAAGCGTTAGCCTTGGTCATCGGCAAAACGCCCGCGAATGCGGGCGTTTTCCATTTCACTGAGAACCTGATGGACGTAACGCGCGATCAGGTCCACCTCGAGATTCACTTTCGCACCCGGTGCGAGCCGCGCTAGCGTCGTGACCTGGAGGGTGTGCGGGATGAGATTCACTTCGAAAACGTCGCCCTCGACCCGGTTCACGGTCAGGCTGACCCCATCGACGCAAATGGAGCCTTTACCGGCGATGTAGCGTTTCAGGTCCGGCGGGGCACGCACCTGAAGCAAGCCGTTTGCGAGTTGCAGTACTTCGCCTACTCCGTCGACGTGCCCGGTGACCAGGTGGCCGCCGAGGCGCCCGCCCATGGCGAGCGCCTTCTCCAGGTTCACCTCGCCCGGTCGGTCCAGCCCCGAGGTAACGCGCAGCGTTTCGCCCGACACGTCGGCCGTGAATCCACGCGGGGTGATCGCCGAAACAGTGAGGCACACACCCTGCACGCAGATCGAGTCGCCCACTGCGATGTCGGCCAGATCGAGCGCGGGGCATTCCACCTCCAGCGGATGAACGCGCACGATCTTCCCCACCGCCTGCACGATGCCTGTGAACATGGCAGCGAAGGGTAACCCAAAAGAAATGAGGTCATACTGTAGCCATGCAACGGCAGGTGGAATTGATCAGCGCGGCTTGGGGCCTTGGAGGCGTGGATCCCGGGTGCGCCGACGCGCCCGCGGTGCTCGCGCCGCTCCTCCTTTCGCGCCTGCGCGAGTACGGCATTCCAACGCTGCCCGGCCCGATTCTGCGGCCGTCGCCGACAGAGCGGCGCAAGCAGGTCGCGGTAAGCAGGCTGTGCAGCCTTCTTGCTTCAGCGGTCGCTGACTCGCTGCGCCACGGCAGGTTGCCCTGCGTGCTCGGCGGCGATCACACCTGCGCGGGGGGAACATGGACCGGCGTGGCGCGCGGCCTGCGCGGCGACCTGGGCCTGGTGTGGGTGGATGCGCACATGGACAGCCACACCCCCGGGACCAGCCACACCGGCCGCCTGCACGGCATGCCGCTCGCCTGGCTCCTCGGGCAGGACGACGACCCGCTCTACGGCCTGGCGTCAGGCGTGCTGGATCCGCGCCACGTCTGCCTCGTCGGCGTGCGCAGCTATGAGCCCGAGGAGTCCGAGCGGCTGGCGCGCCTGGGCGTGCGCGTGTACCTGATGGAAGAAGTCCGGCAGCGCGGTCTCCGGAGGGCGCTCGACGACGCGCTGCGCATCGCATCGCAAGACACGGCAGGATTCGGCATCAGCATCGATCTCGACGTAGTGACGCCGGAAGACGCGCCGGGCGTGGCGGTACCGGCAGAGGGCGGGCTGGGTGGCGCCGAGCTCGCGCAGGCGCTGGAGGGCATCGGCGGCAGGCCTGGTCTGGCCGCAGTCGAGCTGGTCGAATATTGCCCGCGGCTCGACAAGGGCGGGCGCAGCGCGCAGGTCGCGGTGGATCTGCTGGCTGCGACGCTATGCGGGTCGCGCGACGATGCGAAGGTCGTCGCCGAGGCGCTCGACCGATAGCAGCCTCAGCCTGCGCCTCTGCCCGAGCGCGGCGAGCGCGGGAACATCGAGCATCCCCTGCGCCGCGTCGCCGAGGAAACTCGGGTTCAGGTACACCAGAAACTCGTCGACGCAGCCCTCGCGCACGAGCGATCCATTCAGCCGGAAGCCGGCCTCGACCTGCAATTCATTGATGCCGCGCCGAGCCAGCTCCTCCAGCATGCGCGGCAGGTCGACTTTTTGCTCATGATTGGGCAGGCACAGCACTTCGGCGCCCTTTGGTCCTCTGCCTTTTTTTCCGGAGAAGATCAAGACATTACCTCCTTCGAGGATGCGCGCGTTTTCCGGCGTCTGCAGCCGGCTATCCACGATCACGCGCAGCGGCTGGCGCGGCGTCTCGATATCGCGCACTGTGAGCCGGGGGTCGTCGGCGGTGACCGTGCCGATCCCCGTCAGCACGGCGCAGGCGCGAGCCCGCCAGCGATGCCCGTCGCGCCGCGCCTGCGGTCCCGTGATCCACTGGGATTTGCCGTCGGCAAGCGCGGTGCGGCCATCGAGCGTGGCCGCCACCTTGAGCCGCACCCACGGCCGGCCGCGCGTCATGCGCGAGACGAAGCCGATGTTCAGCTCGCGGGCCTCGTCCTCGAGCAAACCGTGCTCGAACGCGATGCCGGCGCTGATGAGAGCTTCGCCGCCGTGCGCGGCGACCGGATTCGGGTCACGCATCGCCGCTACGACGCGCCCGACTTTCGACTTGACCAGCGCCTCGACACAAGGCGGCGTGCGCCCTTGGTGATTGCAGGGCTCGAGGTTGACGTAGATGGTGGCATCAGCCGCGCGTTCGCCCGCGGCGCGAAGCGCGAGCACTTCGGCGTGCGGCTCGCCCGGCTTCTCGTGCCAGCCCTCGCCGACGATTTCCTCGTTGCGGGTAATGACGCAGCCGACGCGCGGATTCGGCGTGGCGGTATACAAGCCCTTTTCAGCGAGCGAAAGCGCCCGCCCCATCATGGCGTGATCGAACGACCCAAACGCGGTAGCTGAGGCTGCTGTCACCTGCGCCGTTTGCGCGCGGACTTCACTTCCTGCACCGCCTCGCGGAAATCGTCCGGCGTCTCGAAGCTGCGGTACACCGAGGCAAAGCGGATGTAGGCTATCTTGTCGAGCTTGGCGAGCTCGCGGATCACGAAGTCGCCGACGCGGCTGGTCGGCACTTCGCGCTCGCCGAGCGAGCGCAGCCGCTCGATCACCCGGTCGACGGCGGCCTCGACCTCGTCGGTCGCGACCGGGCGCTTGCGCAGCGCGAGCATCATGCTGCCCGTCAGCTTGTCGCGGTCGAAGTCGGTGCGGCTGCCGTCCTTCTTCACCAGGCGCGGCATCTTCAGGTCCACGCGCTCGTAGGTGGTAAAGCGCTTCTCGCAACGCACGCACTTTCTGCGGCGGCGGATCGTGTTGGCCTCGAGGCTCGCCCGGGTGTCGACCACCTGGGTGTCGGCCGAGCCGCAGAACGGGCATTTCATGCGTAGACGGGAAACCTCGCGCAGAGCGCCCTGACCTCTTCGGCGACGCGCTCGAGCCTCGTTTCGTCGGCGGGCGCTTCGAGCACGTCGCAGATGAGGTGGGCGAGCTTTTCGGCCTCCGGCTTGCGGAAGCCGCGTGTCGTCATCGCCGGGGTGCCAACGCGCACGCCGCTTGTCACCATCGGCTTCTGCGGGTCGTTGGGGATGGCGTTCTTGTTGAGCGTGATGTGCGCCCGCCCGAGCGCGGACTCGGCGTCCCTGCCGGTGATGCCGAGCCTGCGCAGGTCGAGCAGGAACATGTGGCAGTCGGTGCGTCCCGAAACGACGCGTACGCCCCGCTCGGTGAATACCTTCAACATGGTACGCGCGTTTTCGAGCACGCGTCCCTGATAGGACTTGAACTCCGGCTTCAGCGCCTCGCCCAGCGCCACCGCCTTGGCGGCGATGACGTGCATCAGCGGCCCGCCCTGGATGCCGGGGAACACTGCCGCGTTGACCGCCTTTTCCCGCTCCGGCGCGCCGAAGATCAGGCCCCCGCGCGGCCCGCGCAGCGTCTTGTGCGTAGTGGTGGTCACGAAGTCGGCAATGCCGATGGGGGACGGATAAAGCCCGGCGGCAATCAGCCCGGCGTAATGCGCCATGTCAGCCATCAACAGCGCGCCCGCCTTGTCGGCGATGGCGCGAAAGCGCTTCCAGTCGATGGCCGGCGCGTACGCCGACGCGCCGGTCACGATCAAGCGCGGCCGGTGCTCCATCGCAAGGCGCTCGGCCTGCGCGTAATCGATCTCCTCGTTCTCGCCGAGGCCATAGGAGATGACCTTGTAGAGCTTGCCCGAGTAGTTGACCGTCGAGCCGTGCGTGAGGTGGCCGCCGTGCGCGAGCGACATGCCGAGCAGCGTGTCGCCCGGACGCAGCGCCGCGGCGTAAACCGCCTGGTTGGCCTGCGAGCCCGAATGCGGCTGCACGTTCGCCCAAGGCGCGCCGAACAGCTTCTTGGCGCGCTCGAGCGCAATGGCGCAATGGTCTCGACCATGTCGACGTACTCGCAGCCGCCGTAGTAGCGCTTGCCGGGGTAGCCCTCGGCGTACTTGTTGGTGAGCTGGGTGCCGTGCGCGATCAGCACGGCCGGGCTGACGTAGTTCTCGGAGGCGATCAGCTCGACGTGGTCGTCCTGCCGGCGGTGCTCGAGGTGGACTGCGTTCCAGACTTCCGGGTCGGCCTGCGCGAGGAGGTTGGGGGCGAACATGGCAGCGGCGCAAAAGCGCCTATGTTACTGACTCTTCTGGCGCTCGAGGCGAAAGCGCAGCACGTGATCGCCATGCATGGCCGCCGACTCGCCGAGCCCGATCCAGCCGCGCTCGCCGAGCACCGCTTCCTCGCGCCGCAGCACCATCTCCCGGCTGCTGCCGTCGATCAGGACAAAGGTACCGTTCGAGGACTGGTCGGCGATCACGAAGTTGCCGTGGCGCCCGAAGATGCGCGCGTGCACGCGCGAGGCGCGGGTGCTGGCGATGACCACGTCGTTCGCCTTGTCGCGGCCGAGGCGCAGCGAGCCCGCCGGCTCGACCATGAACATGCTGCCGCCATAAGCGAGCTTCAGGTTCCATTGACTCGCGACGCCGCCATCGCGCAGCACGGTCTCCGTGAGATCGTCGGCGCCGCGCCACACAACGTCGCAAACCATGACCGCGTCGACTTTGCCGCGGATTTTCATCGGGTACAGCGGCCGGCAGCGCGTCCGCAGTTCCGGGGCGAGCGAATCGACCGTCTGCTGCGTGGTGAGGACCTGCTCGGGATTGGCCACGGCGACCAGGCGCGCGGCCACGTTCACCGTGTCGCCGAACACATCGGCGCCCTCCATGATGACCGGGCCATAGGTGAACACCACCTTGATGGCGAGCTTCGGAGTGCTGCCCGGAGCAAGATCGAATGCGGCCGTCTGCATCTCGCAGGCTGCGCGCAGCGCCGCGTCGGGCGCGGAAAACTGGCACACCATCCCGTCACCGAGCCGCTTCACGACGGTGCCGCTGTATTCGGCGACTTTCTTGTCCAGGTGCCCCAGAAGCCGGTTGATGAGGGCGAGTGCTTTCGTGTCACCGAGCGATTCGTAGATCGCGGTGCTGTCGCAGACGTCGGCAAAAAGCACTGCGCGCCGCGGGTTCTGTGCCACGCTCTTGCCTATCCTCCGGCGGCGATCATACGTTAGATTCGCAGCGGCGGCGCGAGGTCGTCCCGCGTATCGATGTCGCGCACCACCCCGGGATCGCCGACCGGAATTTTCACGATGCGATTCTCGTGCGCGGCGAGCAGGCGCGTGGCGCCCTCGTCGCCGCGCAGCCTCAGCAGCTCTGCGTAAAAGCTCCCCGCCATTCCGACCGGGTGGCCGCGCCGCGCGCGGAAATAGGGCGCGGCGAGCGCTGCGCCGTCGGCGAGAGCCGCGCGCACCGCGGCAATCGACGTGCGGCGCACGAATGGCATATCGCCGAGCGCCACCAGGTAGCCGTCGGCCTCACCCGCGGCGCGGGCCGCGCAGGCGAGGCTCGCCCCCATGCCCTCGGCGGCGTTTTCGCACACTGTCACCTCGCAGCCTTCGTTCCTGAGCTGCGCCGCGAGCTCATCGGCGCCAGGCTTGGTGACGGCAACCACCCTGTCCAGTTCGGACTTCAAATGGCGCGCCGCCTGCACCGCGATGGATACGCCGTGCGGCAGAGGGTGTTGCAGCTTGTCGGAACCGAAGCGCTTCGCGGATCCCGCGGCAAGCAGGAGCCCGACGATGTTCTTCAAGTCGTCGTCTTGACTTCGCAGGCGGAAGGATCGAAGCGCCGCTCGGGCTTGGCGGCCCAGGTCGGCTCGCTCACGCCGTGGCGCACCGCGGTCATTTCGGCGAGGATCGCCACCGCGATCTCGGGCGGCGTCTTCGAGCCGATGTATAGCCCGACCGGGCCGCGCAGCCGCGCGATCTCCTCGGCGGACACGTCGAACTCGCGCAGGCGCTCGCGCCGCGCATCGTTGTTCTTCTTCGAGCCGATGGCGCCGACATAGAACGCCGCCGACTTGAGCGCTTCCATCAGCGCGAGATCATCCAGCTTCGGGTCATGCGTGAGCGCGACGATCGCGCTGTGGCCGTCCAGGTTCAGCTCGCGCACCACGTCGTCGGGCATGCCGCGGTTGAGCGGCACGCCGGGCAGGTCCCAGCCGTTCGCGTATTCCTCGCGCGGATCGATCACGCTGACGTGGTAGTCGAGCATGTGCGCCATCTCGGCGAGATAGCGCGTGAGCTGGCCTGCGCCGATCAGCACCAGCCGCCAGCGCGGGCCGTGCACCGCGCTCAGCAGCTTGCCGTCGAACTCGAGCACATCCTGCCAGCGCCCCGGTTCGAGGGTGGCGCGGCCGCTGTCCATCTCCAGGCGCCGTTTCACGAGCTGCTGTTGCGAGATTCGATCGAGCAATTCCGCGATGCGGCTATGGTCAGTCAGGGGTTCCAGGACAAGTTGCAGCGTTCCGCCGCAGGGCAGTCCCCAGCGCGTCGCCTCCTCGTTGGTGACGCCATAGGTGACGAGCTCGGGCTTGGTCGCGGCGACCACCCGGGATTTGACCTTGTCGATCAGGTCGTCCTCCACGCAGCCGCCCGACACCGAGCCGACCACCTGACCGTCGTCGCGGATCGCGACCATCGCCCCCACCGGACGGGGGGCGGAGCCCCAGGTCTTGACAATGGTGCCCAGCGCAACCCGCCGGCCTTGCTTGCGCCACGCCTCGGCGCTGCGCAGAACCTCGATATCGACGCTATCCATGGGGAAATGTTATCGCAACTCGGCAGCCGCGGCCGCCCATGCCATGGCTGATTTCGAGCGCCGCACCGTGGCCGGCCACGATCTCGCGCACGATGGCGAGGCCCAGGCCGCTGCCGGTCCCCGTGGTGCCGGGCATGCGGTAGAAGCGTTCCAGGACGCGCTCGCGCTCCTGGGGCGGGATGCCCGAGCCGTCATCCTCGATCTCCATGAACGGCCTCCCGTTCCGCGCCCCGGTGCGCACGGTTATGTGACCGCCGCGCGGCACGTACTCGATCGAGTTGTGGACCAGGTTGCCGAGCGCCTCGCGCAGGAGGAAGGCGTCTCCGCGAACGCTCGCCGCCGCGAGCTCGAAGCCGAGGTCGAGGTCGCGAGCGAGCGCGCTGTGCACCCATTCGTCGGCCGCGCCTTCCGCCAGCCCCTTCAGGTCCACCGCCGAATGCGGCTCGACACGCCCGCCGGGCTCGGCGCGCGCCAGGGCCAGCAGCTGGTTCGCCAGCCGCGCGATGCGCACGGTGGCGCTGTGCACCTGCTCGATCTCGGCCCTGGTCTCCTCCGAGAGCGGCTGGGCAAGCGCGAGCTCGGCATGCGTGCGCAGTCCCGCGAGCGGCGTGCGCAGCTGGTGCGCGGCGTTGGCGAGGAAGCGCTGCTGGTTGCGGTTCGATTCCTCGACCTGCACCAGCAGCTGGTTCAGCGCCTCGATCAGCGGGTGCGTCTCTGCCGGCGCCAGCGCAGGCTCGATCGGCCGCAGGTCGCGTGGAGAAAGCTTGCGGATCTCGGCGGAGAGCCGCTCGAGCGGCGCCAGGCCCCGCGCCACGCCGAACCACACCAGCGCGAGCGTCAGCACCGCGAGCAGCGCCTGCGGCATGACGCTGCCGAGCAGGATCTCGCGCACCAGGCGGTCGCGCTTGCGCGTCGTCTCGGCGACGGTGATGGTGCAGATCTGGCCGCCGCAGGGCGCCAGCAGCGCTGCGGCCCGGACCTTGGTGTCGCGGTAGGTTGCATCATAAAAAACAGAGCCGTCCTGCGGGCGCTGCGCGACGGGCGGCGGCGGGATTCCCGCGTCGCCGGCGATCAGCTTGCCCGATGGGTCGCGCACCAGGTAGTAGATCGTGTCGAACCGGTCGGTGCGCAGGATCTGCTCGGCGGCGCTCGGCAGGTCGACCGCCAGCGTGCCGTCGCGCACGTGGATGCGATCGGCAAGCGCGATCCCGGCGTCGATGAGCGCGCCGTCGTAGGCATCGGTGGCGGGCTCGCGGGCGAGGTAGTACGCCGCGACCGAGCTCACTGCCAGGATACCGGCGACAGGGAGAAGCAGCAGGCGCAGCAGCTGCCCGCGGAGGCTTGCGTCGGCCATCTAGCGTATTTTGAACTCCTCCAGCATGTAGCCGAAGCCCCGCACGGTGCGGATGTGCACCCCGGCGCGCTCGAGCTTGGTCCTGAGGCGCGAAATGTAGACCTCGATGGCGTTGGGCGAAAGATCCTCGTCCCAGCCGGCGACCGCCTGGATGATGCTCTCCTTCGACACGATCTTCTCCACCTTGCCGAGCAGCACCTCCAGCACGGCCCACTCCCGCGCCGCGAGCTCGAGCGGCTCCCCGGCGAGGTAGGCGCGCCGCGCCACGGTGTCGAGGGTCAGCGGCCCGTGCACGATCTTCGGCCCGGTCTGCGCCAGCGAACGACGGATGAGCGCGCGCACGCGCGCCGCCAGCTCCGGCATGGCGAAGGGCTTGGCCATGTAATCGTCGGCGCCCAGGTCAAGCCCGTGCACGCGGTCGCTCACCGTATCGCGCGCCGTCAGCACCAGCACCGGGACGCGATGCTCGGCGCCGCGCAGCCGGCGCAGCACCTCGAAGCCGTCCATGCCGGGCAATCCGATGTCGAGGATGACGAGGTCGAAGCGCTCGCCGCGTGCCGCGCCCACCGCCTCCTCGCCGCGGCCGGCCACGTCCACCGCGTAGCCCTCGGCCTCCAGGATGCGCGCCAGGCCGGAGGCGAGCGACGGATCGTCCTCAACGATGAGAATGCGCATCGCCATTCATCATACCGCTTCGGCTTCGGCTCACAGATCGCCCGCCAGGGCGCGCAGCTCGAGCTGCGCTTCGACGATCGCGCCGATCAGCTCGAGCCGCGCGGTCGCGGCGTCGAGCTGAGTGCGCCGCGCATCGAGCAGCTCGAACAGCGAACCGCGGCCCAGACGGTAGGCGGCTTCCGCCATTTCGAAGAATGTCGCCTGACGCTCGAAGACGTCCTTTTCGAACCGGTTCAACGCGGCGCGACGCAGCTCCAGCGTTTCGAGGTGGCGCTGATATTCGGCGCGCAGCGACGCGCTTGCCGCGCGCTCGCGCGCCCGTGCGGCGGCGGCGGCGGCCAGCGCCTTGTCTTCGAGCGCGCGCTTGCTGTCGAGAATCGGGATCTCGCTCGAGAGCCCGATGAAGTCCGCGGAGCCGAAGGGCCCGCTGGTCCAGGTGCGGCCGAGCGCGATGCTCGGCACCGGCAGCCGCTCGCGGCGCGCCACGTCGACGCGCGCGTCGGCAACCGAAGCTTCGTCGCGCGCCACGCGCAAGGTCGGATTGCGCGCTAGCGCGGAGTCGGCGTCGGCGGGCCGATCGGCAACGCCCTGGAGCGCGCGCAGCGAGCCGGCGGCGCGCGGACGCCAGCCCGGCGCTTCGACCAGCGCTGCGAGCGCTGCGGCATGCTCGGCAACTTCGGCCTCCGCGCGCTGCACGCCCAAGCCGGCGAGCGCGAGCTCGGCTTCGGCGCGCGCGAGGTCGTAGCGGCTCGCCATGCCGCTTGCCAGCCGGCCTGACACCAGCCCGCGGATGCGCTCGACCTCCGAAAGCGCAGCGCGGCGCGCCGCGAGCTGCTCCTGCGCAGTCAGCAGCCGCACGAACTCGAGCGCGGCGTGGCGCCTAGTCTCGTTCTGCGTCAGGAGGATTTGCGACTCGGCGCGGCCCACCTGCAGCTCGGCAGCGCGCACGCGCGCGCCGCGCTGCCCGAAGATCGGGATCGGCAGCTCGATGGTCGCCTGCTGCTGGGAGGTCGCGTCGAACACGGTGCGCTCGCCGCCGCTTGGCCGCGAGCGCCCCAGCGAGACGCTGGGATTGGGCAGCGCCCCCGCGGTGACGCGCTCGGCGCGCGCGGCGTCGGCTTCGCGCTCCGAGGCGATGATGCGCGGGCTCGTCTCGACGATGCGCAGCAGCTCTTCCAGGCTCACCGACGACGGAAGTTGCGCGCAGGCCGGAGCGCTGATGAGAGCCAATGCCATGGCCTCAAGCAGCCTCATCCAGCTCCTCGGGTGTGACGTACCGCTCCGCAGCGGTCATGTAGTAGATGCCCGGCAGGACGAACAGCGTAATGATGAGCGTCGTCACCATGCCGCCGACGATGACCAGCGCGAACGGCCGTTGCGTCTCGCTGCCGATTCCCGTCGAGATGGCCATCGGCAGCAGCCCGAACAGCGCCAGCAAGGACGCCATCAGCACTGCGCGCAGTTTCTCGACGCTTCCTTCGACGATCGCAAGCTCGAGCGGCGACCCAGCGTGCCTGCGGCCTTCGATCGCGCTGACGAGCAACAGCCCAAGCAGCGACACCTGCCCGAGAAGCGCAATGAAGCCGACCACCGCGCTCACCGAGAGCGGCATATCTCCCACCTTCAGCGCGAACACTCCTCCAGTCAGCGCGAACGGCACCGCGAGCAGGATGGCGAGCGCCGCCCGGCCCGACTGGATCGCCCCGTAGAGCAGCGCGAGCACCGCCGCGAGCGCGGCAGGAACGATGATCTGCAGCCGCCTGATTGCGCGCTGCTGGTTCTCGAACTCTCCGCCCCACGCGAAGTAATAGCCGTCTGGCAGCTTGACGCCGTCGGTCACGGTCGCGATGGCGTCGTTGACCACCGAGCCCATGTCGCGGCCTTCGACGTTGAACTTGAGCGCGAGGTAACGGCTATTTCCCTCGCGGTAGATGTTTGCCGCGCCGCTAGCCACCGATATTGAGGCGAGCTCGCTCAGCGCGACGCTGCCGCCTCCCGGCCGCGGCACCGCGAGCTCGCCGATCGCCCGATCGTTCTCGCGTGCCGTCGCGGGCAGGAGCAGCCGCACCGGCACCGGTCGCTCGCCCTCCCAGAATGTCGTGACCACCTTTCCGGCAAGCGCGGTGGCGATGAAGTCGTTGGCCGCCGCGACTGGGATCCCGGCGCGCGCTAGCGCCTCCCGATTGAGCAGGATCTGAAGTTGCGGCACGGTAGCGTCGCGATACAGATCCAGATCGACGATGCCCGGGACGCCGGCGAGCCGGGCACGGGCCTGCTCGAGCGTGGCGCGCATCACGGCAGTTTCCGTGCCGAACACCTTGAGGACCACCTTGCCGCGCACGCCCGCGACCGCTTCC
>Ga0209157_1000330_pt1 | contig 41176 bp, 41 predicted proteins | sample GraSoiAngelo_135_FD_185892 | JGI IMG/M metagenome (GOLD analysis project Ga0209157, IMG submission 185892) | Grasslands soil microbial communities from the Angelo Coastal Reserve, California, USA - 14_0929_05_40cm (SPAdes) (version 2) | ecosystem: Environmental > Terrestrial > Soil > Grasslands ...
AGCTGAATCACGTCGAGTGCTTCTACCAACTGTGCCAGGATGTTGCCGTGAGTGATCTGCACGACCTTGGGCAAGCTCACCGTGCCCGACGTCGCGTAATGCGCGAGGATCGTATCGGGGTTGTTCAGGCGTGCACTGGGGCGCAGGGTTGCTAACTCGGGCACGTGCTGAAGTGTGGAAAGACGAACGAGGTCCTCTTGTGTCGCTTCGGCGCCCTCGTCGGCCTGTACATGAAATGCGTCGGCGAACAACAGCCTCGGTCGCTGGCGAAGCTCGGACAGAATGCCGCGAAGGCGCCCTATGTTTGATCGCCCGACGAGAACGTCATCGGGAGGGCTCGTTAAGAGCAGTCGCTTGAGCTCGTCGTCGTTGAATGTCGTGTCCAGCGGGAACAGGATGCACCCGCAGTAGAACGTGGCAAGTGCGACCATGTCCCATTCCGGACGGTTCTTGACAAATGTCGCAATCACGCGCGGGCGATCGGCATCCGCGGCCAGGAAAGCAATCATCCGGCGGGTATTTCTCAGGTACTCATCGAAGCCAAGGGTGACATACGTTTGTCCGTCGTCGTAGCGGATGGCCGGTCGCGTCCCCCACGCGGGAAACAATCTGTCCACAATGTCCGCGACCGAACGCAGGGACGGCAGTAGCGCCGGTCTTTCTGATCTACCAATGAGCATCGAAAGTCTCTACTCGGATCGGCCGTGGCCCCGAAGCCTGCGGACCAAGCCGGAATTCCCCGAGATCAAAGCCGTAACGCTTTGCCAAGAGTAGCGTGCGCTGGATCTGCTCTCGCGAAAGCTTGCCCTTCGCGAAGGACTGCGTATCTCCGTCGAGCGCGATCAGTAATGTCTCCGATAGACAGCCATAGGCGAGGCCGTTCCGAGGCATCCCCAGGAAACAGATCTCGTTTCCGGACGGAAGGCGAGCGTATCCCCCATCAAAAACCACGCTGTCGGTCGAGACGTTGGCAAATTGCGCGCTGAGATTCGAAGGTACGGACGCACTCGCGACGATGCAATGGGGTCCGACATGCGAGGGGGAAATCAAGCGCGCATCCGAAGAGTTCGTGGCGATGACAACAATGTCGCAATCCTTGATCGCCTCTAAAGAAGTGGCTTGCCGTACGTCCAAAGGTCGTCCGGCCTGCTGCGCTGCCTCAACGCACGCGTTCGAGGTGGAATCCAGCCGCGAACTGGATCCACGTCGCCCGACCAGGACCAGGCGAGCGCAGCGCGTCGCAAGAATAGTGGCCAATGCGGAGCCGATGTTTCCAGCGGCGCCTATCACCGCCGCTGCCGCGCTCGCCAGGTCAAGTCGCTTCGCATAGGCCGCCGCCTCGACGCCCTGTATGAGAAGGCCGACGGTATATGCGTTTCCCGTCGTGATGGGAATTTCATAATCGTTGAGCGCGGTGCCCTGGTCCGTTACGATCGACGTGTATGCGCCCAATCCGACGATCGAGGTTGGGATCGTTTCATCGCCGAGGTCGCGTGCGACGATCAGTCCTTCCTGGATGCGATCCTGAAGTTCTTGCAGACGCCGCCGTGCTTCGCTGGCAACTCCGACCCGCCTCCCCGCCCTGTATAGGGACATCATCGTTTCGGGCAAGTAGGGGATGCAAATCACATTCGTCTCGATCACGAACCCGTCACGCTGCACATAAGCGCGGTGCACCAGGTCCGGCTCGAGGAAACGGCAGAGGATTTCCCACCATGCCGACAGGCGATCCCACGCCTGCGGGCGATCGAGGAAGGAGGGGAAGTAAAACTCGATCAGTACCTTGAGGGACGTCGGATGCATAAGGAAACCGACTCGAGCATCGAACGCGATCCGAGCGCCCGGGGCCGGCCAATGCACTGGGCGACTTGAAGGTGATCGCCGCTCCTGCATCGAGGGGGGCTCGTCGAACATGTGCCCCACCAAATATCCCTCCTGATTCGCCTCGAGGATCCGCGCAACTTCGTCGAGCGCGTCGATGAAGCGCTCCGTCTCCTCGGCGGTGATCGTGACGGGAGGTTGTATCCGCAGTACTGCCGGCCGTCGCTTGCCGGGATTGCCTTTCAAGAGCGTCGTGAGCGGAGCGAGAACACGGACGCGGTGGTGCTCGAGCAGGTAGGAGGCCACGAGCAGCGAAAGGAACCCCTGCCTCGCGGCGTAACGCAACAGAGGTCCGCATTCTTCCAGGTCTTGGAACTCTAGGCCGATCATGAGGCCACGCCCGCGGGTCTCTCGATATACCTTGGGATGTCGCAAGCAAACCGCGCGCAGTTCTTGTAAGAGGCTTGCACCCTTCTGCCGCACCTGCTCGAGCAGTGCGCCGTCGTTGCGAGTGATCATCTCGAGGGTCTGCGCGGCGACAGCGCAGGACAGCTCGTCCTCAGCGAACGTGGACGTGTGCAGCACGCCAAAATCTGGATCGTGGACACGCTCGTGAATCATCGCGGTCCCGATCTTGACCATCCCTCCACCCAGCGCTTTGCTCAGGACAACATAGTCCGGTTCGATGGCCCGCAAAGCGGTGTCGTGCCACGCAAATACGCGTCCGGTACGACCGCAGCCCGTCTGAATCTCGTCGATGATGTACGAAATTCCGAGCTGCTCATGCAGTCTTGCAAACGTGGAAAGTGCATCGTCGGAAACCACGCGGATGCCGCCTTCGCCGAGGATCAGTTCCAGGATGAGCGCGACAACTTTGCTTTCCGGCTCTCGCCGGATGACGATCTGATCGCCGTCGATGGCGGTACCCATGAATTCAATCCGCGCCTCGGCGGCGAGCTCGACGAGCAATTCAGGTCGCTCCGGGTCCAGAAAGATGGGTCGAATCGCAGATAGCCCTTCGAAGCCTTCGCGATAAGAGCGGTTGAATGTCACCTTAAGGGCCGACGAGGTCTTGCCATGGAATCCCCCCTTCAGCGCGAAGACCACGGGCGCGTCCTGGAATGCTTGGAGCTGGGCCAGGTTGTATTCGTCCAGGTCCTCCCTCAGCTTGGCGAGGTCGTTTCGTCCACCGGGCAACTGGTATGGTGCTTTGCTTTGCGCGGCCTGTCTCACGACATCGTGCAGCTTGCGCGTCGTCGCTTCGTAGTGACGCCGAACCGCGTCGAACCTCACCTTGTAGGCGTGCTTGAGCGCTGCCTCGACCGCTTCAGTGCCACTGTTGGTGAAAATGCAGTAGTAGCGCCCGGCGGATTGCGCAAGCTCGTTAAGCTTCCGTGCGAGTTCGCCGGCCGCCTTTCGCGATCCGCCCTGCGCGACAAATGGCACGCCGGATTGCACCGCCGAAACGAGTGTCGACACAAGCTCTGGATGGTTGTGGCCCAAGAGCGCTGCCCCAAAGCCGCCGACGAGATCGAGCACAGGTATGAGCGAATCCATGTCGCCGCCGCTTCGCTTGAACAGATAGTTTCCGAGCGCACGCTCGTACGTGACGTCAAGCTTGAGGCTCCGAAGCAGCGCGGCTAGCTTTGGTCTGCAGAATCGAGCGAATGGATCCGCGTCAATGCCGTCTCGGCGTTCGTCCTTCATGCAGGGACTCCGGGCGAACGCTTTAGGCGCTCGCGGGCCGTTCTCACGTCACACGGTTACAGGAGTGCGATCACGGTAACCTTCCAGGCAGCCCATCCCAAGAGCAATCCGGCTGGGACGTCCACTACGAGTTGTTGCTTGCAAAAGAGGCTGCTCAGCGCGATGCCGGCTGCGAACAGGAGGCTTGCAGGTCCAAGTTGAGGCAGCAACAGCAGCGATACGTACATCGCGATAGAGCAGTGATTGCTTGGAAAGCAGTTGCCTCGTCCGTCGAATCGCTGCATGAAGCATAGGAAACGGCCGGCCAGGGTTCTGACGGGGTATTGCCGGTATTTCGAAGGTGTATGGACGGGAAAAGCCATGAAGCAGAGCACTTGCGTACCCATCAAGATGAGCGCCCCGAAAACCATGGCAACCCCTTCCTCCACCGACTTGATCGTCACGATGACGAATCCGATCATCGCGTAATAAAGGATCCCGTAGATCCAGACCCAATGCGGCACGAAAGGAATGGAGTCATCCAGCGCGATCCGCAGCGAATGCCGGCGGGCGAAGTGATCGTTCTGCTGAATCCAGAAATAAAACTGATAGACGCCGACCACCACGAATGCGAGCATTACCGAAAAGCCGAGATGCGACTTGAGACTGAGCGGCGATCCGAACCAATTCACTCCCGCAAGGCGGTACGTGATGCTGGCGGCCGCAACGGCGAGCACGAGCGCGAACATGCCGGCGGGACGGAAGCGGGTGGCAGTGTGCACAGGCGTTTCCGGGACGGCATCGACCAATTGCATGAGTACCTCCCATGAATTTGTTCACTCTTGTTTTGATGACGCCTGGGCAGCACTGTATGCTTGCGGCAATGTTGCCCGGCACGTCTGACACCATCAAGCCGGGATTTATGAACCCTGTTCCCTTCGCTTTTGTTGCTGATCGAAGACGCGTCCCACCTCGGTCCAGTGGCGGTGGGGATGGCAGAAGCGCCAAGAGAAGGGTCCGAGGTAGGCGCGATAGATTTTATAGCGAAGCGGGCGGCCCTCATCGCGCGCGGACGGCCGTCCCCGTCGACACCGACGGGTCGAGGTCACTCAGCAGCAGCGTCTTGCCGTCGATCGAAAGTCGGCCATCGAGATGGATGTCACTCGCAGTGAAGGTGAGGTTGGTGATCGACCCCGACAACCCGATGGAGAAACAATCGGAAAGCACGATCCGAACCTGGCCGCTACGATCGACTTCATAACTCAAGGCACAGGTCGTCGAGCTGTTGCCGACCTGCTGCGCGCCAGCGGCGACGATATTCATATTCAGCTGCAGCTCTTCAGTCTCGAATCGTCCTCCGCCCTGGCCGTCAAAGCTCATAACGCCGCGCGACGCCGCGACGCGGTTCGTCGCCGGACTCAGCAGCACGAGGTTGTCGCCCATTCCAGGCTGCCCTGCAGCTCCTTGTGCGCACGTCCGGGTCTGCACGAACGCGTAGTCGCCGGAAAGCCGCGGAACCGCGTCATCGCCCTCGGTTGCGAACGAAAGTCCCGATCCCACCAGCACACCGAAGACGGCAAGAGTACCAGCCACGCTCGCGAGCCATTCGACACGTCCCAGTCTGATCATCTTGGTTCCCCCTTGTGGCTATGACTCCCGTCGCGGACGCCGCGCGACCGAGAGAGATCGTGCGGCCGGAGGCGTGAACGGAGCGTGATCACGGCGTGAGAAATGTGGGGCGCAGGACCGCAGGAGACTGAGGTGCTATAGTACCGAGACTCATGGCGGCCCGCGTCAAGGCGATGTTCGCGCTCTTCGGGGGCTTCCGACTGGCGTTGCCCTCAGGGACTCGCGTCACAGTCAGCGCACGCAAGGCTCAGGCGCTCCTCGCGTACCTCGCGGTCGCCAGGCGACGCTGCTCCCGCGACGAGCTCGCGGCGCTGCTCTGGGGCGACCGTGCAGACGAGCAGGCGCGACAGAGTCTTCGACAGACGCTGGCGGTCCTGCGCCGCACCGCGGGCGACGCGCTCGAGTCCTGCATTGTCGCAGACGATCGCTCCATCGCACTCGACCCTGGCGGCATCGACCTCGACGTCGAGCACTTCGAGCGCGCGCTCGACGTCGGGACGCCGGAAACCCTTCGGCAGGCGTCGGACCTGTACACGGGCGACTTCCTGCAGGGTTTCGTCCTCGACGAGCCGGCTTTCGAGGCCTGGCTCCGGACCGAACGCGATCGCCTGCGGGAGCGAGCGATCGCGGCTCTCGGCCGCCTCCTCGATCACCAGGTCGAGGCCGGAAACGTGTCGGGCGCGATCGATACTGCCCTGCGCCGGCTCGCGCTCGATCCTCTCCAGGAGGCCGTTCACCGCACGTTGATAGAGCTCTACCACGGCCAGGGCCGGCGTGGCGCCGCGCTCCGGCAGTACCGGGCGTGCGTCGAGACCCTGCGGCGCGAGCTCGGGGTGGCGCCCCAGCCGGAGACTCAACTCCTCCGGCGGTTGATCGAGCAGCCGTCGGGCGATGCCGCGCGGCCGCCGGAGGTGCGCCAGATGGCCGCGCGCGCACCCGCCAGGCGCACGCCGCTCTGGCCACGGCCGTCGAGACGACTGCCACTCGTCGGACGCGCGGATGTCCTCGACATCCTCCTGAAGCACTTTGGGGAGGCGCGGCAGGGGCACGGGCGCGTCGTCGTCGTCGCGGGCGAGGCCGGCGTCGGCAAGACGCGGCTGCTCCAGGAGCTGTCGCAGCACGCGCCGCGGCGGCGCGCCCGTGTGCTCCTCGGCGGCTGCCACGACATGACGCAGAGCCTGCCCTTCGGCCCGTGGATCGAGGCGCTCCGCACCGGCGGTGTGATCGGCGACGTCGACCTTCTCGCTGGCCTGGGCGGCGGATGGCGACGGCAGCTCGCGCGCCTGTTTCCCGAGCTGGAGGACACGCCGCACGAGCCCCGCACCTCGACGGACGACGCCTCTCAGCTGCTCCACGCCGTCGTCGAGCTGCTCGTTCACGTGGCCGCGCGCCGACCGCTCGTCGTCCTGCTCGAGGACGTCCACTGGGCGGACGAGACGACGCTCCGGCTGGTGCCGTTGCTCGCCCGACGACTGGCGAGCCTCCGCGTCCTGCTCGTCATTACGCTCAGGGACGACGAGCCGGCGACGAGCCCGCTTCTGGGCCGCGCCCTCGCCAATCTCGATCGCGAGGCTCACGTCGAACAGATCAGGCTCACGCCCCTCTCCCGTCAGAACGCGGCCGCGCTGATCGAGCTGGGGTTCGGCGAGACGCGCGCGGCGACCAGCCAGGACATCGACCAGATCTGGGAGGTGAGCGATGGCAACCCCTTCGTGATCCTCGAATCCGTTGGTGTGCTGCTGGAGATGCCCGTGGCCGGCACGACGCCGCGACTGCCGCGTCGCGTGTACGATCTTCTCGCCGCGCGGCTGGAGCGCCTGGAGGAGCAGGAGCGATCCCTGCTGAGCACGGCGGCGATCATCGGTCGCCAGTTCGACTTCTCCCTCCTGCTCAAGGCGGCTGCGGCCGATCCGGGCGATGCCACCGCGGGGCTCGAGGAGCTCGTGCGACGCCGTCTCCTGAAGGTGGTCGACTCGCGCTTTGCGTTCGCCCACGAACGGCTGCGCGAGGCGGTTCAGGCCCAGCTGCTCCCGCCACGGCGGGCAGTCCTGCATGCGGCTGTGGGCCGGGCGATCGAGGCATGTTACGGCCGCGATCTGTCCAGGTACTACACGGACCTCGCCGTGCATTTCAGCGCCGGCGAGGTGTGGGACAAGGCGCTGACATATTGCCGTCTCGCCGGTGTCCAGGCGATGGAGCGCGCGGCCCACCGCGAGGCGGTTTCCTGGTTCAAGCAGACGCTCGACGTGCTCGCGCGTCTTCCCGAGACTCGCGAGATGCTCGAAACCGCCATCGACGTGCGTTTGATGCTGAGCGCGGAGCGTCAACTCATCGGTGAACGGCAATCGTTCGAATCGCACGAGATCGCGGCGGAGATCGCCCGCCGATTGCACGACGAGCGCCGCGAGACGCGAGTGCTGAATTTCTTGTCGTACAAACTCATGACCCACGGCGAGCTGGGTCGTGCCGAACGCGTCGGCCGGCAGGCCCTCGCGCTCGCCGAGCGGCTCGGCGACGTCGAGCTGGTCGCCGCGGGGGCCCTCGTCGTCGGGCATGCACTGAAGGGACAGGGCCGGTTCCGCGAAGCACTGCGGCACTTCCGCGGCAACATCGAGCCGCTGACGGATGAGCGCCTGGCGATTCGCTTCGGCGGGGGCCGGCCGGCCATCATGTCGAGAGCCCACGCCGCCTGGTGCCTCGCGGAGCTCGGCGAGTTCATCGAGGGCCGCCGGCTCGGGCTCGAGGCCCTGCGCGCTTCCGAGAGGCTGGACCACCATGCGTGCATGGTGACCGCGCACTGGGCGACCGGCCTGCTCTACACGCGCCAGGGGATGTTGGACAAAGCGGTCACCATCCTCGAAACGGGGCTCGAGCTCTCGCGGCAATTCGACCTGCTCGACCACTACTTTCGGTCGATCGCGTCCGTGCTCGGGACCGCCTATGCGCTCCTCGGTCGGGTTGACGAGGCGTTGGCGCTGCTCGACCGGGCCATCGAGGGCTATCTCGAACGCAATGAGGTTCCCCGCTTCGCATGGATTAGCGAGGCGCTTGTGCTCGCCCGGCGGCCGGACGAGGCACGGGCGCGGGCCGAGCAGGCGCTCGCGGTGTACCAGGACATTGGGGACCGATGCTACGAAGGCTGGGCGTTGCGACTGCTCGGGGAGATCGAGGTCGCCGCTGGCAACGCCGACGTGGCGGCGGCGGAGGACCACCTTCATGCGGCGCTCGCCCTGGCAGACACCCTCGAGCTGCGCCCGCTGGCCGCGCGGTGCCGGCTCGACCTCGGTCTGTTGCACCAGCGAGCTGGCGGCGGCGGCCGGGCGCGCGGCGAGCTCGACTGCGCGAGCGCCGAATTTCGCGCGCTCGGCATGCCGTACTGGCTGGCGCGTGCCGAGCAGGCGCGCGCACTGCTCGCGTAGCGCGGCGTCCGCACCGTCTTCCAGTCGGGCTTCTCCCTTTCTTGGGAAATTTGGTGAGAGTTTGGTGGAGGCGTATACCCGGAACATGACCGACCTCGAACGGCATTGGCTTGAACGCTTGCAGGTCATAGGCAAGGTCCAGTCCCGTTACCTATGGATTCTCTTGATCACGATGATCTTTTACGGCGCGTTGCAGGAACGGGTATCCGTCGATACGGACCCACTCAAGACGCCCATTGTGGATATCGAAATCAGCGGATCCTTCGTGCTCGGGTTCGGACCGGCGCTCATTTCGTTTTTCGTGTTGGCCATCACCGGCACCATGCGCGCGACCCGCACGGCGCGGGCGAAGCTCAACCTTGGACGCGGCGACTGGAGCGGAGAGGAACTCGACACCTCACCCAATGCACTCGACTTGGCCTTCTACACCACCCCGCAATCCCCAAAACCTATCGCCGTGGTCACCCACTTCAGCGACGTTGCATTCTTGGCTCTCAGCCCCTATGAGGCCGCTTGGATAGCGAAGCGGCTGTGGGATGCTGAAGCGCCAACTTGGTGCCTGTTCGTGGTACTCGGCGCGGTGCCGTGGTTGCCGGCCGTCGGGTTCGTCGGCTACGAATTCCTGCGCCGGGTTCAAGACGTTCCGAGACTCTGGAGAACCAGGTAAGGCGAGATTTCTGAGTGCCGCTCTGCCGCCCGGAGCACAGCGACAATACGGACAATGATGTGGAGGACGCCCACTCCTCGCTCTTGACTCACTTCCCGTCAGCCCGCGCGGGTCCATGCTGGTTAGGCACAGGCGAACACAAGCTGGAGCAGATCTCCGTACGCCCAGATGAGTGTGCCCGCGACCAGAAGTACCACGCCGATTTGTACGGCAATCGCATCCCTCTCCTGGTCCGCACGCTCCTCTTCGGTGAAGGTCTCGACGACATTCATTCGGCGAATGCGCACTCGTTCGGCGGAAGAAAGGCGGAGTATTGAGCGGCTAACAAGTACTGCACCGATGATGCCCTCGACGGAACCCGAGCGGGCAAACCACCTCCAATCGGTACGGTGCACACTGACAAAGACCCAGCCGACTAACCATATGCCTGCGACTAAACACAAGAAGCCGATGTTGGCGAACACGAAGAGGAACAGCGCACTTGCCCTCGACCTTCACCAGCCGGGCCTGTGGGGCCGCGAGGGCCTGGAGGATCAGGCCGCGCACGGCGTTGATCCGAAGGGTTCGGTCAGGGCCGCGGTGGGGGTTGCCGCTCGACCCTGGCGGGAAGGGTGAAGATATCGCCCAGGTTCGCTTCGGCGTTCGTGGCCGTTTCCGGATCTGCGCGCTTCCGTGCTCCTGCTGCGCCGTCACGATTGAATTGAGTAGCACGTTCGAGGTCCCAGAGCTCGATGTAGTACCAGCCCTGGCAATTCAGCAGGCGATGCAGCCAGATCTCGTCACCCTGGCCCCAACGGGATTTGGTAGCCAGGCTAGTCTGTTCGAGGTCACCTTCGAGGGTCTGGCCCGTGCCGCCCAAGCCAGTTGTCAGGCGACTCGAAGACTGGTCGTCCAAAGAGATTCGAAACCCGTTTCCCCAGACCGCCTCACGCTCTGCCGCGGAATCAGTAACTTCCAGTGCGTTGACGAGCAACGATAGAACTCTGCGGGCGACGGAAAGCGGTCGCGCCTCGACTTTCAGAGGCGGCTCACCTCTGCCTCGGTCTGATCCAGCCAGAACCGCATGTCCATCTCGCGGTACATCGTCGTCGCCGTGGTGAGGTGCTCGCGGGCCTGCTCGGGCTTGCCAGTGCGCGCGTAGAGCTTGCCGAGGCCAAGGTGGCAGTGGGCGACGATCGGGCGCATGCCCAGTTCGTCGGCAAGGACCATGGCCTGCCGGTAGGAGGCTTCAGCCTTTTCGGTATCCGGAGGATCGCGATGCGAAGCGATCTCGCCCAGAGCCCGGAGAGCCCATGCTCGGTACGGTTCTCGCTTATGGTCACGGGAGAAATCGAGGGCTTGACTGGCGAGCCGGATCGCATCCGCTCCTCGGTTGGCCAGTCCATACGCCTCGCTCAAGTGGGCGAGGTTCCCGACATACTCTCTAAACGCTCCGAGAGACTCGCTCCGCTCGATCCCTTGCTCGAGAAGCAACAGCCCGTCGGTCAGTCGTCCGGAGAGGACACACGCATAGCCCAGGTACGAAAGGATTCCGGGGGCAAAGGCTCCGATGTTCCATGCCTGAGAGAGTTCGCGGCAGCGATCGAGGAAATGGATCGCTTTGTCGGCAGTGGCCACTGTCCCGACCAGCGTGACGGTGGCAGCAGGGGCCACGAGCGCGAATGTCACGGTATCGACCAACTCGCTGACTGCCTGCGCCTCGTCGGTGGCAACGATCTCAGCGACCTACGGTGGCGTGACCAGGTCCGCCGGGCTCACCGTGACCCCGGCGATGGACACTGTCGCTATTCAGCAGGCCGACTATGTCACCAACCAGCATGCGCTCCGGGTCGCGGCGACGAGCACCGGTTCCACCGCGGCGCTTCAAGTCTTCGTGACGTCGACTGGAGAGCTGATCGGTAGATTGAAGCACTACGACGGAAACAGATACAGCGGGCAGTTCACATGGCCGGTGAACCCGCAGAACATCACGGTCCGGAGCAGTCTGTGCGGGTCGGCGACGAAGGCAGTGACGTCAAAGTAGCGTCGTCCTGGCGAAGTCTCGACCGCTCCCCAATGAGAAACCAATCGTAGGGAGGCTTCTTATGAAGACAGCTGTCGCCCTGAAATCAGACCCGGCACGCACGGCCGCGACCTGCCCTGGGCCACACACGGACGCGACCGATTCTCGATACAGGCGCGGCGACGGGCAGTGCAAGGCCGAAGTAGCGCCGCGCACGAGGTGCGCAATTGGTAGAGCGCTGCCGTGTGCCGTTTTCCTGCTCGTGACAGTGGCATTCCTGCCGCCCTCGTCTGCTGAGGCGGCAGGCATCCAGGCGCTCTTCAATCTGAACGTGCCCTCGGATGGCCCGTTCCCCTCGGACCGCTTCACGATCCCAGACGACAGCCAGAACACCTGGCTCCGGGTGAACCTCCCGAAGCCCGACTGCGCCGTCCAGGTGTCGGACTGCCAGGACCTCGACGTCATCGATACGCTCGACGGTTTCAACCTCCAGCCGCGCCTCTCCATCCCATTCAGCGGCCCGATCGACGTCGAAACGGTGAGGAGCGACACCGTGTTCCTGGTCAGCCTAGGCAGCGCCCTTCCCGGCGGGGCGTCTGCCGGACAGAAGGTCGGCATCAATCAGGTCGTCTGGGACATTGAGAGCAGCACGCTGCACGTCGAGTCGGACGAACTGCTCGACCAGCACACCCGCTACGTCCTCATCGTGACCCGCGGGGTCCGAGACGCGGCCGGCGATCCCGTGGAGTCCAGCGAGGCGTTCAGGCGGTTCAGACATGATCTCAACTTCGGGCAGACGAGGGATAATGCGCCGGATCTTCGAGAGCGTCTGAAGGCGTACCGGAATGAGCTACTGCTCGGACTCGAGCAGGCGGTCGAGGCCGGCATCGACGAGGCCGACATCGTCGTGGCGAGCGTCTTCACCACGCAGAGCGCCACGGCGGTACTCGAGAAGATCCGCGATCAGATAAAGGCGGATACACCTGAACCCGCAGACTTCCTTTTGGGACCGACTAGTACCAGGACGCTCTTCCGGCTGGACGACATTACTCAGATTGCCTGGCGGCAGCAAGTCCGGGTCGACCCGCCCGCATTCAATCCGCTGCCGGTTAATGTCAACCTCGCGCTGCTAAGAATCATCCCCGGGGCGGTCGGCCAGGTCGCGTTCGGGAGGTATACCTCACCGGATTACACGGCGCATCCGGGTGAGTACATCCCGCAAGTCGGGACTCGCACCGGCGCGCCCGTGGTTCAAGGTAGCAACGAGATCTTCTTCAACCTCGTCGTACCGTCTGGTCCCAAGCCTAGTGGCGGCTGGCCGGTGGCGATCTTCGGTCACGGTGGCGGGGGAAGCAAGAACTCCGCGATGACCAACGTCGCCGCTGTCATGGCCCAGCACGGAATCGCGACGATCATGATTAACTCGGTCGGCCATGGCTTCGGGCCGCTCAGCACGCTAACCGTCACCTCGAAGGAGGGTGTCTCGATGACCTTCCTCGCCGGCGGGCGCGGCATCGACCAAGACGGTAATGGCGTCATCGGTAACCCAGAGGGAATCGCCGCCGCGCCGCCGAGGGGCATCATTGGCAATCGCGACGGCTTCCGGCAAACGGCGGTGGACCTCATGCAGCTTGTCCGAGTGATCGAGGTGGGCATGGACGTGGACGGCGACTCCATCCCCGACCTCGATCCTTCCCGTATCTACTACTTCGGCCAGTCGCAAGGGGGAAACTACGGGACGTTGTTGCTGGCGGTCGAACCTGGGATTCGTGTGGGCGTGCCCAACGTCCCAGGAAGCCCATTAATCGATAATGATCGGCTTTCGGCGAGCCGCCGGCCGACCGTGGGCGCCCGGCTTGCGGCGCGGGTGCCGCCGCTCCTGAACGCTCCTGGCATCACGCAGTACGGTGGGCTTCCGGTCTCGATCCCCCATTTCCACGACAACCTGCCCCTACGGGACGGTGTCGCGCTCGCCGTTGGCTTGGCAGACGGTACCAGCCACATCATCCGCTCACCAATGACTAACAGCGTCGGGCCCTACTGGTTCAGATACGATCTTCCTCGCTTGTGCATCCGCTAAGAAGGTCTCTAGTTCTTCAACGACTCGCCTGTAGTTGCTTCTCTTCACTTCAATGACTCCGAAGGCACTGCTCTTCGGAACAAGCCCAAAGCCTTGCACATCAAAGAGGGCGGGAGCAGGAAAGGGTGCCCAGACGATGATATCGATCTGCCGCAGCGGAATAGGCATCGGGTAGTCGAGCACCGCTCCAGTCGAAAGGCGCATCGGGTAAACGATCCGACGAACCAGATTTCGCACTGCCGCCTCGGTGTACTTCCCGAGTAGGTCGGTATTTGCCGTTACGCCCTTGATCTCCAGAATGGGCCTCAGTTCGTCGATCAACTGGGCCGCAAAACTCCCCAGGTACTCGTGAAGTTCCATGACTCTGTAGGCCCTTAAGTAAGCGCGAGAGACTTCTGGGAGCAACGCCCCGGCCGGGGCCTGAGCCGGGCGTCTATGATCTCGGGCCGCTGCTACCTCTTTGCTTGGCCATTTCTTGGCCCTCACCATCGTGCGTCATCGGTCGTCACCGTACTTTCACCCCAGCGAGCGCGCCTCGCAAAGGCACGATAAGTAACGATGACGACCGATGACGACATGGTGAGGGCAGGGGCCGCGCGAACTTGAAATCCACCGGGCCGCGAGGCCCTTGGGGGTTCGAATCCCTCGCCCTCCGCCATCTATCAACTACTTAGGCGACCGTATCTTCTGAGCCTCGATCGTCCTCGCGGGCTCTTTACCTGATTCTTGTACTGAGCCGTTCAGAGCCTCGACGTAGTCGGCGAAGGGCCCTGGACGATGGTCCTATTGTCACCCCGCCGCAGGCGAAGCTATGGGCAGGGCAATAGTTAGTTAGCAAAGCCATCGTTTCGCCAATTTAGCTTCATCGCGGCGGGGAGATCGCATTCCACTGCCGCCAGGAGGTCCAAAGCCATGACACAACAGACGGGCAGTGATAAGACCGCCATTCGTCCGTTTCATGTGAATGTTCCGGAAGCGGAACTGACCGAATTGCGCAGGCGTATCAACGCGACCCGGTGGCCCGAGCGGGAGACGGTCGGGGATGCATCACAGGGCGTGCAGCTCGCGACGACTCAGCAACTCGCGCGCTATTGGGCGACCGAATACGATTGGCGCAAGTGCGAGGCGAAGCTGAACGCCCTACCGAACTTCATCACCGAGATCGATGGGCTCGACATTCACTTCATTCACGTTCGCTCGAAACACGACAATGCCCTGCCGCTCATCGTCACGCACGGGTGGCCCGGCTCGATCGTCGAGCAGCTGAAGATCGTCGATCCACTGACCAATCCCACGGCCCATGGCGCAAGCGCATCGGACGCGTTTCACCTGGTGATTCCGTCGATGCCGGGCTACGGGTTTTCGGGCAAGCCGACCACTCCCGGCTGGGACCCCTCCCGCATCGCGCGTGCCTGGGTCGTGCTGATGAAGCGCCTTGGCTACACGCCATTCGTTGCGCAAGGCGGCGATTGGGGCGCGATTATCACGGACGTAATGGCGGCACAGGCGCCTCCGGAACTGCTCGGCATCCACTCCAACATGCCGGGCGTGATTCCACCCGACATTGACAAGGCTGCGCAATCCGGCGCTCCGATACCGCCCGGGCTCTCAGCCGACGAGAGACTCGCGTACGAGCGACTGGCCTTCGTATATGCGAAGGGCGTCGCCTACGGCTACCAGATGGGGTTGCGACCACAGACGCTTTACGGGATTGCGGATTCCCCCGTCGGCCTGGCCGCTTACCTGCTCGACCACGACGCGCGCAGCTACGAGCTGATCGCACGCGCCTTTGCCGGACAGCCCGGCGGCCTCACACGAGACGACGTTCTCGACAACGTCACGCTCACCTGGTTGACGAACACGGCGATTTCCTCGGCCCGTCTCTACTGGTCTCGCGTCCATGGCGATGGAGCAGGCACGTTCGGCTTTTTCGGTGTCAAGGGCGTCTCCATCCCGGTTGCCGTGAGCGTCTTCCCGGACGACCTGTATCCAGCCCCGCGGAGTTGGGCAGAGCAGGCATATCCCAGACTCATCCACTACAACAAGCTCGATAAAGGTGGCCACTTCGCGGCGTGGGAGCAGCCGCAGCTCTTTTCAGAAGAGGTTCGTGCGGGCTTCAGATCACTGCGTAAATAGCGGACACAGAAAGGGCCGCGCCCGTCCCGGCGTTCAGGAACGAACGCGGCCCGGTTCTCAACTTGTCTTTCTTGGCCATGTCCGCGTTTTGCGATCCGCGAGCACGACGACAACCTTCGCGGGAACGAGCCAGCACTGCCGCCCCGAAAACGATGGCGCCGCTCATGCGAATCCAATGGGGCTCGGTCAGATCGCGGACTATCAACTTCCGACGGATCTCGCCCTCCAGACCGGCGGCGCCCTCATTGCAATCACCAGATGAACCGAGAGAACGGGAACCCCTTCTTAGGCCACACTTGGTCAATCGCAAGTTTCCCCGCTCCTGTGAAGAACAGTGTGATTCCGCCGGCGAGCAGCACCCGCTCCAACTCGCTGCCATTCCAGCCCTTCGCTGGCATCTGGACCCAGAACGTCGCGACCAGCATCTCCATCGCAAACAGGAGCCCTAGCCATCTGGTCGCCCAACCTAGGACAAGCAGAATGCCACCAATCAGCTCTAGGACCGCGATCACGGGTCCCATCAGCTCGGGCAATGGGATCGAGACCTTGGCGAAGAACGCCGAGGTCTTGCCAAGGCCCGCAGCGAACTTCGCGTAGCCGTGGACAGCGAAGACGAGACCGATGGCAATGCGCAGAACGGTGAGGCCCCATCCCGGTTCGAGTCCGCCGATTGCCCGCATCGTCGACCTCCTGTTAGCGTTGCCTGATCGTAGGCCGCGCGTCGTAACGCCTGCAAGGGGCAAGGAAAGGTTCGGACGCAGACGGGATCGTCAACCGAGACATCCCATGAGATGTCAAGACCCAATCGTCGCCGGCGCGACGAGGAGACGTGAGGGGTTGTAGGGCTGCCGGTGCTTGAGCATGGCGGACACCGCATGAAGCAGCTTGACGGCGACCACGACCAGCGCTTGCTGGGCCGTTTTGCCCTGGGCCTTCTTGCGGAGATAAATGGTGCGCCACTCGCCACTACGGCGCACGGCATTGACGGCGGCGAGGTAGAGAGAATGGCGCGCAATGCGAGATCCCACGGGCGACAAGCGGGGAGTCGCCGCCCGGTCGCCGCTCTCGTTGATGACCGGGTAAAAGCCAACATACGCGACGAGCGCCCGAGCATCGGTGAAGCGTGTGAGCGCGCCGAGTTCGCCGATCAGGGTGGCGGCCGTCTGAGGGCCGATGCCCGGGATGGTCTGCAGCAACTCGGCGTCGGAGGGCCCAGTTCCCCCAGGCCTCCCGCGTTGCTGTCGTCAGTATTCCTCGGCGAAGCCAGGGCTTGGCTAACCAGTGGAGCGAAGCCGGGCTGCAGCCCCCACTCTTCGCCTGACGCTCTTACCAGTAGAGGTACAGGGCCCTGAGGACTTCGAGCGCGGTTTCGCCTCAATGACGCAGGCACGGACCCAGGCGCTCATTGTCTTGGGTGATCCATCAGTCCGGCTAAATGCAAGACGGTTTCTCGATCTCGCAGCCAAGCACCGGCTACCGGCCATGTACAACGGGAGCAGCCTCGTTGAAGCCGGGGGCCTGATATCATATGCGCCGAACGACCTCGACGGGTGGCGGCGCGCCGCGACCTACGTGGACAAGATTCTCAAGGGCGCGAAGCCCGGCGACCTGCCCGTCGAGCAGCCCTCCAAATTCGAGCTTGTTATCAACCTCAAGACCGCGAAGGCACTCGGCCTGACGATCCCGCAGTCGGTGTTGGGGCGGGCCGACCAGGTGATTGAGTAGCCCATGGCCCGACCCACGCGGCCAGCTCCTACCGGCAGCACTCGGATGCGCGAACTGCTCCATGCCCTCCTACGACCGTGACCTCCACGCCCTCCTCACCGTGCCTGGGCAATGGCCAGGAGTGGTCGAGCCGTTGATGCATCCCGCGTCGCGCATGACCTCATCCGTCCGCGCTGTACTGCTCATGCTCGCTATGTGCGCAACGCTCGTGATGCCCAGCACGGTCGTCGCCCAGAACAATTTCGAGATTCAAGTCTACGGCTCCGAGACCGTAGCGCCTGGCAGCACGATGGTGGAATTGCACAGCAACGTGGCCGCGCAGGGCAGCACGAAGACCACGGACCACCTTCTCCGAACACAGGGTGCTTTCCACGAGACACTGGAAATTACCCAGGGCTGGGCGTCCTGGTTTGAGACCGGCTTCTATGTCTTTACGAGCATCCAGCCTGACACCACCTGGGAGTGGGTAGGCGACCACATCCGCCCGCGCGTGCGCGCACCCGAGAGCTGGGACCTGCTAGTGGGTCTCAGTCTCTCGGCGGAGGTCGGCTACCAGCGGCGCGCCTTCTCTACGGATACCTGGACCCTGGAACTCCGCCCGATCATCGACAAGCAGTGGAAGCGCTGGTATGTCTCGATCAATCCAGTTCTGGATCGGGCCATCAAGGGCGAGAGCATCGGCCAGGGCTTCGAGTTCTCACCCGCTGCCAAGATCAGTTACGAAGTGGCCCCAAAGGTGGCCGTGGGGCTTGAGTACTATGGCGCGCTCGGCTCGGTCACTCACTTCAACCGGGCGCACGACCAGCAACACCAACTCTTCCCCGTGATCGACCTCGACCTGGGGCCCAAGTGGGAGTTCAACTTCGGCGTCGGTTTCGGCCTCACGCCCAGTACGGACCGCTTGATCGTCAAAATGATTCTGGGTTACCGCTTCGATTGGGCCGGGGGTGCGCGGAAGTAACCACGCACGCCGTGGCATGCGGTGCAGAGCGCGGCGCGGGAGCGTTGCAGAAGGTGGTGGCGAACAACGACTAGCGTCTAGCGGATCACACGCATCGAGCGGGCGCGTTGCTCGTGGTCGGTGGCGCCGGCTTCTACTTGAAAGGTGCCAAGCCTAGCGTTCTCCCCGTCGAGCAGCCCACGAAGTTCGAGCTGGTGATCAATCTCAAGACCGCCAAGGCGCTTGGGCTGACGATCCCGCAGTCGATCCTGGAGCGGGCGGACGAAGTCATTCAGTGACCGGGACCCGGAGGTGAGTATGGGCGCTGAGAGCGTCGCGCCGAAGAGCGTCAGGTTCCCCAAGGGCGAGGACGGCTGGACCCGAGCGCAAGCGAATCGACTCCTGCGCGTAGTGGAAGACATGTTTCACCGCGTCGATATCGACGCCCTGGTGCAGGGCTTTACTGAAGATTGTGTCTTCCGGTTCGCCGAGCAGCCGGAGCGTCGTGGTCGCCAGGCACTCCGGGAATTCTTCGCCTTGCGCCTGGCTCGTCAGAAGAACTATCGGTTGAAGAAGACTCTGCTTGCGCTTGACGGCAACGTGCTGGCGAACGTCTGGGAAGGCACGTGGGAAGACCGCGACACAGGCAAGGAAATGGCTGGGCGCGGGATCGAGGTCTGGCGGATGCGCGACGGAATGATCGCTGAGTGGGACGCGGCCTTCAACGTATGGCGCGAGGGCGGTCCGCGGACGTCGCCGATCATGTGAGGATCGAACTCACTGTGTCAGAATGGTGCCAGAACTATCCGCCACCATCGGTCATCAATGGGCACAGAGTTTCTCGAGTCGTACCGCCCCCACGGCCCTGACCGCCGACGCCACCGAGCCCGCGTGGAATGGCTACCTGCTCCAGGTGGCGTGTCCGTGTGGGGCGGTGTTTGGAAGATGGATCACGCCAGATGAAGCGAGCGGACGCGGACCTGACTTCTGGTCCGCCATCAAAGCCAGCAGAAACTAGGCGACGTTTGCATGAATTGACACCTATTTGCCCCGGGGTCTACCCTCCTGGGTGTAGTGAGGTAGTCGAAATGCGAAGGGTAGTGGCGGTCTCCCTCCTGGCCGCTTCGTTCCTTCTCGTCCCGGCAGCGCCGAGCTACGCATGGAGCCACGGGGGCCGTGGAGGCCACGGCATCACGCAGGTCTACGAGAAGTCCGGGGAGCCGCTCGAAGTTCGCCTGATCGAAGGCTGGTGGTTCACGTTCGTCGAGCTGACCGCCATCCGCGCTGAGCCGCACGCTACGAAGTAGCGAGGAGTCTCAGGGGCGCGGGTCGCGGAGGTCCCAAACCGCGGCTCTCTCCCGGCCAACAAGCCCCTGCCACAATCGCCACGTAAGCGGTCAAATCGTCGCCCACGGCGCTGGAGCCGATAGCGCAGGTCGTCATCGCCTCATCAGTCGTCGTCGTCCTTGCGCTTGCCGTAGGGGGGAAGCGTCACGACCTTCGCGGTTGCTGGGTCGACCAGGACGCTGTGCGTGATCAAGTCCTTGACCATGGCGACCTCGAATAGTGTCGAGCCGTACTGGCTCTTCACGAGGGCCTTGACGGCTCGGCCACGAGTCTCCTTCTCAGCCGCCTCGACAGCGCTCGCGAGCGTCATCGGAGACGCTTCGAGCTGGACGAAGGCGGCTTGATCCTTCCGTCGGTCGTCGCGGTCGAAGATATTGGACACGAACCCCGGCTCCTGCACTCGCAGGATGCTCCCTGAGGCAGGGTCGACGTGGACCTTGCTCGACCCGTCCTTCGAGACGGTCTTGATCTCGTACACGTAAGTACCCTTCTCGCGGTCCATCTCGGCTTTCCTGGCACGTCCGCCGGTCTGCCGTTCGGCGACGCGGATTGCCTGGGCCAACGAGGTCTGCGGCTGCGGGCCACCGCCGCTCCGCGACTGCTGCGCTTCAGCCGGCGCGACGCCGATCGCCGTGTCCAGTACGGCGGCGATCTCGACCACAGCCGATGCATCCGCGAGCGTGGTCACTCCGGCGAGAAGCCCGCCCCGGAGCAACGTGCGACGGGACAGGGGGCATTCACCCCTCGCTGGCTTCGGGGTCTTCATCGCTGCGGCCCCTTCACGATCTTCACGAGGTTCATCGATCCGTCGCTCACCATGCCGATGCCGGGGGCGTAGTACTTGTACTCGGTGGTAAAGCGGGTCAGGGGACTGGTCTCCTTCACCTTCACACAGTTCTTGAACTCTCCCGCCGGAGTCTTGACCGTCTCGGTCACGCTGACGATCGTGGCGCGGTCCATCGCGATCTTCGGGGCGACCTCCTGGTAGTACCTCGAGTGCATTAGCACTCGGCCCGGCATCATGAGGCCGAACTTGCTCCCGTTGACACCCGAGAGCCACGACCCGTCGTGATTGACCACCTTGCCGTCCTTGTACATGTCGACGTCCTCCCCGAAATAAAAGACGTCGTTGGTCCGCTTGCTGATCGCGAAGTAATTTCGCGCGACCTCGATCAACTTGCCATCCTTCGTCTCCCGCTCCTCGACCACCCGCGTCTCGATGCCGTCGACCTTCTTGGTCTCGTTCAGGACCGTGATGGTCAGCCGGGCGCCCTCTCCCTCCAGAACGAGCGTGTAACCGGGTTCCAGGATGAAGTAGGGGTTGCGCCCGGTCGAAGCCAGCTCGTTCGGTTCGACCTGGAACGCCGAGGTCCAATCCGCGGACGTGGCACAGGCCGCGAAGATCCCCAGCCCGGCTACGACGACGATGAACGGTACGGCGAGCCGCAAAACTCTCCGCCTGAGCATGAATAGCCTCCCTTCGTTGATTGTGTGAGCTGCTGACCACATGACAGTGCCTCCTTGAATTCCTGCCTCCGACCATAGCGGCTCCTACCTGAACTGGCCGTGAGCCCGGCATTCATCTGGTGTTCAGGAAGTGCCGCCACGCACTCCGCCGCCGCGTCGATGAGGTGCCCCCGCGCATGACCGTCGGCTAACAACGTCGACGCCGTTTTCCGCTTGCATATCGTCACGGACCGATCTATCTCGTGAGTCATGTCCCGTCGTTCCAGCCAACGGAACCTCCAACCAGCAAGGAGAGCACGATGACCGCCGCCGCCGATGCCATCACGAACCGGGGCTATCACGCCCATATCTACTACGATCCGGAGAAGACGCGTCCGAGCGCTGAGCGCCTGTGCGCCGTTATCGGGGAGAAGTTCCCGGTCCAATTCGGCGGCCTCCGCGACCAGCCGGTCGGGCCGCATCCGGTCGCCAACGCTCAGGTCATCTTCAAGCCCGAGCAGTTCCAGCCCGTCATCGAATGGCTGATGCTGCACCGCGACGGTCTTGACGTCTTGATCCACCCGCTGACCGACAACTCGGTCGACGACCATAGCATCTACGCGATGTGGCTCGGCTCGCCGGTGCCGCTGAAGCTCGACGTGTTGCGGCGGAATTACCGCGCCGAGCTCCTGCCAAGCGCCTGAATCGCCGCGCCAACACGGACGAACACCTCGCGGCGGACGACGATGTCCTTCTTGAGCGCTGTCACAGACGTCTTGAGACCGCGGTCGGCGGCCGGTGACCTCGGCATCGGTCCCCGGGCGATCGCAAGAGAGCAAGAGCCGAGCACTCGGGAAAAGCGAGCGATGCTCCACTTGAGCAACGTCTCGCATGCCGTCAATCACTTCCAGAACCAGATGATGACGATGCTGTACCCGTACATCATGGCCGACCTCGGCATGAGCTACACGGCCGTGGGTGTGCTCTCGGCCATCTGTTCGGTGCTCAGCAGCGTCTGCCAGGGAGCCTCCGGGTTCCTGACGCCCTTCTTCTCACGCTGTAAGCTCCTGGGCTTCGGCAATCTCGGCATCGCGCTCGGGACGCTGATGAGCGGCCTGGCCCCTTCGTATCTCGCGATGATCGTGGCCCGCGGTGTCGCGTCGATCGGATCGAGCGCCCAGCATCCGGTCGGCTACAGCATCCTCTCGAGCTACTTCCCGAAGAACCGCGCGGCCGTGATGGCCCTGAACACGAGCGTCTCCAACGTGGGAACCCTCGTGGCAACGCCGCTCGCGACCGCGCTCCTGCTGGTCATGGGCTGGCGACAGATCTTCTTCGTCGTCACCATCGCGAGCGTCGTCATGGGCCTGGTCTACTTTTTCTTCCGCGATTACGGGATGCCGGGTCGATCGGGTTCTGGACGGGCTCGGCTCGTCCAGGGCTTCGGAAGCTACCGGAGAGTGCTGAAGGACCGCAACATGCTACTCATCGCCTGTGTGTTCATGGTCGGCGGCGCCGGCCGTGACGGCGGGGTGAACCAGATCTACTTCGCGCCACACCTGGCGAACGATTTCGGCTACTCGAAGCTGACCATCGGGATCCTCATTACCGCGATCAGTGTGGGGAGCATCCTGGGTCCTCTCTTCTTCGGCTGGCTGTCCGACAAGTTCAGCCGCGTTCGCATGCTGCAGGCTTCTCTGGCGCTCTCCTGCGTGGGAACCTTGTGGGTCGCCCATCTTGGACCCGGCGAAGTGATGCTGTTCATCAGCCTGCTCCTCTACAGCGCGTTTACCGCTTCGCGCGGAACCCAGACGCAGGCGATCGTGGCCGACGCCACGTCCAACGAAGACCGCGATGCGGCGTTCAGCCTCTACTTTTTGCTGGGCTTCCTCTCTCAGCCGTTCTGGGTGCTGGTCACGGGGTTCCTCATGGACACCGCGGGATTCGCGACCGCGCTGACGCTGCTGAGCGGCACGTACATTGTCGGGATCTTCGTTCTGTCCTTCATGAAGGAAGAGCGACCGCTTACCTCTTGAGCTTCACGTCTTCGTACGGCGCCGAGAAGATGTGACCGGCGTGCCTCGCACCGGAGGACGGGCGCACTCGTAATGGCGTCCCCGTCCGGCCCAACTCGCGGTAACCAAACATTGCGAGTTCCGAGTAGGCCAGATCGCCGAGACGCGGTGGGTGGGGGCCCTTGAAGTATTTGGGAGATGAGCCGGAATACCTGCCGATGAGGCCCCTGATCGGGCCGTTCGAGTCGAGCATGACGAGCGGGCATCCCCGCAAGGCGAGGAACCGACCGAGCGGCCCAGCAAACCGGACGAAGTCCTCGAGAGCCCGGCAATAGACGAGGTACGCGACGGACACGAGACCGAGCCGGAGGAGCCTGAAGATGAAGGGGTGCCGTTGGCCCGCCGAGTTGCAGACCAAGCTCACACACCCATACCGCGCGTGGGCCAGCAGTAGCTCGATTTCGGAAGGCGACAGGCCGTCTCGCGCGCCCGGCTCAGATTCGACGGCTTGGACTCGAGCGCCACACGACTGGGCCGAGAGCGCTGCGACGGCCACAAGCCGCCCGCTGGAGTACGGCATGTAACCCTGCGCTTCGAGTATGGGGAGCGTATGAGGCGCAGGCGAGATATTGAAGTAGGTGACGTGCCTAGGCTTCAACGCTTGGGCCGCCAGCATCGCCGCGTAGCTCCGGAATGCGGGCTCCACGTACCAGCTGGACAGATTACATCGGATGCGCACGTCTGCGTTGACGTGGATGGCCGAGTGGATTCGAAGAATGACTCCCACCGGAGCGCCGGCGCTCTCGAGCAGATAGCCATACTTCGAAAAACCAGACGGCGTGGGATGTTGCGACAGTCGCTCGAGCGCGCGCCGAAAGTAGTGAGGGTCGCGGCCAGGGAGGCCGCGTTCGAGCAGAGCGATGATCCCGTCGGTGTCGCTCTCGCCAATCTCACGACAGCGGATCCGCTGTGGCGGTGGCAGCCCCATCAAGGGCAGCGTTAGGGGCCGCCGGCTCGCCCACAATACTGAAACCCCCTCCGGGCCAGGGCGGGAATTCCCTGAGCGAGGCGCTCGCGATCCTTGGCCGAGGGTTACTCGTTCACCACCGGACCCTTAGCTGAGCCCCGCCTGTCTCGCCCGTCGCACACGACGCACCCCACGGCACCCGCCCGCGGTATGATCCCCCTACGGGAGGAAGCCCATGAGCACAGCGCTGAACGGCATCCGCATCCTGGACCTCACTCAGTTCGAAGCCGGCACCTCGTGCACCCAGATGCTGGCGTGGCTGGGCGCCGAGGTCATCAAGGTCGAGGAGCCCGGCAAGGGGGAGCCCGGGCGCTACGGGCGCGCCGAGAAGCCGGGCGTCGACTCGAGCTACTTCCTCCTGCTCAACTCCAACAAGAAAAGCGTCACGCTGAACCTCAAGCATCCGCAGGGCAAGGCCATATTCCTCGACATGGTCAAGAAGGCCGACGTGGTGGCCGAGAACCAGGCGCCGGGCGGGATGGAGAAGATGGGCCTCGGCTATGACGCGCTCTCGGCCCTCAACCCGCGCCTGGTCTATCTCTCGGTGAAGGGCTTCGGCAACTACGGGCCCTACAGCGAGTACAAGAGCTTCGACATGATCGCGCAGGCCACGGGCGGCGCGATGGCGTTGACCGGCTTTCCGGGCTCGCCCCCGCTCAAGCCGGGGCCGACCATCGGCGACTCCGGCACGGGCATGCACGCGGCACTCGGCGTGATGGCCGCGCTGTGGCAGCGGCAGGCGACCGGTCAGGGCCAGAAGGTCGAGTGCTCCATGCAGGACGCCGTCGTCAATCTCTCGCGCGTCGCCATGCGGCTCGCGTACGCGGGCGGCGATTTCGAGCCGCGGCGCGGTAACGAGATCGCGAACACGTCGCCCTCCGGCATCTTCCGCTGCAAGCCGGGCGGGCGCGACGACTACGCCTACATCTACTGCCAACCGGTGCGGCCGCACATGTGGGAGGCCCTGCTGAAGACGATCGGACGCCCGGACCTGATCGGTCATCCGGAGTGGTCGGATCCGAAGTGGCGCGCCGCCCACAAGGACCAGGTCAACGCGCTCGTCGAGGCCTGGACGATGACGCGCACGAAGCACGAGGTCATGGCCGACCTCGGCAAGGCCGGCGTGCCCACCGGCGCCGTACTGGTGCCGCAGGAGATCCTGAGCGACCCGCACCTGATCGCGCGTGGCATGGTCACCACCATCGACCATCCGGGCTGGGGTCCGTTCACGATGCCGGCGAACCCCGTGCAGCTCTCGAAGTCGCCCACTCGGGTACGCCCGGCGCCGCTCCTGGGCCAGCACAACGCCGAGGTCTACAAGGAGTGGCTCTCGCTCGGGCCCGCGGACCTGGAGCGTCTCAAGGCCGATAAGGCGATCTGAACCCCCGCGGCGAGGCCTGCGACACCCGGCTCACGCCGGCCGGGTTCGCCGGCCTCGCCGCGCTCGCCCTGATCCTCGCGATTCTCTCCTACGCCGTTCAGGGCGACGTCGGGCTCAACCTGACGGACGAGGGCCTGTTCTGGTACGTCACCGAGCGGACCGCCGCCGGCGACGTGCCCCTTCGCGACGTCCGCTCCTACGAGCCCGGCCGCTACTACTGGAGCGCGGCATTTCTGCGTATCCTCGGCCCGGGTGTGAAGGCGCTGCGCGTCTCGCTCGCCGCGTTTCAGGGCGTCGGGCTCGTCCTTGCTTTCCTCTTGTTGCGTCGCATCGTACCGTCCGTGGGAGTCCTCGCCGCGTTGGGGCTGATCCTCGTGGTCTGGATGTGGCCGATGTACCGCAGCTTCGAGCACGTCGCCGTGCTCGCGCTGCTGTTCGCCGCCGTCCGGGTCGTCGAACGGCCGATCCCCTCGCGGTGGCGCGCGGCAGGCGGCGTCGTCGGTCTCGCCGCTTTCGTCAGGATCGATCACGGCGTCTACGGAACCCTCGCCCTCCTGCTGTTGCTGATCTTCAGCGCCATCCGGCTCGACGGGGTCCGACCGGGGCGCGCGCTCGCGAACTGGACGCTCGGCGCGATCGCGGGCTATTCGCCCATGCTCCTCCTCGCCATGCTCGCGCCGGGCTTCGTGCACGGGTTCACGGCCAACCTCGCGTACATGGCGCGGACGACCTTGTGGGCGGGCACCGTCAGCCTGCCGCGGCCGGCGCCCTGGCTCTGGACGGTGCTTCCCAAGCTCGGCGGCCGCTCGTTCGCCGACGCGGCCGCGCTCGTGACATTGGGCTCGCTCTTCACCTTGCTGCCGGTGGTGCTGGTGCTCGCGGGCTACCTCGCGTTCCGAGTCCGCGGCGCGGCGACGCCACAGCAGGCGCAGCTCGCCGCCGCCGCGATCGTCGGTCTGCCCTATCTCGCGCACACCTTCGCGCGCGCCGATCTCCAGCACCTCACGCCGACGGCCATGGCGCTCGTCGTGGCCGTCACGGCGTTCGTCGCCTCGCTCCCCGCCGCGGCCCGGAGGATCGCGAGCATCGCCGCGCTTCCCCTCGCACTCGTGGCCACCTATCTGGTCGTGGTGACCGAGACCCCTTACGGCATTCGCATGCGGCACCCGGAGACTTACGTTCGCTCGAACGTCGCCGGCGACACCCTCTGGTTGAATCGCGAGACCGTCGAGATCATCGACAGCGTGAAGCACGCGACGGCGGCCCACGTCGGCGCCAGGCGGCTGCTCGTGATCCCGCTCTGGCCCGGCATGTATCCCATCCTCGGCAAGCAGGCTCCGCTCTGGGAGGTCTACTCGCTGTTCCCGGAGCCGGAGTCACAGCAACACGAGGCGATCGCGCGACTCCGACGTCTGGGCGTCGACTGGGTGGTCCTGGCCGACATCGTGCCCGAGCCCCGAGAGGACCTGCGCTTCAGGAACACCCATCGCGTCCTGTGGGAGCACTTCCAGCAGAACTTCGACTGGCTCGGCGTCGATCCTCGTCACCCGTGGATCTACCTGCTGCGACGCCGGGCCGCTGCGTAGCTTTGAGTCCCGCGCGGCTCGATTCACGGGGTCTGATTGCCGAACGGCGGCCCATCCCAGCGCTCGCGCTTGGCGAATTCGGCCACTGGCCTGCGCTTGAGCCGGGTGAGCGAGCGCACCGGCCGCCCGAGGGGCATGACCGCGCAAACGGCGACGTGCGGCGGGATGCCGAGCAGCGCTTTGATCTGCGGCTCTCGCGCGGTGGCGAGAGTGGTGAGGGTGCCGGCGAAGCCCTCCTGCCGCGACGCGAGAAGGATATTCCACGCGAAGGGGTAGATCGACGCCCCGCTGATGATCCCGACGCGGTCGAGGTCCTGGTCGATCGAGGCCACGACCTTCAAATCCACGCACACCACCAGCACGACGGGCGCGGTCGCGATCGATTCGGTGAGGCGCGCAGGCACCGGCGTCCGTTCGATGATGGCGGCGTCGACTCGGGGCGGGTCGATCGTGTTCCAGGGGTTCTCGCCGTTCGCCGCTTGCGCGGCGTAGCGCCGGCCCGCGAACGCGCTCAGATCGGCCAGCGCGCGCTTCGTCGCAGGGTCGCGGACGACGATCACGCGCCAGCCCTGACGGTTGCCTCCGCTCGGCGCGAAGCGCGCCTGATCCAGGATCCTCGCCAGCACGTCGTCGGGCAGGGGATCGGCGGTGAACTCCCGGGCAGCGAAGGTCGTGCGCAGCACCTCGTACAGTTCCATGGAAGCTCCTTGGGGGTCGTGAGTGACGCACCAGCGCGCGATAGAGTCTCACGCGGCATGAGCGATTGTCATGGGCGGTGAGCCGGGGGTCGACAGTGGCGCGGCCAAGATTCGCTGGTATACCAATCGAGAGGGACGCTATCCGTTCGGCGAACGCTCGCCCGATCCCGAATGGTTCGAGCCGATCGGGTTCCCGCCTCCGTGGCCCGATCGCCCGTGGATCTACGGCGTGGTCGTCGTGTCCGCGAACGGCGTCCTGGCCTGGCGGCGCGCGAGCCCGGACGACGATCCCGTGCTCGCTGTGCTCGGTGATGCGACCCGGCCGGAGCGCATCGCCGACGGCTGGCACCTGCGCCACCTTCGGTGTTTCGGCGACGTCGGGCTCGGCGCGCAGACCTTGCGCGATCAGCCCCGCCTGGTTCCGAGTCCCCGGGAGCTCGGCGATCCTCCGGCGCCCGCGCTTTACCGATTTCGCGAAGCCCACGGCATACCGCACCATCCGCGGGCGATCGTCTACTCGCTGCGAGGGAACCTCGAGCTGACCAGCCCTATCTTCAATACGCCGGGGATGGACGCCATCGTCGTGACAGCGCCCGCCGCCGCCGCGGCGCTGTCGGATCGCGCCGTCCGGACGCCGGCGGTAGGTATCATCGCCGAAGAAGTGCTGGAGCCGGCGGGCCTCCGACGCGCGCACGAGCGGCTGTTCGCGGAGCGAGGAGTTCGATACCTCGCGTGCGAGGGGGGCGAGAAGATCCTGCGCGCCCTCCGGGCTGCCGAGCTCCTCGACGAGGTCTTTGTGACCGTGACGGACCGGATCATCGACGGGACCGCGCACGAGGGCGTAGTCAAGATCTTCGATTTCGAAGCGGAGGGCGCCGACTTGATCGCGGAAGGCAAGATCTCTCCGCCGAGCGGCTGGACGTTTCGCCGCTGGCGATTCAACGGCCGCTGACGATGAAACCGGCGAGCTGGACCCGGGCTCCGCTGCTCGTGGTCTTGACCGTGTTCGGAGCGGCGTCCGCGCAATCTCCGGCCGTCGTTCCGTATCCCCAGGCCTACAAGACCACGCTCGTGCGATATGCCGTGGTGGATCGCTCCGACGGGATGTCGAGGGATCTCTACGTCTCCCGCGACGCGATCGAGGCGCTGAGGGGTGATCCGCGCCTCAAGGAGTTTCCGGCGGGCGTGCTGTTCGCGCTCGACGTCCATGGCGCGAGAGCGATCGGCCGCGATGCCAAGACCGGCGCGCCCCTGTTCGAAGTCACGCCGCAGGGTCGGCTCGTCCGCAGCAAGCACGAGCGCACGCTGCACCTGATGCAGAAGGTCCGCCCGGGGTTCGGCAGCCAGAACTGGGCTTTTGGAGGCTTCGATCCCACCACCGCCGAGCCATTGAAGCTCCAGCTGCCCGGCGACTGCCACCTCTGCCATCAGGCGGCGGTGATGAGCGACATGACGTTCTCACTGAATCTGCTGAAGCATTTCGTCTCCAGCGGTACAGTGCAATACAGCCTCTGCCGGCAACCAGGACGACAACCGTGTCCGGTTCAATGAGCCGCGCCACGATCGGTCGGCCACCTACGTGGACAAGATCCTCAAGGGAGCGTCACCCGGCGACCTTCCGGTGGAGCAAGCCTCCCGGTTCGAGCTCGTGATCAACCTCAAGACCGCGGCGGCGCTCGGCCTCACGATCCCACAGGCGCTCCTGGTCCGCGCGGACGAGGTCATCCGCTGACTCAGGTTGTGACGAACGCGGAGTAGTGATCGCCTTTCGAGATCGGCGCCAGCCCGGTGACGATCTCCGTCCAGTGCTCGCCGCCGTCGTCGCTCGACCACACCTCACCCGTTGCCGTGGCGGCGAAAAGCGAGAACGAGTCGCCCCAGTCCTCGAGGCACATCGCCTCGAACGCCGGCCGGATCCGATCGGGGAGCCCCGCGCGCAGGATCTGCCAGGTCCGGCCGCCGTCGGTGCTCTTCGAGACGCGGGAACCGGCGAAGTGGCTCTTCCGCCACGAGCCCGGACCCTTTTCGGCCGACGCGATGAACATGAGCTCGGGCCGGCGCGGATGGAGCACGAGGAGATCGGGATAGCCGCCGATCTCGTGCTGGAGGTCGGTCCACTGCTCCCACGTGGCGCCGCCATTGCTGCTCACGTACATTCCGATGCCCGTCGTGATGTAGATCCGATCGGGATCGAGCGGATTGATCACCGTGCGGTGGACGTCGTCGTCCATGCCCGGGATCACCCGGAACGTCTGCCCCGCGTCGGTGCTCTTGAGAAGCCCACCCTGCTCGATGCCGATGAACAAGGTCGCGGCATCGCGCGGATGGAAATTGATGTGCTTGGTGTGCGCGACGTTCGGCGGGGCCGGGAAGCTCCACCGCGACGTGTCGACCGACCGGAGCGCCGGGAGCTCGGTCCACCCGCGCCCGAGGTCGTCGCTGCAGAACAGATGCGCGGGCTCCGTCCCGGCGAAGACGCGGACGCCCCCGCCCAAGCGGGCGCAGGCGAGGCTGTACACATTGTGCTCGGTCAGGCCCTTGTCGCGGCGCTCCCAGGAGCGGCCGCCGTCGTCGCTGGCGAACAGCGAGCCGTGCTTCATCCCCGCGAAGACCGTGCCGCTTTCCGACTCGATCAGGATGGCGTGCACGTGCTTGTCGGTCAGGGCGCGGTCGGCGACGTGCCAGCCCGAGCCGGTGGCATCGCGCTCGATGCACACCACGCCCTCGATCGTGCCGACCAGAACCTGTCGCGATGTCGGTCAGGGCGCGGTCGGCGACGTGCCAGCCCGAGCCGGTGGCATCGCGCTCGATGCACACCACGCCCTCGATCGTGCCGACCAGAACCTGTCGCGAGGGAGCAGCAGAACGATAGATCGTAGGCCCGCCATGCGAGAGCGTGATCGCCATGTGCGTCTCCTTCCCTTCGAGAGGATGAAGATCTGGATGCCGCAGACAGTGCGCCCAGGAGCCCCGCGTGTCAAGGCGGGCGAGACCGCCGGTCCGCGCGGCGCGTCGTGCATGGTTCGCTTGAAGAAGTAGCCCCTCGGGCGTTATAAGGGGGGCCATGAAACCGAACACACCCTCGCGCCCGCATTTCCAGAAATCGATCCCGCTCCGATTCGGAATGGCCGTCGGGATCGGCCTGCTATTGGTGGGCTGCGGGAAACACTACTGGAACAAGCCGGGTGCCGGCCCGAGCGACTTCAACAGGGACAGCGCCGAGTGCGCCCGCGAGAACTCGGTGCAGATGACCGCGAACAAGGAGTACGGCATCGTCATCGCCGACCTCTACAAGATGTGCCTGAAGTCCCGGGGCTGGAATCGGGCGCAGCAGCTCGAGCCTTCCCCGGCCGAATGGTTCCGCGGAATCGAGGAAGACGGCCCGATGCGGTTCGCGCCGCCGACGTCGGGAGCATCCGGCCTCGCCACCAACAACACGATCTATCGGCTCTCATTTCAAAAGCGCTAACCGCTTCCCGCCGCCGGCCGGGCGCGCTCGTGCACGATGCGCCCCCCGACGATCGTGATCTCGGCCGTGATGTCGCGGATCCGCGCCTCGGCGCACGTCATCGGATCGTCGGACAGCACCACCAGATCGGCAAGCTTCCCCGGTTCGATCGAGCCTTTCTGATCCTCCTCGAACGTGAGGTAGGCGCCCTCGATGGTCGCGGCCCTGAGGGCGTCGGCGCGCGACAAGCGCTGCGCGGGCCCGATGACGCGGTTTGCCAGGCGGCCGACGCGGGCGACGGCCTGCCACACGGGCCAGAACAGCGAAGGCGGGACATTGTCGGTGGCGAGCGCGACGTGGACGCCCGCGGCTTTGAGGCGGCGCAGCGGGACGATCGTGTCCTCGGCGGCGGGTCCCACCTGCGCGCGGGAGAGGTCGCCCTCCTTGTACAGATATCGATTGGTGTGCGTGGTCAGGACGACGCCGAGATCGCGAATCCGTCCGATCTCGTCGGCGGTCAGGATGCCGATGTGCTCGATCACCCAGCGCCGGTCGCGAATGGGCACCAGGCGATTCACGTGCTCGTAGAGGTCGAGCAAGCCTGGCCCCATGCTGAGGACCCGGATGTCTTCCCGGGCCGCCGCCAGCAGCACCGCGCGTAGCTGTTCGCGCGGCAGCGCCGCGTCGTACGAGAAGCCGGCCCAGCCGGTGTAGGGCATCGAGCGCGCGCGGAGGGCGCCGTCGGCGCTCGGGTTGGTCTCGGCGACGAGGCCCGCCACCCGAAGAAACGCGTCGCCGCGGCCACGGCCGGCGATGCGGGGCTTCCACGCCGCCAGCCGCGACTCGATCGTCGCCGGGTCCGCGGCGCCCCACGATGGGCTCACGGTCAGATGGGCCCGGACCGTGAGCTCGCCGCGCCCGGCCGCGTCGTCATAGACCCGCATCACCTCGTCCGCGACCCCGTGACCTTCGACGATGCTGGTCGTGCCGGTCGCGTTGTAGATCTTCATCGAGTCGCGCAGCCCCTGCGCGCGGTCCTGGTGGGTGAAGCGGGGCGCCGCGGCCATGAGCGAAAGCTCGACGACCGGAATGTACGTCTGCTCGACGAACACTCCGGTGGGCTCGCCGGTGGCATCGCGCTCGATCTGGATTCCGTCCCACGGCGGCACGGTCTGACGCGTGATGCCCGCGAGCCGAAGCGCTTCGCTGTTGGCGATCGACACGAGCGGCAGGGTGTGACGCCAGTAACCCCAGATCGAGCGGATGTAGACGGGATTTCGCGGCGCCACCCGGTCGAGGTCGCGGCGCGTCGGAAACCGCTTCTCCCGAAGGTTCCCGGGGACGTCGAGGTAGTAGGGCGGGTCGCCAAGCGGCATCGTGAGGATCCAGTCGCCGGGCGCGGCCGCCTTCACGAGGCGCTCGATGCGCTGGAGCACATCGTCGATCGAGCGCGCGCCGGCCAATGACGGATTGAGCAGCTTGAGCCCTTCGCGGTCCATGTGCGCATGCGCGTCGACGAGCCCGGGCACGACGGTGCGCCGGGCGAGATCGATCAAGCGCGTGTCGGCGCCGGCGAGACGGCGAATGTCTCTGCTGGCGCCGACTTCCGCGATGCGGTCGCCCGCGATCGCGACGGCCTCGGCGGTGTGCAGGGCCGGATCGAGCGTGACCACGCGCCCGCCGTAGAGGACCAGGTCGGGCCGCGTCATGAGTAATCGCGCGGGTTCATGGGCCCCCCCATGATAGAACTTGAAAAGGTGATCGATTTTCACACCTTTTCCATCACTGCGCGCGATCGGGAGGCCGGCGCATTCGGCGTCGCCGTCACCACCGCGCGACCCAACGTCGGCAGCCTCGTGCCGTGGGTCTCACCACGCGGGGCCATCGCCACGCAGGCGCGCGTCAACACCGATCTCGGGCGCCAGGGGCTGGCGCTGCTCGCCCAGGGCGTGCCGGTCGACGTCGCGTTGAGCGCGCTCCTCCGGAAGGACAGCGAGCGCGAGATCCGCCAGTTACACGGGCTGGACGGTGAGCGCGCGTTCTGCCACACCGGGGCGAGCTGCGTGCCGTGGTGCGGTCACGAGCAAGCTGACGAGTTCACGATCGCCGGCAACATGCTGGCCGGTCCCGACGTGGTCGCGGCGATGGCGCGCGCATTTCGCGAGAGCGCCGGCGAGCAGCGCGATCTGTCCGAGCGTCTGCTCCTGGCACTCGAGGCCGGGCAGGCGGCCGGCGATGACAAGCGTGGCAAGCAATCGGCGGCGCTCCTCGTCGCCGCCATCCGCGAGCCCCGCATGTACCACAACCTCCGCGTCGACGATCACGCCGATCCGGTCACCGAGCTGAGACGCGTCTGGGCGGTCGTCGTGGCGCACACCAAGCAGATCGAAGCCGAATACGGCCCCGCGGCGTTCCGGCTCTTCGGCCGGGTCAAGTATTGAGGAGGATCGCCATGGCGCTTCGCGCGATTCCGTGTCTGGTCGGGCTGGTCGCGCTGGCGATGGGCTCTCTTGCCGAGGCGAAAACGTACCGCTGGGTAAACGATCAGGGCATCGTCACCTACTCGGACCAGCCCCCTCAAGTGAGACCGGTCGAGGGCGAACGCGAGGCGCTGATCACCGAGGCCCTCGACATCTCGGGGACCAAGAAGGCGCTGGAGACGATCCCGGCCCACATCCGTGCGCAGTTCGAGGCGCGTCAGACGCCGCTCAAGCCCGAGGAAAAGGCGCGCGTGGTCAAGATTCTCGGCGACGCGTTTCGAACCGAGGTTCTCTACGGCGCCGTCCGCGGCGCCTTCAGGACGAACTACGATCCGTCGCGCATGGGATTCGTGATCGGGCAGCTCCGGACGCCGCTCTTCCGGAAGGTCGCGGCGCTGGAGGTCGCGGCCAGCGAGCCGGGCGCGAGACAGGATCTCGAGCGCTTCACCATCGGGCTCCAGGGGGACATCCCGAAGCCGGCGCGCGTCGCCCTCGTGCAGCGGCACGAGGCCTCCATGCGGAGCGCGGAGCTGCAGATCGAGATGGGCGTCGTCGCCTACCGGGCCGTCACGCGCTCGCTCGAGCCGGTGCTCCCGGCCGAGAAGCGGCCTACCGCGCGCGAGACCGACTTCGCGGAGCGCACGCTGCGGGCGCAGCAGGACCGGCTGGTCCGCGAGGCCCTGGTGCGGTGGCTCTACACCTTCCGATCACTGACCGACGAGGAGCTCGCCGAGTATGTAGCGTTCGGTGAGACGGACGCGGGGCGCTGGTTCATGGGCACCCAGCGCAAGGGGTTGCTCGACGCGATGCGTACGGCGATGGACGCGGCGGCCCGGCAGATGGCGGCCGCCTTCCCAGCCAAGCGCTAGCGAGCCGGCCGGCGCTCCTCCAGGAGCTTCAGGAAGCGCGGGTCCTTCTTCAGGCTCACCAGCGAGGGGTCGAGGCTCAAGTAGTCGAACTGGTCGTAGCCGAGGTCGAGGGCCTTGTTGAGCCACGCGAACGCCTGATCGGCGTCGCCGAGCCGCGCGTAGACCCGCGCGGCGTTGTACGCGGCCTGCGGATCCTGGGGCTTCGAGTCGGCGGTCTGCACGGCCGAGGAGGCCTGCTCCTTCTTCTCCTGCGAGATCGTCTTGTTCTTCAGCACGCTCTCGAGGTTGGCCTTCGCCGTGGCATTGGCCGGATCACGCTGGACGACGTCCTCGAGCTCTCGCGCGGCATCGTCGTAGAGCCCCTGCTTGCTGTAGAGGTTCGCGAGGTTGTTGCGGGCGCTCGTGTTCGCCGGATCGAGCTCGAGCGCCTTGCGATAGGTGGCCACCGCCTCGTCGATCCGGCCCTGGCGGTCGTACGCGTAGGCCAGGTTCGACTGGATGACCGCCGACTTCGGCGACGCCTCAGCCGCCTTCTGCAGCTCGACGGCGGCCTCCTCGAACTTGCCTTCCTTGACGAGCGCCGCGCCCCGCGCGTTCTGCTGGGCGGCCGCGTCGGCGGCGGCCTTGTCCTGGCCGCAAGCGGCGCCCGGCAGGAGCGCGCACAGCGTCAGCGCGATGAGCGCGAGCTTCTTCACTGGATCCGCTCACGCCAGGAGCGGACCTGCTTCAGGAACGGGGGCGCCGGGATCGGATTGTTCGGCAGCTGCTGGTTCGTCGTAGCCGTGATCGCCGAGGCCGTGGCCGATCCCGAGCCCTGCGGTGGCGTCACGATGACGACCGGCATCGAGGCGATTCCTTGGCCGATCGTCGTGGAGCGGGTGCTCGACGCGCCGGTCGAGGTGAGCGCGGTGCCCGTGCTGAAGTCGATCGCGGCATAGCCCGTGGTCATCTGGACCGAGTAGAGCTTGGCCGTCCCGCCGCCGCCGACGCAGCTGGCAGTGCTATTCGGCGTGAAGGTCGAGAAGAGGACATCCGCGTTGAAGACGTTGGCCGGGTCGAGCACCTTCTCGTTGCTGCCCAGTCTGAAGAACCATCCGGCCGCCGCCGTCCCGTTGGTCGACGTCACGTCGAAGAGGTTACTCTCCGCCAACGCCGCCCCGTTCGACATGTCGGCCGGGTTCGTCTCCTTGACTCCATAGAAACGATTCGAGGCCGTGCTGTTGGGATGGTTCCGGTCGCCGGTGCCGAGGAAGACCCAGAGGTGCATGGAGGTGTCGTATGCGAGCACCGGGGCGCCGTAGAACCCCTGAGTCGGATAGAACTCGCCGGCCGCCGGTGGATTCGCCTGACTCGGGGCCGCCGTGAAGAGGCGCTTGCCCGCCCAGCTCGTCGTGGCGGTCGCCGACACGTCGAATTTCCAGAGCTGGCCACCCGTATCGCCGACGTACACGTGGTCGACGAAGCTGTCATTGTTCAGGTCGACCGCGGTGGAGTTCTCCGTGAGGCTGAAGTTCATGTACTGACGGTCGTCAGTCGTCCCGTCTTTGTAATACTCCCAGATCTTCGAGCCGTTCGAGAGGTCGACCGCGAAGAACGCCTTACCGTGGGCGTTGTTGGTCGCCGTGTCGTACCCGCCGCCGAAGAACGCAACGAAGCTGCAGGGCGTGTTGTTCGGGTAACACAGGGTCGAGGAAGAGCTCATCTTCACCTTGCCGATCGAAGGCTCGGACCACGTCTCCGCGATCTTCGAGTCGGTGAAGCGCCACATCCACTGAGGGTCGGTCGGGTTCGTGATGTCCAGGGCGTAGTACTGGGGGCCGCCGCGTCTCAGCCCGAACACGACGATCGTCTTCCACGTACTGCCAACCTTGATGTCGGCCGCGATCGGGCTCGAGTCCACGAAGAACTGGTGGTCCGCGCCGGTGTCGGCCAGGACCTTCAGGGTGTCGAGGACGTCCGGCGGGATGAAGGCCCAGAGCTCGACGCCGTTGCTCTCGCGGAACGCGTGGAGCATCCCGTCGTTCGCGCCGGCGATGAGCACCTTGGTCCGGTTGGCCTGCGCGGTCTTGAACGCCTGGTAGGTTGGATCGGCCGACGCCAGAACGGGAGCCGTGACCAGCACCGGCGTCGAATGGAAGATGTCACCGAGCTTCCACGCGCGCTCTTCGGTGACGTTGCCGTTCGCGTTTTCGTCGTAGGAGTCGATACCCCGGATGAAGTCGATGATCTTATCGCGCTCGGTGCTGCTCGCCGCGTCAAGCATCGTGGACGTGATGGCGGAATTGCTCTTCGTGAACGCCTGTCGGTTTCCACTGGAATCGACCGTATAGATCGTCCGGTTCGCGGCCGGCGTCGTGCTGAGCACCTGGCCGGCCTCCCAGTCCAGGGCCGAGCTCAAGGGCACGCCATTGCCGTCCACCGGCACCAGGCCGTTGGAGTCGCGCTGGTAGGCCTTCAGGTAGCCTCGCCAGAACGGGATGGACGGGTCGGACCGGAACGCGGCGAGATACGCCTTGGTGCTGCCCGTCGTGCTCGTCGTCGGCACGACCGGTGTGGCGAACGTGAACGTGGCCTGGACGATGCGACGGATCGCGTCCTGAAGTGCATGCTGCAGCTGGGTCTCATTGTCCGAGATGTAGAACTGACCACCGCCGTTCTTGGCCGCTGCACTGAGGGTGTCGTACGCGGTCTGCGTCTCGGCCGCCGTGGTGTTGACCGTGACGCCGAAGCCCACGGTGTGGACGATCACGTTCTGCACTCCCGTGAGCGAGCTCGCGTGGTCCTGGGTGAAGCGGTTCGTCGCCTCGGCGGGCATCTGCCGCGTCCCCGCGGTCTGCATACCGTCCGTGACGAAGATCACGAAGTTGGGCTGGCACTCGAGCTGGATGGGGCTCGAAAACGGCCCCTGGGTCCCGTTCGCCGTCTTCTCCCCCTTGTAGTACTGGCCAATGTCATAGAGGGCGTCGCCAAGCGGCGTGAGTCCGATCGGGGTGAGCCCGTTTACCGCGTTCTTCAGCGTCGCGGTGCTCGCGCCGATCGTCGCCCACTGGCCGTCGCTGCCTGCGACCTTCGCGCCCAGCGGGATGAAGCTGCTGTCGTAGTAGAACGTCATGATTCCGAACCGGACGCCCTGCACGCTGTCGAGGAGTGAGTTGACGACCTCCTTGGCGATAGCCATCTTCGGCTTACTGCAGGCGCCGCCGCTCGCGCAGGTCCCGAGCAGATAGTTGAGGTAGTTGCCCGTGAAGAGGTTCACCGTCGAGCCGTTGATCTTCCCGGACCAGTAGCCCGCCGAGTTCAAGGCGGTCCGGGCGGCCGAGCTGTTGGTCCCGGTGACCGATGCGACGTCGTCGGCGTAGGTCGAATATATGGAGCTCGACGAGCCGCTCTTGTACACCTTGACCGACGCGCACGGCTGGAAGGTCGGATTTTTCTTCCCGGCCGGATCGCAATTGTTGAGAACTGGATAGTAGGCCGCGGAGCCATTGGGTGGGGGAACGGCGAAGGAGTTCGACGGAGCGCTGTCGGCCATACTGCCCGAGTTGTCGATCATGATCACGACGTTCGGCTGGATGTTGGAGCCGAAGATGTCGCTGTCGTCGGCGAACACCGCCGTCGGCGCTGGAGCCACTAAGAGAGCGGCGATGGAACCACAGCCAATCAATCGCGTCAGACTGTTCATGATGGACCTCACTGGGCAATTGGCCCGTACGAGACTTGGGCGTCGATGGTGCGCTGGGCACTCCGGGGGCCCGTCCCTGAGCCGGTGATCGCATAGTTGTAGAAAACGAAGCCGCCTGGGTTGTATCCAGTGCCGGAACCGATGGAGTATCCGGAGCGCTGCGTCGTCGTCAGGAAGCAGTTGGCGTCGGCCCCCGGCCCGGCCGCGACCGAGTACGCGAACGCGCCGAGCGCGGTCGACGATTGCACGCACGTCGGGCCACCCGGCACGATGGTGTCGATGCCGACGTTGATTGCGGCGTCGGCGGCGAAGAAGCTGCCTTCGGCCCACATCGTTCCGTACGCGATGTCGCCTTCCGTGCTCGACATGCGCACCAGGAAGATGCCGGACACGAGCAGCAGGACCATGATGAAAATCGCCATCACCGAGGCGATGCCGCGCTCGTCGGTGAAGTGACGCCACAGTCCACGCATGTCACGAGCCTCCATCAGGGATTCCGCAGCCTCACGTCCGAGGCGAGGGTGTACGTCTGAGCCGGCTGGTTCGGTACGTTTTCCCGGGCCGTCACCGTGATGACGATGCGCCTGACGGCGGACCGCTCGGTCACGCTGGCGAAGTTCGGCGCGCCGCCGAGCCCCTGGGCATCGAGGTTGTAAGTGGAGGGCGGCGGATTCGGGACCGGATTGTTGGCCGAATCGAAATAGGCGAAGCGCAGTGCGGTGACGCTCTCGGCCATCAGATCGCCGTTGGCGCAGATGTAGGAAGCCCCGGTACCGATCGTGCCGCGGACTCGTCGCAACCCGGTGTTGTCCAGGCAAAAGGTGTAGGCGCTGCTCGCGCCGGTCATATCGAGGTCGCCGGAGATGGAGAGAGCGGACTCGGTGGCCACCTGAATCGAATTCGAGAGGTCGTTGGTGTTGTCCGCGTCGATGTTCTCGGGGAAGTAACCAGCCATGCGAATCTGCCGGCTCATGCGATCCATCGCGACCCGGGCATTCTGCTGGACGCCCAGCTTCCGCTCGCTGACCTGGTACGCGTTGCGGCTCGGGTCGAAGACCTGGAAGATCCCGACCAGAATGAGCAGGAAGATGCTCATGGCGACCATGAGCTCGACCAGGGTGAAGCCGCCTTGTCCGCGGAGCCAGACGGGGCGCATTAGAACATCCTCACGACGACTGTGCCCATGGTGATGTTCGTGGGAAGACCGGGTATCGTGACGGTGACCGTCACCGTACGCAAGGTCGTGCTCGTGTTCGCGACCGTCACGACCGCGCGGCCCGCGTAGGTCTGTGGGGTGCCCCACGCGGCGGTCTCGGCGGCCGTGAAGGTGAAACCGTTGCCCGGGCCCGCCAGCATGTATCGCCAGCGCCGAGCGATTGCGGATTCCGTGCCCGTCAAGGCGGCGATGACTCCGGTGTTGCTCGCCGTGTCGACGCCGTTCAGGTTGCTGACGTTGGCGAACGGAACGTCGCCGACGTCCTCCAGGATGTGGCGCGCGCCGGTCACGGCTATGGTCATCCGGCCGGCGTCGGCGATCTGCTTGTACCCCATGGGAAACATGCTGGCCACGGTCAGCAGCGCGACGACGAGGATCATCGACGCGACGAGTACTTCGACGAGCGTGAAGCCGCGGTGATCGCTGAGCGCCCGCGCGATCCTCCGGCTGATGTTCATGACGCTCCTCAATTGGGTGGGCAGGCCGTTCCCACGGCCTGGACCCTGATGCGGCCCGATGGGGCCACGCACACGTCGAGCGAGCCGGTGGCCGACGAATTCTGAACTCGGAGAATGCCGTTGGCGGTCGCCGCTCCGAGCGAGCTGAATGTGATCGTCGGCCCCGCCGTGATGCGGGAACCGTTCTCGAGCGTTCTCCACCCGTTGGCGTCGGTCCCGGCCTCCGTGTACACGTTCCCGCCGGGGCACGGCACGACGGTGCCCGAGCAGAACCGCATCCGGTTGTTCGGGGTCGTCTGCGTCTCGGCGCTGAAGGAAACGCCGCGCGTGATGGCGAGCTGCCGCGCCTGGTTCAGCGCCACGACGATGACCCGCGCGGCACCGTCGGTCTCCTGAGCTCTCGAGTAGCTCAGGTACATCGGAAAGCCGATCGCGCAGAGAATCGAGATCACGGCGAGCAGCAGGCCCAGCTCGAGGACAGTGAATCCGGCCGAGCCCGGCCGGAAACTACGTCCGAGGAGCGCCGTATTCTTGGTCATATTCGACTCGCGTTCGAATGCATAGGGCATCACAGCAATTCCGTCCGAGAACGGTTTGGAGCAATGGATGTGCCACGGCCCGCTCGCCGTGGAAACGCGGAGTTAGCAGACCGCGGGGAGGGTCAGTGACAATTTGCTAAGCCCGAGGTGACAAAGATCGGCCATTTCACTCGAGAATTCGCCAACGATTCCGGAAAGCTACGAGGCGCTCCTGCGGCGGCGAGACCCCATCATCTTATACGGTTTATGGGGTCGAATGGCGAGCCTCCGCGTCGTCCGGGTCGCTCGTGCGGGGAGTGTATACTAGGCGCGCTTGATCCTTGGAGAGGTGGCCGAGTCGGCCGAAGGCAGCCGCCTGCTAAGCGGTTACAGGGTTAAAAGCTCTGTCCCGGGTTCGAATCCCGGCCTCTCCGCCAAATTCCACCGCCGGGCCTGAAAACATCACGAGCGCCGAGTCACCTCGGCGCTCGTGTCTGCGTCGACCGCGGGCGCGGCCGCTACTTCTTCTTCTCGAGCGTGATCCCGGCCGCCTTGGCGGCCTCGTCGTACTTCTCCTCGGACTCCGAGTGCTTGCCCGATACGTGCAGAGAGTTGGCCTGCGCTGCGATCGAGCGGGCGTTGGCCGCGCCCGGATCGAAGCGGTTCCCGATTGCCTTGTCGATCTGAGCCTGCAGCATTGGGCACTGACTTGCCAGTGCGGGAGCGGCTACCCAAGCGACCAGGACGAGGGCGGTGACGAGTGTCTTCATCTCTCTCCTCCTTGGGGGTCGGACCGGATCAGTCGCCGGGGATGATCGTGGCGATTAGGCGCGATGTCAAGACGCGACGCCCCTGGGTGGCGGGCGCCCTCGTAAGTACCCGTTGCGCCCTTAGCTCAAG
>Ga0209157_1000331_pt1 | contig 41060 bp, 48 predicted proteins | sample GraSoiAngelo_135_FD_185892 | JGI IMG/M metagenome (GOLD analysis project Ga0209157, IMG submission 185892) | Grasslands soil microbial communities from the Angelo Coastal Reserve, California, USA - 14_0929_05_40cm (SPAdes) (version 2) | ecosystem: Environmental > Terrestrial > Soil > Grasslands ...
GACTAGTGAACTCATTTTCCCCGTGGATACCATTATCGGCTATATCAGCCAATTTGTGACGTTGATGCCGGGCGACGTCATCTATACCGGTACTCCCGGCACAACCAAGCCGATGCAGCCGGGGGATGTCATCGAGATTGAAGTCGAAGGCGTCGGCGTGCTCCGCAATCCGGTTGTGAAAGCGGCGAGTCGAAATGCCGGTATAAAATAAAAACAAATGCACACATCGATCGACATGCTTAGAGAAAAAGGCAGGCGGCTGCGGATTCACACGCTGAAAGCCACGACTGAAGCGGGTTCCGGCCATCCATCATCATGTCTATCGGCGGCAGATCTGATGTCGGTTGTCTTTTTTAACGAGATGCGCTTCGATCCCAAAGATCCCCGAAATCCAGCGAACGACCGGTTCGTTTTGTCAAAGGGACATGCCGCTCCGTTGTTGTGGGCAGCATACGCTGAAGCGGGCATCATTGCTGAAAAGGACGTTCTCAGTCTTCGCCGGATGGATAGCAAACTCGAAGGCCATCCGACGCCCCAAATCCCTTGGGTCGATGTGGCAACGGGTTCACTTGGCCAGGGACTTTCCGTGGGTTTAGGTAATGCGCTGGCGGCCCATATGGACGACATCCCTTACAACACGTACGTGCTCCTCGGCGATGGCGAATGCGCGGAGGGCTCGGTGTGGGAAGCGGCCGCCCTGGCAAGCTACTACAAAGCGGCGACTCTGTACGCCATCGTCGATGTGAACGGCTTAGGACAGAGCCAGCGCACGATGGATCAATTCGATGTGAATCGTTTCGCGAACAAATTTCGAGCTTTTGGCTGGTTCGCCACAATTGTCGACGGCCACAATTATGCGGAGATTGTCGACGGCTTCGAGCGGTGTCGCCGCGATGGCGGTTCTCAACCCCGCGTCGTTGTGGCGAAAACTTTGAAGGGCAAGGGCGTGTCGATGTTGGAAAATCTTGATGGCTGGCACGGCAAGCCCATTCCAAAAGAGGATCTTTCGAGGGCTCTTGAAGAGCTTTCAATCCCGTCTGGCCTGAACGAATTCAAACCAAATCCCCGAACCGGTGGCCCTCCTCGTCCACGAATTGACGGCACGATAGAAATCGCCATTAGCCGAAAACCGGGAACGTCCGTGGCGACCCGTGAAGCATATGGGGATGCGCTGGTGAAAGTCGCGGAGAAGGACCCCCGCGTTGTGGCTTTGGATGGTGATACAAAGAATTCCACGTACTCCGAAAAGCTGTTCAAGGCGCACCCCGAACGATTTCTGGAAATGTTTATTGCCGAGCAGAACATGGTCGGCGTCGCGATGGGACTAGCGGCGCGCGGAAAGATTCCGTTCGTTTCGACCTTTGCGTGTTTCCTGACGCGTGCTTATGACCAGATTCGAATGGCCGGTATTTCGCGATCCAACGTGAAGTTTTGCGGATCGCACGCGGGCGTCTCGATCGGAGAAGATGGCCCTTCGCAAATGGGTCTGGAAGATATCGCGATGTTTCGCGCGGTTCCGGGATCGGTCATCCTGTATCCGTCGGATGCCGTGGCGGCCGAGCAGCTTGTCGTGGAAGCGGCACGGCATCGCGGAATCTGCTATATCCGTACGACGCGGCCGAAAACGCCCGTGTTGTACGCAAACGATGAAAGGTTCCCGATTGGTGGATCGAAGGTTCTCCGCCAATCGACCTATGACCGCGCAACGGTGATTGCGGTTGGAATCACTATCCATGAAGCCCTCAAGGCCGCTTCGAAATTGGAATCCGCCGGCACGCCCATTCGCGTCATCGACGCGTACTCGGTGAAACCGATCGACGCGCAAGCCATTTCGAGGGCGGCGAAAGAAACCGGAGGCCGCATCATCGTTGTCGAAGATCATTATGAAGAAGGCGGCCTTGGCGACGCTGTGCTGAATACAGTGGGAAACCAGGCAAAAGTTGTGAAACTGGCCGTTCGCGAGATTCCACATTCCGGTCCGCCGGATGCCCTGCTGGAAAAATACGGAATCGGGGCGAACCGTATTGTCGAAACTGTTAAGGAGTGCCTGTAGCGGCGGTTCGCGAAGCGCGCGCGCGGAGCGCAAGCCCGGTAGGGTGCAGCCTCAAGAGAAGCGCTTGCGCTTCGCGGACCGCCACTACAGAATTCGGGAGAGACCTATGTCGCAAACCAATGCCAAAAAAGAAACATTACCGTCGGAGCTACGGGTGGTTGTGGAGGTTGATGGCAATCCCGTCGGATTCTTGAATCTGGACGTTAGCCGGCTCTGGCCTCTGATCAACCACCGTAAGCGGGATCACGTGCCGGTCGAATGGATGGACGCAGCAAAATTCGATTCGATCATGCGTGCTGCCGTGATGAAGAAGCTCATGGCGCGTCTGGAAACGCATCTCTATCGCGCACTAGGCGATGAGATGGTCAAAGCGGAACTCGACGTTGAAAGCTTCAATCTGAAAGCTGAAACCGCCGCTCAAACATTCGGAAGGACGAAAGCGGAAATAGAAAAATCGGTTTTCGAGACGGATCGGGCGCCATTGGACTTCTACGCTTTCTTTTGGGAATACCTGCTCGATGAGCGCGATATCACCGATTTGAAGAAGGAATGGAAGGCGTGGGGTACTCGGCCTCGATAAGGGACTTCATTCCGCCCCGCGTGTTGAACTCTCCCGTCACCTTGACCGACAACGGTTGGCATGTCTTGACGATATCCCGAAGTATCCGATTCACCGCATTCTCGTAAAAAATGCCGAGATTCCGGTAAGCCAGAAAGTATCCCTTCAACGATTTCAATTCGAGGCAAAGTTTATCCGGACGGTAGCGAACCGTGATCGTGCCGAAATCCGGCAAGCCGGTCTTCGGACAGATCGAGGTGAATTCGGGCGCGGCTATCGTGATTTCGTAACCGGAAAATTGATTCGGCCAGCATTCGATACGGGGCAGTTCTGCATCGATCCCGGATTTGGCATGATTTTCGGTGTACTCGGGCATCGAGTCAGTATAAACAAAAATGACAACTGACAATTGAACAGTGAACAATGACAACTTCCTCAAAAAATTTATCAATGTTCAATGTTCAATTATCATTGGTCATTAAAAAAGGCCCCCAGAGCTCCTTCGCCCAAGGGGCCTTTTCCTAGTCTCCTTCGTCACCAACATTCGGTGCCGCGACAACCGAACATCCTGTCCGTTTGGGATCCATCCCCGAGGGCGAGCCTCCTGCCACCGGCTGTGGTCAACTACGGTCCCTGGCTGGAGTAGCCATCTTCCACTAGGAAATTTGTCTCGATTCGAGACGACGAATTTTTACTTCGGGGCATAACCATTGCAAGACATTTTTTTATAAAAAAATTGGAGGGCTGTTACAAAAATTGGAGGGCTGTTACTATGACAACATGCCAAAAGCCGTGAAGCCCTTAATTGTGATCGTCCTGGCTGTAGCCGTGGCTGCCGGCGCTGCGGTTTACTTGAGCCGTCAACCCGATCAGACCGAAATAACCGCTGCGCCGACTCACGCAGATATTAAGGGTGGCGGGCATATTCGTGGCCTCGAGAAGGCCGCGTTGACGCTGGTGGAGTTCGGGGATTACCAGTGTCCGAGCTGTGGAGCATACCACCCGCTGGTTAAGGAGATCCTGAATCGGTATCCGCAACAGCTGCGGCTCGAGTTCCATCATTTTCCGCTCATCACTATTCACCCGAATTCGATGCTGGCCTCCAAGGCAGCAGAGGCTGCGGGCGAACAAGGCCGTTACTGGGAGATGCACGACGCGCTGTTCGACCATCAGCGAGAGTGGTCCGATAGTCCGAATGCGGAGCCGATATTCGTCGCCTTAGCGAGCCAGATGGGTCTTGACAGCAACAAGTTCATGCAAGGTCTGCGCTCCCCTCAATTGCAGGACCGAATACTTCGCGACGTGGAGCAGGGTCAGAACGCGAAGGTTGATGCGGTTCCCACATTCTTTATAAACGGCGAACGCGTTCACATCAAATTGAGCATGGAAGATTTCGTTCAAGTCATCGAAGCACATCTTCCCAAATGAAAGCGCGATTTGCGGTCATCGCCATTCTCGCGTTTATCGGAATGGTCGACGCGCTTTACCTTTCCATCAAGAGAAATGCAGGACCGATTCCCTGTCATGTGACTCACGGCTGCACGGATGTCCTGACGAGCAGGTATTCCGAAATCGCAGGGATTCCGATTTCCTGGTTTGGAGCTGGTTTTTATATCGTGATGTTCAGCCTGGCGGCATTCAAAGTCTTCGAAGACCCCAAATATCCGTCGCAAAGGCTAACCGGTTTGGTCTTCTATCTTGCCGGCGCTGCTTTAGTGGTTTCGTCTCTACTGGTCGGAATTCAGGCGTTTATCTTGAAGGCATTTTGCGAATACTGTTTGCTTTCGGCGGCCTTGGTCTTCTCGATGTTTCTTCTCGCTCCGAGTCCTGCCCGGCGTAAACTCCCTGAATAGCAGTCTCCGGTTCCGGCATCTTTCTGTCGCGGCTCTCGAGCGCCTCGTTCTCTGCTTTGGCGATCTCATCAATGATCTTCGCTTCAGTTTGTTCGAGAGTGGCCTTTGGAACTCCGTGCCGCTCCAGGTAGGTTTCATACATTCCTATGGGGTCGCGTTTGCCCCAGTATTCGAACACCGCCTCGGAAACAATCTGCCGGGCGTCATTTTCGTCATGCGTGGCGTGGCCGCCCATTCGAAAAGTCTCCGCAAAAATGATAACGGGGCCATGCCCGGTTCGTGCGAGTTGAGCCGCCAGCCTTGTTGCCGCGTATGTGTCTAGAACATTATTTCCGGCGCATGACAGGCTGGTGACGCCATACGCCTTCGCCCAGGCAGTGAATGGCCCCGCTTGATGTTGCTCCAATAGGGTCCCCAGCGCGATCTGGTTATTTTGCAAAACGTAAATGGCTGGGACGTGAAGCACAGCGGCCAGATTCATACCTTCGTGAAACGCTGTAGTCTTTGTCGCGCCATCTCCGACCCATGTAAGAACGACGGCTTTCTCTCCACGCTTTTTGATGGCGAGAGCCATGCCTGCGAATACCGGGGTTAATGCTCCAACTTGACTGGCCGGAGCAATGACACCCTTGGCCATGCTGCCGATATGCAGGTCTTTGCCCTTACTGGGAGAATCGGCGGTTGCCAGGTATTCACGGAGCATATCGGCGACCGAGATCCCCATTTCATGACATGCACCGGCGTTCCGGATCATCGGTCCGACCTTGTCGATCGTGCGATCCAGGCCGTGAACATTGCCGATCGTCACTGCTTCCTCGCCGGTTGCCAGCCACGCTTTTGCGATGACGCCTCGTTTCACCCACCGGCGCAATGTGACGTCGTGAAGCCGAAAGCGAACGAGGCCTGCATATATATCGAGAAGCTGCTCTTCCCTTAACCCTGAGATAATGGAGGCGCGTTGAGAATCGCGCGTCAAAGTGTGTTCGAACTCCGCGATAATGCCTGGATCGGGATTCCAATCCAGGTACTCCGGCGGATCGAACATCGGATAACGCTTCACCAAGCCAGTGTACTACGATAGCCGTAACCACCCTTCGAACTTAGGAGGGACTTGCCATGGTCGTGTTATACTGTTCGAGATTTTGAAGGGATAAATCTATGAAACGCAAACAGCTTAAGTTTGTCGCTGGCTCGGTTGTAATCATTCTCACACTCGCCTATCTGGCCTACTCGGGATTCAAAGAAGGTAATGCGTATTACCAAACGGTCTCGGAGCTCTACGCCTCAAAGGATCAGGCCTACACTCGCCGCCTGAAGGTGGCCGGTGACGTGGTGCCCGGATCCATCCAGCGCGAAGGCAAGAGCATTAATTTCCTGATCAGCCAGCAAGACGAGAAGACGAAGAAAGTGGAAACCCTCCCCGTAAAATACGTCGGCAACGATGCCCCTCCGGATACATTCGTTGACCGCGCGCAGGCCGTGGTCGAAGGCCAGCTTGGCAGTGATGGCGTGTTCGTCGCGAACAAGATGCAGGCCAAGTGCGCGTCGAAGTATGAGAAAGAGTCCGCAGCCGGCGTAAGAAAGAGCGACTGACATGGCACAAATCGGCCAGTTCGCCTTGGCCCTCGCATGGGTGGTGACGGCGTATTCGATCGTTGCCTCCCTGCTTGGAATTCACCTCAAACACGACAAGCTGGTCGCCAGCGGCCGGAATGCCGCGCTCGGCACGTTTGTGTGCATCACGACGGCGATCGCTTGCCTTGGGTATCTGTTCGCCGTCAGTGATTTCTCGATCAAGTACATCGCGGCGCATTCCAATCGCGACTTGCCGATATATTTCAAGGTCAGCTCGATATGGGGCGGTCAGGAAGGGTCGTTGTTGTTCTGGGGGTGGTTGCTCACGCTCTATTCGGCGCTGGTCATTGTTCAGAATTGGCGCAAACACAGCGCGATGATGCCGTACGTCGTAGCCGTGTTGATGGCGACCTCGTTCTTCTTCACCTCGATGCATTTGTTCATCGTGAACCCGTTCAACCAGACGGTGTTCCTGCAAAGCAACGCATCGCCGTTGCCCTTCGTGCCCAGCGACGGAAATGGTCTGAATCCCCTGCTGCAAGACGCCTACATGGTGATTCATCCGCCGATGCTGTATCTCGGCTTTGTCGGCTTTGCGGTTCCCTTCGCATTCGCCATCGCCGCCATGATTACCAAACAGCTTGGCGATACATGGATTCGTACGACGCGCCGCTGGACGATGGTCGCGTGGATGTTTCTGAGCATCGGAATCATGCTCGGCGGTAAATGGGCATACCACGAATTGGGTTGGGGCGGCTTCTGGGCATGGGATCCGGTTGAGAACGCCTCGATGATGCCCTGGCTGATTGGAACCGCGTTTCTGCATTCCGTCATGGTCCAGGAAAAGAAAGGCATGCTGAAGGTCTGGAATATGGTGTTGATCATCCTTACCTTTATCATGTCGATTTTCGGAACTCTGCTGACACGCAGCGGCATGGTGCAGTCCGTCCATGCGTTTGCCCAGTCGCCGGTCGGCGGATACTTCCGCGCATTCATCATCGTTGCTCTTTCGGGAGCGCTTTATCTCCTATTTGATCGGCTGCCGTATCTGAAAAGCGAAAATCAGATGGAATCGATCGTCTCCCGAGAAAGCAGCTTCATGTTCAACAACCTGATTTTGCTTGCCGCCTGCTTCGCGGTTTTTTGGGGAACGATGTTCCCTATTATTTCCGAGGCAGCAACAGGGTCCAAGATCACGGTTGGGCCGCCGTTTTTTAACAAAGTAAATGTGCCTATCGCGATTTTCCTCATGTTTTTGACAGGTGTTGGACCACTGCTGGCGTGGCGAAGAGCGTCAACGAACAGCTTGAAACGGAATTTCCTGTCGCCCGCTGTGATTGCGCTGGCGTCCGGAGTTGCTCTCTACTTCCGTGGAGTCCAGCACTTTTACGCCTGGCTGTCCATTGTGATGTCGATTTTCGTGACCCTCACGATCATTCGCGAATTCTATAAGGGCGCAGCGGCCCGAAGTTCCGGAACCGGCGAAACGTTCCTCGAGGCTGTGGTGAATCTGACTCTCCGGAACACGCGGCGTTATGGCGGATATATTGTGCACTTCGGTTTTGTCCTCCTGTTTATTGGTTGGGCAGGGCAGGCCTTCACGACGGATGCTGAAGGCGAGATGGGTATCGGCGACACCTTGTCCATCCGCGAATATACGTTGCGGGTTGACAAACTCGGCATCGAGGACACGCCCAATTACGCATCCGATAAAGCAACCATGAGCCTGTTCGAATATGGCAAGAAGGTCGCGAACCTTTATCCTGAAAAGCGGCTCTATAAGGCAGGACAGGAAAAGCAACCGACGACTGAGGTCTCGATCTATTCCTCTGCCAAAAATGACGTCTACGTAGTCTTCCAGGGCGGCACAGGTGACGGCAAGAAAGCCATCATTCAGGTTTTCTATAACCCGCTGACGATGTGGGTGTGGATCGGCGGGATCGTACTGGTCGCGGGAACCTTGATCGCGCTACTGCCCAATAAGAAAACTATTCTTAGAAGGCGTCCCGAAATTGAGTCCAAAGAGGAACGTAAAGAGGTTGAAAAGACGGTTTAGCTCTGTTTTATTCCCCTCCTTGCAGAGGAGGGGAATAGTCAGCAAATTGCTGCTATTTCTGCTTATCGCAGCCACATCTGTTTCGCTTGCGGCCGACCGCCAGCACGTCAAGGAACTCGGCCAGAAGTTCATCTGTGTTTGCGGCACGTGCAATCAGATGCTGACCACCTGCAATCACTTCGGGTGTCCGAGCTCGGGCCCGATGTTGGCGGAACTGGCTGCGCAGATCGATGAAGGCAACAGCGATGAATCCATCGTCGCGCGTTTCGCCGAGAAGTACGGTCTTACCGTGCTGTCGGCGCCGCCGGCGGCCGGCTTCAATCTGACTGCGTGGATCATGCCGTTCATCGCGCTTGTTCTTGGAGCTCTGCTGGTCGTGTACTTCGTCCGCCAGTTTCGAGCAAGATGGGCTTCGGTTCCGGTTGACGTCGACGTCACAAAGTATCAGCAAAAGGTCGAAGAAGAACTGAAGAAATTTATTCCGGAAGACTGATGCTCTATTTATTCTGCGGCATCCTCGGTGGAGCGGTTCTTGGGGCCATTTGTGCACCGCTGTTCCGCAAAGAGGAGACGCTGGAATCCGCAATTATCGAAGAGACCGAGTGGGATCTGCTTCAACGCAAGAAGGAGGTCATTCTCGGCAATATTCAGGATCTCGATTTCGAATACAAATGCGGCAAACTTTCTGCGGAAGACTATCAAAAGATCCGTGCCGAGATGAATGCCGAAGCCGCCGTAGTCTTTCAGCAAATCGAGAGGCTCGAATCGTCGAAAGATCTCGATGCGTTGATCCGCCGGGAGATTTTGGCGCGCAAGGATCGGTCCACAACCGCTTGCCCTTCCTGTGGCAGCAAGAATCCAAACACATATAAGTTTTGTGCAGACTGCGGGGCTAAACTGAAGCGTTGATGACGTTGCTGCTGCTCTTCCTGCAAGGCGAGAGAACGCGAACTGTCGATGTCCCCAACGCAATGGGTGCGCACACGTGGTTTATCATCGTCGCCGTCGGCGCATTTCTGCTTTGGAGCCTCAGTTACTCGATCGAGCTTCACAAAGAAGCGCTGGCTCGCAAGAAAGGCCGGGAGGATCTTGTCCGCCGCAAGGAAGAGTTGATCGATCAGATCGCCAACCTGGAGACGCAAAAAGAATCGGGTGCGATTGCAGAGAAAAAATATAAACAGGATCTCAAGGATTTGAAGTTTCATCTGGCGAAGGTACTGGAGAAACTGGGGACCACGTGATAGGAACAGCACACATTCCCCTCCTCGCAGAGGAGGGGAAGCGCGACAGCTTAATAGAAGCTGGCGCGCCGGAGTGGTCAGCTCGGCGGCAAAGTATTCGACGGTCTGACCACTATTACGGCTTCGCGCTATCGCGCTCGCGCTTCGCGCCCGTCTGCGCCTACGGCGCAGCCACCCCTCTGCGAGGAGGGGAATACATGGCTCCTACCATCCGTTGACCATGCCCGACACATTCGCACTCGAATCCGAGGACATCCGCAAAACATTTGGCCATTTCACCGCGCTGGCAGGCGTGACGCTCAGCGTCAAGCGTGGCGAGTTCCTGGCCTTGTTCGGACGCAATGGCGCCGGCAAGACCACGTTTTTGAAAATCGCCGCCACACTCGTTCGTCATTCTCATGGCAAGCTTCGCGTCGAGAGTATTGATACTCGCGAAGAACCAGAGAGGGCGCGGCGCCACATCGGATTTCTTTCCCACAACACGTATCTGTACCGTGATCTGAATCCCGTCGAAAACCTCCGCTTCTTCTCACGTCTATACGGAATGCCGGATTCGGAAGAACGCATCTTGTCGCTGCTCGACCGGGTCGGACTCCGGCGGCGCGCTTCCGATCCGGTCCGCGCATTCTCGCGAGGGCTGCATCAGCGACTTGGCATTGCTCGCGTAATGCTTCACGATCCGTCGGTCATTCTGCTGGACGAACCCTACACTGGGCTGGACGCCAATGCCGTCGAAATCCTGAACCAGATTCTCGACCAGGCCGCAAGCGCCGGGAAGACGATCATCCTCACGTCACACGACCTCGAACAGGGTCTGCGAGCAGCGACACGGGCGGCCATCATCGATCGGGGAAAAATCGTGTTCGACACCGGCGCAAAAGATCCCGCGATCCGTGACGCCTACGCTGCCTACATCCGAGTCGGAGTTGGCCGATGAGCCCCGTCATCGCCATCGTCTTCAAGGACATCGTTATTGAAATGCGCAGCAAAGAATCCGTCAGTTCGATGCTCATGTTCGGCGTACTTGTACTGACGATATTCAGCTTTGCATTCGAACCAAGCAGTATCGAGCGGTCGCTCATTGCTCCCGGCACCTTATGGGTGGCATTTTCCTTTGCCGCCATTCTCGGCCTGAACCGCTCGCTGGCAATGGAAATCGATAACGATTGCCTGCAGGGGCTGCTGCTCGCTCCCGTGGACCGCGGCAACCTTTATATTGGAAAGGTTGCAAGCAACTTCACGTTCATGATAATCGCCGAAGTGATTGTTTTGCCGATCTTCGTCATTTTCAATAATCTCAAGTTCAATCTCCAGTTCCTGGAGATTGCCGGTATTGCCGTTCTGGGCACTTTGGCCATCGCCGCCATCGGCTCGATCCTGTCGACGATTTCTGCAAATACACGCATGAAAGAAGTGATGCTTCCAGTGCTTCAAATCCCGCTGACGGTTCCCGTCGTGATTGCTTCCGTTGAAGCCACCAGCATGGTGCTGAGCGGCGACACCAAGGGAATTTCCTCTTGGCTATATCTCTTAGCGGGGTTTAGTATTGTTTACCTGACCGTATCCTATCTCGTGTTTGAGTTCGTCGTGGAGGAGTGAAATGCGCTCGAAGATACTCGGAATACTTGTCCTCGTACTGATGATTGCGAACCTCTATATGATCTTCATCTTTGCGCCAAACGAAGCCACCATGGGCGTTATCCAGCGGATCTTTTATTTTCATCTGCCTTTCGGAATTTCGTCCTATTTGTCGGCATACTTGTTGGGTTTCGCTAGCGTCATGTATCTCATCAAACATGATTTGAAATGGGACCGTCTGGGAGCCTCCGCCGGCGAAATGGGAATCCTGTTTACCAGCATGTCGATCATGAGCGGCGCCCTGTGGGCAAAACCGGTATGGGGTATCTGGTGGACATGGGACGCGCGACTGACACTCCAATTCCTCCTTGGTCTGATTTTTCTTTCATATTTAATGCTCCGGGCTTACTTACCCGAACGCGAGAAGAAAGCCGCGCTGGGCGGCGTCTTCGGAGTCCTTGCCATGGTGGACGTCCCATTCAACTATCTATCGATTCGTTGGTGGCGGACCCAGCATCCCCAACCCGTCATCCTTGGCGGCGGTCTGGACTCGGATATGTGGAGAGTGATGATCGTTTCATTTTGCGCCTTCGCCGTTTTATACGCTTACCTGCTCGACCGGCGCATGGCCATCGCCCGAGTCGAAGAAGAAGTCGAGTACCTCGAACACGCGATACTGGCCCATGACTAATCTTTTCATCGCCTACACGCTCGCCTTCATCATTATCTTCATCTTCACCTGGCTCCTGATTTCCCGCCAAAGCCGTCTCGAGAAAAAGCTCGACCAGCTTAAGCAACGGCTGAAAGAGAAATCATGAAGGAAGCATTCCCCTCCTCGCAGAGGAGGAGAGGGAAATTGTGAAATCGGACAAAAGCCCATCTCAAACCCGAAATCCGAAATCTTAAATTGGACGGTCGAACGCCGGTCCAATTAGAAATTTCGAAATTTCGGATTTGAGATGCAGGATTCGTTCAATTTCAAAATTGCCCTCCTACTCTTACCCGCTGGTCAGGGCGGTCATTTTGATGCCGCTGATCTGCACGTCATAACCAAACGGGTCCGCAATGTGAAAGCTGTGTTCGGTATCTTCGCGGGGATTGTCGAAGCCCAGCCGCTTCAGTTCGGCCAGTACTTTATCTCGATCGTAATCGGCAATCGTGTACGCGATGTGGTTCACTACAGCCTGGCTTTTCGGCCGCGGCTGGCCGTTCGCTGGAGGCGCGTTAAGATTACGCGTACGGCAGATGATAAAAGTCAGCGGCACATCTTTGGCGGTGACGCCGTAGGGCTTCTCTCCCTTCTTTCCAAATGGCAGAGTGACCTCGTTATCCTTGAGCCCAACTTGATCGAGGTTGAAGACCTTTGAATACCAGTCGCCAGCCTGCTTGAAATTGGGACAAGTGTAAGAGATATGGTTGACCAGCGCGATTTTAAGGCCGGGCTGACCTGCAGGCGCTTTCTGAGCAGCACTGGCGGTACCAACGGAGGTCGCTGCTGCAGTCAATACTTCGATAAGCCGGCGGCGGCTGATCTTGCCCTGCTCGAACTCTTGAAGCTTCGTTGCGACGAAACCTAGCATGGCGATTCTCCTTTTGCTTAAATGAAGGGGTTTTCCGCCTCGATCGAGGCGAGCTGTACCGGGTAGTTGAAGGGATCTAGAACGTTGACGCTTCCGCTGCGCCCAGTGGGGTTCAGTCCCTGCGCTTTGAGCGTTGCAGTCACGCGCGCATCGTCCCAATTGGGAATCGTATAACAAATGTGATCGACGACCGATTTTGCCGGCGCCGCATTCGTATTCTCGTTAGCGTTCCGCGCGATGAAATAGTTGCCGCCGCTGCGGGGACCGAACGCCAGATTGGCCCTCGATTTTTGATCGTCTTTCGCGTTTTGCATATTCAGCACGCTCGTGTAGAAATCGCGCGCCTTGCGGTAGTCCGGACAGGCATAGGAAATATGGTTGACGGCGATCATCTTGAAGCCCCGTGAAGGCGCCGCATTCGCGGCTTCTTCACCAGCCGCGTAGACGGTCGCCGCGAGCGCTACGGTCTCACAAAATTGACGCCGGTTGATCTTGCCGCTCTCGAAATCTTGCACCAGATCGGCGATGAAACGTTCCATGTTTGGACCTCCTGCTTTGAAGTTCTCTCATCCTACGCCGATTGGCGAAAAACCGAAATGTGATTTGACGTGAAGAACCGCTCGGACGTTCCGTATAATCTGGCTCACTACAACGGGGGCGTATGTATATCTCGACCTTTCATTTGATGCCGCATCGCGAGTTGCCCGACGATTTCGAGAAACGTTACCAATCGGTATGGGTAACAGCGCCGTTTCATGAACTGGCTGATGCTAAACGCGTCGGCCAATACTACAACTGGACTCTGGACGAACTGATCGCCGCCGCCCGCGCGGGGTCGGACGGCATTTGCACCAATGAGCATCATCAAAATGCGTACGGCTTCATGCCCAGTCCGAATCTCATGGGTTCTGTGCTGGCGCGCGCTACCAACGGTCTGGACTGCGCGATTGTGCAGATGGGTTCGACACTGCCTGCAACGCAACCGCCGATTCGTATCGCCGAGGAATATGCGATGCTCGATGCGATCAGCGGCGGCCGGATCGTCGCGGGGATGCCGCTGGGCACTCCGATGGACATCAACATCTGCTACGGGATCACGCCCATCGAGCAGCGCGAGCGATACCGTGAGGCGCATGACCTTATCGTCAAGGCCTGGACTGCCCGCGAGGTCTTTGCGTGGAACGGGAAGTACTTTCAGTTGCCGTTCGTCAACGTCTGGCCTCGGCCTGTCCAACAGCCGCACCCGCCCATTTGGGTTCCCGGTTCCGGCAGCACCAGCACGTTCCATTACGCTGCGCAACACGATTACTGTTACTGCTTTTTAAGCTATTTCGGATATAAGACTGCCACGAACACCGTAAAGAAATACTGGGAGGTGTGCCAGCAACAGGGACGGGACGTGAATCCCTACCGGTTGGGTTTTGCTCAGGTCGTGGGGGTGTCGGAAACGGACGAGCAGGCGGAACGGGATTATTCCAAACACGTAGAATATCTCTATCACAAGCTGTTGCACATCCCTCTCGAGTGGATTGGAATACCCGGCCATCAGGATTACCAGAGCCTGTCCAACTCGCTACGCAACCCGATGGTCGGTCAGGCATTCGCCACACTGAAACAAAGACGCTACAAAGATTTCGTGGACGAAGGATTCGCCATCTGCGGCAGCCCCAGTACGGTTCGCGACAGGCTGAAGGATCTCTGCGACACGTTGCGAGCCGGCAATCTTATGGTTCTGCTTCATGTGGGCTCGATGCCTCACGAGCTTACGCTAAAAAACATTCAACTCTTTTTCAATGAGGTGGCGGGGCCGCTTCGCAGCATATGGGACGATCAATGGGACAACCTTTGGTGGCCCGTGTCGTTACGAAAGACCGCGGTTCAAGGAGTATCCGCATGACAACCGTCGTAGAACGCCGTCTGGACGTGTGGCAGGGCAAGATTAGCGCGAACGTCAAAGTTGCTGGTAGTTCATCACCGGTCGTGTTCCTGCATGGCGCGGGTGGACTGGTATGGGATGGATTTCTAAACCTGCTCGCTGAGCGCCACACGCTCTATGCGCCGGAACTTCCCGGAACCAGCGCCGGCGACCCGGATGCGATCTCGCATCTGGACAATGTTTGGGATTTGGTCCTGTACTACAACGATGTATTGGACGCTCTCGGATTGCGTTCCGCGCCGATCGTCGGCCATTCCTTCGGTGGCATGCTTGCCGCCGAGATTGCGGCGAATAATCCCGAACGAGTCAGCAAGCTTATATTAATGTGTCCCATCGGCCTTTGGCGAGACGAGATGCCGCTTCCCAACTGGATGCTCATCAGCCCAGCGGCTGACATGCCCAAATATCTGTTCTACGAGCCCGACAGTCCGCTTGCCCGCATGGTGTTCGGCCAAGCCGACGTCGAAGCGCAGATCAAAATGGTCTGGTCGATGGCGTGCACGGGCAAGTTCCTGTGGCCGATTCCCGATAAAGGACTCCACAAGCGCATTCACCGTATCCAGGCGCCCACCCTTATTCTGTGGGGAAAGCACGATCGGCTCGTGCCGCCTGCTTATGCGGAGGAGTTTGCCCGCCGAATTCCGGGATCGAAGGTGGAGATGATCGACCGTGCGGGTCACTTGCTGGGATTAGAGCATCCCGCCCGCCTGGCCGAGATCATCGAACAGTTCTTAGAGGGCTAAGCAAACGTATTCCCCTCCTCACAGAGGAGATTTTGAAATCGGACGAATCCTGCATCTCAAATCCGAAATTCGAAATTTCGAATTGGACACGCACTTGACCGTCCAATTTTAGATTTCTGATTTCGGATTTGAGATCTTTAGGACCGGATCTGTTGAAATGCGTCAACGATCTCGCTGCCGGTGGTGAACCACACCCGGTCGTGTTGCTTGAAATACGCGATGGCTTTCTTCAGATATGGCGTACGCCAGGGTTCGCCCATCAGAAATGGGTGTAACGGAATGCCCATAACGCGGGCGGTTTTCTGGCTATCGGCGTAAAGTGTGTCGAATTGGTCCGTCAGTGCCTTCAGGTATTGATCGCCGGTGTAGCCCAACCGGTTAATAAGGGACATGTCGTTGATGTCCATGCCGTAGGGAACGGCGAAGAGTTTTCCCTTTTTCACCTTCATTTCGAACGGCTGATCGTCATTGTTCCAATCGCCGACGTAATTGACTCCTTCTTCGGCGAGTAGATCCAGCGTATTGAACGTCTCCGTGAGTCCGGGTCCAAGCCAGCCGCGGGGACGTTTTCCGGTTGCGCGTTCAATGGTGCGCAGAGTCGTTTGGATAACTTCCTTCTCCTCATCTAAGGCGAGCCTTGCCAGGTCACGGCTGTTGGTTAGTCCGTGACCCATCAATTCCCAGCCTCGCCTTTTCATTTCTTCGACGGCTTTGGGAAACACGTCGCAGACGTATGCGTTTAAGGCCACGGTCGCGCGAATCCCTGCTTCACCGAGCACGTCCGCAATTCTCCACAGACCTACACGCATGCCATAATCGCGCCAGGCATAGTTGATGACATCAGGAACGCGGTTGCTGGGATTCGGCGAGATGGCGGCGCCGGCTGGCGAATCAAACTGCCACACCTCGACATTAGGAATGACCCAAAGCGCGAGCGTTTTCCCTCCCGGCCATGTGAACGGTTTTCGCTCGAAGATGAAGGTATCATCATAGCGATCCGGTCTTCGGATTGGAGTATTTCTCTTTTCCTGGGCCCGCGCTGTAACTACTCCAGCTCCGAGCATCCCCAAAGTGCTGCCCAAAAACTCGCGACGGTTCGATTCCCTCGAGCTCATGGCATACCTCCTGCGGTTGAAATGGTTTCCGTCATTCTGGCCCTATTGCTGTTTGGAAATCAACTCCGGAAAGGTCTCGACGAGTTTATCCGGCAATTCTGTCTTGACCGGGATATCCAATTGGGCGCGCATCATGACGGCATTGGCGACCGCCTTTGCGCCGGGGTGGTTGTTGAAGAAGATATAGGCGCGCTGGATGTCCTTGTTTTCCAGGACCGATTTGAGTCGAACGACGTATGGCCGCAGCTCTTCCTGACTGTAAAGGTAATCGTAACGCTCGTCGCGCTGCTGATGACGCCACCACTTATCGAATTTACGTCCGTGGAAGCGAACGTAAATTAAGCGGCTACCGGGAATTGCAATATCCTGGCGAATGGAATCCTTGAATTTCGGCTCATCGATGAAAGCGGGGACAGCCCCGGCGTCTTGCAGCTCTGGAAGCACATCTGTCCACGAGCGGTGCCGCAGTTCTACGGCCTTTGGATAATCGTGAAAGATGTCAAGCAACGCCGTCAGACGGTCCATCGTTTCCGTCGTATGTTTAAAGCTTGCGGGAAACTGAAACAACAAGCACCCAAGCTTCTCCGCCTCAGCCAATGGCGCAATGCCCGTTTTGAATTCCTCGACTTCGGAAGTAGTCCATTCGGTTTTGCCGTGAGTGAATTGCTGCCACACCTTCAAGGTGAACTCGAAGTCGTCGGGCGTGCGTTTTGCCCAGCTTTCGGCTGTCTTCGCCGAGCAGGGACGATAGAACGTGGAATTGATCTCGACGGCATTGAAGTAACGCGCATAGAACTTCAACTCGTCAGCTTTCTTGAGGGGATAAAAAACACCTGTCCATGAACCGGGACCCGTGTTCGGCGGATAACTCCAGCCGCTGGTACCGACGCGGACAATTCCCGTGGAATCCTGAGGTTCGTCGAAGAGATCGCTCGTTGATGAATCTCGTTACGCCGGTTTTTTACCGGCAGGTTTCAGTGGCTCGGCGGGCGCGGGTTTTTGCGGCTTATCCAAAACCATCAATGTGACGAAAGCCACGCACATGAGGATATCGGTAACGATGACAAATAGAGTGAAATTATCCATAGATTTAGCTTGACCCTATCATAGCTGGCGCGGATTAAATTGTGAAGCCGCCTGGTTCATCCGGGTCTTTCACGCCCAGTTCCGGATCGCCATCCGTCAGTTCGTCATGACCGACAGGAGTAAAGAAGGCATTGACCAATTCTTCCGCGCGCGGCGCATCTTCGGACCTCACGAAAATGCGAACTTCGTCGAGATCGCTTGTCGTCGGCCAGGGCGTGGACACCACGTCGCCTTGCAGCGTGCAGTTGATGCCATTGTTTTCGAGCATCTCTTCGATCATCTGCGCCTCGGCGGGTCCACTGACGGCAATCATTTTGAGAGGCTCGTTTTCCGGCAAATGCTTTTCATTCCTCATGCCATTTCCCTTTCTTTAGCGCTTCGTTTCTCACCAATTAGCTCTGCATAGCTTCGACGGACAAAATCCGTTTCCGAATACCCTAATTTTTCCCCGACCTTCGTAATGTCCTCGTCGGACGGTCCTTCGACCTCCAAATAATTGCCGGCTTCGGTTTCATCCAGGAAAGCTTTGAACCCATTTTTTTCAAAGATGGTCCGGTACTTCGAATATTCCGTGCGAATTTTAAAACCGCTCTCCTCGAAGATGCGGAGCAAAATGTCGGCATCTTCGATGCGACATTCGATCTCTTCGCGATGCTTCAATTTTGAAGCCGCGGAAATCGGTCCCTTGTATGTGAGGGTGCGCTCTGAAGGAGTTTTGCGAATGCGCAATACCTTTCCCGTCTTCTGCAAATTTCCGTCGCCATCGTCGAGAAGATAATTTTCTTCGTGATGGCGGCCGACTTCGACCCGAAAACCCAACTTTCTGAGTTTCTCTGTAATAATCCTCATGTCCTTGACGGCAAACTTTATCTCAATTTCTTCCATGGAGCCGCCTCTCAAACGCACGGAGAACGTCATCGGAGAATAGGACGAAAAGAATCTTCTTCAAGGAAGGCGCGGATTCGCTGGAAATGAATGACACACATTCGTCGATCATTGCTTCCGCCGCCTCCTCCAGCGGGAAACCCCCTACCCCGGTTCCCAGTGCGGGAAACGCGACGCTGCCGATACGCAGTTCACGCACACGCATGAGGGCATTCTTAGTTGCCTGGCGGATTTTGGATTGATCGGTTCGGAGATCCTGCCCCATGACTGCGGCATGGATGACATACCTTGCTGAAAGCGCACCGCCGTTTGTAACAACGGCTTCGCCAATTTCGACCGGACCTTTCGCAACCGCTTCGCGCTCGATCTCAATGCCGCCCGCTCGTTTGATCGCGCCTGCTACTCCAGAACCCATCCAAAGGTGATTATTTGCCGCATTCACCACGGCATCCACCTTTGCCCGGCTGATATCTCCGCACTCGGTCTCCAGGGAAGCTTGACCGATGGTGATAACCATACTTTGATTATACGCCCGGATAAATTCTGCTAGAATTCGCCGCTATGCGCGTCCCGATTGCAATCCTGCTGATCGTGTTTATTCCGGTATCTGTTTCCGCGTGGGGCGAAAAAGGCCATCTGATGATTAATCAGCTAGCGATGGGTGTTGCGGCCCCCAAGCTACCGGAATTCATGAATGCTGCCAGCGAGCAAATCATCTACAACGGATTCGAGCCTGATCGCTGGCGCCGCGAAGAGCATACGCCGATGAATATTGCGCAAGAGGTCGACCATTTTTTTGATTCGGAAAAATGGGGCGCAATTTCGACAATTCCTTCGGATCGCTATTTGTTTCTCCAGCAGCTGGTCGAAAGAAAAGGTGATGTCAAGGTCGGTTATGTTCCTTATGCGATCATCGAAAACTACGGGCGTTTGGTTAATGCGTTTCGATTCTGGCGCAACGCCAAGACTCCTGGTGACCGTCAATCGGCAAGCGCCAACGCGATCTATGTTGCCGGAGTCCTGGGCCACTATGTCGGCGACGCTTCGCAGCCGATGCATTTGACCATTCATCACCACGGCTGGGCGGCAGCGGCTTCTAACCCAAAACGCTTTACGAGGGACACTGGCATTCACAGTCGATACGAAGCGGCCTATGTGAACGCCGCAATCGATGCCGATACCGTCCGGCGCATGGTTCGCTCCCCCGAGCGGCTCGCGAATGTGTGGGATTCCATCAAGCAGTATCTGTCGGCGACATTCCTCGAAGTCGTCCCACTGTATGAGCTCGAAAAGGCCGGCGAGTTCAATCCTGACCGGCCCCGCGCCAAAGGTACGGATTTCATTGCCGCAGAACTCTCGCGCGCGGGCACAATGCTGGCTGCACTTTGGTACACGGCCTGGCTGGAAAGTGCCGAGCCCGCGCGCACACAACCGCCAAGCAAATGATCACTGCCTGCGACGTCATCCAAAAGAAGAGAGACCGGCAAAAGCTGACGTCATCAGAAATCTCTTCCTTCCTACGCGGTTACATGTCCTCGCAGATTACGGACTATCAGGTCGCCGCCTGGCTCATGGCCGTTTATCTGAACGGCATGAGCACGGATGAGACGCTTGCGCTCACGCGCGAAATGAAAGACTCGGGGAAGGTTTTGGATTTGTCCGCGATCGCTGGGAAGAAAATCGACAAGCACAGTACCGGAGGCGTTGGCGACAAGACCTCCATGATGCTCGCACCCATTGCCGCCGCCTGCGGTGTTACCGTGCCGATGATCACGGGCCGCGCGCTTGGACACACCGGTGGAACACTGGACAAACTCGAGTCGATTCCCGGTTTTAATCCGAAACCCTCTCCGGAAAAGATCATCGAGATATTGAAGAGCACCGGCGCTGTCATTATGGGGCAAACCGATAGTCTGGCTCCCGCAGACCGGCGCATCTACGCACTGCGTGATGTGACGGCGACGGTTGAGTCGATTCCGCTGATCACCGCAAGCATTTTGAGTAAGAAACTTGCGGAAGGAATCGACGGCCTCGTGATGGATGTCAAGACTGGTTCGGGCGCATTTATGCCGACGCTGAAGGCCGCAAAAAGCCTTTCGCGTTCCATCGTTGATGTCTGCCGCGCGATGAAAACCAAGATCGTCGTGTTGATCACCGATATGGAACAGCCGCTCGGGCGCGCCATCGGAAACGCTCTGGAGATCCGCGAATGCATCGAATTCTTAAATAGCCAGGCTCCTGAGGATCTCGAAAGGGTCACGATCGCCCTCGCGGCCCATATGATTCGTTTGGGCGGACAGGCGCGCTCGCTTGAGCACGCCTCGAAGCTGGCATACGAAGCGGTCGCGAGAGGTGAAGCCGCGCAGCGGTTCCGGCAGATCATCCGCGCTCAAGGCGGCGACGAACGGGTCATCGATAATCCGGATCTGTTGCCGCGAGCCGCAAACATAATGAATTTTCGCGCGAAGACATCGGGTTTCGTCACACGCTGCGATGCGAAATTCCTGGGCCTGGCCTCAAACGGGCTTGGGGCTGGACGTCATCGCGTCGACGATCCTGTTGATCTTGCAGTGGGCATCTATTTAGACAAAAAGCTTGGTGACCGCGTGGTAAAAGGCGAGGTGCTTTGCCGGATTCATTGGAATGACGAAAGACGTTTCACCGGTGCAGTGCCGCTGATTGAACAAGCGTATCAAATCGAGAATAAGCCTCCACGACGGCGTCCGCTGATCCACGCGGTGCTTAAAGGGTAGGGATGAAATTCGAACTCGTAGAACAGGCTAAGAAATATTTGCTCGACAAGATGGGCGCCGCACCTGAAATTGCCGTCATTATGGGAAGCGGTCTGTCGGCTGTGGATGAGATTTTGTCCAGACCTCACCGCCTCCATTACGTCACGATCCCGCATTTTCCCGTGCCGAAAGTCGCAGGCCACCGGGGGCAAGTCGTGTACGGCACAGCCGGCAATCATCAAATCGTGGTCTTTGAAGGCCGGGTGCATTACTACGAAGGCAATACGATGGCGGAGGTCACCTTCTGTACGCGCGTCATTGGCCGGCTTGGCGCGAAAATCTTGATCCTTACGAATGCTTCCGGCGCGATCAATCTGGATTTCGCGCGAGGAAATCTCATGATCATTACGGATCACATCAATTTGCTCGGCGCGAATCCGCTGACCGGTCCGAACGAAGACCGGTGGGGACCGCGATTCGTCGATCAGACACAAGTCTACGACCGGGAGCTTCGTCAGAAACTCAAAACTGACGGCGAATATTGCGGCATCGGTATGTGCGAAGGTGTTTACGCAGCGATGCCGGGCCCAACTTACGAAACGCCCGCCGAGATTCGATTTCTGCGGGCGATTGGCGCCGACGTGGTCGGAATGTCGACGGTTCCCGAAGCCATCGTGGGCAAACACATGGGCATGAGAGTGGCGGGTCTGTCAATGATAGCCAATGTTGCTGCCGGAATTTTGGGCAAGCCTATCGATCATTCCGAGGTTCTCGAGACGGCTACCCAGATGAATGCCGATCTCGCTACGCTGCTGCAACGGTTCTTCGATACGTATGAATCCTGAACTGACTGCAAAAGCAGCTGCGGCGCGCGCCAACGCCGTCGCTCCCTATTCCGGATTCAAAGTGGGAGCCGCACTCGAAACAAAAGACGGGAATGTTTATACCGGATGCAATATCGAAAACGTCTCTTACGGACTAACCGTCTGCGCAGAGCGAGTTGCCTTGTGGAAAGCACTGAGCGAAGGGACCCGTGAATTTCGGCAAATCGTGATCGTCACCGATGCCCCTGTTGTGACCCCGCCATGCGGCGCATGCCGGCAGCTGCTGTGGGAGTACTGCGGGGACATGCCGGTGCACTTGCACTCATTAAGGGGATTCGACCAGGAATATCGTCTCGCCGAGCTGCTCCCGCATCCGTTTGATAGGTTCTAGCTGACTGCTGAAAAACGGATTTGAAGCGACGCATGCGCTGTAGGGGCGGTCTATATTCTTGAGGCTGCGCGCTGCCGCTTGCGCTTCGCGGAGCGCCCCAACAGTTGCGAGTCAATCCGGCTTCAGCACTCCGATATACGGCAGGTTCCGGTAACGTTGCCGGTAATCGAGACCATACCCCACAACGAACTTATCGGGGATCTCAAAGCCGATATATTTCAGTTCAATTTCGATGATGCGGCGGGCGCGACGGTCCAACAGCGCACAGACCTCGAGAGACTTCGGGTTTCGGCTGGCCAGCGTGCGGAGGAGATATTTCAGCGTAAAACCGGTATCGATGATGTCTTCGATTACAAGAACGTCTTTGCCGGCAATGTTTTCTTCCAGATCTTTTGTGATTCTGACGACTCCTTCACTGTCCTCCCCGTAACTGGAAATCGACAAGAAATCCATCGAGAGCGGTAGTCCGATCTGGCGAGCAAGGTCTGTAGCGAAGAAAACCGCACCGCGAAGAATGGAAACCAACACGAGTCGGCGACCCGCGTACTCTTTCGTGATGTCCCGAGCGAGATCGGCGACTCGGGCCCGAATTTGTTGCTCGTCAAAGAGGACCTCGAGTACCTCATCGGCCACCACTTGATCTTGACACAAAATTGCAAAGTGCTAGACTGAAATCAGGTCCCGAGAGGTTCCGGTTTCGATCGATCAAAGTCGGACTCGAGACTACGGAGCAGGTTGCCGTTGACGTACCCTAGAAAGTACCGAGGCGATTTGTTACTGAAGCGCTGAGCCAGGTAGCGATACCAAGGCAACTTCAGGGTGGCGGACGCCAGTTCGAAACCCGAAGCGTTAAGGCGATTCAAGAAAACGTAGAGTCGAGATGGGCATCCGCCGCACGGCGGAGTTTGACAGAAACTAAGGTCACTCGGGACCTTTCCATTAGCCATTATTCATTGATCAGTTTTTCAATTTCCATTTTCTCCGCCGCTTCCGTTGTTCTCCTCGCTGTTGTTTAATCCATACTTCCAAATCAGATTCTTGTAATCGCGTTCGTAAAGAATCTTGATATTCACGTCGGGATAGAGTTCGCGAAGCAACCGTACTTTGCGGTTCTTTTTTGTGACGAGGCTTTGTTTCATCGTCGTCAGCTCGATAAAAAGATCCAGATCCGGGAGATAAAAATCCGGGGTGAACGCTTTGACGGCATTGTGATTTTCATCCCATTCGATCGGGAAGGTCTTGGGCTCATACTGCCAGCGAATGCGGTAGAAGTCCATGACGCGCGCAAATTCCCGCTCACTCTGGTGCGCAAACTCGGGAAGCTTGTCCTCGATGGGTTCAAGATCGGCCATTTGCGCGACATCAAGCTTTGTCGTCAGAATCTCTTCCCGTAACTGTGGTGGCAGTTGCACCGGCTTTGCTTCAATACCTTTTGCCCGCGCAGCCCTCTCGATGATTTGTACGGCGACTTCATTGGAGAAGTGATCGATGTTCAGAACGAGATCGTAATGGGCGGGATCGCGCCAGTCCTTGCCGTATAGAGTGCGGATGAATGTCTCTTTCTCACGATCCCGGTCGGCGATTATTTTTTCGGCTTCCTGCCGATCGACCTGAGCGGTTCGCATGACTCGGGCGATTCGATAGGGCAATGGCGCTACGATTTGAACGTGTAGTGAAGCAGCGACTCGGGCAAAGAGAAACTGTGCTCCGCTGCCGAGGATCACAACGTTGTGCGCGGCTGCGAGTTCGGCAATTGCCGAGCGCATCATCTCGTCGTATACCTTGCGATCTTTCTTGATTCGAGAAAGCTGCTCGGTCCGGACGGGAAACTGCTGGTCGATCACCATATCCATCGCAGACCGATCGATGAGCTGAAAGTTCAGAGCTTCCGCGGTGGCAGTCGCGATTTCGCGACCGCCGCTTCCGGTCAGACGGGAAATCGTGATGATTGCCATAATTGCCCAGGTGCTATATTCAGAAGTTTATGTACTATCTCGGCCTCGATATTGGGGGCACGACAATCAAAGGTGGCCTGATCGATGAAGAGAACCGCGTGTTGGAATCGCGCAAGGTGCCCACACTCATAGACTATCTCGAGGGCTTCATTTCAAAACTAATAGAATTGATCGGCGATTTTCAAAAATCCGGACCCATCCACGCGGTCGGCATTGGCGTTGCCGGCCTGCGCTCCACGAAGACGCACGTGATTGCGACCTCGCCGAATATTCCGTGTCTTACGAATATCAATTTAGAAGAGATCGTGGCGGATCAGGTCCGCCTCAAAGTCGTCAGCGAAAATGACGCAAACGCGGGCGCGTATGCTGAATTCATTTGTGGTGCCGGAGTTGGCCTGAGGCACCTGGCTTATTTGACTCTTGGGACCGGACTGGGCTCGGGGTTGATCTTAAATGGCAGCCTGTACACAGGCGCATCGGGCTATGGGGGGGAATTTGGCCATACCGTGATTGATCCCAACGGACGCCTCTGCGCCTGTGGAAAACAAGGCTGTATCGAAACGGTCGCATCCGGCACGGGCATTGTGACGACAGCAAGAGAGAAACTCCAAATCGCACGCCACAGCCTGCTGAACGAAATTGCGTCACCATTGACGGCCGAGAAAATTTATGAGGCCGCCGTGCGCGGCGATGAAACAGCGCGCGAGGTGTTTGCCGAGACAGGCCGCTGGTTTGGCCTCGCATGCGCGAATCTGATTAATCTGCTGAATCTCGAAATGATCGTCGTCGGCGGTGGGGTCATGGCTTCGCGAGAAATCCTGTTAGGCAGCGCCATCGAAATCGCAAGACAGCATGCGTTCGCCTCCTCGTTCTCCGATTGCCGGATAGTACAATCAAGGTTGTGGCCGGATGCCGGGATGATTGGAGCAGCACTGCTGGCGCGCGACCGCTAGTTAGACTGTAACGGCGGTCTATGACGTCTATGACCGCCGGCTTTACAGTGGCTCAGAAGGAACGTATCTTTCGCGAGTTACCATTAAACCGGCGGTCATAGACCGCCGCTACAGAAGATGCTATCGAGTTATGTATAGCCATTAACAAAACACGCCAGCACGAATATATGCCCCTGTCTCACATTCGTAATTTTTCCATCATTGCTCACATCGATCACGGCAAGTCCACACTCGCCGACCGTCTGCTCGAACTGACGGGCGCTCTCACCAAGCGTGAGATGGCCGCGCAGGTGCTTGACGCCATGGATCTGGAGCGTGAGCGCGGCATCACGATCAAAGCGAAAGCCGTGAGGTTGAATTACCGCGCAAGGGACGGCAGTGATTACATTTTGAATTTGATCGATACGCCAGGCCATGTCGACTTCAGTTATGAAGTCTCGCGAAGCCTTGCAGCTTGCGAGGGCGCTCTTCTTGTTGTGGATGCATCTCAAGGGGTGGAAGCGCAGACGCTCGCCAACACATATCTTGCACTCGATCACCATCTCCAGATCCTGCCGATCATCAATAAGATCGATCTTCCCGGCGCAGATATCGCGCGCGCTCGCGAGCAGCTGAATTCGATCATCGGAATGAACCCCGAGGACGCATTGCTGATCAGCGCAAAATATGGAAACGGCGTCGAAGAAGTCCTCGAGTCCGTCGTCAAACGTATTCCGCCTCCGAAAGGCGATCCGGATGCCCCGCTGAAGGCTCTTCTTTTTGATTCCTGGTTCGATGTTTATCGCGGCGTCCTCGTGTTGGTCCGTCTCATCGACGGCGAAGTTCATCCGGGAATGAAGATCAGGTTGATGTCTAATGGACAGGTCTATCCGGTCGAAAGCGTCGGCGTGCTGACGCCGAAGATGAAGGAAGTCGACCGTCTTTCAGCGGGCGAGGTCGGCTATCTCATTGCGAATATCAAAGTCGTCGCCGATACGAAAATCGGCGATACGATCACAGAGCACGACAATCCGACCGTCAGGCCGTTCCCCGGCCTTCAGGAAATCAAACCGATGGTCTTCGCAGGTTTGTATCCGGTCGAGCCAAACCAATATGAAGCGCTGCGTGATGCGCTTGAAAAGCTCCGGCTGAACGACTCGTCATTTTTCTATGAACCGGAAACATCCACTGCACTCGGATTTGGGTTCCGGTGCGGCTTTCTGGGGCTGCTGCACATGGAGATCATTCAGGAGCGCCTCGAGCGGGAATTTGAGCTTTCCTTGATCACAACAGCTCCAGGTGTGCGATACCGGCTTACGCGAACCAACGGCGATGTTGAGGAGATCGACAATCCTACCAAATTCCCTGAATCCCAGTTCATCGCCAAAATCGAGGAACCGATCATCACGGCGTTGATTCTCAGTACGGATGAATTCGTGGGAGCGATCTTGAAACTCGTCGAAGAAAAACGCGGTGTCCAAAAGGGCTTCGAATACGTCGCGACCGGACGCGTCCTTTTCACCTATGAAATGCCTCTCAACGAGATTGTTCTGGATTTTTACGACCGGTTGAAGTCGGTCTCTCGCGGGTACGCGTCATTTGATTACCATCCCGCCGGATATCGCGAGGCCGACCTTGTCAAGTTGGACATCCTGGTCAGCGGCGAACCTGTCGACGCTCTTTCCTGGATCGTTCATCGTGATTCCTCTTACGCGCGCGGCAAGGCTCTTGCGGAGAAGATGAAGGAACTTATCCCGCGCCAGATGTTTGAGGTCGCCATCCAGGCAGCCATCGGCCATCGCGTGATTGCGAGGGAAACGATTCCCGCCATCCGAAAAAATGTTCTGGCCAAGTGTTATGGCGGTGATATTACCCGCAAACGCAAGTTGCTGGAGAAACAGAAAGAAGGAAAGCGGCGAATGAAACGCGTTGGGAAGGTGGATATTCCTCAAGAAGCCTTTCTTGCGGTATTGAAGGTCGGCTCGTAAAGAAAGCATTCCCCTCCTGGCAGAGGAGGGGTGGATGCGCCGAGCGAAGCGAAGGCGCGGACGGGGTAGCGCGCCAGCTTCTATTAAGCTGTCGCGCCATCTTCCTCTGCGAGCAGGGGATTACGCCTCCCTGTTATAATGAGAATCCTATGAGATCGCAGCTACGGCGTTACCTGGGTTCGCTGGTCTTCGTGTTTCTGCTGTGTCTGGCTGTTGCAGTAGGCGCGACGGCTGGCGTTTTGTTCGTGTACAACAGTGATTTGCCTCAGGTGAGTTCGCTCGAGGATTATCATCCCAGCCTCATTACCGAGGTCTATTCCGATGACGGCCGGGTGATCGGATCGTTCGCTCTGGAGCGCCGTGTTGTCATCACCTGGGAACAAATCCCGCAGGTTGTCAAAGATGCGATCACCTCTGTCGAAGATCAGAATTTTTACGCGCATTGGGGCATCGATTTTGTCGGCACGACGCGCGCCGGCATGAAAAATCTCATGGCCGGCCGAGTGGTCGAAGGCGGAAGCACATTGACCCAGCAGTTGACTAAGAACCTCTTCCTGACACCTGAGCGGACCTTTCGCCGGAAGATACAAGAGGCGATGCTAGCCATCCAGATCGAACGTTACTACACCAAGCAGCAGATCCTGACCATGTACTGCAACCTCGTTTATATGGGCAGCGGACAATACGGTTTTGCGGCGGCGGCGGAATATTACTTCGGCAAAGAGCTCAAGGACCTGAATATCGAAGAAGCGGCCATGCTCGCGGCGATTCCTCGCTCACCGCCGAACTATTCGCCGATCCTGCATCCGGATAAAGCGCTAACCCGGCGCAATTACGCCATTGACCGCATGGTGGCCGAGAAGAAGGTCACGGTCGCGCAGGGTGAAGAAGCGAAGTTACATCCGACGAAATTGGTCGAGAAGCAGCGGCCGAACGAACTCGCTCCTTACTTCGTGGAAGAACTGCGGCGTTATCTCGAGAAGAAATACGGTACCTCTGCGGTCCATGAAGGCGGTTTAAAGGTGTACTCCACCCTGAACGTTGAAATGCAAAAGGCCGCTAACGCGGCCGTTCGCGCTGGAACTCGCGAGTATGACAAACGCCACGGCTGGCGTGGGCGAGATCGCAACCTGATAAATGAAGGCGTAGAGGACGTGGAATCGGCCGAGCTGCCGGATTGGAAACTGCCTATCCGCACCAATGATATCGTTCCCGGCATTGTTCTCGACCTGGCCAAGAACGGCGCTGCTGCAGTCAAAATCGGTGGCTACAAGGCACTGCTCACACCGCAGGACATCGCTTGGACGAAGGCGAAAGCCGCTTCCGACATTCTCAAACGCGGTGATGTGGCGCTGTTCATGATTCGCTCAATGAATCCTGCGGAGCGCAAGGTTGAGGTCTCGCTGGAACAGAAGCCAAACGTCCAGGCAGCCTTCGTTGCCATTCAGCCGCAAACCGGAGAAGTGAAAGCAATGGTTGGCGGGTATGACTTCGACGAGAGTAAATTCAACCGCGCGACTCAGGCTATGAGGCAAACGGGTTCTTCCTTTAAACCATTGGTCTATGCCGCGGCGGTGGACAATGGCCTGCGGCCGGACGACACGGTCGTCGATGCTCCCGTCAGCTTTGGCGTATACTCGCCCGGCAACTACGACGGAAAGTTCAAAGGAACGATACCCATTCGCCAGGCGTTTGCAGAATCGCGCAACATACCGGCCGTGAAAACACTCGCGAAACTGGGCGTGCAAAATCTGATTCCTTATGTGAGGCGCTTCGGCATTACGTCCAGGATTGAACCCGTGTTGCCCATCGCGCTGGGTGCTGCGGACGTGACTCTGATGGAAATGGTTTCCGCTTACACGACATTCCCCAACGACGGCGTTCGCGTGATTCCACAGACGATCTTGCGGGTCACCGATTACGAAGGAAATGTTCTTGAAGAAAACCTGCCGGAACTGCGCGATGTCATCCCGGCCGTAACCGCGCGGATAATGGTCGACTTGATGCAAGAGCCTGTGCGTTTTCCGGGTGGGACCTCGACGAAGGCACAAGAGCTCAAACGTCCTGTCGCAGGAAAGACCGGTACGACAAACGATTTCACGGATGCCTGGTTCATCGGTTATACGCCGTCCCTGGTGGCGGGCGCTTGGATTGGATTTGACGAAAAAGTGACCCTCGGCGATAAAGAGACCGGCGGTAAAGCAGCTCTGCCGATGTGGATTGATTTCATGAAAGAAGTTTACAAGGACAAACCGGTCGAACAATTCGATACCACGCCGAAGGCGATTACAGCGCTGGTGAAATGAGATTGAGTGGCAAAGGATGTTCCCCTCCTCGCAGAGGAGGGGTGGCGCGGCAGCCGCAGGCTGGAGCGCCGGGGTGGTCAGCCCGGCGAAACGTTCCGGCCGGACTTCTATTGAGGCTTCGCCCTATCGGGCTCGCGCTTCGCGCCACCCCGTCTGGAAGGGGGGGGATATTATTCATCCTTCTCCTGCTCGCTTTCGCGTTGGATTGCTCGGCGCAAACGCTTGCCGACGCGGCGCGGCAAGAGCGGGAGCGGCAGAAGCGGCTCCATGGCCCGGTTGTGGTTGCCAGAGGGACGCCGACAACGACAACCGCGTCGACCGCCTCGACCGCGGCGGCCGTTGTGGTTGCCAGGGGCACGCCGACAACGACAGCCGCGTCGACCGCCTCGACCGCGGCGGTTGTCGCACCAGCAGGACCGGCCGGTCCGACCGACAATAAGGGCCGGGATGAAAAATATTGGCGAGCCCAATTTCAAAAGGCCCGGGATGATTTCAAGAAAGCGGAAGAGAGAGTTCAGCTCCTGGATTTGAAGGTCAAGGAGCTAAACACGCAGATTCTGCGCCAGAGTGACGTTTACAATCGTGAATACCGGCTCGGCCCGGAAATCGCGGATGCTCAGAAGCAACTCGATGAATCCCGCAAAGCCGCCGATCAAGCCAAAAAGAAAATCACCGACCTGGAGGACGAGCTGCGACGCTCGGGCGGACTGCCCGGCTGGGCGCGGTAGTGCGATATCTCGGAATTGACGGAGGGGGATCGAAAACCTCTTTCCTTCTTGTCGACGAGTATTACAACGAAATCTGTCACATCGAGAGCGGTCCTTCAAATTGGTTGTCGGTCGGGGCAGACGCCGCAAAGCAAGCCATCACGCAGGGAATATCTCAGTTAACGGAACGTCCCAACATTGTATGCGCCGGATTCGCCGGCGCCGCCCGTCACGAAAGCGCCGCCTTTTACAAGGAAGTCCTCGAGTCACTCATTCCCGGCGCTCAGATCATTATCGAGAGTGACGCGTTCATCGCGTCGATTGGAGCCATCGGCATAGATCCCGGAATCCTGTTGATCTCCGGCACAGGTTCGATCGTGATTGGGCGCGATAAAGCCCGCAATATGTTTCGCATCGGCGGCTGGGGACCTTACTTCGGCGACGAAGGCAGCGGTTTTTGGATCGGACGTGAGGCGGTGCGCGAGGCGCTGCGCTCGCTGGACCTGCAAGCGCCAACGGAGTTCTCGAACCGCATTGCCGGCCGGCTTGGATTGAAGAGCATCTCCGAGGTTGTCAGCGCGTGGGCTTCGGGCAAAATCGGCGTGCCCGAGATTGCAGGACTCTTTCCGGAAGTGGTTTCAATCTACCCGCAGGAGCCCTCCAGACACATTTTGACTCAAGCCGTATCGCATTTGAGATCAATGGTTGAGATCGCGTCCAAGCGGGTCGGTTTGGACGGCTGCCGGAAGTCCTTAAGCGGCTCGGTTGCGGCCCATCCCGTTATGCGGGAATTGATCGGTCTTGAATTCGAACAGCCCCGCCATTCACCCGAATGGGGCGCCGTCATTTGGGCCCGCCAACACTTCACTGAGCCGGTCTAGATTTTTGATTCCGTAGATGTCCGTCTCGAACTGCCGAATCCAGATCGACGGATATTCCGCAAATCTGCGCCGAATTTCTTCGCAATAGGTTTGTTCCTGCTTGCGGCGCGCCTCGTAAAAAGCCCCGTTCAGATTCTCCGGCAAGACGCGATTCACGATGATGCCGCAGACGTTCACATTGGAATCGCGGAGCAACCCCGCCGCACGGACGGTTTCTTCGATTGGCAGCCGTTCCGGAACGAGAACGAGTACAAATCCGGTAAAGTTATGCTGCATCAAGCGCGCGCGCACCAGCTCGAGTTTTTCCTTTCGGCGTTCCAAAGTCGTCAAGATGGGATCGGCTTCGCCGGATTCTTCCCTTTCGATATTCCGATTCAGCGTAATGAGATTCTTCCGCCGTTTCGATAACGCCTCAATCCACGAGCTCATCAGCTCGGGCATACGCAGCAGCCGCATCGTATGTCCTGTGGGAGCGGTATCGAAAATAATCAAGTCATAAGAGTCGACGCATGTGACAATCAGTTCGCCCATGCGATCGAACAGCGCGACCTCCTCGACTCCTGGCATGGTGGAGACAAGCTCGATCTGGCGCTCCGCTTCCTTCAAGACCGAGGAACTGAAGAGCTTAGCGATTTGATTCTTGACTGTCTCGATGTACCGGCGCGCTTCAAAATCAGCATCGACCTCAACGCCGACAATTCCCGGATAGACCTCGGCCTCCTCACGGCTAAACAGCCGCTCGAAGATATCCGAGGTCGAGTGCGCCGGATCGGTCGATACGAGAAGAACACGCTTCCCTTTCTTCGCGGCTGCGAGCGCCAGTGCCGACGCACACGTCGTCTTGCCCACTCCTCCTTTTCCTCCGAAGAAAAGAATTCTTTTCTTGAGAAGATCCAGCATGTTCAGCAACAAGGAAGGGTGCCCAACGGAGAATGATCCATGCCCATTCGTCGATGCCAGAGGTGAAATTCTTCGAGAAAGTACGGATAGACTTCGAGCAAGTAAATCGTCGCGGGATTCGGCAGCCCGACCAGCTCCATAAAGCACAGCAGCATGAAGAGGTCGTTCAAGTCCATGAGCTGCTCGCGCAGCTTCTTTTCATAGCCCGCTAACGCCATCCCATGGAAGAAGTCTGCAATATTGCGGCGGACATGCCCCCAATCCATGCGCCGATGATAGCACGCAGCAGGAGTCGGCTGCGCAGCGCACGCGCCATAGCGCAAACCCAACGCGAGTAAAACGTCACGAATGGAAAACTTCCCCACCCGGCCTTCCCCGTGGCCGCTTTCAACGGATAACGCAAGCGGCGTTCCCCGGACTAGCCGAACTTCTTAAGTGCCAATCACCTGAAGTTTGGAGCACTTACAAGTACTCTTCGATGGGGAATTCTCACCTTCGGGAAGTGGCTGCCGTCTTGCAGATGGCATCCCCCGGTTTACCAGATTAATTGAGTGTCCCCGGTCACTTCGAGGTAGCGTTTTGTGAAACAAGTCTTGGAAACGCTCGTCGCTGAAATGCTCGAACAGAATGTTTGCCTGGACAAAGCCGTGGTGGAAATTGAAAAACAGTTCCTGGAGATCGCGCTTCGCCGGAGCGGCGGCAACCAGTGCAAGGCCGCGCAACTACTCCACATCCACCGCAACACCCTCGCACGCAAAATCGTGCAGCACAAAATTAAACCAACCGATGGCCCCCGAACAAATCGACAGAGGACTATCGTTGCCGCTCGTTCTCAATCGGCGGAACCGGCTAATAACGGCGATTACACCGAAGCACGGAGCACTGAGCGAGCCGTTGCAGACGTAGACATGGCTTCGGTTGATCGAGAAGGAGCAAGGATGGTCCCACGTTGCAGATGTCTGGATTTAAACTGTCCGGTTTGTCACCGGGAGTGTCTGCGGCCTGCCTTTGTCAAGCTGTACCGCACCGATCTTGATGATGAAATTGGGACTTTTTTTTGTGACCGCTGCGCTGCAGCAGCGCTGAAATCAGGCGTCTTTACGTTCGAGTACAAGACAAGAGATCGTGCAGCATGGTCGGCACCCGGCGCCTAAACGAGCCGCTTGCGGCTGGCTGGTGCCCGCGCGACTAAGCAGCAGGATTAGACTGGCTCTGCTTCCGAATAATGATCGGCTGGATCTTTTCCGCTTCTACGAAATTCCAAGTCGTTTCATGCTTCTGATGGTTCGGACAATTCGGAAAGCTGGCACCTTCTCGAATGATGATTTCATATCCACAACACACGCACGTTTGTCACTTCCGGCACGTCCTTGCCATTAATGCAGCCCTATCCATATTGTGCAGAATCGATGCGTGAGAGTACATAACCCACGTCCGTAGGACAACAGGGAATTTCACCGCGGCTCCGGCAGCCTCAGCTTAACTGCAATGAAACTTCAATTGGCCTGTGACTTCTCCAAATCACCCACGATTGCGGCGCTTGCGGTGGGGGCGCGGTGGGCCCAACGCGCGTGCATTCGCACAAATGGCCAACGGCCCAAGAGTCCGCCAGCTCCTGGTCACGGAAGATCTGCGCATCCCAGACAATACATGGTTCGTCGGCGCCCAGCGGAATACATGCAATAAGGCAGTGACGCTCTACGATGACGATCTTGTTCCGGAGCATAGAAGATTCAAGCGAGGTACCGCAAGTATGGCCGCTCCGTTCCGAGGGTTCCTGGACGTCGCATAACGGGTCTTCTGTAAACTTTCTGGGGGACGGGACGATTTTCTGGGGGAACGGCACGGCGGAATATCTTCCTCAAACTGCATGGCGGCAGCATAGCCGAGGTGTCCGAGGTAATAAATAAATTCAATTACTTATATCCGAGGTACTCGGGCAAGGTACGCGGATGATAAAAATAATCACATGAAACGCACACGTTTAGTGATCGTCATTTGGTTCCTATTGACCGCCTTCGGGTTTGCGCAGGATGAAAAGACCGAGATGGCCGTGTTCGCTGGAGGCTATTTCAACAGTGGCTTTCAGTCATTCAAGGTTCTGAATCCGACCACAGGCGCACAGGTTGGCACTTTCAAACCCGTTAGCGAGGCGAACAGCGGTATCTTCGGTGCGAGAGGTAGTTACAACTTCAGGCCCCAGATGGCCGCAGAAGCCACGTTCGGATTCAGTCCCGCTAGCCGGAGCCAAAATCCTTCTCCGTTTGCTGTCGTGCCCGTTCTTGTGGCGAGCGAACAGGCAATACCTATCGCGCTTCGCTCGCCGGTATTGCGTGGTGGCCATGCGTACTTGTATAGCGGTACTCTCCTGACCTATTTCAATCAGCGCGGAACGTGGAGACCGTTCTTTACGGTCGGAGCCGGAGGTATCACGCGAACATCGAAGATGGCGTTTCTTCAGAACCCCCTGCCTGTTCTCGTGCGAGTGACCACGCTTCCGATTATTTCCCCCACACTTGTTCCATCGTCAACTCGAACTGATATGGCGCTCGTGCTTGGAGCCGGATTCAAGAAATACCTGCCGCACGGATTGGGAGCGCGAATGGATTTTCGCGATCACATCAACAAATTCGATCAGAGCACGGTGAACAATATGGAACTGTCGCTCGGACTATTTACTCGCTTCTGAACTGAATTGTCCGCCTCAGTTGCCTCGGCCCGCTAAGGCTGTGGTGCGATTGGGCTGATTGGGCCGCTTAGACAAAAGTCTTCTGGTATAACGCGCGGAAGCTGCACCCCAAAACATTGACGGTGCGCCGTAATTCAAGTTACAAAGGTTGAAGCAATCATGCAAAAGTTCAATGTGCTTTTCGCGCTGCGCAATGTCACCTATTCCGCTCCAAACGTCCACTTCCTGTTGGTTGGCGACTTCACAACCATAATTTTGATGGCCAGGTATCAGCGGAGTCAATCACCGGCCAATTCCGGGAAGGCGCAAACAGAGGCGGACAATTCCGAGAAGGTGATGCCAGGGGCGGGGTTTTCCACGAAGTGATGCTAATGGGACGCATTTACAGCTACAATGCAGCCGATTATTGGGCGAAGGTCACCGTTCCCGTCCTCGTGATGTATGGAGAAAAGGATTTATACACGCCGGTCTCGCAAAGCATATCGAATATTGACCGCGAATTGCGCAAGGCAGGAAATAGAGACTACACGATAATTGTCTTTCCGCGAGCTTCGCATACTTTGGACATCGAGCCGGAGCAAGGTCAACCTTTCGAATGGCGGCGCATGGCTCCCGGGTTTCCTGACTTGCTGATGGATTGGCTTCAAGAGCGAATAAAATAAGCAATTTGCTACCAAGTCTTATCTCTGGCGCCGTCCTAGTCGGCCCAATGCGCACGCCGCGCCGTCCTGTTCCTGTTTACCGGTCAAACATTGCTTCTGAATTTCGCCTCACAATGATTGCTCCACTTTGCCGAAGGCCTGCGCCAATATAAAGGTCCTTATGATTGATACGGGATTGAAGGACAAAGTCGCCCTGATCACTGGCTGTAATAATAGGTAGAAACCCGACGATGAAACTAATTTCAGTCAATGTCGGACTTCCACGAAACGTCAATTGGCAGGGCAAGGTGGTGCAGACCTCCATCTGGAAAGATCCTGTCGCTCAGCGGACTTTCGTTTCAAAGCTGAACGTCGAAGGCGATCGGCAATCGGATCTTTCCGTCCACGGCGGGGCGGATAAGGCTGTGTATGCATACCCGAGCGAGCACTACTCGTATTGGCGCAGCAATCTTCCTGATGTCCCTCTCCCGTGGGGCGCTTTCGGCGAGAACTTCACCACCGAAGGACTCCTCGAGGATCACATCCGCGTTGGGGATCGTGTGCAGATTGGTTCGGCCGAGTTCGTCGTAACGCAGCCGCGAATGCCGTGTTTCAAACTAGGCATTCGCTTTGATCAAATGGACATGATCAAGCGCTTTCTTAAGAGCAAGCGCACGGGGTTCTACCTCGCAGTGCTTCGCGAAGGAGAAGTCGGAGGGGGCGATCTGATTCATTTTGTGGATCGGCAGGAAGGCGGGCTGACGATTACGGATATCGTGAATCTTTATACGGTCGATTCCGAGAACCAGGACCTTCTTCGCCGCGCCACGCAGTTGCCCGCCCTTCCGGATGGTTGGAAGGAGTACTTTCGCAAGCGACTCTGGGATGCTGATGTCTGACAGGAGCGCGCCGGCAACCATCACACCAGCACAGCGCGAACCTTAAGGCGGAAAGTTCATGCGGCGCGAACCAGGTCCTGGAAGCGGGGCTCAGACCGGAGATTATCGAGCTCAGGATCGACCTTCACGTTATCGAGAAAGAAAGAATGCTCCGCATATGCTTGTTCAAGCCGAGACAGGGCTTCGACTTTATCTCCCAATGCCGCATACACGGTGGCATAACGTACTTCGGTACATGGCCGCGCTTCGACCGATCCAGCAGTTCCTTTAATATTTGGCGTGCTTGGTTTGTCGGCCCGACATTGCATACGCGTGAGCCAACTCCGCCAGCGGCCACGCAAGCTGATCATCGATCTTCCGAGCGGCCTCCAGAGCTGCAATGGCGTCGGGAAACCGGCAATGCTGTTGATACACCTGAGCGAGACAATAATATGCAAGCCAGTAATTCCGGTCGAGGTCCAGACCTCTGCGCAGTTCGGTGACCGATTCATCGTAGTGGTGCGCAAAATACAAGAACCAGCCGGCGAGGGAAACGATCTCCTGCGAAAGTGGGTCGAGCTGCTCGGCCCGGCGAATTTCTCTCAGGCCTTCATCCACACGGCCGATCGAGAGCAAATACCAGGCGTAATATTCGTGCACAGGTGCGTAATTCGGATTCAGATCAAGAACTTTGCGAAACTCGCTTTCTGCCGCGGCCCAATCAAAATCATAGTCCTGGTACATGAAGCCTAATTCGTTGTGAGCCTCGATAAGAGCATCATCGAGCTCAATGGCTTTGCGGGCCGCCTCTTTGCCTTTCGGGATCACATCGGAAGCCGCGATCAGCAGATCCGTAACAATGTTCGAGTAATAAGCGATGCCGGCATAGGCTAGAGCATAGTTGGGATCGAGAGCGATCGCCTGGCGGAAGTAATCGAGGCCCTTCGCCGTCTCTTCGGTCGTGAACATCGCGGTGTAATAGCGGCCCTTCAGATAGAGTTGATAGGCTTCGGGATTCGCTGTCTGCCGTTTGGCGAGGCGAACCTTTTGTTCATTATTGAGCTTGAGCCGCAGCTTTTCCACGATTCGAGCCGCGATGTCATTCTGCACAGCCAGAGCATCCGTAAGCTTGCTGTTGTATTGCTCACCCCAAAGAGTGGTATTGTCGGAGACCTTCACTAACTCAGTGCCGACCGAAAGACTGTCGCCGCGCTGCGTGATCCGGCCGGTCAGTACTGCCCGTACGCCCAATTCCCGTCCCGCGGTGCTCGCGTCCGTCGTTTTTCCTTTGTATCGAAAGACCCCGCTATGAGAGATCACCCTGAGGTTCGGCAACTCCGAGAGACCGTCGATAAGACTTTCGGTAATTCCGGCGCTCAGGTAATCCGTATCCGGATTCCCGCTCATGTTCACGAATGGCAAGACGGCGACCGAGTCGATCGCTTCGCCGGAGCTGCCGACGAAATAACGGGATGACCGGAGAATCATAAACAGGACCAATGCGAGCGCAATGAGAGCCGCCACGACCCGTTTGCCGCGCCATGTCCCGGCACGCTCGGGTTTCCAATCTGTGACGATCGCTTGAGCCGTCGAGGAATCCCGCTTCGCGCGCTGCAAATCCGCTTTCAGATCCGACGCGGTTTGATAACGCAGTTTCCGGTCCTTTTCGAGTGTCCGGATAATGATCTCGTTCAGCGTACGCGGCACCTGCGGATTCAGGTGATACGGCGGAGGCGGCGTCCTGCGAAGGATCGAATCAAAGATCGCCGCCGTCGTTTCGCCGGAGAACACAGACCGGCCAGTGGCCATCTCGTACATCACGGCGCCGAACGAAAACAGGTCCGAACGCGCATCGGTATTTTGACCCAGCGCCTGTTCCGGCGACATGTACGCCACCGTGCCGATAGCCGTTCCCGGGCTCGTCAGTTGGTCATTATTCAATGTCGGAACATCTGAAAGAGATTCGGAGCGCGGCGAAGATTCTTTTGCAACACCAAAGTCGAGAATCTTGGCATTGCCGTCTTTCGTTACAAAGATGTTCGCCGGCTTGATGTCGCGATGAATGATTCCGCGCGTGACACTGCGCGACCAGCACCATCTCCTTCGGGTATCCGATCAAGTTCTTTCTGGCGATCTCCTGCACGATCACCGTAACCATACCCTCGCTTTGCACTTCCTACCGATGAGGTTTCCAATCTTGAAGACGCGCAGGTGTGGAAATTCCTGGGGATGTTATTCCACCACGTCGGGCACTTCTTCCCTGCACCGTGTGGCTGCAGTTGAAGCGGTATTGCTGTTCGCGGTTGGGATTCGCGGCGCAAAAGCTCATTAGATCAAGTCTTTGGCGTAAGCCCACTTCAGTACAAATTGTATTGAGATGCAAAATCCTCCCCTGAAAACTCTCAGCCGATGAGGGTATTGCCTTGAAAGGACAGCCGGAGACGTCGTTGGCCCCCGCGTTGCACCCAATCTCGTCGTGTAGAATCCGTTTCGAATTCGGTAAATCAGCCAATGGCTGAGAGGAGTGAAGCAATGTTCAAGCTTTCCTTGTCCAGGTTTGCTTTTCTTACATTCTTACTCGTGACTCTTTCGAGTTCAACCTTCGCACAATTGTGCGGTGGAATATATGGACCGTGCCCGACTACGCCGGCTGCAACGCCTGCGACGCCTTCTTCACCAACGCCGGCACCTTCACCATCACCTACGCCGACGACAACACCGACAACTACGCCAACGAAGGCAACCACGCCGGCGGCAGCGACGACATCTGCACCGTCCTCTGCAGCCGCGACGTCGAGTTCGGTGCCGGCAACGTCTCCTTCTAAACCGGCCACGCCGGCGGTGGCGCCAACAACGACAAGCCCGAGTACAACACCTAATACGTCCCAGTCGATCTTGTCATCGGTTTATGGCGGCAAGACCTACAACGCGGGCAAGACAGTTGCATATGTCATCATTCCGTTTGCCGCTGTGGCGGGAACATATTACGCGTTTCATCATCACCAAATCGAAATCAATCCCTACGGTGGGTTTTTCTGGCCCGGTCACGGGGATAACGTGCACTTCCGTGACGAAGGCATGTATGGGTTGAAGGCGCTGGCATCCGTGACGGACAACATTCAACTTGAGGGCAACTTCGGATATGTCAACCACATTGAAAACCGGTTTGGTCTTACACCCCTTGACCAATCATTCGGGATCAGGCCGACAACGGTTCATGGTCTGATCTATGACATCAACGGCCTGTACAATTTCGGATCCCGGCCGATCTTCGGTACCGGTGTAGCTCCCTACGTCGTCGCGGGACTCGGTGGCTTATCGACACTGATCGAAGACGGCAAAACCGCGCTACTCGGTGGGCAGATCTATACAACGGCTCCGGCAACAGGCGCGACGGTCCTGGATCCTGGCCCCAAAACCATCGTTTCCGACAACAGCGCGTTCTTCAGCGTGAACTATGGAGCTGGCATTAAAGTGACGAAGTTCTGGGGACCGATGGGAGCTCGCATCGATGCCCGTGGACGCACTTTCCCGAATTTCCGCGGACAAACCATCACCTGGCCTGAACTGAGTGCCGGCCTGCTTTTAACGTTCGGCGAAAAGTAAAGCTAGTCAGTTTCCTGCCATAAACTCCCCTCCTAACTTAGGAGGGGGGCCGAGCCCGAAGGGCGAGGCGGTGGTCGGAGCGCGCCCTACATTTTAGCGCCGGCCACCGCCGTGACCGTGTGCGCCTGGTCCGCCATGTCCAAATCCCGGTCCATGCCCGACCCTGGGTGCCCACCAAATCCCGGTCGTCCGTGTTCGTGTAGTTCATGTTCGCGATGCTCATGGAACTCGTGACCGCGACCGAAGCCGAATCCCGGGACGGCCAAGCATAGAAAAAATGAACGCGGCGCACATTCAGGCCGGCTCCGATGCCGATCGTCGGGATCCTCACCGCGCTCATCACTTTCCGGGCGGCTTCGGACGGAACGTACCCGCTCTTCAGTATTCGATCCATTCCGTAAAGTGGGCAGCCAGAGCTGTGCGACGGGAGGTCAACCCGTCGTAGTAATCTGTCCAGTCAGTGATCTTGCCGTTGTCAGTACGCACAATCGAGGATGTGCTCGATGTTGCATCGAAGTTCCTTTCGACCGTCGAACACGAGGGCTGAAGGATCATCAAAGTAATGCGCCATCTCCGGCAGTTGGGAGAAACTTGTCATATCGTACTCCCCGCGTCGGCACCAATTCTGAAAATGCCACGGCTGCTCTGCACCCTCCAAATGGTTGTGATCCGATAGGGCGAAGACCGGTTCTTGATTCGGAGTTACAAGGCCGGTATTGAATGCGATGTACTTACCATCATCCGACACCGCTATTTTGTTTTCCTCCGCGAGGCGTCTGTACGTGTAGTGCAGATAGTTATACAGAATCGGCATAGGATGCTGAGTAGGAGTGTGCTGATAGTTCCATTCCTCCGGCTCAACCAGATCAGCGAACGCTGGACGCGAAGCAACCACGGTTTCCAGAGTGCCACGGCGAAGCGCTGCGACGTGGCTTCCACAACTCCTGCATGGATACGTCGGGCTCTCGAACATGCAGCGCGGCGTTCGCCGTGATGGCATCGACTTCCGCTTCTGCGGGGCTCAGCATGTGGATTGGAGGAAGGCGCGTCGGCTCGTCGTGTTTGAGGGCTGTGTCCTCGACGCACTCCCGTTGGGCCGCCCCCTGGAGGGCGAAACGGTGGCCAGCGATTGCGGGCACTTCGCCCGCCCGGGACCCGCCAGACCCGCCGACCGCACCAGGTTGACATAATAGGCAACACTGTGACATGGAAAGGCCGCCACCCACCGACTCCCTGCGCTTATTTTGCCTTGAAAACCAGTGTGGGTCAGCTTCCCTGTTCCAGTTGATATCCTAGCTTGGTCAGCTGGCGAAGATGGTGACGAATCTGATCATCCCGCCGTTGATCTTCCGTCTGCCGTAGCTGTTCCT
>Ga0209157_1000335_pt1 | contig 40896 bp, 43 predicted proteins | sample GraSoiAngelo_135_FD_185892 | JGI IMG/M metagenome (GOLD analysis project Ga0209157, IMG submission 185892) | Grasslands soil microbial communities from the Angelo Coastal Reserve, California, USA - 14_0929_05_40cm (SPAdes) (version 2) | ecosystem: Environmental > Terrestrial > Soil > Grasslands ...
ATCCCCACGAAACGGTCCGTACGCTCGAGGTCGAGCCCGCGGCTGAACTCTCGGGCATGCCGCAACGCCTCGGCACGATGGGCGAGGCCGTATTCGATGCTCCCCTTCAGGTCACGGGCGATCGCGCGCATGAGCTCGTCACCCAGGTCGCGCCGCACGACGTTGCCGCCGAGTGGCAAAGGCAGGCGGGTCTCCTGATACCACCATTCGCCCATGTCGGCCCAGAGGTGCAGGCCTCGGTCGGCGAATGTCAGCTGACCCTCGTGAATGAGCAACCCGGCGTCGGCCTTTCCGGCCGCGACGAAGTCCTCGATCTGATCGAACGGGACGATGACATGGCGGGCCGCCGGCTGGTAGAGCCGGAGTGTGAGGAAGGCGGTCGTCAGCTCCCCGGGCACCGCGACGAGCCTCTCGGCGAGCGCGCCGCACGCATCGGCTGGCACCGGCTCGCGGGCCACGATGCGCGGCCCATAGCGGTCGCCGATGCTGGCGCCATGCCCGAGCAGCGCGTATCGATCCGCGAGGTAGGCGTAGGCGTGCAGCGATACCGCAGTGACCTCGAGCTCGCCCGCTAAGGCGCGGCGATTCAGACTCTCGATATCGCCAAGCTCGTGCACGTACCGCCGGTCGCCGGTGTCGATCTTGCCCGCGGCCATGGCCCAGAACATGAACGCGTCATCGGCGTCCGGGCTGTGGGCGACATGAATGACTCGCGGGGCGGTGGCTGTCACGAGGCCGGTTTCCGCGAAGTCTGACCCTGTCGCACCGCTTCACCGTGGAAGCTCGTCAGCGAGTTGCGATGCTCGTCGTACTCGGGCCGGTTGCGTGCCAGCTCGGCTTGCTCGTGAGTCAGGAAATCGGCGTACGCCTGCCGTTCTTGGACTTTGTTGCCCAGCGCCTGGTAGGCGTGCGCGCGCAGGACGTAAATGAAGAGATGCGTGGGGGTCGACCGCCGGATCGTATCCGCCACGGCGAGGGCGGCGGTGGCGTCGCCGCCGGCCAGCTGCAGCAGGCCCACGTGATACCGCGCGTCGGCATCGAGGCTGGGCAGCCGCGCATAGGAACCGAGCGCCATTGGCAGGAAGAACTGCACGCTGTCGTCCTTTCCGGCCTGGGCCAATGTCATGACGCGATTGAACAGGCGGGTAGCGCGCTCTTCAGGTGACATCTGGGAGATGTCAGGAGGCCGCGGCGGAGCCTCGCCGGCGTCGCTGCGTGCGGGTGAGGCCGAACGCATCGCCACCACGGCGACCAGTGCCCCGAGCGCCACTCCCGCGAGTGCCCAGGGGAGCCCGGCCCGCCAGCCCGTCGCTCCGGCCGTTGCAATGGCAGCACCGCACTTGTGACAAAACCGCGCCGTGGAAGAAAGCTGCGCACCGCATGCATGACACGTCATGGTGGGGGAATGTAACCCGGGCTAGCGGCTGTCACGAAAGCCGATAGAGTAGGGCCCATGGCGGCGACCGAATACGGCAAGCACATGGGGGAGCTGAAGCGCGGTGAGCAGCGCTGGGACGTCTACCTCGAGGGTCAGCCCGATCCGTCGCTCGGGGCCGTGCGTGGCCGGATCCACTTCGTCGGTGGCGGGGGACAGCAGCACAAGGTGACCGGCTGGATCTTCCTCGAACTGAAGGAGAAGGATATGCAGGAGCGATTCGGGGAGTTTTCGGCGGTGGAGCTGTTACACTTCGTGGAGTCGCTGTAGCGCATTTGCTGCACATCCCGGTGTGCAGTCCGCACATTTCCACATCACAAATCATCAAACGCGCGATTTTTCGTGCAATTCGTGCACGGTTTTCTTGACACCCCTCCGGAGGCCATCTACCTTCCCGTATGGCCCGCCGCTTGCGAAAGCGTTCATCGACTCGGGAAGGAGCCCACGCAATGACAGCAACGCTGGAACCAACCGCCGCCACCGGCGGGAAAGCGTCTACCGGCACATCGCCGGCCGACGTCATCCGCCGCGCCAAGGAGGCGGGGGTGCAGATCGTGGACGTGCGGTTCACGGATCTGCCCGGCACCTGGCAGCATTTCTCGATTCCGTTGAAGGAGCTCGAGGAAGAAACGTTTACCGACGGCCTGGGGTTTGACGGCTCGTCGATCCGCGGCTTTCAAGCGATCAACGAGAGCGACATGCTGCTCATACCGGATCCCTCCAGCGCCTTCGTCGATCCGTGCCTGCAGGTGCCGACGCTCTCGCTCACGTGCGATGTCGTGGATCCGATCACCCGCGAGCCGTACTCGCGCGATCCCCGGTACGTGGCGCGCAAAGCCGAAGCCTTTTTGAAGAAGAGCGGCGTCGCGACGACCGCATACTTCGGGCCCGAGGCGGAGTTCTACATCTTCAACTCTGTGCGCTTCGATCAGAACGCGCACGAAGGCTACTATCACATCGATTCCGAAGAGGGCATCTGGAACAGCGGCACGAACGGCACGGCCAACCTCGGCCACCGCCCGCGCCACAAGGAAGGCTACTTCCCCGTTCCGCCGACCGATCGGCTGCAGGACCTGCGCTCCAAGATCATGCTAGCGATGATCGCGTCCGGCATCGAGGTGGAAGTCCACCACCATGAGGTCGGGACGGCGGGCCAGACCGAGATCGACATGCGCTACAGCACGCTGACGCGCATGGCGGACCAGGTCATGATGTACAAGTACATCGTCAAGAACGTATGCGCGGCGAACGGCTACACGGCGACGTTCATGCCCAAGCCGATGTTCGGTGACAACGGCTCCGGCATGCACGTGCACATGAGCCTGTGGAACGGCACGAACAACCTGTTCTTCGACAAGAACGGGTACGCGCTGATCTCTGATTCGGCGCGCTGGTATATCGGCGGGCTGATCAAGCACGCGGCCGCACTCCTCGCGTTTGCCGCGCCGACAACGAACAGCTACCGCCGGCTGGTGCCGGGTTACGAGGCGCCGATCAACCTGATTTACTCGCAGCGCAATCGCTCGGCGATCTGCCGCATCCCGATGTACTCCACGTCGCCCAAAGCCAAGCGGCTCGAGTTCCGGGCTCCGGATCCGTCGGCGAATCCGTATCTCACGTTCGCGGCGCTGCTCATGGCCGGCCTCGACGGCATCAAGAACAAGATCGAGCCGCCCAAGCCGATGGACGTGGATCTGTACGAGCTCGAGGCGGAAGAGCGGCAGCACGTGAAGAACACCCCGGGCACCTTGCAAGAATCGCTCGCGGCACTGCAAGCCGATCACGCGTTCCTGCTCGAGGGCGGCGTCTTCACGCAGGACCTGATCGACACCTGGCTCACGATGAAGAAGGTCAAGGACGTCGACGCGGTCGCCCTGAGGCCGCATCCGTACGAGTACTTCCTGTATTACGACGCCTAACTACTAGGCGGCAACAGGCGGCATCGGGCGGCAATGGTGATCCCGTTGCCGCCTTTTGCCGCCCGTTGCCGCCCATCATTCTCCATGCCAACGAAACGTGAAATTCTAGAAATCGCCAAAAAGCAGGACGTCACCTCGCTGCGCCTCCAGTTCACCGACATCCTGGGCGTCAACAAGAACGTCGAGGTGCCCCAGAGCCAGTTCGAGAAGGCGCTCGAGGGCGACATCATGTTCGATGGCTCGTCCATCGAGGGATTCGTCCGGATCGAGGAATCCGATATGGTGCTGCGGCCCGATCTGGAAACGTTTCGCGTGCTTCCCAACGGCGACGCCGCCGGGAAGGTCGCCCGTGTGATCTGTGACATCTACAATCCCGACGGGTCGTCCTTCGCGGGCTGCACGCGTCAGGCGTTGCAGCGCCAGATCGCCAAGGCCAAGGCACTGGGCTACGAGATGATGGCTGGCGTGGAGGCCGAATTCTTCATCTTTCAGCTCGATGCGGACGGCGAGCCCACGACCGTCACCCACGATCACGGCGGCTACTTCGACCAGACGCCGGTCGACCGCGCCGAAGAGATTCGCCGGCTGATCGTGAAAGATCTCGTCGCCATGGGGTTCGAGGTCGAAGCCGGCCATCATGAAGTGGCGCCGGGGCAGCACGAGATCGATTTTCGGTACGCCGAAGCGCTCGCGACGGCCGACAACCTCGCGACGTTTCGCTTCATCGTGCGGAACGTGGCGTATCGTCATGGCTTCCTCGCCACGTTCATGCCCAAGCCGATCTTCGGACAGAACGGCTCAGGCATGCACACGCACCAGTCGCTGTTCCGCAAGGGCAGCAACGCCTTCCACGATCCGAAAGCACAGTGGGAACTGTCGGATGTGGCGCTGTCCTACATCGCGGGGCTGCTGACGCACGCGCGGGGATTCTGCGCCGTGACCAATCCGCTGGTAAACAGCTACAAACGGCTGGTGCCGGGGTATGAGGCGCCGGTGAATGTCGCGTGGTCGATGCGCAACCGCTCGCCGCTCGTCCGGATTCCCGATCGCCGTGGCACGGGGACGCGCTGCGAGCTGCGGATGCCCGATCCCTCGGCGAACCCGTATCTCGCGCTGGCGGTGCAGCTTGCAGCCGGTATCGACGGCGTCCAGAAAAAGCTGACGCCCCCGGACCCCGTGAACAAGAACATCTTTGAGATGAGCTTTCGCGAACGGCGCAAATACCGCATCGATGAGCTGCCGCGGGATCTGCACGAGGCGCTCGACATGCTCGAGAAGGATGACGTCATTCGCGACGCGCTCGGCCCGCACATCTATTAGCGGTTCGTCGAAGCCAAGTGGGGCGAGTGGCAGGAATACATTGGAAAGGTCAGTGAGTGGGAGCTCGAGCGGTACTTGAGTGCGTACTGATCATTGGCTCAGGGGTCTCGGGGACCGCATGCGACATCCTTCCGCAGCCGGGCGATACACAAGGCGTGCAGCATGCTGGGGAGTGGGATCAGCATGGGCGCATCACCGTCGACACGGATCCGCGCTACACGCTGATTCGTCTTCGCGTGGATACCAGTCGCGCCGAGCGGCACGACGTCGTGCTCGCGCGATTCGATTTCGACCCCAGTGAAGCGGTAGGGGATGAGTATTCGCTGACCGTCGCGCTCGATCTCGGCGACGTGCGGCGCCTGTCCGCCAATCATCCGTATTCGCTCGGCGATTCTATTCCGGCGTACGCCACGGTGACGTGTCTCTGCCGGCCGCTGCGTCCCGATTCGGTGCGCGGGACCTATGTGATCCAGACGCGCGGGTCTCGGCAGCTTGCGGGCCGCATCGACGCGACCCTGTATTTCAGGGCCTGGGATGATTCCAGCCAGCATGTGCGGTACCGCCTGCGCCAGCGCATCCACGGAGTCCGACCCTGACGGTCGGACGGGCGGACGGCCTGACGGCCGGTCTCGCTGTGGCTATGGTCGCGTCTTTGGCCGTCGGGCCGTCGGACCGTCTGGCCGCCCAGTCCGATCCGCATCGGCAAATCATCGACACGATTGTCATCCAGAATCGCAACATCTTCGACCGCGAAGACGCGGCGCCCGATTGGGTCGCGCACCTGGCGAACAAGCTGCACATGCGCACACGGCAGTCGGTCATCCGCAGGCGCCTGCTGCTCAATCGTGGCGATCCCTTTGATCTCGCGCGCATGGAGGAAAGTGAGCGAGCGCTGCGGAACCTCGGCATCTTTCGGCAGGTGCGCGTCGATACGGTGCGCCAGCAGGACGGCAAACTCGCGCTCTTGGCCATGACCGCGGACGGCTGGAGCACGCAACCGCAGGCGAGCTTCACGAGCGTCGGTGGCGACAACACCTGGGACGTGGGTTTCATCGAGCGCAATTTCCTCGGCACGGCGACCGAGCTGGCGCTCGTGTACGGCCGCAATCCGGACCGCAGCCGGCTCGATTTCGAATTCATCAATCCGCATTTCTTCGGACGCCGGACGCTGCTCAACATGCGCTATAGCGATCTGTCGGATGGCCACCGCGGGCAATGGCAATTTGGCTTGCCCTTTCATGAGACCGCCGCGCCGCATTCGATCGAGACGTACGGCGAAGTCGCGCGCGAGCGGGTGCTCCGCTTCCGCGACGACGTCCTGCTGGACAGCACGAGCCATCGCCTGTTTCGCGTCGGGCTGACGGGGGGGATCGCGGCGGCTGCGACGACGCACAGGTACACGCGGATCTGGGGCGGATGGGAATGGCGCCGGGAGGATTTCGGCGCGACGGATACCTCGCATGTGCCCTATTCGGTGTTTACGACGGTGCGCGCCGGAGTCGAAGTCGGTGCGGTACGGTTCCGCGTGCTGGAGCACTTCAACTCCTACGCGCGCCGCGAGGACGTCGACCTCTCGCCCACGCTGCGAGCCGGGATCGTGTTGCAGTCCGGCGTAGGGTACGAGTTCAGCGGCCAGACGTCGGCCGTCTGGAAGCGCGGCTTTGCCGTCTTGCGCGTCGCGGCCAACGGCTCGGACACGACCCGGACGCAGGCAGAAGTGACCATCGTGAGCCAAGACATTCCCCGTCACACCTGGATCGTGCACGCCGAGGGCGGGCTGGTGACGCGTCCGAAGCCCGGCGCGGAATTCGATCCCTGGGTCGTGCAGCGGGGCCCCAGGCTATTCGGAATCCACGATTTCACGGGAACGCGCACGACCTGGTTCGTGCTCGAAGATCGCATTCTGGTGGCCGACGACATTTTGGGTCTGATGGCGCTGGGGCTCGCGCCGTTTCTCGATTATGGCGGGGCGTGGTACGGCGATGAGGCCGCTCGACAGGGCGGGGATGCCGGTCTCTCGCTCAGGTTTGGGCCAACGCGCGCCGTGCGCGGTCAGGCAGCCGAGGTAGCATTCGGGTACCGGTTCGGTCAGGGCGTGCGCGGGAGACGCTGGGCGGTGACGTTGCGAAAGGGCTTTTCGTTCTAAACAGGAGGGGGGGAGGCGCATGGGGGAAGAGCCGTCGCAGGAAATCTTTGACGTCGTGCGGGCCGGCGATACCGGCAGGCTGCAGGCGCTACTCGCCGCTGATCCTGGCCTCGCGAACGTCCGCAACGCGCGGGGTCATTCCCCGGTCTTGATCGCCCAGTACCATCACAAGAAGGAAGCGGTCGCTGTGCTGCTCGCCGCCCGGCCCGAGCTCGACATTTTCGACGCGGCGTCGGTTGGCGACACATCGCGGGTCGCCCAGTGGCTGGATCGCGATCCCGCACTCCTCGTCGCGAAGTCGGGCGACGGATTCACGCCGCTCGAGCTCGCCGCATTCTTCGGCCAGACGGAGACTGTTCGTCTCTTGCTCGGGCGAGGCGCAGATCGTGCGAAGGCGGCCGGTCTTGCGGCCATGAAGGGACATCTCGATGTTCTCAAGCTGCTCAAGGGGCGGGAGCCGGTATGATGACGACCGTGGACTGGATCGGCTGGCTGGCGACCGCCGTCTTCCTCGTGTCCTACTTCACGAAGCGGCCCACATCACTCCGGCGTGTGCAGGGCGTCGCCGCCGGGTTATGGGCGCTGTATGGCGTGCTGATCCACTCGCTGCCCGTCATCGTGGCGAACGTGCTGGTCGCGAGCGTCGCCGTCCTGTCGTCGTTCAAGAAGCCTTCCGCTTTGGCTTCTCCTCCATGAGGGCCATGGGATTGTTATCGGGGTCGTGAAAGAACGCCATCCATAAGTCGTAGTCGGCCGCTTCGTGGACGCGGTGTGGCGCGCCGGCGAATTTCACGCCCTTGCCCGCCAGCGTGCGATGCACGCTTTCGATGTCCTTCACTCGGAAATAGAGGAACGAGCCGGGATGGTCCTGCTCGGCATTCTCGGGCGGCGACAGCATCAGCCGCACCGAGCCGCATTGGAAGAACGCGAGTGACGGCGGCGCTTGGAACAACAGCGGCAGGCCGAGCACGTCGCGGTGGAATTTGACGGCGCGATCGATGTCGTGGACGACGTTGGTGACCTGTGCGATCTCCGACAGTGTGGCGGTGGCCATTGCCGCTCCTCGAGAAAGTAATTAGCTTTAGCTAAGTAATTATGGACGCCGTCTCTCGTCAAGCCCCCCCCCGGGCGATTGCCGATCGCCTGCATTCCGCCGCCATCCATCTGCTGCGGCGGCTGCGGGTCGAGGACAAGGCGTTGGGCCTGTCGGGTCCCCGTGCGTCGGCCTTATCGGTGATCGTGTTCCGGGGACCGATCACGATGAGCGCGCTCGCGGAGGCGGAGCAGGTGCGGCGGCCCACGATCACGCGGCTGGTGGACGGGTTGGAGCGGCGGGGCCTGGTGCGGCGCGTGGATGATCCCTCCGATGGCCGCGTACAGCTCGTCGCGGCAACGGCGGCGGGGAAGCGCTTGCTGCAGAAGGGGCGGGCGCGGCGCGTGGAGCGACTCATGCAGGGGGTTATGCAGCTCTCAGAAGAGGAGCAGCGGGTGCTGGCACGCGCTGCGGACTTGATGGAGCAGTCCCTTTTGGTGAGTTTTTGACGCCCGGCGCCGTAGCCAAGTGGTAAGGCAGAGGTCTGCAAAACCTCGATTCGTCGGTTCGATTCCGACCGGCGCCTCTTGAAACACGGCATGACGCCGCGAGCGTGGGCGCTTTTCGTGCTCTGCTCTGTGATCTGGGGTGTGCCGTATTTATTCATCAAAATCGCGGTCGATGCGGGCATTGCCCCCGCCTTCGTCGCCTGGTCCCGCGTCGCGCTCGCAGCCGTATTGCTCCTCCCCATCGCCATTCATCGCGGCGTGCTGCGCGGCCTACGGAGTCGAGTAGCCGCCATCATCGGGTATACCGCGTGCGAGGTCGCCGTCCCCTTTGTGCTGATCGCGGTCGGCGAGCAGTACATCACCTCGTCGTTGACCGCGATTCTCATCGCCACCATGCCGCTCATGGTTGCGCTGCTCTCGCTCCGGCTTGTTCCTGGTGACCGCCTGACTCCTACGCGCACGGTCGGGCTCGTGGTGGGTCTGAGCGGTGTTGTCGCGCTCCTTGGAGTGGATGTCGCTGGTCGCCCGAGCGAGCTGTTGGGGGCGACCCTGGTGCTCGTCGCGACGCTCGGATACGCCATCGCGCCGATCATCGTGAGCCGGCGTCTCGCCGACCTCGATCCCCTCGGCCCCGTGGCCGCCAGCGTGTTGCTATCCTCCGTCGCGTTACTGCCTCCCGCAATCGCGAACTTCCCGCAGCGGATCCCAGGGCCGGCCGCGCTGTGGGCGATCGCGGTCCTCGGGATCGTCTGCACCGCCATGGGGCTGATCGCATTCTTTCGATTGATTGCCGAAGCAGGACCAAGTCGAGCCAGCGTGGTGACGTACGTGAATCCATTGGTGGCGGTAGTCGTCGGCGTCGTAGCTTTGGGCGAACACCTCGGCGCTGTGTCGGTGCTGGGCTTGCTGTTGATCCTCCTGGGCTCGTGGATCTCTACCGGCGGTTCACATCCCTGAGCGCCCCTACTCGCGATGTCGTCAGTCCGCGGCCGCTCTGCTCTCGATCGTGTGCCCAAAACAGAGCCGATAGCCGTTGCAGTCCTCGACGTCGAAGTCGCGGCAGCCGTAGGGTTCGTCGCGAATGTCCCGCGCGATCTTCACGCCCTTCGATTTGAACTCCCGGTACAACGCATCGGCATCGTCCACCCAAATGTAGCCGTCCCACGCCCCGCCCTCGGGGTCGACCAGTCGGTTGGGTCGCATCACGCCCGGCTGCTCGAGTTGCGCCAACATGATGACGATGCCATTGCGCTTTACCATGCAGAACGACGGCGGGTCATTCCAGAAGCGGTCGTAGCGAAACCCGAGCCTATCACGGTAAAAGTTGGCCGTGGCGACCACATCTTCGACAACGAAGTAAGGCGCGATGTTCCAGCCGTTCATGTTAATGCACCTTTCGTCCCGGGAGGTGCTGCCCGTTCTGATGCAGCACGAGCGCATCTGGCCTGAAGGTGATCTGCGCGTCCACGGCCTTGAGGAAAAACGTTGAATCCGACTCCGCGAAGATTGGGAAACGTGGCTGCGCGGTGGCCTGCAAGAACAGGTGCACACCCTCGCGCGTGATCACGATGTGGAACGTGGGCGCGAGCTCGTAATCGCCGACATACCGGGCCTGAACCAGCGAGTCCACCGCGACTTCCGTGTGCCGCTCGGGCGGGGGCTCGAGCGGGAACGACTCATCCAACAGATGATAGCCCAGGTCGTCGACGCTGCGATTGACGTTGGACAGCACGACGACGCTGATCCGGCGCGCGGGATCGAACCCCGCGAACGTGCGATAGCCGCCTGTGCCGCCGTTGTGCCAGACGATATTGCCGACCGGCCGGGACAGGATGTGCCACGCGAGACCGACCTTCAGATTGGCGTTAGCGGTCGCGTGCCGGGGGTTGTGCGTTTGCCGCAGCGCCCGAGCCATTGGTGTCGCCGACGTATCGAGGTTGGCCGCGAGAAACGTGAGCATGTCGCGTGCGGTCGAACGCAGCGCGCCCGCGCCGGCCAAGGTCGGCAGATCCCAGTTCGGCACGACGTTGCCTTCTCCATCATGGCCCGGTGCCAACCGAGCGCGCATCGCGGGCGTGAACGTGATCGCCGTTTCGCGCATGCCGAGGGGTGCGAGAATCCGGCGCTTGACCAGCTGCTCGTAACTCATCCCCGCTTTCAGCGCGAGCGCGTGCCCGAGGAGTCCCACGCCCAGGTTCGAGTACTCGTAGGTCGCGCCAGGATCGCGCGGTAACTGGTAACGGGACAAGAACTCGTACATCTGCTGGACGCTGTAATCGGCGTACGGGTTGGACGAATCGCGCGGCGCGAAATTGTCGGGCAGCCGCGGCAGGCCTGAGGACTGGGTCGCCAGGTCCAGCAGCGTGATGGGACGGGTGCGCACCGGCATGCGCACCGCCCGCGGCAGATAGTTCGCGACGGGATCCTCCAGCTTCACCTCTCCGCGCGAAACCATGTCGGACAACACTGACGCGGTGAACACCTTCGTGATCGATCCGATCTCGAACACGGCGCCGGTGTCCACGCCAAGCGCCACGATCCGCCGGATGCCGTTGGCATCGAGCAACCCCACGACGATGCCGGCTCCGTGTTGGCCGCTGTCGGAGAAGGCTGCCACACGGCGCGCGAGCATGGCGCGGACGACGGAATCGGACGGAAGGCTCTGCGTGCAGGCGAGGATCAACGCGAGGGATGCGAGCATACTCGAATCTATTATCTTCCCGCCCTCGTGCTTGTCCCCAAGTTCGTCACCACACTACGGACGTACGACCGGGAGCAATTCACCCGGGATGTGATCGCCGGCGTCATCGTCGGCATCGTGGCGCTGCCGCTCGCCATCGCCTTTGCGATCGCGAGCGGTCTCAGCCCCGAGCGCGGACTGTACACCGCCATCGTCGCCGGCTTCCTCATCTCGCTGCTCGGCGGCTCCCGCGTGCAGATCGGCGGCCCGACGGGCGCGTTCGTGGTGATCGTCTCAGGGATCGTGCTCAAGTACGGCGTCGATGGGCTGGTCGTGGCCACGCTCATGGCTGGCTTCATCCTCGTCGCCTTCGGCCTGCTGCGGCTCGGCGGCGCGATCAAGTTCATTCCCTATCCGGTGACGATCGGCTTCACCAGCGGCATCGCGCTCATCATCTTCTCGAGTCAGATCCGTGACCTGCTCGGTCTCGAGATGACGTCCGTCCCATCGGCGTTCCTGCCGAAGTGGGACGCCTATGTTCGCGCCTTCGAGACGGTCAATCCGTGGGCGCTCGTGATCGCCGTCGCCGCGTTCGCGATCATTCTGGTGTGGCCCAAGATCTCCACGCGCATTCCCGGGCCGTTTGTCGCGCTGATCGTGACCACCGCGCTGGCCCAGCTGCTGCACCTGCCGGTCGAGACGATCGGCGCTCGGTTCGGCGAGATCCACGCCGGCCTGCCCGCGCCACGCATCCCACACCTCTCGATCGCGATCATCGGCGGCCTCGCGGGCCCGGCCTTCACGATCGCGCTCCTCGCGGCGATCGAATCGCTGCTGTCGGCGGTCGTGGCGGACGGCATGATCGGCGGGCGCCATCGCTCCAACATGGAACTGGTGGCCCAGGGCATTGCTAACATCGCTTCCCCGTTGTTCGGCGGGATGCCGGCGACGGGAGCGATCGCGCGCACGGCGACGAACGTGAAGAACGGCGGGCGGACGCCGGTCGCAGGGATGGTGCACGCGATCACGCTGCTGTTGATCACGCTCTTCTTCGGCCGCTGGGCCGGTTTGATCCCGCTGGCAACGTTGGCAGCGATCCTGGTCGTGGTCGCGTTCCACATGAGCGAGTGGCGCACGTTCATAGCGGAGTTCCGCGCGCCGAAGAGCGACGTCGCGGTGCTGCTGACCACGTTTCTTTTGACTGTGCTGGTGGATCTGACGGTCGCCATCGAGGTCGGCATGGTGCTCGCCGCCTTCCTCTTCATGCGCCGGATGGCGGAAGTGACGAACATCAGCGTGCTGACCCACGAATTCACCGATCCCGTCGACGATTTTGAGCACGACCCCAACGCCGTCCGCAGCCGAGTGATCCCCGAGGGCGTCCAGGTCTACGAGATCACGGGTCCGTTCTTCTTCGGCGCCGCGGAGCTGTTCAAGGACCGGGTGGGCCGGATCGCGGGCAAACCGAAGGTGCTGATCATCAGGATGCGACACGTGCCGGCCATCGACTCGACAGGTCTCCACGCGCTGCGCGATCTGGCGCGGCGCAGCAAACGGGAAGGAACGCTCGTGATTCTGGCCGACGTCCACGCGCAGCCGGTGGTGGCGCTGGAACGGTCGGGCCTCTATGACGAGCTCACCGAAGACAACATCCACGGCAATATCGATGATGCGCTGAATCGCGCCCGCCAGTATCTCGGGCTCGAACCGGTCGAGCGGCCTGCCTTTGCCACCCCCACCGTTGCCCGCGAGTCTAAAGAATCCCTCACGCAGCCTTCATGAAGAAGCGCTAGGTCGGCGGCTAAGCTCCGGGCACCAATTAACGGAGCCGCGCCATGCGTCGCAGTCTGATCGTCGCCGTGCTGTCCACAGCCATCTTGGGACTCGCCTGCCGCGAGCGGGGGGAGCAAGCGGCCGCACCCGCCGCCGTGCCGCCCACGAACGCGCCCGCCGATGTGTCCCATGGTGAGGCGCCCATTGGCTCGGCCGCTGCCCCAGCCCCGATCGATCCCGTCGCGCCGCCGCGGCCGACGGGTCAGCTGCATCGCCTGAGAATCGCGATCCGCCATGCGAAAGTCATGATCGCCGACGGTGTGAGCTACGATGCCTGGACGTTCGACGGTCGCGTGCCCGGTCCGGTGCTTCGGGTGACGGAAGGAGACACGGTGGATTTCACGCTCGTGAACGAGGCGCCGATGCCGCACAGCCTCGATTTTCACGCGGCGGAGATTGCGCCCAATCGCGCCTACGTGAACCTCATGCCGCATGACTCCATCCATTACCGCTTTGTCGCGCGGGTTCCAGGCGCGTTCATGTATCACTGCGGCACCGCGCCCGTGGCGCTCCACATCGCGAATGGCATGTACGGCGCGATTATCGTCGATCCCCGTCGCGGCCGGCCGGCAGCGAAGGAATTTGTGTTCGTGCAGAGCGAGTTCTATACGAAGACGCTGCCCGATTCCACGCGGACCATCGATTGGGAGAAGCTCCTCGGGCTTGCGCCGGACTACGTGGTCTTCAATGGCCGTGAAGCCGAGTATGCGCACCACCCCATCTCAGTCCGGATTGGCGAGCCCCTGCGGCTGTACGTTGTGAACGCGGGGCCGAACCGGTTTTCCGCCTTCCACGTGGTAGGAGCGATTTTCGATCGCGTGTACATGGATGGGTCGCTCGCCCACCCGCTCGAAGGCGTGCAGACGGTGACGGTCCCGGTCGGTGGTGGCGCCATTTTCGAAGCCCACCTGGTCGAAGCGGGAACCTATCCTTTCGTCAGTCACGCCTTCGCGGACGCGACCAAGGGCGCGGTGGGAATGTTCGCGGCTCATTAAGGGAGGCTCGAATGAAAGTCGCCGAGCTGATGCAAACGAATCTCAGAACGATCAGCACCGACGCTACCATTGTCGACGCCGTCGTCGCCCTCGCCGAGGCGCGCGTGTCGGCGCTGCCGGTCATCGACCGCTTTGGACGCTCGGTGGGAGTGCTGTCAACGCGCGAGATCTTAAAGGCGGAGAGTGAGGGGACGAGCACCGACGCGCGCGTCCTCGAAATCATGGCGTCCTGGCCGACCACGATTGACCCTGACCTCGAAGTCCGTCAGGCCGCCCGGGAGATGCTCTACCTCAACGTGCAGCGCCTGTTCGTGGAATACGATGGCGCGCTGGTCGGTGTCATCTCCCAGACGGACATCGTCGGCGCGGTCGCGACCGCAGAGGTCTAGATTGCGCTAGCGCCGCTGCACCGACCACCGGCCGGTTTGCGTCTGACCGGACGGCAGCCGCGTGATGTACGTACCCGCGATCGTGTTGCCTTTGAGCTCGCCCGCGAACGTGGTCAGCAGGCGTTCGCCGGTTTGCGGGTCGGCGTAGGGGTCGAGCGTGCCACTGACGTGTCCCGACTCCACCCGCACGAATCGAATCGTGAGGACTGTGGAGGGCGACATCTGACCTGCGCCCGTCACGTTCTCGCCGCGCCACGGCAGGAGCGGTCGGCCGAGGCCCACTGGTACCATGATCACATCGCCGAAGGCCGAGTCGGCAGCGGCTCGCAGCGTGAAGCTGATGCTGCCATTGCGGCCCGACTCGACGCTGCTGTAGTCGCCAACCCATTCCCCCGCTAACGCCGACACATCCGTTGCGGCGCCGACGACCGGCACCGGAGATCGAGACGCGCCGCAGGCGGCGAGCGCAAAGGGCAGAAGAAGAGATAACGTCTTGAAGCGCAACATGGGCACCTCATGAGTGAGGAATGCAACGTTGCGCGTGACGGCGGCCGCGCGGGGCTGTTGCGTAAGAATGGAGAGGAAACCGTGAATTGTCACTGTGGACCGCGTGAACCATTTTGACCCGGTGAGCGCAGATCCTCAAGCGGCCCGCATTCGGGAGCGATTCGAGCGCCTGCTGGCAGCTGGCGTTGCCATTTTCTCCCGCCACGACCTGGATCATGTGCTGCAGGAGGTCGTGGATGCGGCGCGCGAGGTCGTCGGTGCGCGGTACGCCGCCCTCGGCGTCCTGGGCGAAGACCGCACGTCCCTGGTCCAGTTCGTGACATCCGGGATAGACAATGACGCGCGGGCGCGCATCGGCGACCTGCCTCGCGGACGCGGCTTGCTCGGCTATGTGATCCGCGAAGCCAAGCCAATTCGAACCGCAGATTTGAACCGTCATCCCCAGCGCTACGGCTTCCCGGCGCACCATCCCCCCATGAAGTCGTTTCTCGGCGTCCCGGTGAAGAGTCAGAGCGGCGTATTCGGCAATCTCTATTTGACCGAGAAGATCGGCGCCGCCGAGTTCGACGACGAGGACGAAGCGATCGCGATCCTGTTGGCGTCACAGGCGGCCGTGGCGGTGGAGAATGCAGGGCTCCTCGGGCAGATCCGCGCGATGCAGCGGCAGCGCGATCTGTTTTTCGCGATGATGAATCACGAGCTGCGCAACGCGCTCACCGGGGTGTATGGCTGGGCGGAGCGGCTCGTCTGGAAGAAATCGCCCGAGGTCGTCGAGCGAGCGGCGCAGGAGGTCTACGAAGCCGCCGACCACACGATCGTTCTCCTCAACAATTTCCTCGACCTCATGCGCCTCGACGCCGGCAAGGTCCAGCCCGTGATGCGGGACGTGGACGTGCGGACAGCCCTACAGCGGGCGCTGACCACGAGCGAGCCGGCGGCAAGCGCCAAGGGATTGCGGCTGGTGGCCCGCGCCGATGGCTCGCGTGAAATCATTCGCACCGATCCGGTGCGCCTCGAGCAGATCCTGCTCAATCTCTTGTCGAACGCTATCCGCCACAGCCCCGAGGCAACGGGGATCGAGCTGACCGTTGCGGTAGTATCCGGGCAGACCGTGTTCTCGGTGATCGACCACGGACCGGGCGTGCCGGTCGAGCAGCGGGAGCGCATCTTCGAACCGTTCGAGCGGTTCGATCCGCACTCCGGACTCGGTACCGGCCTTGGTCTCCCCGTCTCGCGACGGTTGGCCGCCGCGCTCGGAGGGTCGCTTACAGTGGAGGAGACGCCCAGCGGCGGCGCGACCTTCATCTTGAAGATTCCTTCATGAATCCTTTAAAAACGGTTCAACGCCCCGCTGCTAGGCTGCGTTCATGAAGATTCTCGTGGTGGAGGACGACCGAAAGGTCGCAGGGTTCATCGAGCAGGGTCTGCGTGAAGAAGGCTACGTCGTGGATGTCGCGCCGGATGGCGATCAAGCCACGATGCTGGCGCACGTATACGACTACGACCTGCTCATCCTGGATGTGATGCTCCCCAAGAAAACGGGCCTGCAGCTGGCGGCGGAGATCCGGCGCGAGGGGCGAGTCACGCCGATCCTGATGCTGACGGCTCGCGACACCACCGAAGACGTCGTGCGCGGGCTCGATGCCGGCGCCGACGACTATCTCACCAAACCGTTCAAGTTCGACGAGCTGCTCGCTCGCGTCCGGGCCCTGGTGAGGCGCGGCGGCGCGGGCCGCACCGAGCTGCTGCGCTACGGGCCGGTCGAGCTGGACCGCCTGAAACACAAAGCGCGGGTCGACGGCAAAGGTCTGGATCTGACACCCAAGGAATTCCACTTGCTGCAGCATTTCCTGCTGCATCCGGAGGAAGTGGTGCGCCGCACGGAGTTGTTGGAAAAAGTGTGGGACATGCACTTCGATCCCGAGAGCAACGTGGTGGACGTGCACGTCGGCAACCTCCGGCGAAAGCTCCGCCAGGCGACCGGCTACGAGCTGATCGAGACGGTCCGCGGCGTGGGGTTCCGCCTGCAGACACCGGATCGAGCGGAGGTGTGAGCGGATCGCTGCGCCGCAAGCTGGCTCTGCGGTTTGCGGCGACGATGGCCGCAGGGTTGCTCCTCGCGACGGGAGCTTTCTACTGGGCTGCTTCTCGAGCGCTCCAGGAGTCCGTCCCCCCGGATGTATTGCGGCGTGATCTGCTGCTGGTGCTGGCGTCCATCGTCGTGGCGGGAACTGCGGCGACCCTGATGGGTGCCTGGCACTTCACATCGTCCGCCGTTCGACCAGTCACCGAAATCACCGCGCAGGCCACCCGCATCGAAGCGGGCACGCTGGATCAGCGGATTCTGGCTCACGCCGATACCGAGGAATACGAAGGTCTGGTCGCCGTCCTGAACCGCATGCTGGAGCGACTGGAGCGTGCCTTCGCGGCTCAGCGACGGCTGACAGCGGACATGAGTCACGAGCTCCGCACGCCGTTGACGGCGTTGCGCGGTGAGATCGAAGTCGCGCTGCGCGCGCCGCGCACGCAGCGCGAATACGAGCACGTGCTGCGCAGCGGGCTCGAAGAGATCGAGCGCCTCACCGAGCTCAGTGAAGATCTCCTGTTCGTCACTCGTGCCGAAGCGCGCCTGATCAGCCCGAAGCGGAGCGCGACCGACGTGGAACGGCTCGTCAACGAACGGCTGGAGCGGCTCCGCCGCCAGCTCGAGGAGCGCGACTTATCCGTCGAGCGTGCCTTGCAAGCCGGGCATCCGGTCGTGCTGGTGGATCCCAATCTCATCGCGCGGTTGCTCGACCATTTGCTCGGAAACGCGCTCCAGTTTACGCCGCCGGGCGGCAGGATCACCGTGGGGGTGGAACCGATTCCCGCGGGCGGAGGGCTGCGTCTGGCCGTCGAGAACAGCGGGCCCGGCATCGCCGCCGCCGACTTGCCGCACCTGTTCGAGCCATTCTATCGCTCCGATCCCGCCCGCACCCGCACCGCCGACGGCGGCACGGGCCTGGGCCTCGCGCTCGTGGCGTCGATCGCGCATCTGCTCGGAGGAGTGGCACGTGCGTCGAGTGTGGCGGGAGAGAGCACGCGCTTCGAAGTCGATATCCCTCTAGTGCTTTGACTTCATGTATTCGACGCCCGGCGCCATCGTCTCGCGCCAGGCCGCCTCGACCGTCGAGGTGTACTTGCCGTCGAATTGCTTGACGGTGTCGATCAGCGCCTCGACGAACGGACGATAGAAGCCGGGTTCGATGTTCAGATCGCGCCGGCTGTGACGCTCGGCGACCCGCGACAAGATCGTCGGCTCCTTATTGGGCTGGTTCGGAAAGATGAGGAGCAGACCGATCGCGTGTCGGAGTAGCTTGGTCTGCTGCTCGAAATTCGTGCCGGCGAAGCGCGGCACTGCCTCCGGACACGCCGCCAGGAAATTGCGGTAGAAGGCCTGTAGGAAGTCGGATGCCTGGCAACAGCGGTCATAGCTCGCCTTGGCCAGGGCCATCGTCGCTTTGTCGACCATGGGCGACAAAGGTGACCTCTCTGCTGGGTTTTTTCCACCGATCCTCAAGGTTTCTTCATCGTCGATGCCCGACCTTGAACGTGCACTCTCAACGGGAGCACGCGATGGCCTGGGGACCGATTGTTGTCGGGGTCGACGCTTCTCCTGCCGCGGCGGGAGCGGCAGCGCTCGCCGAGCGCATTGCAAAGCTGGCGGGTGTTCGCTGCGAGCTCGTTCATGCGGTGCGCGACGCATGGGCGCCGCTGGTCGCCGTGAATCCCGACCCACAGGTCGCCGAGATGCAGCTCGTCCAGCAGGCGCTCGCGCGCAAGCAGGTCCAACACGTCTTGAGAGGGACTGTTTCCGACCGAGCCCTTGAGACCTTGAGTGTTCGGTTCGGACCGGCGGCGGTTGTCTTGCGGCAAGTCGTCGAGGAAAGCCGGCCAGGTTTGCTGGTCCTCGGCGGCAAGCACCACACGGCGCTGGAGCGGTGGCTGGGCGGCAGCACGAGCCTGCATGTGGTGCGTACGTCCGAGGTCCCGGTGCTCATCACCGCCGGGGTGCCGGCCACGCCGCGACGCATTCTCGTCGCGGCCGACTTGTCCAAGGCCGCCGGTCCGACGGTGGCACTCGCGGAACGCTTCGCGAGGCTCGTGGGTGCGGAACTGCGCCTGCTCACCGTCTTCGAGCCGCTTCCAAACTTCCCCGGCGTGCCCGCGGTGGATGCCAACGAGTACTATGCGCTCGCTCACGAGACGCTGGAGCGCGAGGTCTGGCCGCTGCTGAAGACGCAGGAGGTTCAGAAGCTGGTGCGTCACGGTCTGGTGGTCGAGACGCTCCTGCGCGAGGCAACCGAGTGGCGGGCCGACGTGCTCGTCGTGGGGTCGCACGGTAAGGGATGGGCACAACGTGTGCTGCTCGGCAGCGTCACCGAGCGGCTCATCAATCAACTGCCGACGTCGCTGCTCGTCGCGCCGGTAGACGTGGCAGCCGCCGCGCTTTCCAGGCGGTACGAGCGCCGTGTGGCGCGAACCCCAGCGGGATTCATCCCATGACCAACATTCTGATCGTCTACGGTACAACCGATGGCCACACTCGCAAAATCGTGCACGTGCTGGCGGAAAACTTGCGCGCGCTGCGATGCAGTGTAGACGTGGTGGATGCCGCGGGCACGCTGCGGCGGCTGAGTCCGGAGGGCTACGACGCCGTCGTGGTTGCGGCGTCGGTGCACATCGGCAGCTTTCAGGCCGCCGTGACGCGCTGGGTCCGGACACACGCCGACGCGCTGAATCGTCTGCCCACGGCGTTTCTCTCGGTCTGCCGGCGGTGCTTGAACAACGGTCCGCGGCGCGGCGGGAGATCGAGGCCATCGTGCAGCGCTTCCTGGACAAGTGCGGATGGCGGCCGACAACGCACCGCTTGATCGCCGGTGCCGTCCTCTACACGCGATATCCGTGGCTCAAGAAGTGGATGATGAAGCGAATCGTCGGCAAGGCGGGCGGCGGCACCGACACCACGCGAGATTACGAGTACACCGATTGGAACGACCTGCGCGCCTTTGCGCGCGAGTTCCTGAACGTCGTCCCAGTCGGTGAGCTCATTGGAGGAGGAGAGTCGCGTGCAAGAGGTCATCCAAGGTCGCCCCATCACCAGTTGAGCGGGCAGTAGCATCCGGAGGGGAAACGGGGCACTGGTTAGCTTAGGGACATGAAAGGCCGCCGCGCCGCACTTCTCCTCGGTGTCGGAGTCTTGCTCGTGACACCCCTCGACGCGCAGGAGGGCGCGCGCACATTCTCCCCCCTGATCGCCGATCCGAAACAGCCGCATTTCTTCGCCACGTGGCTGTGGATCACGTCGCCGATCGTCACCGGGCAGGTTTCGAGCGTCGGACTCGGCGAGGATATCGTGCTGGCGGGTGGGCATGCGCACAAGTGGGAGATGAGCGTGGCTGCGGGCGTGTTCTCCCAGTTCAATATGCAAACCCGCTCGAACGACCTGATCAACACCGACTTCGTCATCGGCTTCCCATTCGCCTACCGGACTGGCCCGCTCTCGGTCCGGGCCCGGATCTACCATCAGAGCTCGCATCTGGGCGATGAGTTTATCCTGAACACCAACCCGACCCGCGTGAATCTGAGCTTCGAGGCGGCGGAGTTGCTCGTCGCACGCGACTTCGGGGGGCTTCGCCTTTACGGCGGTGGTGAATACATCTTGCGGCACGAGCCGTCAGACCTGCGGCCCGGTCTGTTGCACGGTGGGATCGAGTACCGCCACGCCCGGCGCGTCGTGCACCTCGGCGGTCTGGGTGACGGCCACGCGTTCGTGGCACTCGATGTCAAGTCGATCGAGGAACGCAAGTGGCGGGTGGGATGGAGCGGGCGCGTTGGCGTCGCCTTCCGACTCGACACCGGCGACGCGTCACGTCTTGTGAGTTTGCAGCTCCAGGGCTACACCGGGCCGGCGCCCTACGGGCAGTTCTACCAGGAGAATGTGCGATCGGTGGGGGTCGGCGTTCACTTCGACCTCTGACCCCGGTATGAGCATCGTCGTGCGCGAGCGCATCCCGCTCGCCCCCTACACCACGCTCGGACTGGGTGGGCCGGCGCGGTACTTCTGTGAGTGCGCGAGGGAGGCGGACGTGCTGGAGGCGCTCGCTCTCGCACGGAGCCGGGGCCTCGAGGTGCAGATCATCGGCGGCGGCAGCAACTTGGTCATCGCCGACGCGGGCTTTCCCGGCCTCGTGGTAAAGGTCACGATCGGCGGTGTGTCGTTTCACGAGACCTCGGGCGGCGTGGAGCTCACTGCGGGAGCCGGTGTGGAATGGGACGCGGGTGGGCGGGCGTCGAATGCCTTTCGGGAATCCCCGGCACGGTTGGTGCGACCCCGATCCAGAACGTCGGCGCCTACGGGCAAGAGATCGCCGATACGCTCGTCTCCGTGACGTGCCTCGAGCGTGAGCGCATGACCCCCGTAACGTTCACGCGCGATCAGTGCGAGTTCGGCTACCGCCAGAGCCGCTTCAAGGCACGCGATCGGGATCGGTACGTCGTGCTCGGTGTTACCTTGCGATTGCGCCGCGAGCTCCCACGACTACGCTACGCGGAACTCGAGCAAGCGGTGCGAGGGAGCGTCGATCTGAAGACGCTCGACCTCGGCGACGCCGTGCGAGTTGTGCGGGACACGGTGCTGCAGTTGCGGCGCCGCAAGTCGATGGTCCTCGATCCCGCCGACCCGAACCGGCGCTCGGTCGGCTCGTTCTTCGTCAACCCCGTGCTGTCGACCGAAGCGTTCGAGGACCTGGCCAGCCGCTGGCGCGCCTTAGGAATGCCGGACTCTATCCCGACTTTCTCGGCCGATGGTCGCGTGAAGGTGCCCGCGGCATGGCTCGTGGAGCACGCTGGGTTCGCGAAGGGGCATCGTCGCGGCGGGGCGGGGATCTCGACGCGCCACGCGCTGGCGCTCGTGAATCACGGTGGCACGACGGCTGAGCTCCTCGCGCTCGCCGAGGAGATCGAGCGGTCTGTACACGAGCGCTTCGGAATCCGGCTGGAGCGCGAGCCGGTAGTCGTCGGATTGCTCTGAGTTGGCTTTCGCTGCTCGCTGTCGGAACTGTGGCAGAGAGCACCCTTGCCTGACTCCGCAGCGACGCGGAGCTTAGGCCCCGTGTTTGTCGCCGCTGCCGCCCAGCCTGTCCTCCGTCGCCAGCTAGGCCTCCTCGCCGTCACGGCACTCGTCGTCGGCGAAGTCGTCGCGATCGGCATTTTTCTCACGCCCGCCGGCATGGCGCGGTCGCTGGGCTCTCCCTTCTGGTTGCTGATTGTGTGGCTGCTGATGGGCTCCATGGCCTTGAGCGGCGCCCTCTGTTACGGCGAGCTGGCGGCGCGAGCGCCTGAAGCGGGTGGTGGGTACGTCTACTTGCGAGAGGCGTACGGGTCCGCGGTGTCGTTTCTGTACGGCTGGAAATGCATGCTCGTGATGGATCCCGGGATCACGGCGGCCCTCGCGGTGGGCCTCGCGAGCTACGTCGGATACGCGCTTGGGCTGGCCGGTGCCTCGCTCAAGCTCATCGCGATCGGAACGATTCTTCTGCTCGCTGCAATCAACATCGCTGGCCTCAGGTTCGGGTCAGGGCTGATGCAATGGCTTACGGCGCTCAAGCTCGGCGCCCTCAGTCTGCTTGCGGTGCTCGCCCTCGTGACGCGGGCGGGTCAGTGGTCGAACTTCGTGCCCTTCGTCGCGCAGCGTCCTGGTTCCGATCCTCTTCCCGGCGCGCTCGCACCGGCGCTGGTAGGGGCGTTCTTCGCATTCGGTGGATGGTGGGAGATCTCCAAACTGGCCGGCGAAGCGCGCGATCCCGCGCGGACGGTACCGCGCGCCCTCGCGATTGGGGTCTCGATCATCACGGCGATCTATATCCTGACGAGCGCCGTATTCCTCTATCTGGTGCCCCTCGACCGTGTAACATCGGGCGAGACCTTTGCCGCACAGGCCGGGGAAGCACTGTTCGGTGCCGCCGGCGGCAAAGTGTTCGCGCTCATCGTGATCGTGGCGGTCCTCGGCAGCCTGCTCGGGCTGCTCATGGCCTTGCCGCGCGTCTACTACGCGATGGCGCGAGATGGCGTATTCTTCAAGTCGGTGGGGGTGGTTCATCCGCGGTTCGGCACTCCGGCCCGCGCGATCGTGATTCAGGCGGCGGTCGCGTCGGTCTACGTGGCCCTCGGCACGTTCAATCAGATCATTGCCTATTTCGTCTTCGTCACCGTGCTGTTCGTCGGTCTCACCGTCGCCGGACTGTTCCGGATCCGTCGCCGTTCTCCCGCGTCCGTGTATCGGACTTGGGGCTATCCCCTCACACCCGCGCTCTTCCTCGTCTTGGTGGTGGTCTTACTCGTGCTGCTCGCCGGCCACAACCCGCTCCAGGCGGGGCTCGGCGTCGCCATCGTTGCTCTTGGCGCCCCCGTGTACGTATTTCTGTTCCGTCGGCCACTTACCCTCGAACCAGTAGGATCCGATGACGTGGATTCGCACGATTCCGCTGCCCGAAGCGGATGAGAAGCTGCTCAGGGCGATCGAAGCCCAGCGCGCGCTCTATCCCAAGGAGTATGCCACCCCGGTGCACCCGACGGCTGACGGGACGTCGGGGATCGTGGCCTCGCACAGCCTCATCCCGGACGCGCTCTACCACGCATTCGCCACGTTTGGGTCGCTCATGTCGGAGGCGTTGCCGCTCTCGCGCCGCCAGCATGAGATGATTACGACGGTGGTCTCGGTCACGAACCGCTGTCGATACTGAATTGAATCCCACGCAGAGTTTCTGCGTCGGATCACGTTGGATGAAGCGCTGATCGCCGCGCTCGAAGACGATTACACCAAGGCGCCGATCTCCGAGCAAGAACGCGTGATGCTGGACTACGTGGTGCAGGTCACGCGCGACGCCACCCGGATCACCCCGGCGCACCACGAAGGGCTGCGGCGCGTGGGATTCGACGATCGGGCGATTCTCCAGATCACGTTGATTACGGCCTGGTTCAACTACATCAATCGTGTAGCGGACGCACTGGGAGTCGGTCGCGGCCCGTAGAACTCTTCACAACCGCTTCACCCACGCTTTATCTCGCTGGAGTTATTCCTCCCGAGCAGCAGGCGACTTCGTGAATCGTGAAGAAATCATGAAGGCACCGCGCTTGCTGGAACACACGGTGATCAGTAGCATCGCCGTCGGGGAGGAATTCATGAGGCTCGCGCATCTCGCCATTAGTGCTCTTACAGTGATGGCGCTCGGCGCGTGTACGGATGAGAGAATCGTGTACCGCGACCGCCCCGCCTTTAATCCGCCGCCCGACAGCCTCAACGGATTCCTCGGCTACTTCACAGTCTCGACGAAGCAGACCAGCTGCGGCAATTGTCACGTCGGAATCCAAGGTCAATGGAAAGGGACGCGGCACGCGAACGCCTGGGCCGATCTGCAGGGGTCGGGCCATGCCGTGGCCGCCTGTAACAAGTGTCATACGGTTTCGGAGCTCGGAAACGCGGTCGGCCATCCGGCGGGATACTCGACGGTCCCCGACTCGGCGTATCGTGATGTGCAGTGCGAAAGCTGCCACGGCCCGGGTTTCACGCATGCCGACAACCCCGATATCACGGCGAATCAACCGCTCGCACGGATTCACGTGGACACCGCCGTGACCACGTCGTGCAGCGGCTGCCATACGGGTGTGCACACCCCGTTCGTTGAGCAGTGGAAGGAGTCCGCGCACGGGTCGGGACCGGGCTTCGCCGCGGCCGCCACGAATACGAGCTGCATGCCGTGCCACGAGGGGCGCACCGCGATGGCCGTGAAATTCGGCGAGCAGGCGAACTATGTAGAGAAGGCGTCGGCCACGCCCGAGCGAATCGGCTGCGTCACCTGTCATAACCCGCATGGCTCGCCGTATGAGCATCAGCTGCGCGCGCCGCTTTCGGAGCCGTCGCGTGATCAGCTCTGCGTGACGTGCCATTCGCGCACCGGCACACCGCCCTGGGGAACCGCGACCGCGACGTCGTCCGCCCGCGGCCCGCATGGCGCGCAGGGTCTGCTGGTGTTGGGTGAGAACGTCGGCTGGATTGCACCCAACTTCACGTACGACACGAACCAGATCGTGAGCAGCCATGGCACCGCCGCCAATCCCAAGCTGTGTGCGACGTGTCACGTGGTGCGCGCGACGGTGACCGACAAACTGACCGGGCAGTTCACGTTCCAGAGCGTGGGCCACACGTTCGAAGCGATCCCCTGTCCCGACGCGTCTGGCATCCCGATGCCGTGCGCGGACGCCACCCCGCCCGATACGGTGCATAACTTCAGCGCGTGCGCGGGCAGCGGTTGTCACAGCGCCGCGGCCACCGCGCGAAGCGCCTACGTGACATTCAAGGGACGGTTGAACAATCTGCTCGATCAGATTTGGATCGATAACAACGCGAACAGCGTCATCGATTCAACCGATGGCGGCTTGATTCCGCAGCTGGTGGCGCGGGCGATGCGGCCCGGCGCGACCGCGGCCGACACGGCGGCCATCAACTTCGGCAGCAACGTCACGACGTTGGCGAAGGGAGCGCTGTACAACGCCGCGCTCGCCGCGACCGACGATCGGCCGTACTTTACCGCCGGTAGAGTGCTGAACCGAGGATTCGCCGCGCACCGGAGTGCGGGCAACGGCGTCCACAACCCGTTCCTGCTCGAGGCGCTCTTGACCTCGTCCATCGACGCGCTGCACTCGACGTATGGTTTGCCGAGCCCGCCCGTGAGTTTGCGCGTTCAAGCCACGCCGCCGCCGGGGCTACGGATACGGACCGGCCAGTAAGCGCGTCGTGATTCTGCAGCAGACCGCCGTCGGCCCGCCGCCGCTACCGGGCGGCGTGGCCGCGGTCCTGCGGTTCTTCTTCAATCTCCCGCAGTGGATTCAGATCGCCGGCTTCTTCATCGGCCTGGCGATCGTCGCTTGGCTACTCGTTCTTCTCTGGCGGCGGCGGCTCGCGATCGTCGCCTGGATCAAAACGCGGCAACGCGAGGTCAAGATCGGCCTGGCCGCCGCGGCGGCCGTCCTCATCCTCGGCGCGGCGGGATTCGGTACCGTCAGCTGGAACTACATGCAGCACGACAACGCCTTCTGCACCGGCTGCCACATCATGAAGGGCCCGTTCCAACGCTTCACCGGCTCCAAACACGATTCCCTGAGCTGCCATGCCTGTCATCAACAATCGATCTTCGCAAGCGCGCGACAGCTGTACCTCTGGGTCGCGGATCGACCGGAGAAGATCGCGATGCATTCGAAGGTGCCGACGCGCGTGTGCGCCGCTTGTCATGTTCAGGGTGATCGCGAAAAAGAGAAGTGGAAGCGAATCGCCACGACCGCGGGGCACCGCGTCCATCTCGAGTCAGACTCGAGCGCGCTGCGCAACGTGCAGTGCACCACGTGCCACGGCCTCGAGGTGCATCGCTTCGTGCCGGTAGACTCGACCTGCGGCCAATCGGGCTGCCACATCGGCACCGAAATCCGGCTCGGCAAGATGGCTGGGCAGACCGGCTTCCACTGCATCGCGTGTCACCAGTTCACGGCCGACGTCCCGCTGCTGGCGACCCGTGATTCGGCGGCCGGCACGCTCCGTCCCGGGGCACACGAGTGCTTTGGCTGCCACCAGATGCGGGCTAAGCTCGTGGACTTCGATCCGGCGCGCGATCCGCACCGACAGACGTGCGGCATGTGCCACAATCCGCATGAGCAGACGCGGCCGGCCGATGCCCTGAAGAGCTGCGCATCCGCTGGGTGCCATGCCGACTGGCGGGATGAGCCGTTCCACACGGGCAAGCCGCACGCCCGCGTCGCGCAGCAATGCACGCTGTGTCACGCACCGCACGGCGCCAAGGTCGATGCGAGCGACTGCGCTGGCTGCCATGCGGCGGTCAAGAACAAGAGCGGCGGCCGTGTGAACCCGCCGCAGGGGTTCGACACCACGCGCGCGCTGCGCCGGGTCTCGTTCGACGCGATCCCGGAGCTGGAGCTGAAAGGGAAGGGCGACGCCAACCCGCCGCGTGCGGCACCCGCTCGCGGCTCCCTGCTCCCGGTTCCAGCCGACTCGTTCCCCCACGACCGCCACAAACAGCTCGCCTGCCTCACCTGCCACGTCACGCGCCGCCCCAACGCGAGTCTCACATTCGTGCCACCACGCGGTTGCCAGATCTGTCATCATCAGGCGCCGGCGACCAGTGACTGCTCGACGTGTCACGCTCCTGGTGAGCTCGCGCTGGCTCATGCCGAGACGATCGCCGTGGCGGTGGCGAATCGACCGGCGCACGCGCGGCCGGTCGCCTTCTCGCACTCGACACACGCGGGCATCCGCTGCGCCAATTGCCATGCCACCGCCGTCTCGCTGGACCCGGCCGCGCCCGTGAAGACCTGCACGGCGTGTCACGAGGATCACCACGTCGCGCGGCGGGACTGCGCCAGCTGTCACACGAGAGCCGACATTCAGACGGCCCATCGGGATTCGTTGGACACGCACGTCGCATGTGACGCATGCCATCGCGCAGCGACGGTGGCTCGCCTCGTGCCCGATCGCGGCCTCTGCATCACGTGCCACACTGCGCAGCGTGAGCACTATGCCGCGCGCGAGTGCACGACGTGCCACTTCCTCGCGACGCCCGACGGCTACCGCGCACACCTCCGCAAGGCGGGAGCGTGAGGCGTGCCATCGGTCTGCTGTTGCTGCTAGCCCCGACGCTCGCGGCACAGGGTTATCGGATCCGGCTGGACACCCGCTTTCAGGCGCTCGGCTACCGCGGCGTTCAGCTCGACAGTATCGCCGTGAGCGACACCGTCGCGGGACCTGGCGGTGGGCCGGCGACGCCGGACGGCTTTGCGGTGCGCTGCCCGAGTGGCGCGGCGTATTGCCTGTACTTCCGTCCCGGCGCCGTCCGGCATGGAGCACCGCTCGTCACAACCGCGGACGTCTCGTTGTGGGGCTTCGGAATCCGTGGGTTGAGCGCACGTGCTACTGCGCGAACGGCTGTCGACTTCACCGGCGAACACGACTGGCCGGGTGCTGACCCCTCCCTCCAACTCCTCACCGGCTATGCCGAATACAGCGGTGAGCGCATCACGGTTCGCCTCGGCCGCGACCTGCAGTACAGCCGGCTCGGTGCCGTTGGCTTCGATGGAGCAGGTCTGACGTTGCGTGACACGCACCGCGGGCTCGAAGCATCGGTCTACGGCGGCTGGGGTCTCGCTCGCGGTGCACCGCTTCCTGTCACGAGTCCAGCGCTGAATCCCATCAACGACTTTCAGTCGACCGAGCGACAACTGTTGATCGGCGCGAGCGCCGGTTGGTCGGGACGGCTCGCGGATGTGCGCGGCGAATACCTCCGCGAGGTGGATCCGAGCACGGACTATTTCGTCTCCGAGCGTGTCGCCCTCTCGGGAGTCGTGCGGCCCAAACCAGGGTGGAGCGTGAGCGCCGGCGCGGATTACGATCTGGCGGCGGGTTTGTGGGGCAGCGCTGAAGCCGCGTTGGGCTATGCCACCCGCAGCGTGAACGGTTCGGCCGGCCTGCGTCGCTACCGGCCGCATTTTGACCTGTGGACGATCTGGGGCGCTTTTAGCCCTGTCCCATACTACGCCTGGCAGGCGCAACTCAGCGTGAAAGCGCTGCCGCAGGTGCAGCTGCGCGGACGCGGCGAGCGCTTCTACTATGACGACGCGGATGTTGCCACGCCGCTCGTGAGCGTCGAACAATCGGGATGGCGCGGCGAGCTTGGGCTCACCGCGCAGCCCGCATCCGCGTGGACAATCGACGCGGGATACCATCGCGAGTTTGGCCCTGGCGCAGCGTCGGTGGGGACGAGCGCCAGCGTCACGTACGCTCCGGCCGGGCCGTACGCCATCATCGTGCACGGTGCATCACTAGATCGGCCACTTGAGCTCCGGTTCAGTGAATCGGTGCTGCATCTCTACGGAGTAGAGGGTCGTGCGGAGCCCCAGCCCGGACTACGCCTCGAGCTGGGCGCGGTGCGATACGCCGAAGACCGCCGCCGCCCAGATGCCGCCGCGATCGATTGGGGCCAATGGCGCGTCACGCTGCGAGCCGTGTTCGCGTTCGGAAGGGGGGACGATCTGGAGCATCTCCCACCCGCCATTGGCCGTATGCCCGGCGGCCGTGCCCAGCGATGATCGGCGTGGCGACCGTCCTGCTCTTGTCGCTGCTGCAGCAACCGGCGCAAGGCTTTGACCATCAGCAGCACAAGGCGCTCTTCCCCTCGTGCACCTCGTGTCACGCGGGCGCTACACAGAAAGGGAAGTCGCTCTGGCCGGATCCGGGGTCGTGCGCTGCCTGCCACGACGGGACGATCGAGAAGGTGGTTGTGTGGCGGCCACCAACGTTGCCGCGGCGCTCGAACCTGCGATTCGATCACCTCGAGCACGTCGCCGCGGCCAAGGACAAGTCGCCGTCGTGCGCCGGCTGTCATACCCGGGCCGGTGAGCCGCGCATGGCTGTGCGTGAGCCGGTGGTCGAGCGGTGCCTGGACTGTCACGGGATCCAAACGGCTCACCTCGCCGCGCCCGATTCCGCCTGCACCACATGCCATGTATCGCTGGTTCGCGCCGCATCGCTCACGCGTCGGGACGTGGCCGGCTTCCCGGCGCCGCCCTCGCACGCCGCACCCGATTTTCTCAGCCGCGGTGGACATGGGTCTGTCTCCCGCGAGAAGATCGGAACCAGCTGCGCGACGTGCCATGCACGTGAGTTCTGTTACCAATGCCACGCGGGCTCGGCACCGCCGCGCGCGATTACGTGGCTGGGTTCCGATGTGCGTTCGACGGCAATCGTGGCGCACGCCGCGCCGCCGAGTCACGCAGACAATTTTGCCGACCGCCATAGCGCGATAGCTGCGGCTTCCACCGCGCAGTGCACCGGCTGTCATGTTCGTGCGGATTGTCTGGAGTGCCATCGTCCCAGCACGGGAGCGCGCGGAGCGGGCTACCATCCCGATGGATTTCTCGCGCGGCATCCCGCGTCTGCATACGCCCGCCAGGCCTCCTGCAGCGATTGCCACAACGTCGGTGCGTTTTGTACAAGCTGCCACACGCGGGCGGGACTGACGGCGTCAGGTGTGCTGCGTTCGGGCTATCACGACGCCAGGCAATTCTTCCTGGCGGGCCATGGACAGGCGGCGCGCCAGGGACTCGAATCGTGCGTCAGCTGTCATGCCGAGCGCGATTGCCTGACCTGTCACTCAGCCGTGGGGGGACGGCGGTTCAATCCGCACGGGCCGGGGTTCGACGCCGCGCGACTGCGTCGCAAGAATTTCGCGATGTGCACCGTCTGCCATGGCGCGAACGTCCCCACGCAATGAGTCAGCCCATCGCTAGCCGCTCGAAGCGGGGCTCCTTGTTCCGTTCACGCGCGACTCTACTGATTCAGCAGCTGCTGATCCGGAGCACGGTGTATAACGGGCACATCCGGAACAGGGCCGTGCTTATGAAGATCAACCCGATGAAGCCGACGCCCAGCGCAACGAGCGGCCGGTCCTGAAGCGATGCCGAGGCCAACAGCAACAGGCTCCCCATGAAGCCGCGAAGGCCGGCGTCGCGCCGACCCACATTCTTGCTGCTCATTGCTCTGCTCCCGTGATGTGCTTCGGCACAATGTGGGGCGGGGAGGTTGAACGACGTTGCAACAGGTGGTGAAAGCGTCTTCATCTTCGGTGCGGTGGCAGGAACAGGGCTTCAGTGTCTAGGTTTACTCACGCATGGAGACTCGTAAGGCCACCGTCGCCTGCCCGTTTTGCCAGACGCTGAATCGCGTGGACCTCACGCGCCTCGAGCAGCATCCCAAGTGCGGGAACTGTGGAAAACCGATCCTGCTCGACCGGCCGCTCGCGGTCGCGGACGCCAACTTCGAGCAAGTCACGACTGATACCACGGTGCCGGTGGTGGTCGACTTCTATGCCGATTGGTGTGGCCCGTGCAAGATGATGGCCCCGCTGCTGGATGACGTCGCGCACCGCCGCGCGGGACAGATGCTGGTGTTGAAGCTCGACACCGACCAGAATCCCGCCACGCAGCAACGGTTCGACGTGCGCGGCATCCCGACGTTGATCGTCGCGGCGGCAAAGAAGTCGCGCGTCGCGTCGGCGCGATCCCGCCCGCCGAGCTGGAAACGTTTCTGAGCGGGATTTAGCGGGCGAGCTGGCGCAAGACGTACTCCAGAATCCCCCCGTGCTTGTAGTACTGCAGCTCCTGTGGCGTGTCGATGCGCACCACCACGCTGAATTTCGTCACCTTGCCGTCGTCCGCTGTCGCGGTGACGGTCAACTCCTTGGGCATGTCGCTCAAACCGAGGATGTCGAAGCGCTCTTTCCCGGTCAGGCCGAGGGTGCCGGGATTCTGGCCCGGCGCGAACTGCAGCGGCAGGATGCCCATGCCCACGAGGTTCGAGCGGTGAATGCGCTCGAAACTTTCCGCGATGACGGCGCGCACGCCTAACAGTCGGGGACCCTTGGCGGCCCAATCGCGCGACGAACCCGATCCGTACTCCTTCCCCGCCAACACGATCAGGGGCGTCCCCTCGGCGGCATACTTGAGCGAGGCGTCGTAGATCGTCATTCCCTCCCCGTCCGGTAGATGGACGGTGAAGGGCCCTTCAGTGCCGGGCGCAAGCAGGTTCTTCAGCCGCACGTTCGCGAACGTGCCGCGCACCATCACTTCGTGGTTGCCGCGACGCGAGCCATACGAATTGAAGTCGAGCGGCTCCACGCCATGGTTGATGAGATACTGACCCGCGGGGCTCGTCTTCCGAATCGAACCGGCCGGCGAGATGTGGTCGGTGGTGATGCTGTCTCCCAGCAAGCAGAGGACACGGGCGCCGCGGATATTCCGCACGGGGCCCGGTTCCTTCGGCATGCCGTCGAAGTAGGGTGCGCGGCGGATGTAGGTCGACGTCGGCTCCCACGCGAAGCGATCGCCTGCGGGGACCGGCAGGCCGCGCCAGCGCTCGTCGCCGTCGAACACTTGCGCGTAGCTCGTGCGGAACATCGTCGATTTGATCGAGCGCGCGATGACGTCGGCCACTTCCTTGGCCGAGGGCCAGATGTCGCGCAGGAACACGGGCCCGTCGATCCCGATGCCGAGCGGCTCGTTATGGAAGTCGATGTCGATGCGGCCGGCGAGCGCATACGCGACGACCAGCGGCGGCGAGGCGAGATAGTTGGCGCGCACTTCCTGCTGAATCCGGCCCTCGAAGTTGCGGTTGCCCGACAGGACCGAGCAGACCACGAGGTCGCATTCGCTGATCGCGGTGGAGACGGCCTCGGGGAGGGGACCGGAGTTGCCGATACAAGTCGTGCAGCCGTACCCGACGAGGTGGAAGCGGAGGGCCTCGAGTGGCTTCATGAGACCCGCCAACTCGAGATAGTCCGTGACCACTTTGGACCCCGGGGCGAGGCTCGTCTTGACCCACGGCTTCGAGCGCAGGCCGCGATCGACCGCTTTCTTGGCCATGAGCGCCGCCGCGACCATGACCGAGGGGTTGGAGGTGTTGGTGCAGCTCGTGATCGCGGCGATCACGACCGAGCCGTGGTGCAGCACGCACTCGACGTCGTCGATGCGGAGTTTTGCCGACGACGGCCGAGCCGGCGTCGGACCGGCTTGCCCGCCTTCGCCCTCCCATCGACCCACCGGAACGGCGTTCACTGCTGGAGCAGCGGGCTTCATCAGCGTCGGCAACGCCTCCGCAAACTTGCGCGGCACTTCCCGGAGGCCGACGCGATCCTGCGGCCGCCGCGGGCCCGCCATGCTCGGCTCCACTGTCGCGAGATTTAGCTCGAGCGTGTCGCTGTACACCGGTTCGGGAGCATCGGGCGTGTGGAATAGATCCTGCTCTTTCATGTAGGCTTCGACGAGCTCTACCTGCTCGCGCGACCGGCCCGTAAACTCGAGATAGCGGAGCGTCTCCTGATCGACGGGGAAGATGCCGATCGTCGCCCCATACTCGGGAGCCATATTGCCGATCGTGGCACGGTCGGCGAGCGGCAGCGTGGAGACACCTGGGCCGTAGAACTCGACGAACTTTCCCACCACGCCCTTCGCCCGCAGCATTTGCGTCACCGTCAGCACAAGGTCGGTTGCGGTGGCGCCTTCGGTGAGCTTACCGCTCAACCGGAATCCAACCACTTGCGGGATCAGCATGGAGACCGGCTGACCGAGCATCGCGGCTTCGGCTTCGATCCCACCCACACCCCATCCGAGCACGCCGAGGCCGTTGATCATCGTCGTATGGGAGTCGGTGCCGACGAGTGTATCGGGGTAGGCCTGCGAGTCACTAGTGAATACCACACGCGCCAGGTACTCGAGATTGACCTGGTGGACGATGCCGGTATCCGGCGGCACGACCTTGAATCCAGTGAACGTCTTCTGCGCCCAGCGCAGCAGCGCGTAGCGTTCGCGGTTACGCTGGAACTCGAGATCGGCGTTGATCTGGAAGGCGCGCGGCGTTCCGAACTCATCCACTATGACCGAGTGGTCGATCACAAGCTCGGCGGGCAGCAGGGGGTTAACGCGTTTGGGGTCGCCGCCCATCTGCGCGATCGCATCGCGCATCGCGGCGAGGTCCACCACGGCGGGTACGCCGGTGAAATCCTGAAGCAGCACGCGCGCCGGCATGAACGCGATCTCTTCGTCGGGCACCTTGCGCGGATCCCAGCGCGCGAGCTTTTCGACGTCGGCGGCCTGAACGACGCGTCCGTCTTCGCGGCGGAGCAGGTTTTCGAGCAGGATCTTGAGGGAGTACGGCAGTTTGGCGATGGACAATCCGCGGCGCTCCAGCTCGTCGAGACGGTAGATCGCGTACGACCGCCCGCCGGCTTTCAGCGTGGCGCGGCTCCCGAAACTGTTTCCGCTCATTGTGGCAGTACCTTCACCGCGACGACGAAATACTCCGTTTCGCCGAAGCAGGTTGTTGGAACACCCTTGTGCTGTTGGTAAGTGAGCGCGACGCGCCGGCCAAGCGACTGATTGATATGCTCGGCCACGTTGTCGTCACGCACGGTGAAATAGAACTTCTCGGGATTGGTTCCCGGCATCGAAACCATGGCGAGCTCACCCTCCCACGTTTTGCACAGCCAACCTCGCTTGGAGAACTTCTGAACGAAGCCCGCACGTTCTCCCTCAGAATAGCTCCACTGCAGCGCTGACCAGGTGTACAGCGCGAAGATCAGGATCGGCGTGAGCAGGATCCCGGCGATGATGAGCTTGCGCGTGCGGGTGAGCTGGAAATTCCAATTGAAATTCACGTGCGGGAATCTACTTCGTACGTTTCGGTGCGATAAGGCGTGAAGCCCCGCGCGCGGTAGTTGGGGAGCGCGTTGGGATGATCCAGCGTGCAGGTGTGCAGCCAGACACGGCTAGGGGCCAGGGCCCACGCGTCGCGCACCGCGCACGACAGCAAATGTTTCCCAAAGCCACGCCCGAATTCTCGGGCGACGACTCCGAAATACGCGATCTCTACGGAATCGTCTTCCGCCACGCGCCGCAGCTCATACCATCCCGCCAGGTCGGCTTGCCGCGACACGCTGCCGCGGGTCGCCACGAACAACTGAATACCGGGGTCGGTGAGGTGCCGCGCGATCTGGTCGTCGGACCAATCCCACCGGTCGAACCAATGGAAGGCCTCGCCGACCGTGCGGTAGCACATCCGGTACAGGTCTGGCGAAGGATTCGACGCGCGCGCGACCCTAATCTCGGGGAAATTCCCGAACGCGGATTCGAACTGCGCGGGGTGTTTGAGTTCCAGATACGTGCGGGTTGCTTGCATGTCCGACCGTAAGCTATCGTTGAGCCATGACCTTCAACAAAATGGGCACCCTGCCCCTGCCTCTCGCGCTCCACCTCGCAACGTACACGGTGATCGGTTTGTTCTGCGCCTTTGCGGGCGGCTTGAACCTGATCGATCCCACCAAGATCTTTCCGAACGCGGTCATCTTCCTCGGCCTGGCGGGGTTCAGCTGGGGATACGTCTTCGGGATTCTGATGGCGCGTAAGGAAGTCATTGGCCTCGGGCTCGTCGCCAGCGTCGGCTACATCGCGGCGGGCATCTGGCAACTCGGTCCGCACTGGGCGCTGGGGGCTCTGCTGCTCGCCATTGGGGTCTACGGTCTTGCGGCGCTCGCGCTGTATCGGCGCCAAATCCTCGAAGCCTAGCCGATCATGTTTTCGCGAACCGGGGCGGCCGGCAGCTCGACCACAAACTTAGCCCCGCCGAGGGTCTCGGAGTCTTCCAGCCAAATCCTGCCGCCGACCTCCGCCACCACACGCTGACAAATCGATAATCCCAGTCCCGACCCCTCGTCGGGACTCTTCGTCGTGAAGAACGGGTCGAAGATGCGGCTGCGCACTTCAGCCGGCACGCCGGGTCCTGAATCCTGGACGGTCAGGCGGACCCAGTCGTTGCGGGCTTCGGTCGCAAGCTCGATCACGGCGTTGGGGCGGCCGCGCACCGCGTGCTCGGCGTTGGTCATGAGATTGATGACGACCTGCTGGAGCTCCTGGCCGAGGCCCAACACCGCCTCGGCCGCCTGGTCCATGCGCGTGCGCACTTCGACGTTGTCGGCACGCAGCACGCGCTGGCGGATCTCGGCGACGTCTCGAACCAGCTCGTTCAACTGGATGCGCACCGGTGTGGTGTCGGCCCGGCGCGCCAACCGCAGCAGGCTGCGCACGATCCGCGCCGCGCGATCGACTTCGCGCACGATCGTGGCGGCAGCGCTGCTGGCCTCTTCGTCCTTGGTCGAGCGACCCAGGAGCTCCGCCTCCATGCGGATCGCAGCGAGCGGATTGTTGACCTCATGCGCGACGCCGCTCGCGATTTCGCCGACCGTCGCAAGCTTCTCGCGCGCGATCAGCTCGCGCTGCGCCCGCAACTCGTCGGTGCGGTCATAGAGCGCGACCAGCAGGTCCTGCGATCCCAGCCCCCGTAGATCCGTCACCGTGCAATCACAAATCCGCCGTTCACCTTCGCGGGAGCCTTGCGTGACGAGCACGCGGCCGTGCCACGGCTGACCTTCGCCGCGGCCTGCCAGCATCAGCCGCACGGTGATCCCGCTGGGCGACAAGCCGAGCTTCTCGAGATGTTTGCCGATGGCAGCGTCCTTCGTTGCCAATCCGAAGACCTGTATCGCGGCCTCATTCACCTGCCGTACCGTCCCCGCGGTGTCTACCAGCGCCATCGGCAGCGGGCTCGCGTCGACCATCGCCCGCGCGCGGTCGGCGGCTGCGCGCGTAGCGGCCACGGCCTCGGACAGCTCGATGCCGCCGGCGATATGCGCCGCGACTGCGGAGACGTAGTGGAGATCGTGCAGGGTGAATGGCGGTGGGGCGGGTGCGCCGGCATGCTGAAACCGCACCAACCCAATGGCGCCCACCGTCCCTTGAGAAATCCGGAGGGGGGCGATGAGCGCGGCACGCACACCCTCCGCCAACGCCCTCGCGATGGGACTCGCATCGGCTTCGGTGCGCAAATCCGCCGTCAGCAATGCTTCCCCCGTGCGCACGACCCGGCCTGTCGTGCTGGACTGCAGGCCGAGCACCAGCCCATCCATTGGTGTGGCGTCGCCGAGCGCGGGGGAGATGCGGAGGTGTTCGCCGTCCGGCTGCTTCAGCGCCACGAAGGCGCCTTGCGCTTCGACTAGCTCCATCAGGCTCTGGAGCGTGTAGCGCAGCAGGAGCTGGGTCTCGGGGGCCGCCAGCAGCCAGCGGGCCAGCTCCACGACGAAGCTGCCGAGCCGGCGCTCGCGCTCGAGCGCCGCGCGCCGGCCCACCATGACCGCCAGCCGGCACGAGAACTCGACCGCCGCGTCCAGCTCCGAGGCGGGGAGCGAGGGCGGCGCGCCCGCGAGAGTCGCTGCCACGTGCCTGCCTTCCGGGTCGCGCCACTCGGCGCTCAGGCTCCGTCCCGATCGATCGTCGCCCCCGGCGGTCACCTCGCCGACGTCGTTAATGCCGCGGTAGCGAATCGACAACCTCGCACCCCCCGCCCAGTCGCTGAGGATACGGGCGGCCGAGCGCCAGAAGTCCGCCGAGCGTTTCGCCTCACTCGCTTCCCTGAGTAGCGCCTGCAACGTGTCTCGCATGCGGGCTCGAATATAAGGCGGGGCCTGGGGGCTGGGGCTTGGGGTCTGGGGCTGGCATCGAGGACTTGGGGAACCGACGGGCGTTCCGAAAGCATGAGCACATCTCTCATGTTGGTGGAGGGGGAGCCCACCCGTCCGCAGCCGTCGCCGCTTCCCTCGACCGATCCGGTCGATACCGAATTACTGGATGCGTATTCGCGCGCGGTGAGCGGGGTCGTCGAGCTTGCCGCGCCTGCCGTCGTCAGTGTCGAGGTCCAGCACCGCCGCCGCGGCGGTCCGGGGGGCGGTTCCGGATTCGTCTTCACGCCCGATGGATTCATTCTCACCAACAGCCACGTCGCGCACGGCGCGATCAAGACCGACGTCGCATTCCCCGACGGCCGCCGGCTGCGCGCCGAGCTGGTGGGGGACGATCCGGAGACGGACCTCGCCGTGCTCCGCGTTGACGCGTCGTCACTCGTCGCGGTGCCGCTCGGTGACTCTGCCGCACTGCGCGTCGGGCAGGTCGTCATCGCGATCGGCAATCCGCTCGGCTTCCAGAGCACGGTGACGGCCGGCGTCGTGAGCGCGTTGGGCCGCTCGTTCCGGTCCGTGTCCGGACGTCTGATCGACAACGTGATCCAGACGGATGCCGCGTTGAATCCGGGCAACTCGGGCGGTCCGCTGCTCGACTCGCGCGGCAACGTGATCGGCGTCAACACCGCGGTCATCCTGCCGGCCCAGGGCATCTGCTTTGCGGTCGCGGTGAACACAGTGAAGCTCGTCGCCGGGCAGCTCATTGCGCACGGGCACGTCCGGCGCGGCCGCATCGGTGTGGGCGGGCAGAATGTGTCGCTCCCGCGACTCGCCGTGCGCGCGCATCGGCTGATCCAGCCCAGTGGCGTGCTGATCACGACCGTGGAAAGCGGCGGCCCGGCCGAGCGTGCGGGACTACAGCCGGGCGACATCATTGTGGCGTTCGATGCGCAGCCGGTGCACAGCATCGACGATCTCCATCGGCTGCTCAGCGGCGAGCGCATCGGAAGCGTGACGACGATCACGGCTGTGCGCAAAGCGGAACGCTTGGAGCTGCCAATTACCGCCACGGAGACTCCAAAATCGTAACGGGGCGTTGACGCGTGCCGGCCCTCGTACGTACCATTCGTGCCATGACTAAGTGCGCCTGCAAGCCGAATTTGCTCCACACCGGGAACCTTTTGGGGGAGGCGGGCGCTAGCTGACGCGATGGAGAAAGTCGTACACGCACAGGACGGCCCGCCCCACGATGGAGCGGGCCTTTTTGTCGCGGAGCCGTCAACGAAGGGAGCTGTGATGAAACGGCATTATCTGCTGGCGAGTGACTTCGATCAGACCTTGAGCTTTAACGACTCCGGCATCGCGCTGAGCGAAATGCTGGGGATTGCGGGGTTTCGAGAGAAGGTCGCCGGCTTGTCGAATCTCAATCTTGTGCAACAGGGCGCGGAGCTTGCCTACCTCCTGGCCCACGATCCCGATTTCCGGCGCGTCACGCGCACCGATCTCCAGGAGGTCGGCCGGCGCGTGCGCCTCAAGCGCAATGTCGAGCTGCTCGCCCGGATGCTTGAGCAGGGCATCGATGGACACCGCTTCGACTTCTACGTGATCTCAGCTGCCCCGGAAGATGTCGTGCTTTCCGCGCTCGAAGGGATCGTGCCGGCGGATCATGTGGTAGGGACGCGCTTTCAGTTCCAGGAAGGCAACGGCCAGATCGGATCGCTCGTCCGCGTGGCGGCGGGCTACGGCAAGGTCGCCGCGGTCGAGGAGATCCGCGCCCGGCACGTCGTGCCACGTGACCAGGTGGTCTACGTCGGCGACGGGCAGTCGGACATTCCGGTGATGCTGCACGTCAATCGGGGCGAGGGCTTCACGATCGCCGCGTCGGAAGCGCGCGAGATCGCGCAGATCGCCAAGCGCACCGTGATCAGTGACGACGCCCTGTCGGTGCTCGTGCCGATTCTCGAGGAAATCGCGGGGTATGGTCCGAGCCAGATCCGCGCGCTATTCGAGGATCAGGGACTCGTGATTCAGGAGTGGGACCGCGTGCGCACCGACTGGCTGACGATTCGGGATGGCGCGGGCGACGGGGTCATTCGGCTGGACGCTGCGGCGAACGCCTAGGCGCGAATCGCTCCCAGGAAGCGCGCGGGATCCGGCACGTAGCCGGGGAAGACGGCTCCGAGGTCAATAGCGCCGAGGTGGCGCGCGAGAATCTCCCCGAAGAGATCACGGAAATCCGTGGTAACGGCGACGTCGCGTCCCTCGAAGCGCTGCTCGACGCCGAGTCCCGGCCAGCGTCCTAGCACGCGACCGCCGTTCACCGGCCCGCCGAGCGCAAGCATGGCGGTCGCGTGACCATGATCGGTGCCGCTGTTGCCGTTTTCGCGGATCGTCCGACCGAACTCCGACATCGTGAGCACCACGATGTTGCTCATCCGTTCGCCGAGGTCCTTGTTGAAAGCGGCCAGTGCCAGCCCGAGCTCCCGCAGCCGCGCCGAGAGCTGACCTTCGCTCGATCCCTGATTCACATGCGTATCCCAGCCGCTGCAGTCCGCGAAGGCGATCTCCAATCCCACATCCGCTTTGATCAGTTGCGCGATCTGCAGCAGCGTCTTGCCGAGCCGGCCGGGCGGATACTCGGCGCCGCTGGCGGGAACGTACTGTGTCGGGTTGGCGCGCTTTAACAGCTGCACGGCCTCGAAACCCTCACGCGAAGAAGTCGCCAGGAGTCCCGTTCCGGCGCCGTCGTATAACTCCTCGAAGGCGCGAGTCAGGCGATCGCGGGTGGCGTCCTGCGGCGCGCGTAATCCAAACGCCTGGAGATCGTCGATGGCGAGTGATGGCGCGCTACCCGCCAGGATGCGCGGCAGCTGCGGTCCGAAGCCAACGGCCCGGAACGGCGTGTCTGCGTGCTCTCGATCGTGCTGGCAATAGCGATTTACCCAGCCGTCCGCCGTGCGCTTCACGCCCGGCGTGCCGGTTTCCATGTAGTCCTGAGCATCGAAGTGACTGCGGGTCGCGTCGGGTGAGCCGACGGCGTGAATCGCGGCCAGGCTCTTGTTGACCCACAGCTCCTTCAGCGGCGCGAGGCTGGGGTGCAAGCCGAAATGGCCGTCGAGATCGACGACATCGCTCGCGGGGATCGCGATCCGCGGGCGCTCCTGGTAATACGCAGGCTCGCCATGCGGGACGATCATGTTCAGGCCGTCCACGGCGCCGCGTTGGAAGAGGCAAACGAGGGTCGGACGGGTGGACGGTTGGACGGTTGGACGGTTGGCCGCGTATGCCGCCCTCGCAAGGAACAACGGGTCCAACCCCAGGCTGAACAACGCCAATCCACCCGCCTTTACGAAAACGCGTCTCGACACAGTCATTGTTTTTGAAAGTCCGGCCCACCGAGGGCCAAGCCGACGGCGAGGGTCTTTGCCTGCTGCGGGTCACCGGTATCCGTGAGCTGCTCCAGAATCACCGTCTTGGTGTGAGCGGACATCGTTCCCGCCATCAACAGCTGATCGATCTGGTCGACCAGCTGGGCGTGATCGTCGATCGTCGGGATGCTCGAGCATTCCTTCGCAATCACCATGGCGGCATTCATGCGCGCGAGCAGCGCCCCACTGTTCACCCAGTGTGCCTCGGTCTCCGCGTAACCGGTCGGCGCCGGCTGCTGATAGAGGGGTTCGCCGAGTCGCGCGACCATCTGCGCCAGTCGCGGTGTGTCGTCGGGCTCCACGCCGGCGGCGCGGACCGCGCTCACCACGAATTCAAACGGCGTCTTGACCTTCGCGCGCACCGCCTGCGGCGCCCAGAAATCGGGCGACGTGAAGATGGCGCGCAGCACCGCGCTGATATCCCCGCGCGACTTCTGCCAGGTGGCCACCGCCGCGTCGATGCAGCCGTCGGGCGGCTCGTCCGCAACGAAACGGGCGCACAGCTTCGCGCTGACGTGATGCATCGTGGCCTGCTGCATTGC
>Ga0209157_1000340_pt1 | contig 40359 bp, 39 predicted proteins | sample GraSoiAngelo_135_FD_185892 | JGI IMG/M metagenome (GOLD analysis project Ga0209157, IMG submission 185892) | Grasslands soil microbial communities from the Angelo Coastal Reserve, California, USA - 14_0929_05_40cm (SPAdes) (version 2) | ecosystem: Environmental > Terrestrial > Soil > Grasslands ...
TACTCGGCCTCGCTCACCTCCCCGGCGCGGATCTTCTGGGCATAGTAGCCGCGACCGATCTCGCCGTGCTGCCCCATGATGTTCACGCTGCCGCCATCCAGGAGCCGCTGATCAGCGAGAAACGTTTTGTGCTTGTGGGTCACCATGTATCCTGCTTGCCACCGCAAGGCGAGGGAGATAGAGCGCTTACACATCTCGACGTCGGTGGGAGGCACCCCGCTGGAGCTGTGAACCTTCAAGTCGAAGCCGCCGATCCTCGCCAGTTCCCGGGCGATGACGACGTCGGGCCGGCCCGGTAGTCCCCTGACCCGGGCAGCGAACTCCGCACCGGCGGCTCGCAATGTCGACACCACCGCCCGGCTGTCCCAACCGCCCGAAAGCCCGACCGAATTCCTCTCGCACAACGGCATCGCCGCATTGATGTGACGGAGCAGCGAGGACCGGGCCAGCTCGAGGCAATCACTCGACGACAGTGCGCTGGAGCGCACCCACGTCGACAGCACGTCGTGCCTTGTCCTGGTCAGGCCATTCGAATCCAGGTGCAGCTGCGTCCCAGGCTCTAAGAACCGAATCCTCTTGTAGCCGGTCATCTCCAGAGGAAACCAGCCCAAGGTCGCGCGCACCGCCCACTGTTCGCTCTCCGGCTCCAGAGCCACCCCCAGCGCCCTGAACGCGAGGATTTTGTTGCTCAGAGCCCACAGCCGTCCGTCCTGAAACTCGAAGAGCTGGGATTGCCCAAGCCCGTCGGTCTGGACGAACGTCTGGCCCATCCGCTTCGAAGACCAGACCAGTGAGAACGGTGGGACGAGCTCTTCTAGCAGCGCGGCGGGAGCCGCTTGCAACTCGCGGCCGAGCGCCGGCAGAACGCCGTCGTCGTCGACGCTCGTTCCCTTCATCGCCAGGGCGCTCCGGGCATTGATCGGATAGTCTGGAGCCAGTGCCCACGTCTCCTCGTCCTCTCGGCAGAACGCCGGCTTCCATCCGACAACCGGGAGCTCGAGTAAGACCAGAGACGCCGAGGAGTTCTGCATGGTCTTCGTCCTGAAGGGGGTGCGAAACAGAGGTGAAAACAGCTTCTGCAGATCGGAGCTGACGCCCTGGGGGTCGAAGGGCGGCCCCGATGCGCCGATGCGACGCCACAAAAGGAATATCCTCACGTGCGTCCCCCGCCGGGTGTCGTGCTAGTGTATTCTCTCGGCGCGCCGGGCGTCTCGCCCATCGTCGTCGGTGCAGCCTCCCGTGACTCTTTCCGAGTTCGAAATCTTCTCCTGCCAGCGGCGCTGGGGTCGAGACGCTCCTTGCAAAGAACACCGTTCCACCCTGTGTTCATCGACAAGTCGTTCGAGCGGTAGAGTGGTTGCCGCGTTCTGCGTTTCAGAAAACTGTATGCGCCCACGGTGTGTTCCATCACCAGACTCTACCTGCCAGGGAGTCCCCGGCCTCCTTCACCAGGGCGGCGATCGTCTCGGGCCAGCGTGGCTCCTGGCGTCGGAAGAAGCCAACCGCCACCTTCAGGGCAGCGCCGGCGTAGTGGAGGGGGAGCCTGCAGCGCCAAGTCCTCGGAACGTGGGCGAAGTATTCCTCGGTAAACGCCTGGGCGGCCGTCCGCACCCAGTCGTGGGGGAGAGGGGAGCGTAAGGACATTCCTACGAGCTGGGCCAGGAGAGTGGCGGGATCTAGGACCGGGTCGGCCTCGGCGAAGAAATCGAGATCGAGGAGGGCGAGGCGGTCGCCGTCCAGCAGGACATGATCAGGCATGAGATCCCGGTGGGTCGGCCCGGGCGGGACCTCCTCGAGGCCGGCGGCGATGGCGCCAATAATCGCCTCAACCTCCGCCGTAAGATGAGGGCAGGCCCACTGAAGAGTGTTCACCACCCACTTCAGATCGGAGATCTCGTCCTCTTGCGAGTGGCGCCGCGTTGTGGCCACGTCGCCTTGATTGAAGATCGCCAGGGCCCGGGCGACGCGACGAGCAGCCGAGGCTGTTTCGCGGCCTTGAAGAAGGACGTCCCCGAGCGTCGTCCCGGAGGCCTCCTCTTGGAGGAGGGCGTGAAGGCTGCTCAAATAGGCGATCGGTCGTCCGACAGTGAAGCCTTCTGCCCCGGCATCGGCTTTTCCCCACAGCGCGTGAAGCACCGGATAGGTCTGCTCCCCTTCCTCGTCGCGGTAGACCTTCACGTAGAAGCGCCGAGTTTCCGTTCGGCCTGTCGTGGCATCCCGGATCTCCACCTCGTACCGTAGGACCGCTCTCGCTCCGGTCCGGTACCGTATCGGCTCGATGTTCCACTCGCCGGCGTGCCAGCCGCCTCGCCCAGAGCGGGTGAAGAAGAGAGACTCGAGATCGCGTGATGGCCCCGCCATCAGGAGGGGAAGAGCCGCTAGCCTTCGGTCGTAGGGGAACACCTGCACCAGCATCCCGAGGTCAGGGATGAAGGAAACCGGTTCGAACGTTGGGAAAGCCTGAGGGATCTCCTGCCGTGGATCCGCGGCTCGAAGCTTTCGCCAGATCCGTTCGGCCCGATCCTCGGCACAGATCACGCCGCTCACCCACTGATTCCGCTCGCGACCTGTTTCAGGCTCCACGAGGCGCAGCGTGTATTGGAGCGTGCAGCGGACGCCGCGAAGATAACGTACCCAGGAGAGAAGGCAATCATCGATGTGATAGACCCTGCCAGGGAGCGGACAGAGAGATCCTCGGAACACCTCTCGCATTAGCTCAGGATCGCTGGAGATCTGAAGCTGGGGAAGGGCGGGATCAGCCGGGAACGCCTCAAGGCTCATTCTGGCCGGCCTCATCCACTCGAATATCCAATGTAGCGAGGAGGACTCCCTGCTCTAGCACCTGGTTGGCCTCGCGTGGCAGGCCGACAAGCTCACAGGTAGATGACCCGGTAGCGCAGACTCCCCTCCAGCCGTCCCACGCACTGACCGAGCCTTCTCACCCAGCGCGCCAAGTCCGACATGGTCCGAACGCAAGGGAGGCGCCGCATCAGCCGCAGCCAATCCCTCAGTCCGACGCCGATCGAGCGCCCCGGCATACCGGCCCCTCGGTACCGGCGGTACAGCAAACTGTCGGTCCTGCCTGAGAGGCGCGCCTGTCGGTATATGCGGCGGAGACTTTCGGGGTACTGGACTCGCACAGTCCCTTCGGGCACCAGGTTCAACGGTATCCCGGCGAGTTGCACCCGCCAACAGAAGTCGACATCCTCGCCCCCAAGCAGGTTTTCATCGAAGCCCCCCGCGGACTCGAAGATCGGACGCCTGACGCCGATCCTGGTCCCGCCCGCGTGGGGCAAGAAGTCGTAAAAGTTTCTGAACCCCTCGTACGGGTGTGTGTGCCGACTCGACCGGATCCACTTCGGGTTGAGCGACTCACTGTCGCGGTGGGCAGCGACGAAGTCGTGATGCCCCAGTGCATCGGCCATCGCAGGTAAGTAGCCCGGCGCAATCTCATCGTCAGCATCGAGGAACAGGAACGCGTCGCCTGAGGCCAAACGCGCCCCGACGTTGCGAGCGTACGATGCCCCTCGCCGCGCTGAGGCGTCGACAACGAGCAGGTGCGGTAGGCGATCTCTAAACCCCTCGGCCACCTCCCGCGTTCCGTCGGTTGACCCGTTATCGGCGATGACGACCTCCCACCCCCCTTGCCACTTCTCGCGGGTTAGCGCCTCGAGCTGCCGGGGGAGCCGATCGGCCGCGTTGCGACAGGGGATGACGGCGCTGAGCTTCATTCCTGGCGTTTGGCTCTCACCTATCGAGCGTGCCGTGACGTTGATAGACATCGTTAAGAAATTGATTGGCCGCCGTGCAGAACATCATGTGCCGCCACCCGTGACGAAGAGTTGAACACTTCCGACGATATCTCCGAACCGGTCCGAACCTTGTCCCGCCCGACCTTAAGCTCATAGAGTTGACGGTACTGGCGGCTCCTGACCATCAGATCGCTATGCCGTCCGCGGTCAACGATCCGGCCCTCCTCCAGAACCAGGACGAGGTCTGCCTCGGCGACCGCCAAGAGGTCATGAGTGACCACAAGGCAGGTTCCCCCAGCCATGAGTCGGTTCAGGGCTTCTCGGACCTTCGATTCGCTCTCGGCATCGAGGCCCGTCATCGGCTCGTCCAGGATCAGGATGGGGGCGTTTCGGATGATGGCCCGTGCAATGGAGATTCGCTGCTGCTGGCCGCCGGAAAGGGTCACTCCCCGCTCGCCGATGGTCGTGTCGTATCCGCTTTCAAGGTCCAGGATGAAGTCGTGGGCGTTAGCGGCTTTGGCGGCGGCAACGATCTCCTCCTGGGTGGCATCCGGCTTCCCGTAGGCGATGTTTTCCCTGATGGTCGTGCCGAAAAGAACCGAATTCTGGAGGACCACCGCGATCTCGCGGCGGAGCGACTCGCGTCGATAGTTTTTGATGTTCAACTCGTCAATCGCGATGCAACCTTCCTGGGGGTCGTAGAGGCGGAGGAGCAGGCTCACGATGGTTGATTTGCCGGCGCCCGACGCCCCCACCAGGGCCACCCGTTGACCTGGAGAGATGGTGAACGAGACTTCCTTCAATACCTCCTTGCCGTCGCCGTAATCGAAAGAGACATTGTCGAAGATGATTTCCCCCTTCAGGTTCGACGCTTCGACGGCATCGGGGGCGTCCTGGATTTCCGGTTCGATTTCCAAGATCTCGGCAATCCGCTCCACGCTGACCGTTGCCTTTGAGAACCTGGTTGAAAGCTTGGCGAGATTCCGGATCGGTTTGTACATGCTGGTCGCGTAGGAGGCGAAGATCAGCACATCGCCGGGTGTCATCTGGGCCCAGAGCACCTGCAACGACCCGAAGAGGATCACGATCCAGATGCCGGTGGCGCTGATAATCTCCACAGTCCGCGCGGCGGCGGCCTCCGTGCGGGCGGTGTGGATGCTGTCCTCAAGAGTCTGGGCACTCTCGGTGTCGAAGCGTTCCTCTTCGTATCGTTCCCGACCGAAGGCCTGCACCAGGGCAACCGCCGTCAGGGCCTCGGTGATCTGGGAGGTGATTTTCCCCTCCGTTTTTCTCTGTCTTTTGGCCGAGGCCTTGACTTTTCGATACCGGTAGGAAAGCGCGTAGAGGAGGACCGGAAACGGAGCCATGACCATGAAGCTCAGTTTCCAGTTCAGGGCGAACATTATCCCGAACATCCCGATTACGGTAAGGAGGTCGGCGGTGCCCGCCAGGGCCGAGTCGGCAAACGCATCCTTCAGGGTGTTCGTATCGCCGGTGACCTTCGTCAGGAGTTCGCCGCATCGGGCCCGGTTATGAAAAGACAGGGACAGCCGCTGGAGATGAACGAAGAGCTCCCGCCGCAGGGAGTAGACCATCTGGTACCCGGTGCGCGACATGATGGAAAGCTGCGCGTACGAGAAGAATCCTCGGAGGAGGGCGATCACGAGAATGGCCAGCGAAATCACCACGAGGGAACGGACCCTTCCGCTCTGAAGCATTCCTCCCAAAAACGAAAGAGCGGGAGGGAGCGGTTTGTCCAGCAAGACGTGATCGAAGATAATTTTTAACGGCCAGGGCGCCAAGAGTCCGGTCAGGATGAAACCAAACACGCAGAGGACGGCGAGAAGAAGTCTCGCCTTCACCTGAAGCAGATGATCGATGACAACCTGCTTGAATCGGCTCCGTTTCGGTCCTCGCATCGCGGTTTTCAGACCAAGGGTTCGAGCGAACCGAGGATGGACCCGACGCGCGGGCCCTCACGGACCGCATGGGGCGTTTCCCCGCCCCGGTCTGGAGCGGCAAGTACCTCCTCCAGGAGCCCACGCAGCCTCCGCACGCCGCTGAAGTCCATGACCTCCTCGGGGGCCGAGCGACGCGCGGCCTTCGCCGTGAGCCACGCGGAGATCGCCTCGGGGGTCAGGTCGGAGGGGTGAAGCATGTCCGTCAGCCCGAGCGCCGCAAAGCGCGCAGCACGGATGAGCTGTTCGGTTCGTGGCTCGGTCCTGGGAATGAGCAGCGCCGGCTTGCGGTACGCCAGGATCTCACAGATCGTGTTGTATCCGGCCATCGCCACCACACGGTCAGCGCGCTCGAGAAGCAGGCAGGGATTGGTCACGAACTCGAGGACGTGGGTGCGCGGATGCTGCGAGGCAAGCGCCCTGAGTCTCGCCCTCGACTCCGCGGGCATGAGCGGGCCCGTGACCACGACGCCGATCCCCGGTTTCATTGCGTGCACGAACGCTTCGGCAAGCCGCAATCCGTCCCTTCCGCCCCCGACCAGACACAGGTCAAGCGGTCTTAAGCCGCCCTCCGGCAGCAGCGCATCAAAGTCCCAGCGTTCGGCCTTGCTGTCGGGGTCGGCCACGTCCAGCGGGTTCAGGTATCCGGTGAAGCGAACCCGCTGAGCGATGTCTTCCGGGAAGCCGTACTCCGTGACCGTGTCGTAGACGCTGCGGTCGCCGTACACCCAGATGCGGTCGTAGTAGGCGCGGATGGCCGACTCGTAATCGCCCTCGTCCCACTCGCGGCGCACCGCCTCCGCATCGTCGAGGACCTCGCGGAACCCCAGCACGGTGCGGGCGCGTCCGCGCGCGTGGAGCACTCCCAGACCAGGCAGGAGCTCGTCGAAGATTCCCCGCGGAACCTTATCGACGATCAGGACGTCCGGGTCGAACGAACGCAGCGCGGCCGTGATCCCGCTGCTGCGGACCTTGATCAGGTCATCCATCGGGACGTCCAGCGACCGGGGGAAGTAACGCCCGTCAACGCCCTTGCCCATCGACGGCAGCGTCACGCAGTCAACGCCCGGCGGCATGGGGAACGCCGCCGCTTCGCGAACGCCCGAAAGCAGCAGGATGACAGGCGACTCCCCCCCCGCGCAGAGCGCTCGCGCGATGAGAAGGTTACGCCTGATATGGCCCAGGCCCTGCGTGTCGTGCGAGTAGAGGGCGATCCTGGGCCGACGGCGGGCGTCCCCGTTCAACCCGTCCGGCAAGGACACCTTCTTGAACGCTGTCGGGTTCGACTCGGCGGATCGGAGGTGTCGAGTGACCCCGAGCCGTTCCTCGCACAGTTCAACCAATGACTGGGTAAAAGGACGCCGTTCGAGGAACTGCGTGCTCAGGTAGATGTGCCGGACCAGAGTCAGTGTCGCGTACGCTCGGACCGCGGCCGGCGCCACCCCGGACAGCTCCACGAATCGTTCTTCCAGTGCCTGCTCCCGGTCCACGAGCGCCCCGGCGTCTCCGAGGGTTCGAAGACTCTGCTCGGTGATGTGCCCCATGAAGTTACCGATATCGAGGGCCGGATCACCCTCACAGTAGAGGTCGAAGTCGAGCAGGAAGAGACGCTCGCCGTCCACGATCACCTGGTCGGCGTAGAAGTCCCGGTGGATGCCGCACGTCTTCGGCTCCCGCGTCGCTGCCCCCAGCCGGTCGGCGGCGTCGAGGAGTCGTGCAATGCGTCCCGCCCAGGGCGACCCCGGCGGCGAGACGGTGAGAAGGCGCGTCTTCAAGATGTTGAGTTCGTCCGAGATCGTATGACGCCGTCGGGCCGGGACCCCCGTACGGTGGACCTTGCAGGCCGCCTCCGCGATCTTCCGGGCCAGTGCCACGCCGCCCGGTGCCGCCAACAGGTCCGCTGCACACCGGCCTGGCACTTTGCGCTGGAGCCATATCTGGAATTCGGGGACGGTGCCGACTGGCTCGGGGACCGAGATCCCATCGGGACTGTCTGCTTGAAACCCGGCCTTCCAGAACGCGTCGAGGAGCCGATAGCCGTTCTTACCCGACCGTCCCGCCCTGACCTTGCCGACCAGCACGACCGTCTCCAGGCAAGCGTCCGGTCGCTTCACGTCGACGTCGTATTCGATCACGCAGCGGCGTCCGGGCTTGTGCCGGGTGACGCGGATCGCCTGCAGATGGACGCGCCCATCTTCACCGGCCAGACGTGGTAACTGCCGTTCGAGGTGCTGCTGAGCAACGCCTGGGTCCAGCGCAAATACGAGCGACGGCATCGCCCGATCACGCGTGGCCACGAACGGATCACTCACCGAGATGCTCATCGCCCGCCCTCGTCCACCAGCGTCCTCCAGAGCGCGACCAAGCAGTCGACCTGGCGCGCGAGCGAGAAATGCTCTTGTGCTCGTTGTCGGGCTGCCACGCCGAGCCGTGCGCCCAAGTCGGGATCGCCAAGGAGTCGCTCGAGCGCCGCGGCGAGCTTGCCGGCGTCGCCGGGCGGCGTCAGGAAGCCGGTCACGCCATCGTCGATCAGCTCCGGAACGCCGCCGACGGCCGTCGCTACCGCTGGCACGCCACACGCGGCCGCCTCCATCAGGCTGACCGGCATTCCTTCGCTGTCGCTCGGAAGCACCGCCGCCACGGCCTTGCGCCACCATGCGAGAACCTCGGCCTGCTCCGCAGCTCCCACCAGCTCCACGGCTTGGGCAAGGCCGAGCCGGGCGCGCGCCGTCTCGAGTTCGTCGCGACACGGCCCGTCACCGACGATCGCGCACCGGAACTCGACGCCCCATGCGCGGAGAATCGCGCACGCCTCCAGAAGAAGCCCGATCCGCTTGAAGGGAACGAGCCGGGCGACACACACGATCAGAGGCGGCTTGGCCCGATCCCCGTCCGGCCGGAAGCGCTCCGTGTCCACGCCGCATGGGATGACGTGAATGTGGGCCGCGGGCACGCCGAAGGCCTTGACGATGTGCTGGAGATTTGCCTGTGAGACGGTGACAACCGCGCCGGCGGCGGCCGCGCGATCAGCGAAGTCCGATGGCGCTTTGTCGTAGAGATCGTACCGATGGGCGGTGAACGTGAACGGGACCCCGATCTCGGCTGCCAGTTCCCGGGCCTTCGCGGTCGCCGCCGTGGCGAAGTGGGCGTGGAGCAACTGAGGCCGGAACTCGCGCAGGGTGACTGGAAACTCGCGCAGGTCGTACACCGTCTGTTCATCCAGGCCGGCCCGAGCGACGAGCTCATGGCGCAGAGCCTCCGCCGGCCGCCGCAGAGACAGGATGCGCACCTCCACCCCGCGCCGGCGCATCTCGGCCAGCTCATTCGCGACGAACGTCTCCGAGATTTTTGGAAATACGCGGAGCACGTAGGCCACCCGAAGGGGCGTCATGCGTCCGCTCTCCGCGCGGGCGCAAGCGAGCGTGCCAGATCAACGACGCGTTCCGCGTTCTGGTCCCAGGTATACCGGCCGTGGATCTCTTTGGCAGCCGCATCGCCGAGACGGCTCCGCAACGTCGGATCCGATAGCAACCGCTCGCAGGCGGCGAGCAAGGCGCTCGAGTCACCGGCCGGGTACAGCAAACCGGTCTCGCCGTCTCGAATCACCTCGGCGATCTGGCCCACCGCGGCGGCCACGACCGCGACGCCACAGGCCATGTATTCGAACATTTTCAGGGGGGAGAAATAGAATGCGTGCTCGAGTCGGGCGTAGGGAGCAATGGCCACATCGAACAGGCGGATCAGTTCTGCAACGTCTCCCTGGGGAAGTGACCCCGTGAGCACGGCGCTCCGCCCGAGCCCTCGTTCTCGTAGATCCCGTTCGAGCTCGGCACGCTGGGGACCGTCGCCTGCGACCAGGAGACGTAGGGTCGGGTGACGGTCGATCAGTCGAGAGAGCAGATCGGGCAACGCATCGACCCCATGCCATGGTCGGAGCCCGCCGACGAACCCCAGGACCGGCCCGACGCCCAGACCCCAGCGTGTTCGGAGTCGGGGATTTGGCGGCCCCGGCCGGAAGAGCGTCGGATCCACGCCATTGGGAACGACGTGCACCCGACTCGGCTCGACGCCAAGGGACACCGCGTAATCCTGGAGCGGGGAAGAGACCGCAAGCACCGCGTCCGCGTGCGTGAGCGTCCAGCGCTCCGCTTGCGCGGCGAGTTCTCCGAGCCCGGTGCCCCGGTAGACGGACTGCTCCAGGGGGAGCGGCGCGTTCAGCTCGACGAGCGCCGGCACGTTCAATTCACGGGCGACCGTGACGCCGGCGGTCGCGTAGAGCGACGCCCGCTCGTAAATGAAGTCCGGCGGAGAATGTTCGAACCGACGCATGAGCTGCTTCGCCAGATCCTGGTTATAGAGGACACGGCGAAGCTCGCCCGGCAGTGAGCTCTGCACGCCCAGCGTGACATTGAGGGTCTTCAGTGCGACGAACACGTTCTCGGCATCCGCGCCGGGGGGCACATGCAACAGCTGGACTTCAATGGCGGCCGGTTCTTCCCAAGGAGACCCGTTGAGGATCGGGGTCACCACGACCACGGGGTGCCCGCCACGCCTGAGGGCCGCCACGAGCCCCCGGACATGCGCCGACGCGCCCTTCCGGCCGAGCACCGGGACGCCGAGATCAGGACAGAGATAGGCGATCTTCACGGCGACGCCGCCGGTGGTGGGAAGCTCACGACGAGCGGGCTCCGTCTCCCCGGAACTGCTCGCTCAGATCGTGAAGGAGCCTGATCACTCGATCGAAGGAGATCGGATCCAGGAGATCCTGCGCGATCATCCGGGCGAGATAGTGAATCTCGCAGCCGATCCGGTACCAGAGGAGCCGCTTCGGATTCAACGTCTGGTGCGCCCTTTCCTGGTAGCCCTCCACGTACGCCTGACAGGCCGCCGTCAGGAGGTCGGCCGCGTCCTCTTCCGCGTTGACGAAGCGCTGGCGAAAGAACGGGACGTCATGTTTCAAGAGCGCCATCAGCTTCGCCACTTCCAGATAGGGATCGGCGCGCATCGCCGCATCGAAATCGATGACCACCGCGCTCCCATCGTCTTGGAGCACGTGCGAGCAGCGGAAATCGCCGTGGCAGAAGGCATAAGCGTCGGGATCGACCCGTGGCACATGCGTGATCAGCAATTCGCGGACGTCTTCGAGGAACGTCGCCTGTGCAGGACAGAAGAACGCAATCCACTGGACGCGCGCATTGAGGCTGTCCACGAAGGCACGAATGTCCCAGGTTGGCACATGCCTGACGTCGAGGGTGTGAACATCCCGATGGATAGCTCCGACGGAACGGAGCACATCGCTCGATCGGTCCGTCTCGAGGCGAACGGTCAGCGGTTCGGCCGACCGTGCCTCCTGGAAGAAGACGCTCGAGTTCCGGTCGATCCCCCTGGGAGCGGCCACCGAGAAGATGGACGGGGTGCGAGCGACGGCGCGGTAGACCTCGCCGAGGGTTTCATACGCAGTCTCGAGCTCGGCGTTGCGCACGAACTTCCCGACGACCGGAGCGCCCCCCTCTAACGGGCGACGGACGAGAAACGTCAGACGCCGTCGTGGAACGTAACGGCGCACGTCCACGTCCAGATCGGAGCCTCGACCCATCGGCCCAGACGCCGCGTCGGCAAAGAACGAGGCGGCCGTCGGCAGATACGGATCGCGCGGGAATTCATACGCGTCGATTCGTTGCGTTTTCGCCGAGTAGAGAAGCGTCAGCGCGTCGAACCGAAGCGGTCTCGACTCATCTCGAAACTGGAAGGAGACGTACACCCACTGCAATCTCCATTCACCACCCGGGATTTGGCGGCCCCGCATCAGCGTGCGTACCGCGGTCGGGGAGGTCCGGTGCATCCCGTCTCGCCACAGGGGGTGGCGGCTCACTTCGGTCCTCAGGCGGGCGATGTCGGAATAGAACGGATGCTCCGGACCTACGAACGGGAACAACTCCATCGCCGCGACACCGGCGAGCTCAGTCAAGCGGCGACCGAAGCGATCACGACTGATCGCCAGACATGACGGCTTATGCCCTCCCGCATAGCACTGCGTGAAATACCCCTGCGTGAAATACCCCTTTTTCGTCTTGGGAGGGCAATTTCTTCGCCTTTCGTGACATTTTATTTACGCTTCTCCGAGTGCGTCGGACTGGACGACCTCGTCAACGTCAGCGCGCCAGAAAGTTGTAGGACAAAAGACTACTTTCGAATCAACGAATTGGCGCGATTGCTCTCGTCAGACTTCCGGAACGTTGGTCGCCCCCTGATGACTCCCGCCTCGGGTGCGGCAACCAATGTGCCAGTCGCCGAAGAATCATCACGCCGAGTGGCGCACGCTCGTCTCGATGGAGGCCATCGTGCTGGCCTTCGGGTTCGCCGCGCTCATCGGCATCTTCTTCCGCTTTTATCCGGCCCGCAAAGCCGCGCGGCTCGATCCGATCGAAGCCCTGCGCTACGAATAGCGAAAGGCCGGCAGGGCGACCAACCCTGCCGGCCTCCTTCCTTGTCGGAGGAAGTTCTCAGATCGCTTGCCGGCTCGCTTCAAACTCCCGCAATCCACCCTGCAGCTTGACGGGCTCCGGGGGCACCACGACGGCGGGTGCGGTGATCACCCGGGTCTCGGGCGTCGTGACCACCGACTGGCTCCCAACGACGGCCGCCTGCTGACCGTTCGGATAGATCACGACGCGGGTGCCAGGCTCGAGCTTGGCGATCATCACCGCGCGATCGTCGACGAGCACCACGGTCTGCTGCGTCGTGGGAATTCGCCGGCCATCACTCAGGACGATCGTCGTCGAGTCGATCCGGGAGACCGTCCCGGTGTAGGAGACGGGCGCGCTCGGCGCCGGGGTCACGACGGTCGTGGACGGCGCCGTTGTCACCGTCGCGGCCGGTGCCGACGTCGCGCCGACGACGCGTTCGCGATTCCGACCACTGAAGGGCATCGGGCTGACCGACGCGATCGTCACGTACCCGCCGGGGCGGACGCTGTCGACCGCGACCTGGCGGCCGTCCTGGAACACTTGCATGTCAGGCGTCAATGCGATGGGCCGCAGGCCGTCGAGCACGAGCACGTTCTCGACGGAGTCGATGAGCGTCACGCGACCGCTGACTTCGTACGGGACTCTCCTCGGGTCCGCCGGGACGTACACGCCGTTCTGGTACGTCACGACCTGACCGTTCTGGATCGCAACCAGAGTGCCGGGCTGAATGGTCGAAATCGCCGTCGGCTGCCCATTGATCAGCACGGTCCCGCCCGGGACGCGGACCATTCGTCCATCCTGGAGCACGATGACGGAGGCCGGCTGGTCGATGCGCGTCACGGTGCCGGTGACGACGGTCTGCGCGACGGCGGCGCCGACGAGCGCGAGCGAGAGCCCGCCTGCGACGATGAGAGTGCGTGCAAACATTTGCGTCCTCCCCTTGTGAAGCGTGTCGTTCGTTCAGTGCCGGAGGGTGCAAGCAGGTTGCCAGCAGCATCCACCGTCAGCGACGCCTTTGTTATCTTCACCATCGTGGCGAGACGACGTCATCAGGATCGCCGGACGAAGAGCCGGACCCAAAGTCGGACGCAGCGCCCGACCACGCGCGGGACGAAGCGCCGCCTGGCGCCACTGCCGGCGCGGCTCGGCGCGGGCGAGGCGCGGCTGTTGACCCTGGCGCGCGACCTCACCGCACTGATCACGACGGCGACGCCGTCTCGTCTGCTCGACGCCGCGCTCGAACGGCTCGCGTCGGGCGCCGGCCCGATGGCCAAGCGTCCGAGCGCGACGAGCCGCGGCGACAAGACGAAGGCGCTGGCCGCGGCGTGGGCGCACGAGCAGGCACGGCTGGCGATGCACGAGATCCTCGAGCACGAAGCGCGCCGCGGCGCGCTCCGCGACGACCTTTCACGCCCGCTCCTGGCCTGGTTGCTGATCGCGGCCCGCGACGCGCTGGCCCACGAGTCGCCCGACGCCCTGGACGAGCGGGTGCAGGCCTTGGGGCGCTTCCTTCGATTGACACCGGGAAGAGGCGGGAGCTAGAGTCCGGCCGGATGTCGATCGCCCTCGCCGTTCTGCTGCTGGTCGCTCCCGCCGTCGCGCTCGCCCAGCCTCCCGTGGAGCGCGCGCGTGCGCTGATCGCAACCTATCACGAGGACCCGCATCGCATCGATGAGGCGCGCGATCTGCTCGAGGACGCGATCACCCGTGAGCGCCCGGCCGATGCGGTCACCCTGCTCTCGCGCATCTATTTCCTGGCCGGCGAGGTTCGCGCGACCACCGACGACGACAAGCTCGCCGCCTTCGGCCGCGGCCGTGACCTCGGCAAGCTCGCGCTCGAGATCGCGCCTCGGAGCGAGGACGCTCACGTCTGGTATGCGCTCAACCTCGGCCGCTGGGGCCAGACCAAGGGGATGATGCGGTCGCTCTTCCTGTTGCCGACGATCCGCGAGGAGCTCGACACGATCTTCTCGATCAACCCGCGCTCGGTGCGCGGCCACGCGCTGGCCGGCAACCTCTTCTTCGAGCTGCCCGGGATGCTCGGCGGCGACCGCAAGAAGGCGGAGGAGCATTTCCGGAAGGGGATCGAGGCCGATCCCCACTTCACCGTCCTGCGCCTGGATCTCGCCCGGCTGCTCGTCGCCGAGGGCCGCATCGCCGAGGCCCGGCGCGAGCTCGAGCGCGTCGCGAACGAGACCGCGCCGACCAACGTCGCCGACTGGACCGCGAGGGACCGACCACGCGCCCGCACACGACTCGACGAGCTGCGCGACCGGAAGTAGACATCGCGGCGGTGATCCGTCGCCTGCGGCGGACCCGGCGCGCGTGGACACGGACGGCGCTGGCCGTGGTGGCCGACGACACCGGTGATCCCTTCCGCGTGCTGATCGCCTGCATCCTCTCGCTGCGCACCCAGGACACCACGACCGGGCCCGCGGCCCAGCGGCTCTTCGCCCTGGCCGACACGCCGAAGGACCTGCTCACCCTCAGCCCGCGCACGATCGAGCGCGCGATCTATCCGGTCGGGTTCTACCGAACGAAGGCCCGCGTGGTCCTGGGGATCGCCCGCGATCTGCTCGAGCACTTCGCCGGGCGCGTGCCCGACGACATCGACGCATTGCTCACGCTCAACGGCGTGGGCCGCAAGACCGCTAACCTGGTCGTCACGATGGGCTACAACAAGCCCGGCATCTGCGTGGACACCCACGTCCATCGCATCTCCAACCGGCTCGGCTACGTGCGCACGCGCTCGCCCGAGGAGACCGAGATGGCGCTGCGGGCGAAGCTGCCGCGACGGTTCTGGATCGACTACAACGATCTGCTGGTGGGCTTCGGTCAGAACGTGTGCACGCCGATCTCTCCGCACTGCTCGCGCTGCCCGGTGCGGGCGCTCTGCCGTCGCGTGGGCGTCACGTCGTCCCGCTGAGTCGTCCCGCCGGTCCGGCGCGCGATCGCGAGCGCGGCGTGCGTCTCAGGCCGCGCAGCCTCGCGAGATTTCGCCGGTCGGCCTCCGGCTCGGGCTCCTTGGGCGTCTCGAGAACCTTGGGGACGCGCGCGAAGCGACGGTCGTTGAGCAGGCATCGGAATGCGCCCAGGCCCAGGAAGCCGACGCCGATGTGCTCGTGCCGGTCCAGGCCCGAGCCCAGGGGTGCCCGCGCGTCGTTCAGGTGGAAGGCCAGGACCCGCGAGAGCCCGACGGACTTCGAACACTCCTCGACGGCCGCCTCCCATCCTGTCGCGCGCCGGAGATCGTAGCCGGCCGCGAAGAGGTGGCAGGTGTCGATGCAGATGCCGAGCCGCTCCGGTCGCGCCGCGCGCCGCATCAGCTCCCCGAGCTCGCCGAACGTCCGGCCCAGCGCGTTGCCTGCGCCGGCCGTGTTCTCGAGCGCGATTCGAATCCGATAGCCGGCGGTGCGCCGGGTCGCCTCGTCGAGCGCTGAGGTCACGCGGGCCAGACCGAGCTCGACGCCCCGGCCCATGTGCGAGCCGGGATGGATCACGACACAGCGGAGCCCGAGCGCCTCGCCGCGCTCCAGCTCGTCGGTGAAGACGTCCACCGCCTGGCGCCAGGCCGCGTCGTCCGGTGCGCCCAGATTGATCAGGTAGCTGGCGTGAGCGAAGACGGCGGCCGTGCGGGTGGCCCGCCGCGCGGCGGCGAACGCGCGGACGTCCTCGTCGGCCATGGGCTTGGCTGCCCACTGGCGCTGGTTCTTCAGGAAGATCTGCACGGAGCCGCACGCGAGCTCGGCACCACGCTCAAGCGCGCGATGGAGCCCGCCGGCGATGGACATGTGAGCGCCGAGCTCGTCACGCGGCGGGGCGACGCGCGCGCCGGCACCTCGTCGACCGTTCGTCATCGCTGACTCATGGAATGACGGCGACTCATGGAATCGTGTCGGACACGGGCGCCACCAGGACGCTCAAACGCTGCCGACGGTACGCCCAGATGGCGGCGAGCTGACGCTCGACGATCAGGGCGTGGACCAGTCTCCCGAGTGGCCCCAGCGGCAGACGATACGTCACGCGGTCCTCCACCCACGTTCCCGCTCGCTCTTCCAGGAACAGGTGGCGGTGCTCCCAGCGGTCGTACGGCCCGCGGACCTGCACGTCGACGAACCGCGCCGGTGGATCGTACTCGCGGATCATCGTCCGCCACGACACGGGGAGGCCCAGCCACCTCACCCGGTAGTCCAGGACGGCATAGGGCGCCATCACCGGACGCTCGGTCAGCAGCCGGAAGCCGACCCACGGCGGCGTGATGCGGGCCAGGTTGGCGGGATCGGCGAAGAACGCGAACACCTCGACGCGCGGCTTCGGAAGCCACACCCGCGATTCGAGGATGTGGTCGGGCATCAGGCGGCGGCTATGATAGGCACGTGCCCGGAGCCAGTCAAACGCGCGCCTACGTGGCGCTCCTCGTCATGGCGATGCTCTGGGGCAGCTACCCGGTCACGGCGAAGCTGGCGCTTCGTGACATCCCGCCGATCATGCTGGCCGCCATCCGCTGCACGGTGGCGTCGACGTTCCTCATCGCCCTGTTGTTGCGAGCCCGCCCCGAGACGCTGCGCGGGCTCACGCCGGCGACGTTGCGCGACTTCCTGCTCCTGGGCGCCTTCGGCATCTGGGGCTCCACGCAGGTGAGCTATCTCGCGATCTACTACACCACCGCGTCCAACGCCGTCATCCTGCAGGCCGCCACGCCCGTGATCGTCGGCCTGGGCGCGTGGCTCTACCTCGGCGAGCGGCTCGCGCGACGCCAGTGGGCCGGGGTCGTGCTCTCCGGCTTCGGTGTGTTGCTCGTCATCACGGACGGCCGCCTGGCCGCTCTCAGGCCCGAGGAGCTGCGCGCGGGCGACTTCATCAACCTGATCGGGCTCTGCGGCTGGAGCGCCTACACCCTGTACGGCAAGCGGGTGCTGACCCGTACCTCGCCCGCGCTGGCCACGACGGGCGCCTACGTGATGGGCACGCTGCTCATCATCGTGACGTCGATCGTCACCGCACCGCTGTTCCCGAAGCCCCGGCTCAACTCGGTCACGGCGTGGACGGTGATCCTCTATCAGGGCCTGGTCGGCGCCGTCGCTCACGTGTGGTGGTACCGCGCCGTGAGCGTGGTCGGGCCCAGCCGCTCGGCCGTCTTCATGAACTTCCAGCCCGTCGTCGGCGTCGTGCTGGCGACCACGCTCCTCAAGGAAGGACTGACCGGGTGGGACGTCGCCGGCGGCGCACTGGTTCTCGTCGGCGTCGCGCTGACGACGCGCGAGAGGAAAACGCCGGTCGCGGACCGCGCGAATGGGGAGGCTCGGAGGGGGCCATCGCGGCCCCCTCCGACCTGATCGATCAGAGCGGGTTGCCTCACCCCGCGTGTCTTACCCGAGTTTCTTTACCTCGGCGAGAATCTTGTCGGGATCGGGGAGCTGGCCCTTGCCATAGCGTTCGACGAACCGGACCTTGCCCTGCTTGTCCACGACGAACGTCGCCCGGCTGTTGGCGTTCCAGTCGGCCCAGTAGACGCCGTAATCCTTGACGACCGAGCGCTGGATGTCGGACAGGAGCGGATAGTGGCTGATGTTCACGGACTTCGCCCAGTTCTCGTGGCTGAAGGGACTGTCGGTGCTGATACCCAACACCTGGGTATTGGCCGCCTCGAAGTCGCGGATGCGCTTGTCGAAGGCGGGCATGCAGGTGCTTCAGCCCGGCGTCCAGTCGAGCGGATAAAAGAGCAGGACGACGTTCTTACCCTTGTAGTCGTGGAGGCTGACCTCCTTCAGCCCGATCGTTTTCAGCGTGAAATCGGGCGCGGAGTCGCCGACGTCGAGTGTCTTCGCTTCTGTCATCACTCCCGGTACCCTCCTTTAGCGGTCTTCCTCTCCCGTCGTGGCCTCATCGGTACGGTCCCCACCTTCGCCGCCGGCCGCCGCGCACGGCTCCAGAGCTCGCGGCGTCGCGTCTCCAGCACGGTCGTGCCGTGGCCGATGAAGCCGGCGGCCGTCACCACGCGGCCGGTCTCGAAGAGTCGCGCGAAGCGCTCGGCCCATCGCGAATCACGGAGCGCGTGGTGGTCCATGATGACGCGGCAGCCGGTGGCCTCGATCAGCCCGGCCAGGTTGGCGATGCCACGATCGATGACACCGGCGCCGAGCTCGTGCTCGACGTACGACGGTGGCCCCGACAGGTAGACGAGCGTCGGCCGCTGGCGGATCAGATAGGCGCCGGCCACCGACGACAGCGGCCCCTGCACGTCCGACGCGAACACGAAGCGTTCCCGCTGGGCGTGATCGACCACCGTCAGCGCCAGCACCGATCCGAGCGTCGTCCCCTCCACGCCGTGGGGCAGCGGCGTCGAGACCTCGAGCGTGAAGTTCGCTTCCCGGTGAACGGTCCCGTCGGCACTCGTGATCGACGCACAAGGCGCCAGCGCGACGCCAAGCTCGAGCGCGCGCTTGGCCTGAGCGCCCTGGATCATCCGGCGCGCGTCCTTGAGCAAGACCCGGCGCCCGGCGTACGTCGCCGGATCACTCCGGAAGTGATCCTCGTGGTAGTGGCTCACGAAGACGAGGGCCGCCCGCGTCGCATAGGCGGAGATGCGATCGTTGGCGCGCCTGAGCTCTTCCCACTCCTCGTCGGCGGGCGGCAGGTTGAAGCGCGACGGCGCCAGCGTGGCCCCTGGATCGATCAGGATGCCGACACCGTCCACCTCCACGAACGTCGCCATGGAGCGAACCCCCATGGACTCGGCCGCGAGCGGAATGACCTTCATCCTGCTAGATGCACCGGCCGCCGTCGACCTCGACACAGGAACCGGTGATCATCGCCGCGTCGTCGGACGCCAGGAAGACCGCGGTACGCGCGATGTCCTCGGGCTGATTGAGCCGGCCGAGCGGCACCGTCGCCTCGTACCGCGCGAGGCCTTCCGCGTCGACCGCTTGCTTGTTCATGAACGTGGGCAGCATCGGCGTGTGGGTGGCCACGGGCGCGATCGCCACGACGCGAACGCCATGCGGGGCGGCCTCGAGCGCCAGCGCCTTCGCCAGCGTGACGACGGCACCCTTGGACGCCGCGTACGTCTGGCCGCCCGGTCGCGGCCTGATGGCGGACGTGGATGAGGTGATGAGGAACACGCCGCGGCGTTGCCGCTTCATCACCGGCAGCGCGTACCTGGCGCCCAGCCAGACGCCCTTGACGTTGACGTCGAAGATCCGGTCGAAGACCTGCTCCTCGACCTCCTCGATGTCGCTCTTCCACTGCGGCACGCCGGCATTGGCGTAGAACACGTCGAGCCGTCCGAACGTCGCCACCGCTCGCTCGACGAGCGCCTTGTTGTCCGCCGCGCGAGCCACGTCGACGTGCAGGGCGAGGCCCTGGCCGCCCTGGCGCTCGATCTTCTCCACGATGGCCTTCGCCGCGGTCTCGTTCACGTCGGCGACGACGACGCGCGCGCCCTCGGCCGCCATGGCCAGCGCGGACGCCGCACCGATCCCCGAGCCAGCGCCAGTGACGATCGCCACGCGATCTTTAAGCTTCACAGTCGACCTCCCGATTCCGGATTCCTCGGCTCGCCTCACGACAGGCGGCTCGCATTACAGCGCCAACTCGGCCATCGTCCGAACGGCGGTCAGGTCGCCACGGAGCATCAGCGTCGTGATCCCCGCGCTCTTCCACTCGGCCAGGCGCTCACGGATGCGCTCGCGCGGACCGCACAGCGCGACCTCGTCGACGAGCGCGTCCGGCACGGCAGCTTCCGCCTCCGCCTTCTTGCCGGCCAGGTAGAGATCCTGGATCGTCGTGGCGGCGTCCTCGTAGCCGTAGCGGCGCGCCAGCTCGTTGTAGAAATTCTTGCCGCGCGCGCCCATCCCGCCGACGTAGAGCGCGACGTTCGACTTGACCCGAGTGCGGCACGCGTTCACGTCGTCGCCCACGACCACGCTCGTCGACGGCATGATGTCGAAGCCTGCCTTGGCGGCCCGGCCACCGGCGGCGCGGAATCCGGCATCCAGCCACTCGCGGTACATCGCCATCCGGCGCGGCGAGAAGAACACCGGGATCCAGCCGTCGGCGATCTCGGCGGCCAGCGCCACGTTCTTCGGTCCGATCGCGGCGAGATAGATCGGGATGTCGGCGCGGCCGTGGAGAATCGAACGCAGCGGTTTGCCGAGTCCGGTGGCATCGGCGCCGGCGTACGGGACCTGGTAGTACTCGCCGCGGAACTCCACGGGCTTCTCGCGACGCAGGATGGCCCGCACGAGCGCCACGTATTCACGCGTCCTGCTGAGCGGCTTGCCGAACGACTCGCCATGCCAGCCTTCCACGACTTGAGGCCCCGACACGCCTAGTCCCATGCGAAAGCGGCCACCCGAGAGCTGATCGAGCGTCATGGCGGTCATCGCCGTCATCGCCGGCGTCCGCGCCGCGATCTGCATGATGGCGGTGCCGACCGCAACACGCTCGGTCCGCGCGGCGATCCAGGTGGCCGGCGTCACCGCGTCCGAGCCGTAGGCCTCGGCCGTCCACACGGAGTCGTATCCCAGCCGCTCGGCCTCGAGCACTTTGGGGAGATCGAGCTCGATGCGCGGGCCCGAGTAGGACAGGTGCAACGCGAGCTTCATCGTCGGTCTCCAAGCCATGAGCCGTTCCGCAATGAACCGCTCTGCCGCGAACCGCCTGCGCCCCACCGGTACCGCGTCAGCGACACGCGGCCGCCCCGGAGCCTGATGCCCTCGGCCTCGAGCCGCAGCCGCTGCGTGATCATGCCGCTCATCCGCGCCCGCGGGCTAATGCCACCCGCCGCGTTCACGACGCGATGCCAGGGCAGATCGTGCGGGCACTCGCGCATCGCGTGTCCCACCGCCCGCGCGCCGCGCGGCCGTCCGAGCCGCTCGGCGATCTGTCCGTACGTCACCACGCGTCCTCGCGGGATCCGCCGCACGAAGCGCCACACGCGCCGGGCGAAGCTCACCCCTGCTGCGTGCGCGCCGAGATCTCCCACAGCCTCGCGTAGAGCCCACCCGCGCGCAGGAGATCGGCGTGACGTCCTTCCTCGTGAACACGCCCGCGGTGCAACACGAGGATGCGGTCAGCCGATTGCACGGTGGACAGCCGGTGGGCGATGGTGATCGTCGTGCGTCCCTCCACGAGCCGCGCCAGCGCGCGGCGGATCAGCGCTTCGGATTCCGGGTCCACACTCGAGGTGGCTTCATCGAGGACGAGAACGGCCGGATTGTACACGAGCGCCCGAGCGATGGCCAAGAGCTGACGCTGGCCGTGCGAGAGATTGGCGCCGCGCTCGAGCAATTCCTCGCCGAGGCCTCGTGGCAACGTCTCGACGAGACGCCGGCAGTGGGCCGCGTCGATGGCGCGATCGAGATCGGGGCGCGTCACCCGGCCGTCGAGGCCGAGCTGGAGGTTGCTCTCGACGCTGCCGGTGAACAGCACCGTGTCCTGGAAGATGATGCCAACGTGGCGGCGCAACGCGGCCAGGTCCCACTCGCGGACGTCCATCCCCTCGATGAGGACGCGGCCGCGCGCGACGTCGTAGAAGCGGTTCAGCAGGCGGGCGCAGGTGGTCTTGCCTTCGCCAGTCGCGCCGACGATCGCCACGTGCTCACCGCGCTGTACCGCGAAGCGGCAGTCGCGCAGGACCCAGCGCTCGTCCTCGTAGGCGAACCACACCGAGCTGAATTCCACGGCGGCGGCGCTGGTCGGCGCCGGGCGGGATGTCGCCGGCGGCGCTTGGACCGCTGGGACCACGTCGAGCAGCTCGAAGATGCGCTCGGCCGAGGCCATCGCCGCTTGCATCACGGTGTATTTCGCGCCGAGATCTCGGATGGGCAGGAAGAAGCGGGTCGTGTACTGGATGAACGCGACCAGCGTGCCGAACGTCAGCGCCTCCGCCGCGATCTGGCGCGCGCCGTACCACAGCAGCACGGCCAGCGCAGCGGAGCCGAGGGCCTCCACCGACGCATAGAGCGACGCCTCCCAGATCGTCGAGCGAAAGAGCATGCGCCGGTAGTCGGCGTTGAGCCGGCGAAACGCCCGGTGCTCGTGGGCCTCGCGAGCGAAGAGCTGGATCACCGCCATGCCCTGGATCGACTCCTGGAGGAACGCGTTCACGCGAGCAAGCCGCCGGCGTACCTCGCGATAGGCGTCGCGCGCCCGCACCCGGAACCAGGCGGCCACGGCGGCCAGCACCGGCACCAGTGAGAACGTGACGAGGGCCAGGCGCCAGTCGAGCCACAGCATCGCGCCCACGACGGCCACGAGCGTGACGATGTCGCCGATGACGGCGAACAGCCCGCTCGTGAACGCCTCGTTGACGGCCTCCACGTCGTTGAGCACGCGAGTCATCAAACGCCCGACGGCGTACCTGTCGTAGAACGCGGCGTCCAGGCGCAGCAGGTGGCGAAAGATGGTCGCGCGGAGGTCGTGCATCACGCGCTGGCCGGTCAGGTTCATCAGGTACGACTCCACCGCCCTCAGGATCGCGAGCACGGCCAGGGCCGCCAGGAAGAGCGCGGCCACGCCGGTGAGGCCGGCCCAGTCGGCGCGCAGGATGTGATCGTCGATCGCGATCTTCACGAGGAACGGCTGCACGAGCTCGAACGCGGCGATCAGCGGGAAGAGCACGCCGGCGGCAGCGATCAGCCGGTGGTGCGGCCGGGCGATCCTGGTCAGGCGACCGACGAGCCGTCGATCGAAGGCGCGACCGAGGATCTCGTCGTGCTCGACGTCACGCACCGGCGATCTCCTCCTCGAGCTGCTGGATGCGCCAGAGCTGAGCGTACGCGCCGTCGGCTCTGAGCAGCTCGTCGTGCGTGCCCTGCTGGACCACGCGCCCGTCGACGAGCACGACGATGCGGTCGGCCGCCTGGGCGGCGTGGAGGCGATGGGTCATCAGCAGCACGGTCCGTCCGGCGAGCCGCGGCCTGAGCTGACGGAGGATCTCGTCCTCCTTGGCCGCGTCCACGCTGGCGAAGACGTCGTCGAGGACGATCAGCGAGGGATTCCCGGCGAGCGCGCGAGCCAGAGCCACCCGCTGGCGCTGGCCGCCGGAGAGCGTGAGCCCGCGCTCGCCGACCACGGTCTGCCACCCGCGGGGGAATCCCTCGATCTCCTCAGCAACACCGGAGGCGACGGCCGCATCGCGCACCCTGGCGGCGTCGAGGGCTTCGCGCTCGAGACTGACGTTGTCGGAGACAGAGCGCGAGAACAAAAACGCCTCCTGGGGAACGTAGCCCATCGTCCCGCGCAACGCGCGGAGCGGGAGCGTCCTGACGTCACGGCCGTCGAGGAGCACGGCGCCCGGCGGCGGCTCCCACAAGCGCGCGAGCAGCGCGCCGAGCGTCGACTTCCCGCTGCCGGTCGGCCCGACGACGGCCACGGTCTCTCCCGGCCGGATCTCGAAGGTCACGTCGCGGAGCGCCGGGCCGCGGTCGTCGTAGGCGAACGTGAGGTTCTGGAAGCCGATCCGTGGCGCCGTCGCCGATCCCGGCGCCGTCTCGCCGTCGGTCGTCGCCTCCCGGGGCGGTGCCCCGTCGATGATCTCCTGCACTCGCGCCATCGACGTGAGCCCGCGGCGCAGCAGAGCGAGCGTCCAGCCCAGCGCAAGCGTCGGCCACGCCAGGTACGCAAGGTAGCCGTTGAAGGCGACCAGCGCGCCCAGGCTGAGCCGGCCGGCGATGACCTCGCGTCCGCCCAGCCAGAGCACGATCAGCGCGCCGACCCCGGTGATCACGCCGGTCAGCGGGACGAAGGCGGCCATCGTGCGCGCCAGCCGCAGGCTGCGCCCGAGGTATTCGCCGTTGGCGGCGTCGAAGACGCGCGCGGCGTGCTCCTCCATCGTGTAGGCGCGAACGACGGACATGCCGGCCAGATGCTCCTGGACCGTGCTCGACAGCACGCCGAGCTGGTGCTGGGCCGCGTCGGTCTCGGCGTGGATCCTGGCGTTGGCGCGCTTGGCGATCACGATCAGGATGGGGTACGGCGCCATCGCCCACAGCGTCAGCCACGGATCGACGCTCACCATCGCGGTGAGCGCGCCGACGAAGGCCGCGATGGTGCCGATGAAGCTGATCGCGCCGAAGCCGACGAGGCTCCGCACGGCGCCGGCATCGCTGGTGGCGCGCGTCATGAGGTCGCCGGTCGTCCGGCGGGCGATCTCCGCGGGCGGAAAGCGCTGGAGCGCCGCGTAGAGGTCGTTCCTCAGATCGTGCTCGATTCGCTGAGCGCCGCCCATGATGGAAAACCGCGAACCGAGCCGCGCGATCCCGTTGGTGGCGGCGAGCAGCAGCACGAGCCCGACGTAGCGTCCGATCGCGGCTCCCACCGTATCGGCTTCGAGCGCCTCGATGGCGCGCTGGACCGTCCACGGGATGGCGAGGCTCGATGCCGTCGCGGTGAGCAGGCAGGCGATGCCGAGCGCATAGCGCGCGCGATATCGCGAGAGGTATCGGCTCAGAGCGCGGGCGGCCGGCCCGAGCCCGGCCGGGGCCACGCTAGGCGTGGGAGGCGTGGGGTCGGCCGTCGACGTGCGGCTTGAGGGCCGCGTACACGGCGGCCACCGCGGGTGTGGCGATCCCGAGTCGCTCGCCGAGCCGGACAGCGTGGCCGTGCAACGCCTCCAGCTCGAGCCGGCGCCCCTGCATCAGGTCGTTGCCGAGCGAGGCCATCAGCGCCGCCGGCAGCGCTTCGCCCTGCTTGACCAGCGTCTCCACGACGTTCGCCGGGAGCGCGACGCCCGACGCGCGGCCGAGCGCCGCGACCTCTTCGAGGATCGTCCGGAACATTCGCCACGTCTCCGGGATGCTGCGCACGACGCCGACGGGACACCGGGTGAGCGCGGTGAGGCCGGCCTGGGCGCAGATGAAGAGATACTTCTCCCACAGCACGCGCCGAATGTCCGACGAGATCTCGACGGGCACCGACGCGGCGCCGAGCGCGTCCCGCAACCGTTCGCAGCGCGGCGTCGTCCGGCCGTCGAGCTCGCCGAAGACGATGCGGCCGCCGAAGCGATGCGCGATGACACCGGGCGCCTCGATCCCGGCGAACACGTACGCCGCGCCGCCGACGGCGTGGGAGCGGCCGAGCACGGCGTCGATCTTCTCCTCGTTGTCGACGCCGTTCTGAAGCGACACCACGGCGGTGTCCGGACCGATCGCGGGCGAGAGCGCCGCCGCCGCGCCCTCGGTGTCGTACGACTTCACGCAGAAGAGCACCGCGTCGGCGGGGGCGCCGCCGGCCAGCGTCTCCACGGCGTCGATCTTGACGACGCGCTCACCCTCGGTCATCGAGCGGACCCGCAGGCCGTCACGGCGGATCGCCGCGAGATGGGCACCGCGCGCTACGAACCTGACGGCCGCGCCGGCGAGCGCAAGTCGAGCGCCGAAGTATCCCCCGACGCCGCCCGCACCCACGACGACGATCGAGAGTGGCGACATGAGCGTCATGCTCGGGGAGCGTTGGTTGGTTGTCAAGCGAGCGTGTGATAGATTTCGCCAGGATGCATTCGCCCGAACGGCGGGTCGCGGTGGACGCGGCCCGCGCCGCCGGCCATCTCCTGACACGCGAGCTCGACGGCGTCCGGCGTATCGCCTACAAGGGTAGTCCCACCAACCTGGTGACCGAGATGGACGCGCAGTGCGAAGCGCTGATCGTGGATCGTCTGCGGAGCGCGTTCGCCGGCGACGCCATCCTCGCCGAGGAGACGGGGACGACGGCCGGCCGCTCCGGGCGTCGCTGGATCGTCGACCCGCTGGACGGGACGACGAACTATGCCCACGGCCTGCCGATCTACGCGGTCTCCATCGCGCTCGAGGTCGATCACCGCGTCGTGCTCGGCGTCGTCTACGATCCCACCCGCGACGAGCTCTTCGTGGCCGAGCGCGGGCGAGGCGCGACGGTCAACGACGTCGCGCTCGCGGTGTCGGACACGGCCACGCTCGACGAGAGCCTGCTCGCGACCGGCTTCCCGTACAACATCCGCGAGTCACACGCGAACCTCGCCGAGTTCACCGCTTTCACGCTCCGCTCGCGCGCGGTCCGGCGCCTGGGCTCGGCCGTGCTCTACTGCGCGTGGGTCGCGGCCGGCCGCTTCGATGGCTACTGGGAGCAGACCACCGGGCCCTGGGACGTCGCCGCCGGGAGCCTTCTCATCGAGGAAGCGGGCGGCCGCGTGACCGACCTCGTGGGCAAGCCCCTCGATCTTGACAAGCCCTCGATCGTGGCCAGCAACGGCAACATCCACGCCGCCATGCTGGGCATTCTCGCCGAGGTGCGCGGGCGATGAGCCACGATCGCCCACCGATCCAGATCCGCACCATCCGCGTGGAAGTGCACCAGGTCGGCGACCACGAGCTCGAGGTGACCGGACGCCTGCTCGACGAGCGTCCGGGGGCCCGACCGATGTGGTTCGGGATCCGTGAGGACGGCGCCGTCCACGACATGTCGCTTACCGTGCGCGTCCGTCATCCCGGCCTCGTCATCACGGCGGCGATTCCGGACATGACCGCGCATCCGTACACGATCTGCCGGGACGCCCTGCCGCCGCTCCAGCAGCTCGTGGGAGTGTCGGTCGCGCACGGCTTCACGCGCGCGGTGAACGAGCGCTTCGGCCGGCAGCACGGCTGCGCTCATCTCACCGCGCTCGTGCATGCCATGGGGCCGGCGATCCGGCAGGGCGCCGGCGCCGCCTTCCGCGACGAGGACGAGCTGCCGCGCGCCGAGCGCGACCTCTGGTTCATCGACACGTGCCAGGCCTGGCGCGCCGACGGCCCGCTGGCCGATCGTATGCGGGCGGGCGACCTCGACGCGATCCGCGCGCTGTCCATGCGCAAGCCACCCGAGTGAGCGGAGCCGTGGACGACCACTCGGCCTCGCGACGCCTGGCCCGCTTCGCCCTCGGCCTTCGTCTGGACGACGTCCCTCCGCCGGTCGTCGCCCGCGCGGGACTCCTCGTTCTCGACACGCTCGGCTGCGCGTTGGCCGCGGCGCCGACCGATTTCGGCAACTCCGTGATCGCGACGGCGCGAGCACTGGGCGGCGCCAGCGAGAGCACGATCATCGGCGGCGGCACGAGAGTCGGTGCGCCGAGCGCGGTGCTGGCCAACGCCGCGCTCGCCCACGGCCTCGACTTCGACGACACGCGCGAGGACGCCATCGTCCACACGGGCTGCGCCGCCGTACCGACGGCGCTGGCCGTCGCCGAGGCCACGCGTGCCTCGGGCGCCGCGGCGCTCGAAGCCACGATCGCTGCCGTCGAGGTGATGTGCCGCGTCGGCCTCGCGGTGCCCGGCCGCTTCCACGCGCGTCATTTCCATCCCACCTCGCTCACGTCGAGCTTCGCGGCGGCGGTGGCCTCCGGCCGGGTCTACGGCGTCGACGAGGATCAGCTCGTCCACGCGCTGGGAATCTGCGGCAGCCAGGCGGCCGGCATCATCGAGTACCTCAGCGAGGGCGCGTGGACGAAGCGGATGCATCCGGGCTGGGGCGCTCACGGCGGCGTGATCGCCGCCCTCCTCGCCCGCAACGGGTTCACCGGTCCCACCCGGGTCCTCGAGGGCGAGCACGGACTCTACGCGGCGTTCGCCGGCGGCCACGATCCCGCGCGGCTCGACGCCCTGATGGCAACACTCGGCAAGACGTGGGAGCTCGAGCGGCTCACCTTCAAGCCCTACCCGTGCGGCTCCATCGCCCATCCATATATGGACTGCGCGCTGAAGCTTCGGACCGAGCACGCCTTCACGCCCGAGGACATCGTCGAGGTCCGATGCCGCACCGCCGCCGGGCCACTGCCACGGTTGTGGGAGCCACTCCACGCCAAGCACCGGCCGCCGAACGGCTACGCGGCGAAGTTCAGCCTGCCCTACCTGCTCGCGGTGATGTTCGTCCGAGGCTGGGCCGGGCTCGCCGACTTCACCGACGACGCGGTCGCCGACGAAAGAGTGCTCCGCGTCGCCGCCACGGTCGGCTATGACCTCGACGAGACGATCGACTATCCGCGGCAGTTCGTCGGACACGTCGCCGTGCGGCTGCGCGACGGCCGGCGACTGGAGGCGCGCCAGGACCATCCACGCGGTGGCGCCGATTTCCCCTTGACGCCCGCCGAGCTCACGGCGAAATTCCGCGGCAACGCGACCCTGGCCCTGGCCCCCGCGGTGGTCGACACGATCATCGCCGAGGTGGGCCGCCTGGCCTCGGCCCGGACGCTCGAACCGTTGATGCGATCGCTCCAGGGAGAACATCGAGCATGACACGCGCGATTGGGACACTGGCGGCCACGCTCCTGGTCCTGGGCGCCGCGGCTGTGGCGAGCGCGCAGGACGCCGCACTGGTCGAGGCCGCGAAGAAAGAGGGCAAGATCGTCTGGTACACCTCGCTGGTCCTGCCGAGCGCCGAGAAGGTCGCCAAGCTGTTCGAGGCGGCGTATCCCGGCATCCGCGTCGACGTCAACCGGACCGGCTCCCAGCGGATCCTCCAGAAGGTCCTGCAGGAAATGCAGGCGGGGATCAAGAACGCCGACGTCGTCCACACCTCGGACGCCGGCCACTTCGTGCTCCTCAAGGACAAGAAGCTCCTGCTCCGGTACCTGCCGCAGGGGATCGACAAGTTTCCGGCCGGCTTCAAGGACAAGGACGGCTACTACTTCGGGCTCCGCGCCACGGTGAACGTCATCACCTACAACACCAGGGCGGTCACCGCGGCCGACGCGCCGAAGACGTGGAAGGACCTGCTCGATCCGAAGTGGAAGGGCAAGCTCGTCACCGCGCACCCCGGCTACAGCGGCGTCATCTCCACCCACGTGCTCGCGCTCGTGCATCTCTTCGGCTGGGACTATTTCAAGCAGCTCGCCCAGAACAAGGTGATGCTCACCCAGTCGGCGGCGGACCCATTGACCGTCGTCGCGTCCGGCGAGCGTCCCGTCGCGGCCAACGGTGGCGAGTACAGCGCCTACCAGCTCAAGAAGAAGGGCTCGCCCATCGAAATCGTGTATCCGAAGGAGGGCGTGCCGCTCGTCGTCTCGCCGACGGCCATCATGGCCGCCGCGCCTCATCCGAACGCGGCGAGGCTCTTCACCGACTTCACCTTCACCCGGGAGATCCAGCAGGTCATGGCTGACAGCGAGGGCCTCTACACCGGCCATCCCGAGGTGAAGTATCCGACCGACAAGCCGAAGATGACGGATCTCAAGCTGCTCGCCGTCGATCCAGAGGAGCTGGAGAAGCGCAATGAAGAGATCAAGAAGCGCTTCGTCGAGTTCTTCGGCGCGTAAGCGCCTCGCGCCGCTCGTCCTGCTCGCCCTGGTGCTGGCGGCCGGCGGGGCATCGGCGCAAGACGCGCGGGTGGCCGAGGCGCGGCGCGAAGGCAAGGTGGTCTGGCACACGGCGCTGGCGCTCGACTCGGCCCAGCGGCTCGCGACGCGGTTCGAGCAGACCTACGGGGTCAAGGTCGAGGTTCATCGCTCGGGGTCCGAGCGGATCCTGCAACGGGTGATGCAAGAGCTGGCCGCCGGAATCAAGAACGCCGACGTCGTCAACACCTCGGACACCGGCCACTACGTCCTGCTCCGGCGCAAGAACCTGCTCGCGCGCTACACGCCGGCCGGCGCCGAACGCTTTGCCGACGGCTTTCGCGATCCCGACGGCTACGCGTGGGGCTGGCGGGCGTTTCCGATCGTCGTGCCCTACAACACCAGGCACGTCGCCGGCGCCGACGTGCCGCACACCTGGAAAGACTTGCTCGAACCCAAATGGAAGAACCGTCTCGTGATGTCGCATCCGGGTTATGCCGGCTCCGTCGTGACCCAGATCATCGCGCTCGAGAAGCTCTACGGCTGGGACTTCTGGGCTCAGCTCGCGAAGAACCGTGTCATGCTCGTGCAGTCCATTCACGATCCCGGACGCACCGTGCTCTCGGGAGAGCGCGCGGCCGGCGTCAACGGCGCCGATTACGGCCTGCTCTACACCGAGCGCCGCAGGCCGGGCACCACGCTCGCGGCCGCGTACCCGCGTGACGGCGTCCCGCTGATCTTTTCGCCCACGGCCATCATGAGCTTCGCGCCCCATCCCAGCGCAGCGCGGCTCTTCACCGACTTCATCTTCACCCGCGAGATCCAGCAGCTCCTGGCCGACGGCGAGGGACTCTACGTCGCTCATCCGGACGTCACCTACCCGGCCGATCGTCCCAAGCTCTCGGAGCTGAAGGTCCTCGTCGTCGATCCCGACGAGATCGACCGGCGCACCGAAGACGTCAAGAAGCGCTTCGTGGAGCTCTTCGGTGCCTAGCTCGGTCGTCAGGAGTACGTTCGACCGCTCGGTCCCCGTGTGGATCACGACGGCGGTCACGCTCGTTCTGCTCATGATCCTGCCGCTCGGCTGGCTCGCCTGGGTCAGCGTGAGCAGCGAGCAGGGCACGACGTTCGCCAACTACGTCCAGGTCTTCGGCGATCCCCATCTCCAGAAGGCGCTCTGGAACACGATCGTGCTCGCGTTCTGGGTCGGCGCGGCCTCGCTCGCCGTCGGGGTGCCGATGGCGTGGCTCACCGGACGGACCGATCTTCCCGGCAAGCGCCTGATCCGCGCGCTCATCATGGCGTCGTTCGTGACGCCGCCGTTCCTCGGCGCCTTCGCGTGGGTGATGCTGGCCGGCCCCAACGCCGGCCTCCTCAACAAGGTCTACCGGGGGCTGACGGCCAGCGACGAGCCGCTGATGAACATCTTCACGATGTCCGGGCTCGTCTTCGTGGTCACGCTCTACTCGTTCCCCTACGTCTACATCATGATCGTCAACACGCTGGAGCTGATCGCCTCCGACCTGGAGGAGGCGGGCGCGATCCTCGGGGCGAGCCGCCTGCGCGTGGCGCTGACGATCACGCTACCGCTGGCGCTCCCGGCGATCATCAGCGGCTTCATCCTCGCCGTGCTCCAGGCGCTGGCGCTCTTCGGCTCGCCGGCCATCCTCGCGCTGCCGGCCGGCTTCCACACGATCACGACGCAGATCTGGACGTTCTTCCAGTACCCTCCGAAAGTCGAGCAAGCCGCCGCGTTCTCGATTCCGCTCCTGCTGGCGACGGCCCTGCTCCTCCAGCTCCAGAAGCGCCTGCTCGGCCGGCGTGGCTACGCCGGCGTGGGTGGCAAGACCGGAGCGCGGCGCCCGATTCCTCTCGGACGCTGGCGCTGGGCGGCGCTCGCCGGCGTCTTCGCGGTGCTGGCGTGCACGATCGTCCTCCCTTACGCGATCCTCGCCAAGGCGGCGTTCGCGAAGGCGTGGGCCCAGCCGCTCTCGTGGGACAACCTCACGCTGGCCAACTTCACCTTCACGTTCTTCGAGTACAGCGCGACGCGCGACGCCATCATCAACACGCTGGAGTTGGGCATCGTGACGGCGACCGTGGGCGCGGTGATGGCCGCACTCCTCGCTTACGTGACGAACCGACGGCTCGTGCCCGGCCATCAGGCTCTCGGCTTTCTCGCCGTCGCGCCCGTGGTCATTCCCGGCGTGGTGCTGGCCGTCGGCCTCTTCATCGCCTACACGCGCCCGCCCCTGGTGCTCTACGGCACGCTCGCCATCCTGTTCGTCGCCTACCTGACGAAAGAGCTGCCGGTGGGCTACGCCCAGGCCGACACCACGTTCAAGGGCGTTCACCCCGAGTTAGAAGAAGCCGGGCGCATCCTCGGCGCCGGCCGCCTGCGCGTGCTGCGCGAGATCACCGCGCCGCTCGCTCGAAGCGGGATCATCGCCACGTGGTGCTTCGTCTTCATCGGCGTCATCCGAGAGCTGTCCGCGTCGATCATCCTGTTCACACCGGCCACCAAGGTCATCTCCGTCGTGATCTTCGACCTGAAGGAAGAAGGTCAGTTCGCCGCCATCTCCGTCCTTGGTCTCTTCATGCTGGCGATGACGTTCGGCATCGTGCTGCTGATGCAGACCGCGCTCGGGCGGGACTTCCTGGGCGCCAAGGACTGACGAGCGCGCCATGCCCGGAGTGACGCTGCGCGGGCTCACCAAGCGGTACGGCGGCGTCGCCGCCGTGGACAACCTCCTGCTGGAGGTGAAGCCGCGAGAACTGGTGGCGCTGCTCGGCCCGTCGGGCTGCGGCAAGACCACCACGCTCCGCCTGGTCGCGGGGTTCCTCACCCCCGAGGCGGGGGAGATCTGGGTCGGCGAGCGCTGCCTGTCGTCGGCGACGGCGGTCGTGCCGCCGGAGCGACGGCGCATGGCGATGATTTTCCAGAGCTACGCGCTGTGGCCACACCTCACGGTGGCCCAGAACGTCGGCTATGGACTTCGGTTCAAGCGTGGAATGACGCGGACGGACCGCGATCGCCGCGTGAGCGAGATGCTACGCGTCGTCCAGCTCGACGGCTTCCAGGCGCGCTATCCGTCCCAGCTCTCGGGTGGCCAGCAACAGCGGGTTGCGGTGGCGCGCGCCCTCGTCGTCGAGCCGGAGATCCTGCTCCTCGACGAACCGCTCTCCAACCTGGACGCCAACCTTCGCGAGGAGATGCGCTTCGAGATCCGGCGCCTGCACGAGACGTTCGGCATCACCACGCTCTACGTCACCCACGACCAGGCCGAGGCCATGGTGATCTCCGACCGCATCGCCGTCCTCGACCGCGGGCGCGTTGCGCAGGTCGGCTCGGCCGAGGAGATCTTTCAGCAGCCGCGCACACGCTTCGTGGCCGATTTCATCGGGCGGACGAACCTGGTGGATGCGGTGGCGGCCACGCCCGACGCGGTCACGCGCGGCGCCCTGCGTCTGCGCGTGGCCAGCGCCGACCTCACCCCGGGGGCGCGGGTGTCGGTCTCGATCCGGCCGCACGAGATCGCGTTCGCAACCTCGACTGAGGGCCACGCCGGTGACAACGTCGTGAGCGGGCGGGTCCGGCGCGTGAGCTACCTCGGCGACGCGGTGGACTACCAGGTCGAGCTCGCGGACAGCGACGTCGTCCTGCGCGTGGCGGCCGCGCCGGTGCTCCGCCTCCGGGCCGGCGAGGCGGTCAGGCTGACCATTCCACCATCCGCCTGCGTACCGCTCCCCGAGTAACGCGCGTCAGGCCTGCTGGCGGACTGACGTCGCGCGCGCCTACGCTTTCTTGACCACCTTCTTCAGGACCATCTCCACGTTCACACCGACGCGGTCCCGATACTGGCCGATCGGATACTTCGACATCCCCTTCTCGTACTTCGGGGCGAGATCGTCACTGATCTTCTTCTGCATCTCCTGGAGGCTGGCGCCCTCGCCGGCCGCCTTCCTCACGGCGGCGATCAGGTCCGCCATGTAGCCGCGGAAGAAGGCCAGGTTGCTCTTGGGCAGCACGGTTCCGTGACCCGGGATGATCTGCGCGAAATCGAGGTTCTCGAGGGCGCTCAGCGTCTGCACCCAGTCTTCTGGATATCCGTCGTTCATGAACGGCATCCAGTCGATCAACGCGTCTCCGGTCGCGACGATCTTCTCCTTCGGGAGATAGATGAAGAGGTCGCCGTCCGTGTGCCCCCGGCCGAACACGTGGAGCTGGATCTCACGTCCGCCCTCCTGGAGCGTGGTCGTCGAGGACACCGTTCGCGTCGGCAGCGTCGGCTTGAAGCTCTTGAGCTCCTGGAAGTACGCCTCGGCCTGCTGGAGGTTCGACTCGAGGCGGGCCTTCATCTCCGGATTGCTGGCGCGCATGACATCGTCCTTCAGCTTCTGGATCTCGGCCGGGAGCAGCGTGGTGACCTGCTTCTCGACGAAGGGAATCCCGCCCAGGCCCGCGTCCGGACGGGTCAGGTTCTCCCGCGTGCGCTGGGTCGCGACGACTTCGAGGCCCGGATTGCCTTCCGCGTAGATCTGGTTGCCCTGCCAGTGATCGAAATGGAAATGGGTGTTGACGAGCTTGCGCACCGGCTTGTTCGTGATCCCCTGGATCTCCTTGTAGAGAGCCCGGGCCGCCGAGGGCTTCGAGTGGGAGTCGACCACCACGACCCCGTCGTTCGTCACGATCACGGCGGCATTGCAGTTGGTCTTGTATCTCGGCGCCGCGATCGCCGCGTAGACGCCGTCGCCGACCTTCTGGAGCTCGAAGAGCTCCTTGTCGGCCGTCTGGGCCCATGCCGGCGTGGCGCAACAGAGCTCGTGCGGATCGAGGGTGTGGACGGCGGCCGCCGCGATCCCCATCTGTGCCAGCACCTGTCGACGCGTCCAAGGCTTGCTCATCGAGTGTCCTCCGCCAGATTCGTCCGGCCGATTCCAGGTGAAGTCACGAACAACCGGTTGGTTGCTCGATGCCTCTTCGCGAGCATCACGGCAGCAGTACCAACTTGCCCGTCGATTGGCGCGATTCGATGTAGCGATGTGCCTCGGCGGCCTCGGCCAGCGGGAACGTCCGGCCGATGTGGAGCTTGAGCCGGCCATCGCGCATCAGGCCAAAGCAGAGCGCCGCGCTCTCGCGCGTCTTGTCCGGCAAGCCGCGCGTCACCGCGGGCAACATGAACCCGCTCACCTTCTGCGACTTCGCGGACAGCGTGGAGACGTTGAGCGGATCGGGAGATCCTCCGGCGCGCCCGTAGAGGATGAGATGCCCGAAGGGCGCCAGGCAGCGCAGGTCCTCCTCGAACGTGGGCTTCCCCACCGCGTCCAGGATGAGGTCGGCGCCGCGGCCGTCGGTCAGCCGCAGCACCTCGTCGGCGAACTTGTCCGTCGTGGAGTTGATGATCGCGTCGGCGCCGCACTCCTTCACCAGGCCGGCCTTCGCGGCGCTCGATACCGTCCCGAAGACGCGGGCGCCGGCGACCTTGGCGAGCTGCACCGCCACGAGCCCCACCCCGCCGGCCGCCGAATGGACGAGCACGCTCGTCCCCGGCCCCGTCGAGCCGGCCGTGTGAAGCAGGTGATACGCGGTCAGGACCTGGATCGGGAACGCGGCGCCGTGGGTGAAGCTCACGGAGTCCGGAAGCGGGATGACCATCCCAGCCGGGGCGAGGCAGTAGTCCGCATACGTCTTGCTGGCGAACACGGCCACCCGGGCACCCGGCTGGAGATTCGTCACGCCCTCGCCCACCGCCTCGATCACGCCCGCGGCCTCGAGCCCCGGCGTGTCCGGGAGCCTGGGCTGCACGGCGTACGTGCCCTGACGGAAGCGCGTGTCCGCGAAGTTCACACCGATCGCGTGGTTCTTGACGAGTACCGTCCCCGGCCGCACATCGAGCCTGGGCACATCGGCGATCGACAACACCTCCGGACCACCGAGCTCCCTGAAGACGATGGCTCTCACGGCGTCCCTCCTGGCCGCCAAATGTGCGCCGACAGACCGGCGGGCGCAAGTGTCAAATCCCCTTCATCCTCGTACTCGACCGTCGCGCTCGCGTCGGGCTGGGCGCTTGACACCCACCCCCTCTTCTTGCAGACTTCGCGCGTTCCATGATGGGGCGAGCCGTGGTTGTCCTCGCGTGCCTCCTGACGCTGATCGCGCCGTTCTGCGCCGCGCAGGACTCGCCGATCTTCTTCATCCCGGAGCGCACGCCCGCGCCGTCGTTCACCCTTCCCGACCTCTCCGGGCGGCGCGTCAACTCGACCGCATTCAGCGGCAAGGTCACCGTCCTGAGCTTCGGCGCTACGTGGTGCACCACCTGCACGTCCGAGCTCAAGAGCCTCGAGAACTTGCAAGGCCGCTTTCCCGACGACCTGCTCGTGTACTTCGTCGCCCTCGACGGCCGCGGCGAGAAGGACGTCAAGCCATACATGGACAAGTACGGCCACCGCCTGCCCACCCTGCTCGATCCCAAGATGGCGATCGCCCGCGAGCACGGTATCCGCTGGATTCCGGTCACGGTGATCGTCGACCGCCAGGGCACGCTGGTCGGACGGGCGATCGGCCCTCGGGAGTGGGACGGCAAGGAGGCCATCGACCTCGTGCAATCGTTCGTGAAGCGATGACCGCCCGGTACCCTGAAGGAGGTTCGACCATGTGGCGGAGAAGCCTCGTCGCGGCGCTCCTGATCGCCGCGCTCGTCGTGATCAGCGTCGCCGCCCCCGCGGCCGCCCTCCAGGTGGGGGACAAGGCTCCGGATTTCACCCTGCCCGCGACGACGGCGGAGAAGTTCTCGTTGAGCCAGTTCCAGGGCAAGAGCAACGTCGTGCTGTTCGGATTCATCGGGGCCTTCACGCCGACCTGAACGCGAGAGGTCGCGGCTTTCCAGCTTGACCTCGCCAAGTTCGAAAGCCGCCAGGCCCAGGTCGTGGGCATCAGCACGGACTTCCCGATGGCCAGCAGCGCGTGGAGCGAGAAGCTGGGCGTCACCTTCCCGCTCGTCAGTGACCTCGGGCGGAAGACGCTCGAAGCCTACGGAATCCTCGACACCGACCCCAACAGCCGCCTCTACCGCTACGCCAAGCGGGCGTACCTGATCATCGACAAGAACGGTGTCGTGCGTTACGTGAAGGTCCTGGACAATCCCCGGGAGCTGATCGCCAACGACGATCTGCTGGCGGAGCTCGAAAAACTCAAGTAGCGACGATCGCTAGATCTTCCTGGGGGCCGGCTTCCGGCGCGCCGCCAGCTTGCGGTCCGCTTCCGGCGCGGTGGAATCGCTCTGGGCGAGGCTCAGGCTCCCGGGCGCGGCGCCCACGTCGACGAGCCCGCGAACCGGACCGGTGCGGGGCAGCACTTTGCCGATGCTCAGCGCGACACTTCGACTGCAGTGCTCGAACTCCAGCAATTGAAGGATCGTGGCGCCGTGCCACGCGACGAGCGCGCCGAGGCTTCGATCGAGGAACGTGGCGCCGATCGACTCGACGTCGGCGAAGTCGAGGCACACGCGCTGGGAACCCTTCAACGCCTGGGCGATCCGGTCGTGGACGACCTGTGCGTGGACGCTCTTGCGCATCCGACGGCCATAGTCGGCCATCCGAATGACCTTCGTCGACGTGCTAGTCATGGTCGCCTTCGGCCCGCCGCATCGCCTTGCGTCGCTTCTTGCGGGCGGCGGCCTGCTTTCGCTTCCGCTTGACCGACGGCTTGTCGTAGGCCACGCGCCGCTTCATCTCCTGGAACAGGCCGTCCTTCTGCATCTGCTTTTTCAGCGCCTTGAGGGCCGGCTCGATCTGATTGTCGACGACGACGATCTTGGTGGCGACGACCATCAGGCCGACAACCGTTCGCGGCGAGGCATCCACCGCTTCCAACCTCGAGCGACCGTGGGCGGCGCGACGTCGATGGCCTGGCGGCGCCCGGCGCCGGACACCAACGCCGCTGCGATCGTCGCGAAGATCTCACGCGACTGCTCCACTACCTCACCGGCGTGGCCGACGATGCGCCAGCGCCATCCCTTCTCGGCGGAAATGGCGACGACATCCATCCAGACGCTCTCCATTCCTGGAACGGGCGGCTCCTCTCGAAGCCGGACTGGGTGACCACAATCGGGGGGACACGTCCTGGCCGCGCCGCCGGCTAGCAGGGAAAAGCGGCGGTACTCCAGCCCGAATACTGTACACGAAGTCGGCGCCACCTGCTGGACATTCCCGTCGCATGACGCCGGCGTGGAGTGCGAGCTACCTTCCCATCCGTCGCAACCACCGGAAGTGCGAGGCCATTCCGGCTCGGAACGACGTGTACAGCGTGTACCTGACGCCGAAGTCTCGACAGGTCTCTTCCACCACCCTCGAGATTGCCGGGTAGTTGACGTGGCTGATCCGCGGGAACAGGTGATGCTCGATCTGAAAGTTCAATCCGCCGAGAAACCACGCGGCGACCCGGCTGCAGCGGGCGAAGTCCACGGTCGTCTCGGCCTGATGGACCGCCCACGCGTTGTCGACGCGCCCACTGACCTTGCCCGGCAGGGGGAACGACGCTTCCTCCACGCAGTGGGCGAGCTGGAACACGACGCTCAACACGGTCCCGAGCACGAGCGCGACCACCAGATAGTAGACGAGCACGACGTCCGGCGAGTGGAACAGCAGCGGAATGCCGAAGGCCGCGGTGAGGAAGAATGCTTTACCGCCGAGGAGCACGACCAGGTCCCAGTTCTTGGGGCGAGGCACTCGATGGGCGCCGATCCGGCCGGTGAGGAGCTTGCGAAAATCGTCGAGCAGCTGCCATTTGATGGCCAGCAATCCGTACAGCGGCCACAGGTAGAGGTGTTGCCACCGGTGGAACACGCGCCGCTTTTGATGCGGCGCCAGCCGGGCGACCATGCCGAGGTCGATGTCCGTGTCGTGGCCCGCGATGTTGACGTAGGAATGATGGAACACGGCGTGCTTCCAGTGCCAGAGGTAGGAGCTGCCACCGAGCAGATCCATGGTCATCGCCATCAGCTTGTTGATCCAGACGTGGTTCGAGTACGCCTGATGCCCGCCGTCGTGCTGCGTGTTGAATCCGATGCCGGCCGCCGACAACCCGACCACGATGGCCAGCCCCAGGGCCTGGAGCCAGGTCTGGGCGACGACCACCAGCAACACATAGGAGGCGATGAGGCAGGCCACCAGAATCGTCGTCTTCAGGTACATTTGCCAGCAGTCGCGTTGCCGCCGGCCGCTGGTCCTGAAGTACTCGTCGACCCGTCGCCGCAGCTCCGCGTAGAAGGCACTCTGGCCGCCGAACTTCAGCGCGCGGCCCAGCCCCTCGGTCAGCAGGGGGGTGGTTTCGGTCGAGCTCCTGCGGGGGTCACCGCCGTGGAGAGGGAACGCCACGTACGAACCATGGTGGCACGGTCGGGCTGCCGGCGAGAAGGAATGCTGTTGACGGCCCGACCGGACTCTGGCATTCTTATCTCGTTCTGGCCATCATCGGTACAGTGTTTCGAGATTCGAAATACACGCCGTGCGAGATCCAGTTCGCGCGGCGTTTTTGTTTGTCCGCCGATGGCCGGCGGATACTCCGCCATCACGGCGGAAGCGACGACGGGGCAGCGCCCCGGAGGAAAGGTTCAATCATGGCAACCGGACGAGTGAAGTGGTTCAACGACGCGAAGGGCTTCGGCTTCATCACCCAAGAGGGCGGCGAGGATGTGTTCGTGCACTATTCCGCCGTGCAGGGACAAGGCTTCAAGAGCCTCGCCGAAGGTGATCAGGTCGAGTTCGACGTCAACCGGGGTCCGAAGGGGCTGCAGGCCGCGAACGTCCGCAAGGTCTAGCCAGAACGCACGCCGCGTGGGCCGCTAGCGGCCGTTCGGCCGCTAGCGGTAGTCACGCTCGGGTCCGCGCAGCGTCGCTCCGCCGTCCACCACGAGGACGTGGCCCGTCACGTAGCGCGCCAGGTCGGAGAGCAGGAAGCGGACGGCGTGACCGATGTCCCAGCCCGTCCCTTCGATGCCGAGGACGGAGGCCTTCCGCCGCTGATCGCGGGCGGCGGCACTCATGCCCTTCTGATAGACCATTGGCGTGTACACGGGCCCCGGCGCCACGCAGTTGACGCGGATGCCATCGGGGCCGTGATCCACCGCCATCGCGCGCGTCAACGCGATGACCGCGCCCTTCGACACCGAATATACCGTCAGCCCGCGCGGGCGCAGCGCGGAGATCGACGAGACGTTGACGATGGCCCCGCCGCCGGCGCGCTTCATCGCGGGGATCGCGTGCTTGGCGGCCAGGAACATCGTGTCAACGTTGACCTGCATGACGTGTCGCCAGTTTTCCTCGGTCTCGTCGAGGACGGTTCCGCGGCTGGGGATCCCCACGTTGTTGTCGAGGAGGTCGAGCCGGCCGAAACGATCGAGGGCGGCCTCGACCATGGCCGCACAATCGCGCGCTCGCGTGAGATCCGCCTGGACGGCGATGGCCTCGCCGGGAAGTCCCGCGATGGTCTTCACAGTGTGCTCGGCGAGCGCGAGGTCCCGGTCCACCACGACGACGCGCGCGCCCGCCTTGGCCAGCAGGATGGCGGACGCGCGGCCGTTGCCGATGCCGTCGCCGGCCGCCCCGCCCCCCGTCACGATCGCGACCTTCCCCACGAGCCCCCAGTCGTCCCGGGTGTCGAGATTCACGCCTGCCTCCTCGCTTCAGCGTTGAATGCCGCGGGAAGAATCCGGCCAAAGCGTTTGCGCGTCAAGTCGGGTCGAGCGACATAAAATATGCCCGAGCGGGGAGGATGCGACCGTGCGCGTGGGCGTTCCGAAAGAGATCAAGACCTTCGAAAATCGAGTCGGCCTCGTCCCCGGCAGCGCGCGTGAGCTGACCCATCACGGCCACGACGTCCTCGTCGAGACGGGCGCCGGCGC
>Ga0209157_1000346_pt1 | contig 39906 bp, 41 predicted proteins | sample GraSoiAngelo_135_FD_185892 | JGI IMG/M metagenome (GOLD analysis project Ga0209157, IMG submission 185892) | Grasslands soil microbial communities from the Angelo Coastal Reserve, California, USA - 14_0929_05_40cm (SPAdes) (version 2) | ecosystem: Environmental > Terrestrial > Soil > Grasslands ...
CGAGGTTGAAGCCGGGCGGCGTCGGGACTTCAAAGGCGTGCATACGAGTGATTTCACACTGACCACGGCCGAGTTCGACTTCGAAGCCGACATCGTCGACTGGGCCAAGGCAGAGCTCTCCCTCCAGTGGCTTTCATGCCGGACCCCATGCGACGATCCTGCTGCCGACAAGATCACCGTGAACGAGGCATTGATCACTCTTGCCAAGCCCTCAAAGTTTCCCCTCTACCTGAAGGCCGGACGGGGGGTCGTGCCTTTCGGAATCTCGACAGGCACCACAGTTGCCGCCAAGCTGGAGGAGACGCTGACCATTACGGGCCCGCTGACCGTCGATGTGTTTGAAGCGAAAGAAGATCATATCCTGCTCGGCGCCAAGGCGTACGGTTTCCGTGCGGGCGTCTACGTCTACGATGGGACGACCAAGCAACTCGGCGCGGCTTACGGCGGAAAGCGCCTCGAACACTACGGCGCCACCATTGGCTATGGCATACAAACCGACACACTGTCGTTTGACGCGGGTTTCGACTTCATCGACTCCGTTTTTGATACCGATGGCCTGACGGGCGCCTCAGACTTCTTGGCACTCCAGAATCGCGGGAAGCGTGGCTATATCAGTGGTCTCGCCGGGCACGCCAGACTCGGCCTGTGGGGGTTTTCACTCACTGGGGAGTACGAGACGGCCTACGATGAGGCCCGAATCATTCTGACTCGAAGGAATTTCCACATCCAGCCCCAGGCCTGGCAGGTCGAGGTCGGCTATTTGACTGAGCTCTTCGGCATCAAGCCCTTTGCCGCGTTCAACTATTCTGAAACCGTTGACTTGCTCGGAACATTCCCGAAGCGGAGGCTCCTCGGTGCCGTTGGCAGCTACCTGTCCGACAACATTCGAGTCGCCGCGGAGTATGCCAACGAGCAGGACTATTCGAAGACGCTGCGCGGCACGGGCAGAGATTCTGACGCTTGGACCTTGCGGCTGACCTATGAATGGTAAAGGTGACCAGTCCGACTAATCCCTGAGCCCGACCCACTCACCGCCCTCGACCTGCCGGTAACCGCGGGCGCGCATGCAGTAGCGGTAGGCCCGCTTGTTGACCGGCACGCCGATATAGACGCCCCGCCGCGCCTCCAGGCCACACGCGGAGCTGTCCCGGTTGAAGTCTTCGAGCGTGGCGCCTGGCTTGGTCCAGTGCTTCTCGGCGCAGCCGGTCACGAGAATGGCCGTCAGGATCGCGAGCCACAGGTAACGCATGGCCGTGGCTCAGTGTAGCCTGTCGGCTCGCGTCAGTCGTCGTCGTCCTTGCGTCCTCCGTGAGCGGGGACCGCCACGACCTTGCCCGTGGCGGGGTCGACCAGAACCTTCTGCGGGGCCAGGTCTTTGACCACCCTCACCTCGAACAGCGCCGAGCCGTCCTGGCTTTTCAGCGCGGCCTCGACTGCCCTGCCGCCGGTCTCGTTCTCCGCCGTCTCGATGGCGCCCGCGAGCGCCATCGACGACACTTCGAGCCGGGCGAACGCGGCCTGGTCTTTTCGTTGGTCGTCCCGGTCGAAGACGTTGGCGATGGAAGCGATAAACCCCGGCGTGTCCACTCGCAGGACGTTCCCAGAGGCAGGGTCGACGAGGACTGTGGCCGACCCGTCCTTCGAGACCGTCTTGATCTCGTACACATAGACGCCCCTCTCGCGCTCCGTCTCGGCCTTCCGCGCGCGCCCGCCGGTCTGCTTCTCGGCGACGCGGACCGCGTGCGCCAGTGGGGTCGGCGCCTGTCCGTTGCCGCCGACGGGCCGCACCGGCTGCGGCGCTGGGGCTTGGGCGATCGAGGTCGTCGCCCCGAGAGCGAGCGTCGCGGCTCCTGCGAGAAGCCCACCCCGAAGCAGCACGCGGCGGGATAGTCGTTCACCCCCCCGAGCGTTCATCGCTGTCCTCCGCCCTCGCGTGCGACGCGCTCTTTCTTGGGACCGTCGGCTCTCCCGACCTTCACGAGCTTCAGCGACCCGTCCTGCACCATCCCGATGCCGGGGGCGTAGTGCTTGTACTCCGTGGTGAACCCTTGCAGGGGAGTCGTCTCCGCCACTTTCAAACAGTTCGTGAACTCTCCGGCAGGAGTCTTGACCGTCTCGCTCACGCTGACGATCGTGGCGCGATCCATCGCGACCTTGGGAGCGACCTCCTGGTGGTACCTCGCGCCCAGCAAGGCACGGCCCGGCATCATGAGGCCGAACTTGCCGCCGTTGACGCCCGAGAGCCACGTCCCATCGTGACTCACGAGCCGGCCGTCTTTGTACATGTCCACGTCTTCGCCGAAGTAGAAGACGTCGTTGGTCCGCTTGCTGATCGCGAAGTAATTCCTGGCGACCTCGACCAGCTGGCCGCCCTTGGTTTCGCGCTCCTCGACCACCCGGGTCTCCACGCCGTCGACCTTCTTAGTCTCGTTCAGGACGGTGATGATCAGCTGGGCGCCGCCGCCCTCGAGAACGAGGGAGTAGCCCGGTTCCAGGACGAAGTAAGGATTGCGGCCGGTGGAGGCGAGTTCGTCCGGCTCCACCATGAACACCGTGGTCCACGCGCCGGAGCCTGTGCATGCCCCGAGCGTCAGGACGACGACTCCGGCTGCGACGATCAACGGAAGCCACAGAGCTCTGCGCATGAGGGGGCTCCTTTTCAACGGCCCGTTCTGATCAACCCGGTGCCGGGGGTGTAGTACGTGTACTTCGTGGTGAGACGCTGCCAGAGCGTCGTCTCCTCCACCGTCGAACAGTTCGTGACCTTCCCGGACGGAGTGCTGACGGTCTCGCAGGCCAGCTCGCCGGGCTCCGTCAGGAAGACCGTCGCCCAGGTGCCGGTCCCGAGCAGCGCTCCGAGCATCAGCGCCGCGACCCCGACCGCGACGATTAACGGGCGCCACGGAATTCTGCGCATCATGAAGCTCCTTTCTTTGTGTCGTGAGCCACGCCGTCTGATCCTGTGTTGACTCTAGACGCGGGTGCCTGAACCTGGCCTGAGCCCGGTGTTCATGAGGCGTTCAGCTGCTGTCGCGGTGAAAGGTAGCGGCCGGCACGGAGTCCGCGAGCGCCGCGCCGATGGTCGGCGATGACCTATCATAGCTTCCTTCCCTCAAGAGCGTCCTTCCTTGCTTGTGGATACGATGGGAGACTGGCGGAGCATCCCTGAACGGGCCCTGACCTCGCCGTTCATCTGCCGTTCAGGTGGGGCTGCGGTATCATGCAACATGGGTTCCAGGCGCAGTGTGAGCCGACTCGCTGTTGCCCTGGCGCTCGCTCTCGCTTGGGCGGCGGCGGTGATGGCCGACGATGATCACGCACGCGCCAGGGCGGCGCGCGAGGCCGGCCTGATCGTGTCCCTTCAGGCGATCCTGGACCGGGTGCAGGCGGACTTTATCGGATCTCCGGTCGAAGTGGAGCTCGAGGAAGACGAGGGTCCCTGGATCTACAAGGTCAAGCTGCTGACGCCGGCCGGGGCGATCGTGAAGCTCGAGTATGATGCCCGCGACGGACGGCTGCTTCGGGTCAAGGGCCGCGGCGCCGAGGCGGCGCGGCGGCCGCGGCAGGACTGATGCGGATCCTGATCGTCGAGGACGACCCGGCGCTCAGCCGGCAGCTGGCGGAGACGCTGTCACGCGCCGGGGACGCGGTCGATTGCGCCCGCGACGGCGAGGAGGGGCACTTCCTCGGAGACACCGAGCCCTACGACGCCGTCGTCCTCGATCTCGGCCTGCCACGGCTCGATGGGATCACGGTACTCAGGCGGTGGCGGGCCGAAGGGCGCTCCATGCCGGTCTTGATCCTGACGGCGCGTGGCAGTTGGCCCGAGAAGGTGCAGGGGATCGATGCCGGTGCCGACGACTATCTCGCCAAGCCGTTCCAGATGGAGGAACTCCTCGCGCGACTCCGCGCCCTGATCCGTCGCGCTCACGGACACGTCACGACCGAGCTGACGTGCGACAGCGTGACGCTCGACACCCGCTCGGGCAAGGTGACGGTGAATGGATGCCCCGTCGATCTCTCGGCGCACGAGTACCGGGTACTCCGCTATCTGATGCACCGCCAGGGCCAGGTCGTCTCGCGCAGCGAGCTGATCGAGCACATCTACGCCCAGGACTTCGACCGTGACTCCAACACGATCGAGGTCTTCGTCGCTCGGCTCCGGCGCAAGCTCGGGGTGAACGTCATCAGGACGGTCCGCGGGCTCGGCTACCGGCTGGAAGCGCCGTCGTGATCGCCGTGAATTCCCTGCGATTCCGGCTGCTCGCCGGCGCGATCGTCTGGATCTCGCTCGCTCTAGCGGTGGCCGGCACCCTCCTGACGGCCCTGTTCCGGGCCCACGTCGAGCGTCGGCTCGAGACCGAGCTGACGATCCAGCTCGAACAAATCGCGGCAGCGCTGGAGCGGCCGGGCTCGGGACCGGTCGTCCTGACGCATCAGCCGAGCGACCCGAGATTCCGCAGGCCATACTCGGGATCCTACTGGCAGGTCGAAGGGCCCGACGGGCCGATATTCCGCTCGCGGTCGCTGTGGGATGTGGTCCTCCGCCTGCCGCTCGATTCACCCGCCGACGGCGGGGTCCACCGCCGCCGGGTCCCGGGTCCCGACGGGCAGAGGCTGATTGCCGTGGAACGGACCGTCACGCTTCCCGATGTCCCAGAGCCCTACCGCGTGGTCGTCGCCGCGGACGAACGGGAGCTGACGGCGGCGGACGCGGCGTTCAGGCGCACGCTCGGCCTGTCCCTTGGCGTCCTGGCCTTGGCACTGTTGGCGGCCGTCGCGATCCAGGTCCGGATCGGGCTCAGGCCGCTCCACCGGCTCCGCGCCGGCGTGGCGGCGATCCGCGAAGGGCGGATCAAGCGGCTCGAGGGCCAGTTCCCAACCGAGACCCAGCCGCTGGTCGAGGATCTCAACGCGCTTCTTCAACGCAACGAGGAGGTCGTGGCCCGTGGCCGCACCCAGGCCGGCAATCTGGCGCATGGCTTGAAGACGCCCTTGAGCATCCTGGCGAACGAGATCGATCGGCTCGCCGCCGACGGTGCCCCGCAGCTTGCCGCGTCGATGCGAGGCCAGATCGCCACGATGCGACAGCAGATCGATTACCAGCTGGCCCGGGCGCGCGCCGCCGCATCCCTTGACGTGCCGGGCGCGCGCGTGCCGGTGGCGCCATCCGTCGCGGCGATCCAGCGAACGCTCGAACACCTCCATGTCGGTCGCGATCTGCAGTTCGCGATCGACATCCCGGCCGATCATGTCTTCCGCGGCGAGCAGCAGGACCTCGAGGAAATGCTCGGCAACCTGATGGACAACGCCTGCAAGTGGGCCCGTCGCCGGGTCGCGGCGACGAGCCGCCGCGACGATGGTCGCCTGACCATCACGGTCGAGGACGATGGCCCTGGCTTGCCGGCGGAGCAACTGCCGTATGCTCTCGCCCCGGGGGCGCGGTTCGATGAGAAGGTGCCGGGAACCGGCCTGGGGCTGGCGATCGTGCGCGATCTGGCGAGCCTCTACAGCGGTTCCATCGCGCTCGGGCGCTCCAGCCTCGGCGGGCTGCAGGCGGCGTTGACCCTGCCGGCTGGCTAGCGAATCGGTCGGCGGCGAGGAGGAGCCGTGAGATGGCACGGATGACCGGCGGCGAGGCGCTTGTGAAGCAGCTCTACCGGGAAGGCGTGCGTGTGGTGTTCGGCCTGCCCGGCGTCCAGCTCTACGGCGTGGTGGCCGCGCTCCGGGACGAGCCGGGCATCCGCTTCGTCGTCACGCGTCACGAGGCGGCCACGAGCTACATGGCCGACGGGTATGCCCGAGCCGGCGCGACCTTTGGCACCGCCCTCGTCGTGCCGGGGCCCGGACTCCTCAACGCGTCCGCCGGCCTCAGCACGGCCTACGCCGCCTCCTCGCCGGTGCTGATGCTCGCGGGCCAGGTCCCCAAGGCCCAGCTCGGGAAGAACATCGGCGTGCTCCACGAGGTCAACGATCAGCTCGACGCGATCGCGCCGGTCACGAAGTGGCGGAGGCGCGTCCTCGAGGTCGCCGACGTCGCGGGCGCCGCCCACGAGGCGGTCGAGCAGCTCCGGACTGGGCGGCCGCGCCCCGTCCACCTCGAGATGCCGCCCGACACGATGGAGAGCGAGGGGGAGGTGGAGCTCGTCGAGCCGAGCCGCGCCGAGCGTCCCGCGGCAGCCGGGTCGGAGATCGACCGAGCGGCCGGGATGCTCCTCGCCGCCGAGCGCCCCGTGATCTACGCGGGCGGCGGCGTCCACCTCTCCGGCTGCCATGACGCGCTCGCCGCCGCGGCCGAGTACCTCCAGGCGGGCGTCGTCCAGTCGCCTGAGGGCAAGGGCTCGATCGGCGACGCGAGCGACCTCTCGCTCGGGGCCGGGCTCTGGCCGCAGAGCGCGCTCCGGCGGTACCTCGAATCGGCTGACGTGATCCTCGTCGTCGGCAGCCGCCTGGCGCTCGCCGCGCCGAAGCCCGAGCAGCAGGTGATCCAGGTCGACGTGGATACCGGGGAGATCGGGCGTAACCACGCGAAGACCTTCGCGCTCGCGGGCGACGCCCGCGCGACGCTCGAGCACCTGCTGGAGCGCCTCCGCGCGAGCGCGCCGCCGCGACGCTCGCGCAAGGCCGAGCGGGAGGCGCTGCGCGCCGAGATCGCGGCGAGCATGACCCAGGAGCCGAACGCGTCCATCCTCAGGTCGCTGCGTGGGGGCGCGCCGGAGGACGCGATCGTCGTCGCAGGCATGACCCAGATCGGCTACTACTCGCGCCCGTTCTGGCCGGTGTACCAGCCGCGGACCTACCTCACGTCGTCCTACTCGGGGAACCTCGGCTACGAGTACCCGACCGCGCTCGGCGCCAAGGTCGCGTGCCCCAAGCGTCCCGTGGTCGCGATCTGCGGGGACGGCGGTTTCCTCTACAACGCGCAGGAGCTGGCGACGGCGGTGCTCCACCGGATCAACGTCGTCGCCGTCGTCTTCAACGACAACGCTTATGGCAACGTCGCGCGCGACCTGGACGAGGCCTGGGGCGGGAGCTACGCGGCCGCGCTCCATAACCCCGACTTCATGAAGCTCGCCGACGCATACGGCGTGGTCGGCATGCGCGCGAAGGAGCCGACGGAGGTGGGGGCGCTCGTCCGCGACGCGATCCAGCTCGATCGCCCCGTGCTGATCGAGGTGCCCGTCGGGCGGATGGCGCGCCCGCCCTTCTTCGCGCCCCTGCGCGCGCCGGCCAAGTACAGGCGCTGAGCGTCTCGCCGCCCGCTCGCCGGGCGTCCGGGAGGGGCGGCCCCGGGCGGGGGCTGCTCGACCACGCGGCTCGCGTGCGCATGGCCCGTCGCCGCTGGGCTCCACCTGGGCGCGTAGCGTCCGCATTCAACGCGGCGGGAACGGGTCTCGGCAGCCCTCGCCCGGAGCCTCCCCTCCCGGGCACCTCGTCAGCGCTGGCGCGGGACGCTCCGGTGGTACTGGCGGCCGCAGTAGGGGCAGCGGAACCAACCCCGAACGGCGCGGCGAACGAAGCGCCGGCAGTGTGGGCAGCGCTGCTGGATGTGGCCGAAGTACCAGTAGGTGCCCGCGGCGACCACGCCGAGCGCCGAGAGCACCCACGGCGACGTCAGGAGCGACACGAGGAACTCCATGTGAGCCGAGCGCGATCGTACCACGCGCCGGAGGGCGCATAATGGAACCGCCCTCATGATCGAGACCGAGGTAACCGAGCGCCACAGCCACAATCCGCTGGTCCGCTACTTCAAGCTGCTCGGCCCGGGCCTCGTCACCGGCGCGTCGGACGACGACCCGAGCGGGATCACGACGTACTCGGTGGCCGGCGCCTCACTCGGGTACGGCATGCTCTGGACGGCGGTGGCGACCTTCCCCTTGATGGCGGCGGTCCAGCTCATCTGCGCGCGGATCGGCCTCGTCACCGGGCGTGGGCTGGCGGGCGCGCTCCGCCGTCACTACCCGCGCCCGTTCCTCTACGCCGCGTGCCTCCTACTCCTCACGGCCAACGTCTTCAACATCGCCGCCGACCTCGCGGGCATGGCGGAGGCCGCGACGATGCTCACCGCCGCCCCGACGCTTGCCTTCGTGCCGCTCTTCGGCGCCGGCATCATGCTCGTCACCGTGTACACGAGCTACGCGACCTTCGCGAAATATCTCAAATGGATGACCGCGGTGCTCTTTGCCTACGTCGTCGCGGCGGTCCTCGCGCATCCCGACTGGTGGGAGGCGTGGGCAGCCACCGTGGTGCCGTCGCTCCGCTGGGACGCCGCCTACGTCGCCACGCTCGTCGGGGTCCTCGGCACGACGATCTCGCCCTATCTCTTCTTCTGGCAGGCGTCGCAGGAGGTCGAGGAGGAGAAGGCGCGCGGCAGGCGAACGGCGGCGCAGCGGCGCGGCGCGACGCCGCACGAGCTCGCCGACGCCCGGCTCGACGTGAACACGGGCATGTTCTTCTCGAACGTCGTGATGTACTTCATCATCCTCGCGACGGCGGCGACCCTCAACCGCTCGGGGTTCACCGAGATCGCGACGGCGCGCGAGGCCGCCGAAGCCCTGCGGCCGCTCGCCGGCAACGCCGCCTACCTCCTCTTCGCGCTCGGGCTGATCGGCACGGGGCTCCTGGCGGTCCCGGTCCTGGCTGGCTCGGCCTCCTTTGCCGTCGCCGAGGTCTTCGGCTGGCGGTCGGGGCTCGACCTCTCCCCTCGGCGCGGCCGCTACTTCTACCTCGTCTTTGCGGGCGCGATCGCGGGTGGCATGCTGCTCGATCTCTTCCAGACGAGCCCGATCCGCATGCTCTTCCTGTCCGCCGTCCTCAACGGCATCCTCGCGCCCCCGCTCCTGGTGCTCGTCATGCTCGTGAGCAACGACGCGAAGATCATGGGTGAGCACACCAACGGCGTCTGGCTGAACGTCCTCGGGTGGGGCGCGACAGCGGTCATGACGGCTGCCGCGGTGGCGTTCTTCCTGACGTCGGCATGAGTGACCGCGCCGCCCGGTGGCTCATCGGCGCGATCTCCCTGGGGGTCGTCGCGCTGGTCGCATACCTCCTGCTCGGGCACCGCCCGGACGCGGCGCTCGCGCCGGGAGTCGCGGCGCTGCCGCTCCTCAACGCGTGTCTCAACGCCACGAGCGCGGCGCTGCTCACGGCGGGCTTCCTCTTCATCCGTCGAAAGCGCGTGACCGCCCACCGCGCCTGCATGGTCTCGGCGCTCGCGGTGTCGATCCTGTTCCTCGTCTCCTACGTGACCTACCACGCGCTCGCGGGCTCACGGCCGTTCGGGGGGCAAGGCTGGGTGCGGCGCGTCTATTTCCCCCTCCTGGTCTCCCACATCATCCTGGCCGCGGTCATCGTGCCGCTCGCGTTGACGACGGCGTACCGGGCGCTCAGCGGCAACTTCGCGCGACACGTGAGGATCGCCCGCTGGACGCTCCCGCTCTGGCTCTACGTCTCTGTGACGGGCGTGCTCGTCTACTGGATGCTCTACCACCTCTGATCATCGAGTGCTTACCGAACACCGCTGCTGCCATCCAACTTGCGTTCAAGTGCCGGGTCCTGGTGGTCGCCCCTCAAGCGATTCCTTTCTGACGCGGTCCTCGGCTACACTGATTGGAACGATAGTTTGTCTATCGGCATGCCTCTGGGAGTCATCGATGAGAGGGATGGTAGTGCTTTTCGTCCTCATCGTCGTGCAGGTTGCTCCCTCCCGCATCCTCGCCGCAAGCGCGAATCAGCCGATCGTCGTTCGGGGGGGTGTTTCAAGCGGTCCACGCGTTGTCCTCAGCACTGATCCAAAGACCGGCCAGCGGTACGTCCAACTGATCGGGCAGCGAATGCTCGTGTATCCAACCGCCGATATCACCTGCGACTGGAAACGGCGGACCATCCCGCTGACTCGTTCAGAGCGCGCCGGGGACAGGATCGTGGCGATCTACGCGGTGCCTCAGGACACCGCCGAGACGATGCTCAATGCGGTCGAGTGTCGCCTGTTCATCCCACGCCAGAAGATCGCCCTGGCTCGCCAGCAGCTCCTGGCAGCGTGGCGCGGCTCATCCACGAGCGTAGAGGCCCCGAAAGGGACGACCACACCGCCACCCGTTGCGCAGGCTGATCGCCAGCGGGCCGAAGCGCGTCTCGGTGTCCCTCCGGAGAGCGCCTGGACCTGCCCATCCTCCCACCCCATCAAGGGCAACTTCACCACGTCCTCCGGTGAGCGGTGCATCTCCCATCTGCCGGACGGCCAGTTCTACGGCAAGACGAAGCCTGAGCGGTGCTATGCGATAGCGGAAGAGGCGCGGCGGGATGGGTGTCGGCCATCGAGACGTTGAAAACCTGACGACACACAGCGACTCCACAGCGGTGATCCGTTGACGGATGAAGTGGAGCACTGAGTCGGCTGCGTGGTTATGGACTCCATCAAGCTTCGAGACGGAGCGCGCGGAGTCTCCTACACGAGCTCGCCGCGCAGCACCGTGACGGCCTGGCCGCCGAGCTTGACGCGATCGCCCACGACGCGGACGCGAACGACACCTCCGCGGGGGGAGGCCTGGTAGGCGAGGAGCTCAGGCTTGCCGAGCCGCGCGCTCCAGAAGGGGCCGAGCGCGCAATGGGACGAGCCCGTCACCGGGTCTTCCGCGATCCCCGAGGCCGGCGCGAAGAAGCGCGAGACGAAGTCGTAGTCGCCCGACGCGTGGCTCGTGACGATCACGCCGCGCACCGGAAGCTTCGCGAGCGTGGCGTGGTCCGGCGTGAGGTCGCGCACGGATTTCTCCGAGTCGAGCTCGACGAGATAGTCGAACTGGTTCCTGCCAACGTACGTGGGCGCCGCGCCCAGGGCCTCGACGAGGCCCGCCGGCACCGGCGCCGGCTCCACGGACTTTGCGGGGAAGTCCAGCTCGATCCAGTCACCGCGCCGGTCGGCGGTGAGGAGACCGCTCTTCGTGTGAAACCGCGCCTGGCGGTCGCGCGGGAGGTGGGCGTCTTCCCACAGCACGTGGGCGCTCGCGAGGGTCGCGTGGCCACAGAGCGCCACCTCGACCGTGGGGGTGAACCAGCGGAGGCTCCACCCGTCGCGCTCTCCGTGGAGGAAGGCCGTCTCGGAGAGATTCATCTCCCGCGCGACGTTCTGCATCCAGGGCGCGTCGCGGGGCGCGGGCAGGACGCAGACGGCCGCGGGGTTGCCGCGGAACGGCGTGTCGGTGAACGCGTCGACCTGGACGATTCGGAGAGCCATGGCGGTCCAGTGTACCCCGGCGCCTTGCCACGGGGTCGCGCTTGATCTACGCTCGCGTCGAGCGACGATCGTCCGACCAGCCGGTACCCCGGGGGATCAGTCATGGACCAAAAGCTCGACAAGCAGCGGACCCAGGAGTTCGCGCGGAAGCTCTTCGGTTTCTACACGAGCGGCGTTCTCACATTGATGGTGGACATCGGCCACACGACGGGGCTCTTCGAGGCTGCCGCGAAGGGCCGGGGCGGGAGCGAGGAGATCGCCGCCAGGGCGGGCCTCCACGAGCGCTATGTCCGCGAGTGGCTCTGCGCGCTCGCCGCGGGGGGTGTCTTCGAGTACGACGCGGCCTCACGGACGTTTTCCCTGCCGCCCGAACACGCCGTCTGCCTCACGGGCACGTCGAGCCGTAACCTCGCGGCCAGCAGCCAGGGCCTCCCCATGCTCGCGGCACGGCTCCCCAGAATCGTCGAGTGCTTCCGGGACGGTGGTGGTGTCCCGTACTCCGAGTACCGGCCGGATTTCACCGAGTTCATGGACGCCTCCTGGCGTCTCCTCTACGACGGCTTGCTGATCAAGGGCTTCCTCCCGGCCGTCAAAGGCCTGCCCGAGCGGCTCGAGAAGGGGATCCGTGTGGCCGACCTCGGCTGCGGCACCGGCCACGCGATCAACCTGATGGCCCGACACTATCCGAATTCCGCGTTCGTCGGTTACGACCTCGGGGAGGACGCCATCGTCAGGGCGCGGGCCGAGGCCCGCGAGATGGGGCTGCCGAACGCACGCTTCGAGGTCTTCGACGTTACCCGGCTGCCTGCCGAGCCGAAGTTCGAACTGATCACATCCTTCGACGCGATCCACGACCAGCGTGACCCCGCGACGGTGCTCCGGCGCGCCGCCGGGGCGCTCGGACCCGACGGCGTCTATCTCATGATCGAGCCGAAGGCGTCGAGCAACCTCGAGGACAACATTGGAAAGCCGTTCACCCCATACATGTACGGGGTGAGCGTCCTACACTGCATGACCGTGTCGCTCGCCGAGGGCGGCGCGGGGCTGGGGACGGCCTGGGGCGTCGAGACCGCGCGGCGCATGCTCGGCGAGGCAGGCTTCACGTCGGTCGAGGTCGTCGACGCGCCGGGGCCCCAGAACAGCATCTACGTCTGCCGGCTCGGAGCGCGGTAGGGCGCCCCGTGCTGGCCGCCGGATCGGGGCTCGCCGTCGGTGGGGCGCCGGACGACGCCGCGCTCGAGGCGTCGCTCGACGCTCTCGCGGCCAGCGGTGCCCCGCATGCGGACCTGGCGCTCGTGTTCGTGTCGAGCGACGCCGGGCCGCGGGCCCACGAGCTGCTGCACGCGGTCCGACGCACGACGGGCGCGCGCGTCGTCCTCGGCTGCAGCGGTGCGGGCGTCCTGACGGAGCTCCGCGAGGTGGAGCAAGGACCCGCGGTCGCCGTCCTCGTGGCGAGGGACGAGCGGCTCGTGGTGACGCCGTTTCTGCTCGCGGCGCAGGGGCCCGCGACAGGCGAAGAGGTGGCGCAGCGGATCGGGCCAACGGTCGCCGAGGGCGGATGTCTGCTCGTCCTTCCCGACGGGCTCGGGCTCCGCCCTCGGGCGCTCCTCGACGGACTCCACGAGGCGCTCGGCTTCGTCCCCGTCGTCGGCGCCGTCGCGGCGGGTGAGTCCGTGTTCGAGCTCTACGCGACCGACGCCGCGCGGGGCGCGCTCGCCGGCGTTGCCCTCGCGGGCCTCGAGCCGATGGTCGGTGTCGCGCAGGGCTGTATGCCGATCGGCGAGGCGTACGTCGTGACGCGCGCCGACGGGAACGTGATCCAGCAGATCGCGGGCCGCCCCGCGCGCGAGATCCTGAGCGACGCGATCCGGGCCCTGCCGCGGGGCGAGGCGCGGATCCGACGCGCCGGAGTCTTCGCCGGCCTCGCGATGGATCCGGCGAAATCGCCGCTCGAGCGTGGCGATTTCCTGGTGCGCAACCTCGTGGGGATCGACCAGGCGACCGGAGCGGTCGCCGTCGCCGAGCGCGTGCGAGTGGGCCAGACCATCCAGTTCCAGATCCGCGACGCGGAAGCGTCGCGCGAGGACCTCACCGCGACGCTCGAGGCGCTGGCGAGGCGCCTCGGCGGCCGCCGCCCCGCGTTCGGCTGTTACTTCGACTGCGCGGGGCGTGGGCAGGGGCTCTTCGGCGTCGCCGACCACGACGTGGCGCTGATCCGGAAGCACCTCGGCGAGTTTCCGCTCGTCGGGTTCTTCGGGAACGGCGAATTCGCGCCCGTCGGCCGCCGGAATTTCTTTCACAACTACACGGGCGCCCTCGTCGTGTTCGCCGAGGCCTGACCGTTGCGCGGCCTCGAACAGATCCCGTGGCTCTACGATCCCCTGTGCGCGCTGTACGAGCGGCTGGGGCTCGACCGGTGGCGGCGGTGGCTCGTCGAGGGCGCGCGCGGGCTCGCGCTCGACGTGGGGTGTGGAACCGGGCGGAACCTGCCCCTCTATCGCGAGGGCGTCCGGGTCATCGGTCTCGATCCCGTGTGGGCCGGGCTCCAGCGCGCGCGGCGGCGCGCGCCTCATATCGCGCTGGTCCAAGGGCGCGCGGAAGCGCTCCCGTTCCACGACGGGACATTCGACACGGTGGTGAGCGGGCTCGTCTTCTGCAGCGTCCCGGACGCCCGGCGCGGCCTCGCCGAAGTCCGCCGCGTCCTCCGTCCCGACGGCCGGCTCCGCATGCTCGAGCACGTGCGCTCGGCCAAGGCGTGGAAGGCTCGGGCTCAGGACAGGCTCGAGCGGCTGTGGGTCCGGGTCTCTGGCGGCTGCCACCCGAACCGCGACACCGAGCGCGCCGTCGAGGCGTCGGGCTTCGTCATCGAGCCGGACGGACGGCGGGCCAAGGGCGACATGCGCCGCTTCGCGGCGCGTCCGGTAGGCTACAGGTCGTTGCCGGAGTAGGAGAGGTTGAAGGACTTGTTGCAGAGCGGGAAGTCCGGGACGATGTTCTTCAGCACCGCGTACTCGAGCGCCGCCCAGTTCCTGAATGACGGGTCGACGACCTTGACCCGCGCGAGCTTCGCCGGCGCCTCGGCGAGCACCCAGTGCCAGACCGGCCCACGCCACGCCTCGACGAGGCCGAACGCATGGCCGCCCGTGGGCAGGGGCGGCAGCGGGGCGCGCGTCGGCCCGTCGGGCGTGCCCGCCACCGCAGCGCGGATGAGCCGCGCCGACTCACGGATCTCGTCCACGCGGACCATCGTCCGCGCCAACACGTCGCCGGTCTCGTAGACCGCGGCGCGCACCCCGAGCTCGCCGTAGGCGGCGAAGGGCGCGTCACGCCGGAGGTCGGCGTCGATCCCGCTCGCCCGTCCGACGAGCCCCACGACCTGCATCTCGCGCGCGGTGTGCGTAAAGAGCCGCCCGGTGCCCTGCAGCCGCTCGAGCACCATCGTGTTGTCGAGGCAGAGCCGCGCGGTCTCGAGGAACTCGGTGACGAGCGTCTCGACGGTCGTGGCCAGTGGGGCGAGCGAGGCGCGCTCGACGGGGCCCGTCACGCCGCCCGGCACGACCGCGCCGCGGAGCAGCCGGTGACCGGCGACCCGCTCGTTCAGCCGCAGCAGCTCCTCGCGGATCCGGAAACAGTGCGAGTGGCCGAAGGCGAACCCCGTGTCGTTGACGATCATGCCGACGTCGGCGACGTGGTTGTACAGGCGCTCGAGCTCGAGCAGGACGACGCGGAGCCACCGGGCGCGGCGCGGCACGTCGCAGCCGGCGAGCGCCTCGAGCGCCTGGCAGTGGGCCAGGGCGTGGCCGACGCTCGTGTCGCCCGAGATGCGCTCGGCGAGCCTGGGAGTCTGGTCGAGCGGCAGCGCCTCGAAGAGCTTCTCGGTGCCCTTGTGGACGAAGCCGAGCCGCGTCTCGAGGTTCACGATCGTCTCGCCCTGGACGCTGAACCGGAAATGGCCGGGCTCGATGATCCCGGCGTGTACCGGGCCGACGGTGATCTCGAAGATGCCCTCGCCCTCGACGCGGCGGAAGGGGAACGGCTGGCCTTCGTCCCTGAAGTCGTCGCGTAGCGTGGTGTCTCGGCGCAACGGGTGGTACCCCGCGGGCCAGAACTGATGGAGGGCGAGCCGGCGCAGGTCCGGATGGCCGACCGGCACGAGGCCGAGGAGGTCGTGGATCTCGCGCTCGAATCGGCTCGCCGCGAACGACCGCGTCGCGAGGGAGGGGAACCGCGCGTCGTCGGGCGCGACCGAGACGAGCACGGCGGCGCGCGGCGAGAGGGTGGCGGGCGCGAAGACGTAGACGAGCGTGAAAGCCCCCGAGCTCGCACGCGTGTCCGCGGCGGCGAGGAACTGGCAGGTCGCGCCGAGCGCCGCGAGCCGGTCCGCCAATGCCGGGATCTCACCGACCGCCACGCGGCACTCGAGCGCGTCGGCGCCGCGCGCCGTCACGCCTGTCGCCCCCGACTCGTCGAGGGCCCGCGTCAGCGCATCGGACGCCACGCGCGCCATCTCAGCCGGCCACCACGGCCGCGATCCGGTCGAGTGCCAGGGCGAGGCCGGGAGGCCACGCGAGGCCAGTGAGCACGAGCAGCAGGAGCGCCACGAGTACGGGGACCGCCGGCCACGCGCCCAGTGACGCGTGCACGGGAGGCCGCGCCGGAACGCCGTGGAGCATCGTCTGCGTCGTTCGGAGCAGCCCCGCGAACGCCAGGACGAGGAGCGCCAGGCCGACCGCCGCGACGCCGACCGGGCCCTCGCCGAAGCCGGCGCCGAAGATCATCACCTCGCTCGTGAAGAGCCCGAAGGGCGGCAGCCCCATCAGCGCGAGCATCGCGGCAAGGAACGCGCCGCCCGTGCGCGGCAGCGGCCCCATCAGCCCGCGCACGTCCAGGACCTCGGCGGAGTCGTAGGCGGCGCGGATCCGCCCGGCCAGGAGGAAGAGCGCCGATTTCGCGAGGGCGTGGTTCGCGAGGTGCAGGAGCGCGCCCGTCACGCCCCACGCGCCGCCGAAGCCCAGCCCGAGGCAGGCGATGCCGATGTGTTCGACGCTCGAGTAGGCGAGCATCCGCTTGAAGTTCTGCGAGGTCCACAGGAACAGGGCCGCGACCGCCATCGAGGCGAGCCCGAGCGCCAGGAGGATCCGCCGCGCGAACGCCGGACCCGCCGCGAGGTCCACGACCGGCTTGAAGCGCAGGAGCGCGTAGACGCCGACCGAGAGGAGCACGCCCGACATGAGGGCGCTCACGGGCGCCGGCGCCTCGCTGTGCGCGTCGGGGAGCCAGGTGTGCATGGGGGCCAGCCCCGCCTTGGTGCCGTAGCCCACGACGAGGAAGACGAAGGCCAGCTCGATGACCCGCGGCGGGAGCCGCGGCGCGACGCGGAGGAGCGTCGTCCAGCGGAGCGCGTCGACCTCGTCGCCGAAGAGCTGAATGTCGGCGAAGTAGACGAGGACGGTCCCGAGGAAGGCGATCGCGATGCCGACCGAGCAGATCAGCAGGTACTTGTACGCCGCCTCGAGCGAGGCGCGCGTGCCCTCGAAGTTCACGAGGAAGACCGAGGCGAGCGTCGTGCCCTCGACGGCGACCCACATGAGCCCGACGTCGTCGGTGGTCACCGCAAGGAGCATCGTGAACACGAACAGGTGGAAGAGCGGGTAGAAGCGCCCCGAAGCGTAGCGCGGCGCCTCGGTCGCCGCGAGCGCGCCCACCAGGCCGATCAGCGCGACCATCCAGGCCGACAGCGCGTCGGCGCGCAGGAAGCCGCCGAGCGCGGTCACGACGCCCTCTCGGTGGACCGCCAGGGCGACCGCGACCGACGCCGCCAGGGTGAGTGCCGCGGTGAGCGCGTGCACGGCCGTCGCCAGACGGCCGCGCGACTGCGCCAGCAGGAGCGCGCCCGCCAGGGGGATCGCGAGCAGGGCGAGGAGCGTCATCCGCGCAGCTCCCGGAGCCGCTCCTCCTCGGTCGAGGCGTGCTCGCGGCGGACCTGCGCGACGACACCCTCCATGATCAGCACGACGACGAGCACGTCGAGGAAGACGCCCGCCTCGACGATCGACGGCAGGCCATAGGTCGCCAGGATCGCGAGGGCGAAGATACCGTTCTCGAACACGAGGAAGCCCAGGGTGTGGCCGAACGCGTCGTGGCCGGTCACGCAGAGGTAGAGGCCGATGAGCGCCATGGCGAAGGCGAGCGGGATGCCGCCCTCAGTCGGCAGCTCCGTCGCCGCGTTGACCGGGAGCATGATCACGTACGCGGCCACGACCAACACCCCTGCGACGAGGAGTGGGATACCCGACGAGCGGCCGGGGGCGACGGGCCGCACCGGCACGCCCGCGCCGATGCGCCAGAGCAGGCGCGGGATCATCCACGCCTTGACGACCAGGACGACGGCGCCGACCCCGAGGAGCGCCCACTTGCCTGCGAAGACGCCGATGGTGCCGGCGAGCACGGCGAGCAGCACGGACTGGGCGGCGAAGAGGTGGAGCCGAGCCGGCCAGCTCTGACGCCAGACGAGGAGCAGCGTCGCGGTCAGACCCAGGAACGCGAGGAGATTCGCGGCGGCGGTCATGGGACGAGGAACACCGCGGTGACGGAGAGGAGCGCGAGCGCGAACGAGCCCGCTAGGAGCTCCGGCACGCGGAAGAGCCGGAGCTTGGCGACCACCGTTTCGAGGACCGCGAGCGCGGCGGCGAGGACGGCCAGCTTGCCCGCGAGGGCCAGGAGCCCGAGGAGGACGGGCACCGGCTCGGCGAGGCTCGTCACGCCCCAGGGAAAGAAGAGGTTGGCGAGCAGCGTCATGAAGACGAACAGCCGCATCGCCGACGCCCATCCCACCAGGGCCAGGTACCGGCCCGAATACTCGAGCACCATGGCCTCGTGGATCATCGTGAGCTCGAGGTGGGTCGCCGGGTTGTCCACCGGCAGCCGGCCGGTCTCGGCCAGCATGACGATGAAGAATGCGACGAAGGCGAGGAGGTGCGCCGGGTTCACCGCGAGCAGCGGCTCGCGCGCCAGGCGCTCGACGATGCCCCCCAGGTTGATCGTCTCCGCACGAAGCGCGACCGCGAAGACCGCGACGATGATCGTCGGCTCGGCGAGCGCCGCGACCGCCACCTCGCGGCTCGAGCCCATGCCGCCGAAGGCGCTGCCCGAGTCGAGCCCGGCGAGCGCCAGGATGAAGGTCCCGAGCATGAACAGATACATGAGGAGGATGATGTTGCCCGCGAACCCGAGCGCCGGCCGTGCGACGAGGACCGGCACGACGAGGGCCGTCACCAGCATCGTCGCGACCAGCACGTAGGGCGTCGCGCGGAACACCCACGAGGTCGTCGTCGAGACGACCGGCTCCTTGCCGAGGAGCTTCCGGAGATCGGCGTAGGGCTGCCACGGGCTCGGGCCGCGGCGGCCGGCGAGCCGCGCCTTGAGCGTGCGCACGACCCCGACGAGCAGGGGCGCGCCCGCGCCGGCGACGAGCACCTGGCCGAGCGCGATCAGGAGCGCGGCGATCACGCGAGCACCAGCAAGAGGATGAGTGCCGCGAGGATGTAGGCAAGGTACACGTTGGCGCTGCCCGACTGGATCGCCCGCGCGCGGCGGGCGACGACGCGCAGCGCGTCGATGGCCGGCCGATAGAGCCAGTCGTCGAAGATCGAGCGCGTCGGGTTCGCATACTCGATACGCTGGACGAAGTAACGCGCCCCGGGGTGGAACTCGATGTCCAGCCGCTTCTCGGGCCGGTAGAAGAAGTCGAAGACACGCCGGAACGGGTCGGCGAAGGCGGTCGCGGTGTACTCCATCCGCGACGTCTGCAACATTCGGCCGCACCCCCACGTCTCGTAGGGCCGCCGGCCCCGCGCTGCCCCCGCCAGGCGGAGGGCGATCAGCGGCAGCGCGAGCGCCGCGCCGAGGGCCGCGGCGATCGCGAGCGTCGAGAGCGTCCCGAAGCCGCCCGAGACGCCGAGCGTCAGCCAGTCGCCGACGGCCACGGGCGTGCGGTCGCCGGTGAGCGCGCCCGCGACCGAGACGAGCACGGGGACGACCAGCGTTGCCCCGAGGCCCAGCGCGACGCAGGCGACCGCGAGCGCGACCATCGCCGTGCGCATCACCGGCGGGGCTTCGTGCGCGCGCGCGGCCGCGTCGCTCCGGGGGAGCGCCAGGAACGTGATCCCGAACGCCTTCACGAAGCACGCCATGGCAAGGCCGCTCGTCAGCGCGAGCCCCGCGATCCCGAGGGTGAACGTCAGGTTGAGGATCGGCTGAGCGATGCGGGTGTTCTGTAGTAAGGCCACGAATGTGAGCCACTCGCTCACGAACCCGTTGAGTGGCGGCAGCGCCGCGATCGCGGCCGAGCCCACCAGGAAGCACGCGGCCGTCCAGGGCATCCGCTTGATGAGCCCGCCCATCCCCTCCATGTTGCGCGTGCCCGTGGCGTGGACGACGGCGCCCGCGCCGAGGAAGAGGAGGGTCTTGAACGCGGCGTGGTTGATCGTGTGATAGAGCGCGGCCGCGAGCGCCAGGAGCGCGAGCCCCTCGAGCCCTGCGCCGTGGTAGAGCATGCCCGCGCCCGTGCCGATCAAGATGATCCCGACGTTCTCGATCGAGGAGAACGCGAGAAGCCTCTTGAGGTCGTGGTCGACGAGGGCGTAGAGCACGCCGATCACGGACGACACGGTGCCGGCGAGGAGCACGGCCACGCCCCACCACGCGGGGCCGACGCCGAGCCAGTCGAGGCCCGCGCGGAGGAGCCCGTAGACGCCGAGCTTGATCATCACGCCGGACATGAGGGCCGAGACGTGACTCGGCGCCGCCGGGTGCGCGAGCGGGAGCCACACGTGGAGCGGGATCACGCCCGCTTTCCCGGCGAAGCCCGCCGCCAAGAGGACGAACGCAACGCTGCGTGCCGCTGCGCCGAGCGCGGGCGCGGCCACTCGCCAGTCGGCGAAGCGGGGGCTGCCGGTCCACGCGCCCATGAGCAGCATGCCGGCGAGCAGGCACGCGAGCCCGGCGTGGGTCATCACGGCGTATACCCAGGCCGCGCGCACCGACGCGCGCTCCTCGCGCTCGTGGAGGACCAGGAAATAGGAGGCGAGCGACATCAGCTCCCACGCCATCACGAAGGTCATCGTGTTCGCCGCGAGCGGCACGACGCACATGGACGCGACGAACACGGGGTAGGCGAGCGCGCCCCGCCCGGCTCTTCCCGTGGAGCCGAGGGCAAAGACGGACGCAGGCAGGGCGACGCCGCCGACGAGCGCGAGGAAGAGCCCGGCGAGGGGATCGAGCGTCAGCTCGAGGCCGCCGAGCGGCACGAGCCAGGGCACGGCGACGGTCCAGGTGTTCCCCGCGACCCCACCGAGCCCGAGGACGAACGCGCTGAGCCCGATCGCAAGCGCGACGAGAGGGCCGGCGGCCGCCATCAACGCCGGCGACCGATCTCGTCGAGGAGGGCGCCCAGGATCGCCGCGGGCGAGGGCGGGCAGCCCGGAACGATTGCGTCCACCGGGACGACCGCGCCCACGCCGCCGACGACCGCGTAGGACCCGCGGAAGATCCCGCCGTCGCTCCCGCAGTCGCCGACCACGATCACGAGCTTCGGGTCGGGCGTCGCCTCCCACGTCCGCCGGAGCGCCTCGGCCATGTTCCGCGTCACGGGGCCCGTCACGAGCAGGCAGTCAGCGTGGCGCGGCGAGGCGACGAAGGAGAGGCCGAAGCGCTCGAGGTCGTAATGGGGGCCCGTCAGGGCGGCGATCTCGAGCTCGCAGCCGTTGCACGAGCCGGCGTCCACCTCACGGATCGCCAGCGACCGGCCGAATCGGCGGTGGATCTCACCGGCCAGGCGCGCGCCGACGCGCTCGACGTCAGATCGGGCCGGGGCCGGCTCGGTGACGATCCCGGTCCGGAGGGCCATGCGGAGCTGGCGCAGCACCGGTCAGCGCCGCCCGGGGCGGCGCGCCTCGCGGCGGAGCGCGCGGAGCATCGTCTGCGTGCCGACGAGCTGGTTGTTGAAGATCCGCCGGGCGGCGTCGAGCAGCTCGCCCACCGACTCGTCGCGGATCGCGTAGCGGACCGCCGTGCCCTCCCGGCTGGCGACGACGACGTTCTTGGCGCGCAGGACCGCGAGCTGCTGTGACACCGTCGACTGGTCGAGGTCGAGGGCAGCCTGCAGCTCTCGCACGCCGCGCTCGTGGCCGCGAAGGAGCTCGAGGATCCGGATGCGGATGGGATGCGCGAGGGCCTTGAAGAACTCGGCCTTGAAGGACTGCAGCTCCGTGGTCGTCGGCGACGCGCCCACGAAGATTTCCTATATCAGGATATCGCTATATAGTCAATCCTGGGTCGCCGCAGCGCCGAGCAGCGCGCGGTATACGGCGGTGGTCCGCGTCATGGACGCGTCGAGCGTGAGCCCCGCCGCGACCGCCGCCTGCCCCGCACGCCCCATCGCGCGGGCGCGCGCCGGGTCGCCGAGGATCTCGAGCACCGCGCCGGCGAGCGCGTGCGGGTCCGCGGGAGGGACGAGCCGCCCCGTCTCGCCGTCGCGGACGAGCTCAGGGCTCCCGCCCACGGTCGTGGCGACGACGGGCGTCCCGACCGCGAGCGCCTGCGGGATGACCTGCGAGGTGGCCTCCGAGCGGATCGAGGGGAGCACGAGGACGTCGAGGGCGGCCATCACCTCGGGGACGTCGCGACGGAAGCCCGTCATGGTGACGCGCTCGGCGAGGCCCAGGGCCGACACGCGCCGCCGGACCTCCTCGTACCCGACCCCGTCGCCCACGATCAGAAACCGCGCGCGCGGCGCGGTCGTGAGAATCTCCCGCGCCGCCTCGAGGAAGACGTTGTGGCCCTTGGAGCCGCGGATGTTGGCGACCAGGCCGACCAGGGGCTCGCCGGCCCCGAGCCCGAGCTCGTCGCGCACGGTCGTGCCCGAGACAGCCGGGTGGAACCGCGCGGTGTCGACGCCCGGCGGGATCGCGGCGACGCGTTGGGGCGGGATCCCGGCCGCCACGACGAGCGCCCGCACGGCCTCACCGCTGGTGACGATGCGGTCGGCGAGCCGGTAGACGAGCGCGCTCCGGATCGCGATCGACACGTGGCGGCTCCGCACGACGGGGAGGCGGAGGGATCGGGCGGCGAGCGCGCCGAGCCAGCTGTCCGTCGAGCTGTGGGTGTGGACGAGACTCACGGCGCGCGCCCTCATGAGACGGCGAAGCGCGCAGAGCGCCCCGAGGTCGGCGGCCCCGCGCATCCGCACGACGACGGCGTCCACCCCCGCGGCCCGCGCCTCGGCCAGGAGGCCACTTCCGGGCTGGCAGGCGACGAGCGCTCCCCAGCCGTGGTCGCGGAGCCAGCGTGTCTCGGCCAGGATGCGGAGCTCCTGACCGCCGAGCCCGAGCGACGCCTCGGTGTGGAGGATCGTCGGCAAAGGCGACAGACTACCGCCGCCGGCGCTCGCGGGAGAAGAGACGGGTAGGGGGCGTCGCTACCAGCGGCCGCCGCGGGAGCCGCCGCGACCGCCGCCGGCGCCGCGGCGATCGCCGCCGCCGCTGCCGGGGGATTTCGCCTTCTCGACCAGGATCGTCCGGCCGTCGAGGTTCGTGCCGTTCAGGCGGCTGATGGCCTGCTCGGCGTCCTCGGGCGTCGCCATCTCGACGAACCCGAAGCCACGCGACCGGCCGGTCTCCCGATCCGTCACGACGCTCGCGGATTCGACGGTGCCGGCGCCGGCGAAGGCCTCACGCAGGCGCTCAGTGGAGGTCGAGAACGAAAGACCGCCGATGAAGAGTTTGACTGCCATGCGAAGGGCTCCATTCTAGGCAGGACGGTTCACAGCGAACCGACGACCACATCCGACGCTCCGAAGTATACACTGTCCGAAGCGCACACGAGGCGGATCTTCCCGAGGCGCGAGGTGCTGGGTGGTCGCGAGCCTCATCGAGCAGCTGCGTTACGTCGGGCTGTTCCTCGTCCTCTTCGCCGCCGGGCTCGGCCTGCCTGTGCCCGAGGAAATCCCGATCGTCGCGGCCGGCATCCTCTCGCATGCGGGGGTCTTCCGCTGGTGGCTCGCGCTCCTCGTGATCCTCACCGGCGCGCTCGCGGGCGACGCGGCCCTCTACTGGGCCGGCCACCACTGGGGCGAGCGCCTGCTGGACTGGCGCCCGGTCCGGCGAGTGCTGAGCCGGAAGCGCGAGGCGCGCCTTCTCAAGGCGTACCGGGACCACGGCGTGAAAATTCTGTTGACCGCGCGCCACGTGATGGGGCTCCGGGCGGCGGCCTTCCTCACCGCCGGCATCGCCCGCGTGCCGTTCTGGAAGTTCCTGGTCCTCGACGCGGCGGCCGCCGTCCTCGGGGTCCCGGTGAGCTTCGGGCTAGCCTACGTCTTCGCCGACCAGGTCTACGGCGTGCTGCAGGACGTCCATCGCATCGAGCGCTGGCTCGCGCTCTTGGCCGTCGCCACCGTCGCGGTGTGGCTCGCGCTCGGCGCCTACCGGAGGAGTCGCCGGCCGTAGTGCTATAGTCGGCGTGGAGAGAACCGTGGCGTCGAACGAACGGAAACCCTGGCACGCGATCTTCCGACTGCTCGAGCGGGACGAGCGCGCCTTCGCCTTCCTCCTCGCGGTGGTCATGGTGGGTGGCCTCGCGACCCTCGGGCTGGCGCCACTCCGGCCGCGCTACCAATTCGACGTCTTCTCACTCGTGCAATGGTTCGCCTTCTACAAGGCGGGGATCCTCGCCTTCGTCACCATCAAGCCGCGCGCCACCACCCTCATCTTCAGTGCGGCGCTCGGTGTCGACCTCCTGCTCATCTTTTCCCTCCTCTACCTCACGGGCGGCGGTGATAGCCCGTTCGTCAACCTCTTCTTCCCGCTCGTGGCCGTCAACGCCTACTACTTCGGGCGGTGGATGGGCCTCCTCCTCACCGGCGTCGCCGGCCTCCTCTACTGGACGGCGGCGTGGCTCGCGCCGCCCGAGGCGGCGTGGACCGCGGTCGTGATCCTGATGGGGCTGGTCGGCCTCCCCGCATTCGCGCTCGGCCACGTGGCCGACCGCGAGCGACGGGCCCGCGCGGAGGTGGAGCGGCTCAACGAGGAGCTCAAGGGGACCCTGTCGCAGCTCCAGGCCGCGCAGCAGGAGCTCGTCGTGGCCGAGCGCATGGCGACCGTCGGGCGGCTCTCCCTCAAGGTGGCCCACGAGGTACGCAACCCCATCGCCGCCATCGGCCTCAACGCCGAGATGCTGGGCGACATCATGACCGGGCGACCGGCGCGGGAGATGGAGGAGGCCGGGAGCCTCCTCGCCGCCATCCGCGAGCAGGTCACCGCGCTGGACGCCCTCACCGAGGAGTACCTCGCGTTCGCGCGCTTCCCGCGCCCCCACTTCGAGGAGGAGTCGGTGAGCGGGCTCGTGCGCGAGCTGGCCGAGTTCATCCGCCCGGTCGCCACGCGGCAAGGGCTCACGGTCCGCGTCGAGGTCGACCCGAACGTGCCGATGATGGAGATCGACCGCGGGCTCCTGCGCCAGGCGGCGCTGAACCTCGTGAAGAACGGGCTCGAAGCGCTGTCGAGCGGCGGTGAGCTGACGATCGCGAGCCACTTCGACGGCGACACGGTGGAGATCTCCGTGTCCGACTCCGGCGGCGGCATTCCGCGCGACGTCGCGCCGCGGCTCTTCGAGCAGTTCTTCACCACCAAGCCGCAGGGCACCGGCCTCGGCCTCTCGATCGCGCGTCAGATCGCGGAGGAGCACGGCGGCGAGATCCGATGGGCGAACCGCCCGGGCCGGGGCGCGGTCTTCACGATCCGGCTGCCGATCAAGAGGCCCGTGAATGTCTGATCCCGCGACGCTGCTGATCGCCGACGACGATCCGGGGCTCCGCCAGAGCCTCGAGCGCACGCTGACGCGCGAGGGGTACCGCGTCATCCTCGCCTCCGACGGCAACGCCGCCCTCGAGCGCCTCCAGGCGGGGGGCGTGGACCTGGTCCTCACCGACCTCAAGATGCCAGGGCTCTCGGGTATCGAGCTGCTCCGCGCGGTCAAGGCGATCGCGTCCGAAGTGGACGTGATCCTCCTGACCGCCTTCGGCACGGTCGAGGAGGCGGTCAAGGCGATGAAGGAGGGCGCGTACGACTTCCTCACCAAGCCGTTCCAGCGCGCCCAGCTCCTGCGCTTGATCCGCCAGGCCCTCGAGCGCCGAGACCTGATCCAGCAGAACCGCGCGCTCCAGCAGCGGCTCGACGACCTGCTCCAGCAGGGCGCGGTCATCGGCTCGAGCCCCGCGTTCCGCCGGATGATGACGCTCCTCGAGCAGGTCGCCGGCAGCTCCGCGACGGTGCTCGTCCAGGGCGAGAGCGGCACCGGCAAGGAGCTCGTCGCCCGCACGATCCACGCGCGCTCGGCGCGGAGCCGCGGCCCGTTCGTCGCGGTCAACTGCGCCGCGCTGCCCGAGACGCTGCTCGAGTCGGAGCTGTTCGGCTACGAGAAGGGCGCGTTCACCGGCGCGGCGGGGCGGAAGGAGGGCCGCTTCGAGCTGGCCGACGGGGGCACGCTCTTCCTCGACGAGGTCTCCGACCTCTCGGCGGTGACCCAGCCCAAGATCCTGCGCGTGCTCCAGGAGGGCGAGTTCGAGCGCCTCGGCGGCACGAAGACGCTTCGGGTGGACGTCCGCATCGTCGCGGCGACCAACCAGGGTCTCGCGCAGATGGTGCGGGAGAAGCGGTTCCGCGAGGACCTGTACTACCGGCTCAACGTCATCACGATGACCGTGCCGCCGCTCCGCGAGCGGAGCGAGGACATCCGCGTCCTCGCCCAGCACTTCCTCCGCGTCTACGCGGCGAAGAACAATCGCCGGCTCGAGGGCTTCACCGACGACGCGATCCGTCGGCTCGAGGCGTACGCCTGGCCCGGGAACGTGCGCGAGCTCGAGAATGTCATCGAGCGGGGCGTCGTGCTGACCCAGGGCGCGCTCATGGACATGACCGACCTGCCCCCGGAGATCGCCGGCGCGACGCCGCTCCCCGAGGGCGTGCTCTCGATCCGCATCGGCACGCCGCTCGCCGAGGTCGAGGCGCGGCTGCTCGAGGAGACGCTCCGCGCCACCAAGGGCAACAAGACACTCACCGCCAAGCTGCTCGGTATCGACCCCACCACTGTCTTGCGCAAGCTCAAGCGTCAGGACGAGCAAGGCGAGGGCGACGCCGCCTCGTGAAGGCGCTCGTCCTCACGCGCGAGTATCCCCCCCATATCTACGGTGGCGCGGGCGTCGTCGTCGACCAGCTGACGCAAGCCCTCGCGCGCCGCATGGCCGTCGAGGTTCGCTGCTTCGGCGCGCGTCCCCCCGACGCGGGTGAGCACGGCGTCGCGGTCCGCGGCTACGCCCCGTGGGAGCGCCTCGGCGCCGGTCCGGACGGACCGCGCTTCGCCCCGGCGCTCGAGACGCTCTCGATCGCCCTCGCGATGGCCCGCGATCCAGTGGACGCCGACGTCGCTCACGCCCACACCTGGTACGCCGACATGGCGGGGTTCTGGATCCGGGCGCTCTACCGGATCCCGCTCGTCGTCACGCTCCACAGCATGGAGCCGCTCCGGCCCTGGAAGGCCGACCAGCTCGGCACCGGATACCTCCTGTCGACGTGGATCGAGAAGACGACGGTCGAGGCGGCCGATCGCGTGATCGCGGTCTCGGGGAAAATGCGGGAGGACATCCTCGCCCACTTCCGCGTGGACCCGGCGAAGGTGGTCGTCATCCACAACGGGATCGACCCCGAGCGCTTCCGGCCGACCGCGGAGCGCGACGCGCTCGACCGGTTGGGCGTCCGGACGCCTTACGTCCTGTTCGTCGGGCGCGTCACGGACCAGAAGGGGATCTTCCATCTGCTCGAGGCCGCGAAGTTGCTCCCCGCGGGCGTGCAGGTCGTTCTCTGTGCGTCGGCGCCCGACACGCCCGAGATCGAGGCGCGGCTTCGCCGCGCGGTGCCGGACCACCCGAACGTCCTCTGGATCAACGAGATGGTCCCGCGCGAGGTCGTGGTCCAGCTCATGAGCCACGCCGCCGTGTTCGCGTGCCCGTCGGTCTACGAACCCTTCGGCTTGATCAATCTCGAATCGATGGCGTGCGAGACGCCCGTGGTCGCGTCCGCGGTCGGCGGCATCCTCGAGGTGGTCGTGGACGGCGAGACCGGCCTCCTGGTGGAGCCCGGGCGCCCCCACGCGCTCGCCGCCGCGCTCACGCGCGTGCTCGAGAACCCGGCGCTGGGCCGGTCCATGGGCCGCGCGGGGCGCCGCCGGGTCGAGGAGCGCTTCACCTGGGCCCGCGTGGCCGAGCGGACCGAGCAGGCCTACGCCGACGCGGCCGCCGAGTTCGAGCGCGCCTCGGCGGGTGACTAGCGCGCGTGTCGGGCTCGATCCTCGCCGGGGTCCGCGGCTTCGTCTTCGACCTGGACGGCTGCGTCTGGAACGGCACCGCGCTGAACCCCGGGGCGGGCGAGGCGCTCGCCGCCCTCCACGGAGCGGATCGCGGTCTCGTGTTCCTCACCAACAACTCGCGCGCGACCGCAGACGACATCCGCCGACGCCTCTGGGCGCTCGGGATCACGTTCGCCGAGCACACGCTGACGCCGCTCGAGATCATCGGTGAGGTGATCGCGCGGCGGTTCGGGCCCTCACGCGTGCTCGTCATTGGCGCCCCGGAGCTCGGCGACGTGATCGCGCGCGCGGGCCACGAGATCGTCGAGACCAAGGACTACCGGCGCGCCACCGTCGTCGCCGTCGGCAATGACTTCGACCTGACGTACGAGCGGCTGACCGCGGCCGCACGCGCCGCGGCGGCCGGCGCCCCGCTCGTCACCCCGAACGTGGACCCGCGACTGCCGCTCGAGGGCGGCGAGTTCCTGCCCGGGTGTGGCGCGCTCGTCGAGGCGGTCGCCGTCGCCGCCGGTGTGCGGCCGGTCGTCGTGGGGAAACCGGAGCCCCCGCTCTTCCGGATCGCGCTCGAGCGTCTCGGGCTCGAGTCGGCGGCGACCGCGATGGTCGGCGACAGCGTGGCGTCGGATATCAAGGGCGCCCGGCAGCTCGGGATGCGCACCGTCCTGTACGCGCCCGCCGGCGGGGCGTCCGCCCCCGAGGCCGATCTGGTCGTGCGCTCGTTCGCGGAGCTCGCGCGTGTGGCCGGCGTGGCGTAGGTCTCGGCGAGCCTCGACGGCTCGAACGGCGGCTCACGGCGGTGGTACTCTAGCGTTCGACCATGTTCGACATCGGGCTCCAGGAAATGCTCGTCATCGGGGTGATCGCGCTGCTCGTCTTCGGCCCCTCGAAGCTCCCGGAGCTCGGGCGGATGGTCGGCCGCGCGATGCGTGAGTTCCGCCGCGCGAGCGACGAGTTCCGCCAGACCGTCGAGACAAACCTGAACCTGAACGACCTCGATCCCGTCACTGCGCCTTCGAGCGTGCCGACGGTCGAAACGGCGCCGCCCGCGTCGGCGTCCGTGCCATCCTCCGCCGAGCCGCTTGCCGCTGCCGACGCTCCGGCCGCCACGGCCACGGCCGCGCCCGCCGAGCCTTTCTGCGCGCAGCGCGGTTCGCGCCTCTTCCATCGGACCGAGTGCGCATGGACCGCGCGGATCCCCCAGGCCGAGTGTCTGTACTTCAAGCACGTCGCCGACGCACGCGAGCAAGGCTACGTCACGTGCCCCGTGTGCGAGCCGTGGGAGCCTGCCTGAGGGGGCTCTCTTTTTTGTTGGACATGCTCAACACCCGTTGAGTATTATTGACGTCACGGGAGGCCGCCACATGCGAGAGCTCACGGCTCGACAGCGGGAGGTCCTGGGCTTCATCCAGCACTTCACCGTCCGGCACGGTGTGCCGCCGACCGTGCGCGAGATCGGCGACCGGTTCAAGGTCACGCCCCGCGCCGCGTTCGACCACCTCCGGGCGCTCGAGCGCAAGGGGGCGCTCCAGCGCCGGCCGAGCGCGGGACGCACCTCGCGGGCGCTGACGCCCACGGTCCCCCTCGGCACGCGCCAGTTCAGGCCGGTGCCGATCCTGGGCCGCATCGCCGCGGGCTCACCGAACCTCGCCAGCGAGGACGTCGAGGGCGAGCTGCCCGTGGCCCCGGCGGCGCTCGCCGGCCACGGCGAGGACGTGTTCGCGCTGCGCGTCCGAGGCGAGAGCATGATCGAGGCGCACATCTGCGACGGGGACCTGGTCCTGGTGAGGCGCCAGGACTCGGCGCAGCCCAACGACATCGTCGTCGCCCTGCTCGAGTCCGACGCGGGCGGCGACGCCGAAGCGACGGTGAAGCGCTACCTCCGCGACGGCGCCCGCGTCGTGCTCAAGCCCGAGAACCGGACGATGAAGCCCATCGTGGTGGATCCGCGCGAGCGGCGCGTCCGGATCCTCGGCAAGGTCATCGGACTGCTCCGCGGCTTCTGAGGAGTCGGAAAGGAAGGTCGTATGTCCACCCGGGCGCTCACCTATACGCTGGTCCACCGCCGGGGCTCGCGCGCCTTTTTTTTGGCGCGCTCTACTCAACACATGGAGAGACCCTATCGGCTCCGCGAGCTCGCCCGCGCGGCCCTGGCGCTGGCCGGGGTCATCGGATGGGGTGCCGTCGCTCTCCTTCTTGCGGGATGACGTCGGCCCCCGTGCGCCCGTACACCTTGGCGTCGATGAAGAGGTCGAGCAACGCGGCATCGATGCGGCCGGCGCGGCGCTCCTCGCCCAGGATGTCGAGCGCCGTGTCCGGCGGCACCGCATTCTTGTACGGTCGGTCGCCCGCGGTGAGCGCGTCGTAGATGTCGGCGATCGCCATGATCTTCGACTGGACGGGAATCTCGTCCGCCTTCATCCCGTACGGGTAGCCCGAGCCGTCGAGCTTCTCGTGGTGCGAGCGGGCGATCTCCGGGATGCGGCGGAACTCCTTCGTCCACGGAATGTGGGCGAGGAACTGGTAGGTGTGGACGACGTGGGACTGGATCTGCCGGACCTCGTCGGGCGTGAGACTTCCCCTGGGGATGGCAAGGGTCGAGGCCTCCTCCGGCGTGATCAGCGTCTGCTGGCCGCCCAGGTGGTCCTCGAAGCTCCGTCGCGCGAGCCGCTCGATCTCCTCGACGAAGTCCCGCGGCAGGATCGCCGGTTCGTTTGCCAGCACGATGCGCTCGAGGCTCGCGTCGAGGTCGGTGAGGGAGGCGCGGAGCTTCTCGTCGAGGGCCCGGCCGTGCTCGCGGTAGCGCCGCTTGCCCTTCGCCAGAAGGTAGTCGATCTTCTCCCCCGCCTGCCGCAGCTGGAGGCCTCGCTTGATCAGCTCGGCGCGCTGGCGAATGCGGTCGAGCTCCGCCGGGTGGAGCTTCTTCGCCTTGACGAGCACCTGCTCGCGCACGCCGACCTTGCCGAAGTCGTGCAGGAGGGCGGCGTAGCGGAGCTCCATCATCTCGTCGGTGGTGAAGCGGAGCGAGGCGTAGGGCCCGGTGGTCACGTGATCCACGACGCTCGCGAGCCCCACCGTGAGGTTCGCGACCCGGAAGGAGTGGCCCGAGGTGGTGGGGTCGCGCGACTCGATCGCGGTCACCGAGGCCTGCACGAAGCCCTCGAAGAGCTGGCGGATCTCGTCGTAGAGCCGGCTGTTCGCGACCGCCACGGCCGCCTGCGACGCGAGCGAGCCGACGAGCTTCTCGTGGCGCACGCCGAACGGCTTGACCCACCGTTCGGTCTCCTCCCGCGTCCCGAGCCGTAGCGCGAAGTCGGGCTTGCAGTTGATGAGCTGGAGCACGCCGATGGTCTCGCCCTGCGGCGTGCGCATCGGTACGACGAGGGTCGACCGGGTTCGGTAGCCCGTCTGCTCGTCGAACGCGGGGTTGATGTGGTACGGCGCGCCCGGCGGCGGCGCGTACGCGTCCTCGAGGTTCAGGATCTTTCCGGTGAGCGCGACGTGGCCGGCCACACTGTCGTTCGTGAGCGGTAGCGTGGTCGCCCGGAACGGAATCTCGACCGAGTCGTTCTGCGCGAGCGCGAAGCGGAGGTGGCGCGTGCCGTCGGCCGCCTCGTCCACGAGGTAGAGGGAGCCGGCGTCGCTGTTCGTGGTCTCGCGCGCCTTGGTGAGGATCGTCTCGAGGAGCTCGCGGGGGTTCCGCTCGGCGGACAGCCGAATGCCGATCGCGTTCAGCTCCGAGAGCTCGCGGTCGAGGCGCGCGATCTCGGCGCCCGCCTCGAGGTCGGCAAAGGCGTTGCGCACGGCGCTGGCCACCAGGGGTCGCCCGGCGCCGACGGGCACGAGCGCGTACCACGCGGCAGACCAGGGGCCGTGGGCGGCGGGATCGACGAGCGCGACCATACGGACGTGGCGCCCCATCTGGGGGACGTGGCGCGAATCGTGCTCGATCAGGAGGACGGTCGGGACGGCGTCCGACACGAGATCGGCGGACAGCGTCCCCACGTCGTACTCGTCGGCGAGGAGGTGGGCAGCGGCTGCCGCCGCGCGCGAGCTCGCGTCGTACAGGACACGGCGACGCATGACTCGAGCCTAGGGTGGGCGCTCGATCGAAGTCAAGAATGGCGGGCGGACCCGTACAATCGAGGCGATGGCCGACTTCGCGCACCTCGTGACCCTCTGCCGCGAGCTCGAGCAGACTCCCGCCCGGCTCGAGAAGCTCCGTCTCGTCGCCGGGTTCCTCCGGACGCTACCCGCCGAGGACGTGGCGACCGCCGTCCTATTCCTGACGGGCCGCGCGTTCCCGCCGTCCGACCCACGGGCGCTCGGGATCCGCTGGCTTCCGTCCGTGGACGAGCCGACCGCCGGGGCCCCGCTCAGCTTCGCCGACATCGCGGCGGCGTTCGCCGCGGTCGCCGAGGCCCAGGGGCACGGCGCTCGCCAGTCCAAAGAGCGTGTCGTGAGACAGCTTCTGGCCCGCGCGTCCCAGGCCGAGCGTGAGATCCTGGCTCGGGTCGTCGGCGGCGAGATGCGGACCGGCGTCTCCGACGGCCTCGTGCTGGAGGCGATCGCTCAGGTCGCCGGGACGCCCGTCGGCTCGGTGAGACGCGCCGCCCTGCGGCTCGGCGACCTCTCGGCCGTCGCCGTTCTCGCCGCGACGGGAGGCGCGGCCGCGCTCGCGGCGGCGCCCGCCCGGCCCGGCGTCCCGCTCCAGCCGATGCTGGCCGAGAGCGCCGACGACGTGGACGAAGCGCTCGCCGCCCACCGGGGCCGCTCGGCGCTGGAGTTCAAGTACGACGGCGCGCGGATCCAGCTCCACCGTGACGCCGACCGGGTGGTGGTCTGGACGCGGCGTCTCTCGGACGTCACGCGGAGCCTCCCCGACGTGGTCGCGATCGCGCGACGCGACCTCGCTCACGCGCCCTTCATCCTCGACGGCGAGGTGCTGGCGCTCGATCCCGCGGGCCGGCCGCTCCCGTTCCAGGAGCTGATGCGGCGCTTCCGTCGCGTCCACGGTGTCGACGCGCTGGTCCAGGAGATGCCGCTGGCGCTCTACTTCTTCGACTGCCTGATGGCTGACGGCCGCTCGCTCCTCGACGAGCCGTACGAGCGGCGCTGGGGGGCGCTCGCCGGGGTCACCGGCGGGCGCTACCTCGCCGAGCGCGTCGTCGTCGCCGACGCCGAGGCGGGGCGCGCGTTCTTCGCGCGGGCGCTCGAGGCCGGGCACGAGGGGATGATGGCGAAGGACCCCGAGAGCCCGTACGAGCCCGGCGGCCGCGGTAAGCGCTGGCTCAAGCTGAAGGCGGCGGAGACGGTGGACTGCGTCATCGTGGCCGCCGACCGCGGCTCGGGGAGGCGTCGGGGCTGGCTCTCCAACTATCACCTGGCCGTGCGCGACGGCCAGGGATTCGCAGACGTCGGCAAGACGTTCAAGGGGCTCACCGACGCTCAGTTCGCCGCCATGACCTCGCGTCTCTGGGAGATCGCGACGGCGGATGACGGCTACACCGTGCGCGTCCGGCCCGAGGTCGTCGTCGAGGTCGCGTACAACGAGGTCCAGAAGAGCCCGACGTATCGCTCGGGGCTCGCGCTCCGCTTTGCCCGCATCACGAAGATCCGCGACGACAAGGGCCCGACCGAGACGACGACGCTCGCCGAGCTCGGGGCACTCTACGAGCGCCAGTTCGCGACCAAGGGACGGGCAGTGTAGAATCTCCGCCCATGACCGCACGCGTCTCCACCGGACTCCCGAAGCTCGACGCGATGCTGGGCGGCGGCCTGCTGCCCGGCACGCTGACCGTCGTGTACGGCGCGACGGGCATCGGCAAGACGCACCTCGGCCTCACGTTCGCCGACCACGGCCGCGTCGCCGACGGCGCGCGCGGCGTCGTGCTCGACCTGAACGGGCGCGGCGACTCGCAGCAGCACGACGAGTATGCCGCGCGCCTCTTCGGCTGGACGCTCACGACCTGGCGCCACGCCGTCCCGCCGATGAGCGATCCGTACCCGCCCGCCGCGGAGCTACAGGCGTTCTACTCGAACGCGCTCCCGTGGGTCGGGCGCGTCCGCGAATTCCAGGTACCGACGACCGACGGCGGTGTCGAGTTCGACTGGAACTGGAAGGCGTCGTACAACCACGCGCTCTACACGGTCCGGCCGTTCGTGTACTTCCACTTCGCCGCCGGCACGCGGCGCGTGGTGGTGGACGGCGTCGAGCCGATGGACGCGCCGGCGGACTCGATCCAGCTCTTCGTGTTCGACGAGCTCTACCGGAAGACGATCCACCGCGACGCCGAGACGCTCGGGATGGAGATCTGCCTGCCCGTGTGGAAGCACCGCGCGTTCATCGACGCTCACCGCTACGACCACGCGCGGATCACGACCCTGCTCCTCGTCACCACCGAGGAGACGCGCCTCGAGGACCTGCTCGCGCGGAAGGTGGCCACGGGCGACGTCGGCGCGACCGCGAACACGATCGTGGCACTCGGGAGCGAGCGGGTCGGCAACCGGCTGGCCCGGATGCTCTGCGTGGTCAAGCATCGGGGGAGCGCCAAGTCCGACGAGATCGTGGAGTTCCGGATCGGCGCGAACGGTCTCGAGATGTAGGGCCGTCGAGCCGGCGGGCGCCCTCCGCGACCCGTCGCCCCGTCAGACCTCCTGCGTCGGGACGAACTTCCGCTTCGCGATGAACGCCTTCGGTCCGTCGAGCGTGTCGGGCAGCGAGAGGTTCGTGTTCCAGAGCGTGTTCTCGAGCCGCAGCCCTTCCTCCAGCGTGAAGCCCGAGCCCGCGGATGCAGGCTTCCTTGTCGGTGCGGAGCGACGACTGCGGGTACTCGCAGATCCGCTCGGCGAGCTTCGTGCATTCGTCCAGGAGCCGGGCGCGCTTGACGACGCGGCTCACGAAGTTGATGCGATACGCTTCTTTCGCGTCGAACCACCGCCCGGTGATCAAGAGATCGAGCGAGGCAGTTCTCTTCGTGTAGTCGACCTTGCGCAACTTGAGCGCCACCGCCGTCCTCCTGCTTGAATCGTGGGTGAGGAGTGTGGAGACTCTACCATGCCCGTTTTTCAGCGCGAGCGGCTGACGCGCGCCGAGATCACGGTCGTGCGGGCGGTCGCCACCCTCGCGGGTGGCCGGCGCTCCGCCCCCGTGCTCGTGGGCGGGGCGGTGCGTGACGCCTGGCTCGGACGTCGGCCGGGGCGCGAGGTCGACCTCGACGTCGCGGTCCCGGCGGGGGCGCTCGACCTCGCGCGGCGGGTGGCGGAGCGGCTTCGCGGCGCCTTCGTCCCCCTCGACCCCGAGCGCGGGACGGGGCGTGTGGTGCTCCCGGGCGTCCGCCTCGACGTCACCGACTTCCGCGGCCCCTCGCTCGCGGCGGACCTCGCGGCCCGCGACTTCACCGTCAACGCCCTCGCGGTTCCTCTGCGCGAGCTGCTCGTCCGGGGCGGCGCGCCGATCGTGGATCCCACCGGAGGCCTCGCCGATCTCCGCGCGCGCCGTCTGCGGGCACCGGACCTCCGCGTGTTCACCGACGACCCCCTGCGCGCGCTCCGCGGCGTGCGCCTGGAGGCGGCGCTCGGCTTCCGGCTGACGCGGGGGACGGTCGCGGCGATCCGGGCGGTCGCGCCGGCGCTGGCCGCGGTCGCCGCCGAGCGCGTGCGGGACGAGCTGCTCCTGGTGCTCGCCTTTCCCGACACGGCGCGCGCGTTCCGGCGCATGGACGCGCTCGGGCTGCTCGGCGTCCTCCTCCCCGAGGTGGAGCCGATGCGCGCGACGGCCCAGCCCGCGCCGCACCGCTTCCCCGTCCTCGAGCATTCGCTGCGCGCTTTGGCCTCGGCCGACCGCGTGCTCGCGCGTCTCGCCACGCTGGTCCCGTTCGGCGAGGAGCTCCGCGCTCACATGGACGAGCCGCTCGGCGGCGGCGTCACGCGGGACCCGGTGCTGAAGCTCGCCGCGCTCCTCCACGACGTGGCCAAGCCCGAGACGCGGCGCGTGGTCCAGGGGCGCGTCAGGTTCTTCGGGCACGACCTGGTCGGCGCCGAGCGCGCCCGCGCCATCGGCCAGCGGCTGCGCCTGCCCGCGCGGGCGGTCGGCGTGCTCGAACGGCTCGTGCGCCACCACCTGCGCCCGATGCACCTCGGCGCCACGGAGCGGCTGACGCCCCGCGCGCGCTACCGCTTCTATCGCGACCTGCGCGAGGACACGCAGGATCTGCTGCTGCTCGCGCTGGCGGACGCGGCCGCCGTGACCGGCGCCTCACCGCTCGGCGTCTGGCGGCGGGCGCCGCTGCTCCGCGACCTCCTCGGCGGCTGGCAAGAGCAGCAGGCGGTCGAGGCGGCGGCGCCGCTCCTCCGGGGCGAGGATGTCATGGGCCGGCTGGGTCTCGCCCCCGGCCCCGCCGTCGGCCGCGCGCTCGCGCGGGTGCGGGAGGCCCAGGCGCTCGGACGCGTGAAGACGCGCGAGCAGGCGCTCGCCTACCTTGACTCCCTGTGCGCGGACCCCTAGATTATCGGGAACTCGACCGGTGGATTTTCCGGAACTCGACTGAAATCGATCTCCCTCGTAAAGAGGAGGCGTTCAATGACCCTCCGCCAAACCCTCGTGGCTCTGGCCCTCACGCTCCTCGTCCCTCTCGGGGCGTCCGCCGCTCCCGCGGGCCAGGTCGTCATCGCGCAGGGCGTGGACCCGACGACGCTCGACATGATGAACCAGTCGGAGACACCCGCGTCGAACCTGGGGCGCCACATCTTCGACATGCTCTACGAGCGAGACCCGGGCCTGAAGGTCGTTCCCTCGCTCGCGACCGAGATGCCGAAGCTCGTGGCGCCGACGACGTGGGAGGTCAAGCTCCGGAGAGGCGTGAAGTTCCACAACGGGGAGGATTTCGACGCCGAGTCGGCGAAGTGGAGCCTCGAGCGCCTGGCGGGCGGGCAGGGGAAGCTCCGGGGCGCGACCTTCTTCGCGCCGATCGACCGCGTCGAGATCGTGGACCCGTATACGATCCGCGTGCACACCAAGAAGCCGTGGCCGACGTTCACCAAGGTGATGACGTTCGTGCAGGGCAGCATGTATCCGCCGAAGGCGTATCGGGACAAGGACACGACGTTCATCTCGAAGAACCCGATCGGCACGGGGCCCTACAAGTTCGTCCGCTGGTCGAAGGACGAGGAGATCGTCCTCGAGGCGAACGAACGGTACTGGCGGGGCGCACCAAACATCAAGACGATCGTCTTTCGGCCGATCCCTGACGACGCCGTGCGCGTGGCGGCGCTTCAGAACGGGGAGATCGACCTGGCGGTGAACATCCCGCCGCACCTGGCCGCTATCATCGACAAGCACCCGAAGCTCTTCCTCTCGACGGCGCCGTCGATCCGCACCATCCAGCTCATGTTCTACGCGCACCAGATGGATGCCCAGCACAAGCCGGTCGGGCCGTACGATGGGCCCACCGCGGACAAGCGCGTCCGCCAGGCCATCGCCTACGCCATCGATGCTGACGAGATCATCAAGGGCGTGCTCGACGGTCGCGGCGTTCGCGTGGCCACGATGCTCCCCTCCATGCACTTCGGCTACGACCCGTCGCTCAGGCCGATCAAGCAGGACGTCGACAAGGCGAAGAAGCTCCTCGCCGAGGCCGGGTTCGCCGGCGGTCTCGACGTCACGCTGCACGGCCCGCGCGGCCGCTACGTGCGCGACGCGGAGGTGGCCGAGGCGGTGGCCGGTCAGCTCACGAAGGCCGGGATCCGGACGACCCTCCGCACCTACGACTTCGTGACCTACCTGAACAACATGGTCTACGTCCACAAGGCCGGGCCGATCTGGCTGATCGGCTGGGGCGTGGGGACGACCGACGCCGAGAACGTCTACGTGCCGCTGTTCAAGTCGCCCGGCATCTTCGTGAACTGGCACAACGAGGAGTTCAACCGTATGGTCGACGAGGCCCAGGCGATCATGGACGACAAGAAGCGCCTCGAGCAGTACCACCGGATCAACCGCCTCTGGGTCGAGGAGATGCCGGCGGTGCCGCTCTACCAGCAGCTCGACCTCTACGGGGTCAGCAAGCGGGTCAACTGGAAAGCTCGCAGCGATGAGGTCATCCAGGCCTTCAGCATGTCGCTCAGGGAGTCGCAGTAGCGTCGCCGCTCTACGATGCGTAATATAGGAGGCGCTGGGCGGCCGTAATTCAGTGGCAGAATGCCAGCTTCCCAAGCTGGACGTCGCCGGTTCGAATCCGGTCGGCCGCTCCAAACTCTCGGGGGGTTACGGGACAGGGGCCCGTAGCCCCCTTCGAGTTTCTGACATTTTTCTGACATTTCGGGCGCCGAGAGTTGGCTGCGGGGCCGACCTCCAGCCACCGAGGGCTTGGGAACTCACGACAGGAGGTCGCCCATGAACGTCGACACCGCATAACCCTTGACTCATATATAGCTCTAGAGTTATGCTTCCTCATGGCGTGGCGGATGGAGGAATACCGCACTGCGGGAGGGGAAACGCCGGTTCGGACCTTCATCGCCGGGCTGCCGGTCGACGCCAAGGCGGAGGCGATCGCGCTGATCAAACTGGCCGAAACCCTCGGCAACAAGCTCCGCGAGCCACAGTCGAAGGCCCTCGGGGACGGGCTGTTCGAGTTGCGTCGCAACCAGGTTCGCCTCTTCTACACGTTCGAGCCCGGCCAGATCATCCGGCTTTTGGGTGGGATGGTGAAGAAGCAGGACCGGATTCCGGTCGACGTGCTCGCCCAGATGCGCGGCTACCAGAAGGACGCGCGGGAACGCGTGAAGAAGGCGAAGACCGAGAAGAAGGGGTGATGATGATGGCTCGAAAGAGCGACTTCATGAAGTGGGTCGATCATCAGGTGGAGTCCGACGCCGACCTCAGGCGGAAGGTGGAGGAGTACCTCAACGAGATGATGATCGAACAGAAGCTCGCGGCACTCCGCACCGAGCGCGGCATGACCCAGGCGCAGCTCGCCGAGCGGCTCGGGGTGAGTCAGCCTCACATCGCCAAGCTGGAGGCAGGACGTGCAAAGAACATCGAGCTGCACACGCTCTGTCGCTGGGCGACGGCACTCGGGGCCAAGCTCACGGTTGACGTTGTCCCGAGTGGCGCCCGCAAGCGGAAGCGGACGGCGGCATAGCTCGTCTATGGTGACCGTCCGCTCCACACGCCGTGCGCGCCGCCGTGGGCGGAGGCGTTCCCTCGTCTGTTCGAGATACACACAGCCAGCGACCGAGCCTCTCTAGGGGAATTAGCGATGAAGACTGAACGCGCCAGCAGAGCCAGCGCGCCACGCCGGGGCACCCGGGTCGGCGACAAGAAACTTTCGGAGCCGGTGACGCTTTTTGCGGCAATCGAAGCCGAGCAGCACGAGGCGCTCCGCGCGATCGCTTTCTCGAAACGGCGGTCACTCGCGGACGTTGTGCGCGAGGCATTGAGCGGGTTCATCTCGCAGCACCCGACTCGCCGGCGGCTCGCCGCCGCCAAGCGGTAGCCGTGGCCGAGTAGCGCCGAGGCCGTCGCCGGGCCGTGCTAGGCCAAGCCTTGCTCCTGCATCACCTTGGCGAGCGCCGACCCGTCCTGTCGCGTGAGGTTCGGGATGAACTTCGCGTAGTGCCGGATCACCATCTCGTCGCTCGTATGGCCGAGCTGCTTCGAGACCCACCCGATCTGCTCGCTGCTCTGGAGCGCGAGCGTCGCGAAGGTGTGCCGGGTCTGGTACATCGTGCGGTAGCGAAGAGCCGTGCGCCGGAGCGCGGGCTTCCACACGCGCTCACGGACGTTGGTGATGTTTAGCGGCCCACCGGCGCTGCTCGGGAAGATGTAGCTGCTCCGCAGCTGGCTCGCGGCCCGCTGCTCGCGAAGCGCGTGCTGGACCATCGGGAGCATCTCGACGTAGCGCTTCGAGGCTTCGGTCTTGGTCCGCCCCCGCCCGCCGCGGGGACTGACGGCTGCCAGGACTCCGATGAGCGGTGGGCGCGAGACCCAATCGACCGCCTCCCACTCAGCCGCGATCTGTTCGCTCGGCCGGAGGCCCGTAAAGAACGCGACGGTGAAGTAGCGCTGTTCCTCGGGCGTCCGGAAACCCTTCTCGAGGAGCGTCTTGACCTCGTCGAACGAGAACGGATCGATTGGCGCCCGGTCTTCTCGCAGCTTGCTGACGGCGCGCGCGGGGTTCCGCGTGAGCCACCCGCGCAGGACAGCGCGATCGAGCACCTGGCGCAACACGTCGAGAATGATGTTCGCCCGGCGGTTCGAGAGC
>Ga0209157_1000347_pt1 | contig 39881 bp, 35 predicted proteins | sample GraSoiAngelo_135_FD_185892 | JGI IMG/M metagenome (GOLD analysis project Ga0209157, IMG submission 185892) | Grasslands soil microbial communities from the Angelo Coastal Reserve, California, USA - 14_0929_05_40cm (SPAdes) (version 2) | ecosystem: Environmental > Terrestrial > Soil > Grasslands ...
GCGTCAGTCTGTCGTATCGCGACCAGTCGACGACGGGGGAGGGGATGTACGTCTCGGGGTCCTACTTCCCGACCCTCGGCCTGCGTCCCGCTCTCGGACGCCTCCTCGGGCCGGCCGACGACCAGGGGACCGGCACCAACTACGTCGCGGTGCTCGGCTACGGCTATTGGCAGTCCCAGTTCGGGAGTGATCCTGGAGTCCTGGGCCGCCCGCTGCGCGTCAATGGACAGGCGATGACCATCGTGGGCGTGGCCCCCCGGGCCTTTCAGGGGACCACGCTCGGCATCGACCCGCTGGTGTTCGTGCCGATCAGCATGCGGGGTGTGCTCTCGCCCGGGTTCCGCGGGTTCGAGAATCGTCGGGACTACTGGACTTATGTCTTCGGGCGCCTGAAGCCGGGAGTGTCCCTGGCGCAGGCCAGCGCCGGCCTCGACCCGCTCTACCGCTCCATCATGACCGACGTCGAGGCGCCGCTCTACAAGGGCATGAGTGATCAGTTCATGGCCAAGTTCCGGATGAAGCGGGTCGTCCTCACTCCGGGCTCGCGGGGGCAGAGCTCCATGCACCGCGACGCGCAGACGCCGTTGCTCATGCTGTTCAGCGTCACCGGGATCGTGCTCCTCATCGCGTGCGCCAATATCGCGAATCTCTTGCTGGCGCGCGGCGCCGGCCGCGCTATGGAGATGGGCGTCCGTCTGGCCCTCGGCGCGAGCCGCCGCCAGGTCATGATCCAGTTGCTCACCGAGTCGGTGCTCCTCGCCTTCTTGGGCGCGCTCGCAGGTCTGCTCGTGACCACCTGGACGCTGACTAGCATCGCCGCGCTCGCCCCACCCGAGGTGCGAGACACGCTGCGGTTCGGTCTCGAGCCCGCGGTGCTGGTATTTGCGGCTGTGCTCGCGCTCGCCACGGGGATCGTGTTCGGCATGTTCCCGGCCTGGCACAGCACCCGCACCGAGCTGGTCACAGCCATTCGAGCCAACGCCGGTCAGATCTCCGGAGCACGGAGCGCCGCCCGGTTCCGGGCGGCTCTGGTCACGGCCCAGCTCGCCCTGGCCACTACGCTGCTCATCGCCGCAGGCCTGTTCCTGAAGAGCCTGGTCAACGTGACCCGGGTGGATCTTGGTGTGCATGTCGTCGACGTGGTCACGTTCAGCATCGCGCCGGAACGGAGCGGCTACGACAGCGCCCGCGCCCTGCTGCTCTATGGCCGGGTGGAGGACGAGGTGGGCGCGATCCCCGGCGTGAGCGGCGTGACCAGTTCGATGGTCCCGCTCCTGTCCGGAGGCGAGTGGAGGACGGACGTCCACGTGCAGGGGTTTCCGTCCGGGCCCGGCATGGACATCAACGCGGCGTACAACGAGGTCGGCGCCGCCTACTTCGCCACTCTGGGCGTGCCGCTGCGCGCCGGCCGCGAGTTCACTCTGGCGGACCATCGGGGGGCGCCCCGGGTCGCCGTGGTGAACCAGGCGTTCGTGAAGAAGTTCAACCTGGGCGAGCACGCCGTGGGCAAGTTCATGTCCACGCGCGGGCCCGACTCACTGAATATCCAGATCGTCGGCGTCATTCCCGACGTCAAGTACGCCAGTGTCAAGGAGGCGGTGCCGCCGTTGTTCTACACGCCGTGGCTACAGGACACACATGTGGAACGGATGAACTTCTACGTGCGGTCCGCCGCGCCCGCGGCGCTGCTGCGTGCGCTCCCGGCCGCCCTCAAGCAGCTCGAGCCCGGCCTTCCGTTGGAGGGCCTCAAGACCATGCCGCAGCAGGTCCGAGAAAACTTCTCGGTGGACCGGATGATCAGCGTTCTGTCCGCGTCGTTCGCCCTGCTTGCCACTCTGCTCGCCGCGGTGGGCCTGTACGGCGTCCTGGCCTACACCGTGGCCCAGCGCACGCGCGAGATCGGCGTGCGCATGGCCTTGGGTGCCGGCTCCGGGCGGGTGCGCGCGCTGGTGCTGCGCCAGGTCTCCGGCATGATGCTGGTGGGCGGTGGGATCGGCTTAGTGGGGGCGCTGGGTTTGGGGGGTGCCGCGCGCTCGCTCCTCTACGGGCTCGAGGGGCACGATCCCGTGGTGTTCGCGCTCGCCGCCGCGCTGCTCACGCTGGTGGCGTTCGGCGCAGGTTACGTTCCGGCCCGACGCGCTTCCCTCGTGGATCCGGTGCGGGCACTCCGCTACGAGTAGGAGCGCCCGCTGGCGGCGCTGCTACAGCACACCACGCTTCAGCGTTGCCTCGCCGAGCCCACGCTTCAGCGTGGGAATCAGGCGTGGGTCCCAGCCCGGGCGCCCGCTTCTCTCACGCCCACACCACCGGCACTCGATACCGCTCGAACGCCCGATCCGAGGTGAGGATCGTGAGCCCTTCCTCCAGCGCCTGCACGATCAGCAGGCGGTCGAAGGGGTCGCTGTGGTGGCGTGGCAGGTCACGCAGCAGGTCCCCGTGACGTATGGTCGCCGGAAGGGGGAGAAAACGATTGCGTGCCACGATGTCTTCAACCGTGTCCTTGAGGTCCAGCTTGCCTACGGCTCCCTTGATGGCGATCTCCCACGCGCTGATGGCGCTCACCACAACGAGTTCGGCCCGCTCCACCGTGCGAACGGAAGCGGGCCGAAGTTTCTTCAGATGCCACCGAACCAGCGCGTTGGTGTCGAGCAGCAGCCTCACTCGGATTCGCCGGTGAACAACCGCAAGATTTCGGGCGGCAGCGGCGCGTCGAAATCGTCGGCGATCCAGCCCCTCCCCTTCCCCAATCCGTACTTGCGCATGTGGCGCGTGTCTTTGGGGGCGAGCGGGACCAGGCGGGCCTTGGGCTTGCCGGACTTGGCGATGATGATCTCCCGCCCCTGGGCGGCCTGCTCGACCAGCTCGGAGAGATGGGTCTTCGCCTCGTACAGGCTCACGGGTTCTCGCACCGAAGGGGTTTTCTTGCGACGACGCATGTACGAACGATACCGCATTTGACCAAATTGGTCAACTTCAGCCGTCGGTCACCGCCCCCAGGCTCGAGCTCGACACTAGCTTCGCATATTTCGCCAGCACCCCCGAGGTGTACACCGGCGCGCGCGGCTTCCAGCCCGCCCGGCGCCGGGCGAACTCCGCCTCCGACAGGTCCACGTCGAGGCGCCGACGCTCCGCGTCGATAGTGAGGCGATCTCCCTCCTGCACGAGCGCGATCGGTCCGCCGACCGCCGCCTCGGGCGAGACGTGGCCGACCACCAAGCCGTATGTGCCGCCCGAGAATCGCCCGTCGGTGATGAGCCCGACCGCGTCCCCCAGCCCCGCCCCGATCAGCGCCGACGTGGGCGACAGCATCTCGCGCATCCCCGGACCGCCCTTCGGCCCCTCGTAGCGAATCACGACCACGTCGCCGCGCTTGACGCGTCCCTTGAGAATCGCTTCGAGGCACGCCTCCTCGGAGTCGAATACCCGGGCCGGGCCGGTCATCTTCAGCGCTTTCACGCCAGTGATCTTCGCGACGCCTCCTTCCGGCGCGAGGTTACCGCGCAGGATCGAAAGGTGTCCCTTGGGATATAGCGGCCGCTCCCACGGCCGGATCACCTCCTGATCGCGCCGCGGCGAGTCGGGAACGTCCCCGAGCAGCTCGGCGAGCGTCCGCCCGGTGATCGACAGAGCGTCACCGTGCAGCGCGCCGTGTGCCAGCAAAATCTTCATCACCTGGGGGATCCCGCCGGCCCGGTGCAGATCGGTGGTGACGAACCGCCCCGAGGGCTTCAAGTCGCACAGCACGGGGACGCGCGTGCGGATCGTCTCGAAGTCGTCGAGCACGAGCGGCACGCCCGCCGCCCGGGCGATCGCGAGCAGGTGCAGCACAGCGTTGGTCGACCCGCCGATCGCCATCGTGACGGCGATCGCGTTCTCGAACGCCTGACGCGTCAGGATCTGGCGCGGCCGCACGTCCCGACGGATCGCTTCCACCAGCCCCGCCGCCGACTGCGCGGCGCTCTCAGCCTTCTCGGCGTCCTCGGCCGCCATAGTAGAGGAATAGGGCAGGCTCATCCCCATCGCCTCGATCACCGAGGACATCGTGTTCGCCGTGAACATCCCGCCGCACGAGCCGGCGCCGGGGCAGGCGCGCCGCTCGACCTCGAGCAGCTCGGCGGCGTCGATCTTGCCGGCGCTGAATTCGCCAACGGCCTCGAACGCGCTCACGACCGTCAAATCGCGACCGGCGTAGCGGCCCGGCTTGATCGTCCCGCCGTACACGAACACCGCCGGGATGTTCATGCGCGCGATGGCGATCATGGCGCCCGGCATGTTCTTGTCGCACCCACCGACCGCGAGCACGCCGTCCATGCACTGGGCGCTGCACACGGTCTCTACCGAGTCGGCGATCACCTCGCGGGAGACGAGCGAGTATTTCATCCCCTCGGTCCCCATCGAGATCCCGTCGCTCACCGTGATCGTGCCGAACAGCTGCGGCATCACGCCGAGGGTCCGCAGGGTGGACTCGGCGCGCCGCGCCAGCAGGTCGAGCCCGAGGTTGCATGGGGTCAGGGTGCTGTAGGCGTTCGCGACGCCCACGATCGGCTTGGCGAAGTCCTCGTCCCCGAAGCCCACCGCGCGGAGCATGGCGCGATTGGGGGAGCGTTGGACGCCCTGGGTGATCGTGTGGCTGCGGAGAGCGGTCATGGGACGTCGTTTGAACGCGGAACGCGGAACGCGGAACGCGGAACCGACGCGCGAACATCTGTTCCGCGTTCCGACTTCCGCGTTCCGCGTTCATCCAAGATCAGGCCGGCGATCCGTTCTCCCATCTCTCGCGTCCCGATGACCGGCTCACCGGCTGCCGCAAGGTCGCGCGTCCTTGCCCCGGCTTCGAGCACCGCGCGGATCGCCTGCTCCACCGCGTCCGCCGCCTCCGGGAGCCCGAGCCCATGGCGTAACAGCAGCGCCGCAGACGCGATCGCGCCGATCGGGTTTGCGATCCCCTGTCCCGCGATGTCGGGCGCCGACCCGTGCACCGGCTCGAACAACCCCGCTCCCGCGCCCAGCGACGCCGAGGGGAGCAGGCCGAGCGCCCCGGCGAGCACCGCCGCTTCGTCGCTCAAAATGTCGCCGAACATGTTCTCGGTGAGGATCACGTCGAACGCGGCTGGATCGGTGACGAGGCGCATGGCGGCATGATCGACGTACAGGTGCGCCAGCCGGACGTCGGGATACTCCTGGCCGATCGTCGTGACCGTGTCGCGCCACAGCTGCGAGACCTCGAGCACGTTCGCCTTGTCCACCGACGTGACGAGGCGCCGCCGCCGCCGCGCGGCCTCGAAGGCGACGCGCGCCACGCGCGCTATCTCGGCGGCGGTGTAGACCAAGGTGTTGACGGCGCGCGACCCGTCTCTCCGGCGCGGCTCCCCGTAATACAACCCGCCGGTGAGCTCCCGTACGATCAGCACGTCGACGCCGTGCAGCCGGTCCGCCTTGAGGGGCGACCGGTCGGCCAGGGGGGGGAAGACGGCGACCGGGCGCAGGTTGGCGTACACGCCGAGCAGGGCCCGCAGCGCGAGCAGGCCGGTCTCTGGTTTCAGGTGGCGAGGCGCGCGATCAAGTGCGGGATCGCCCACGGCTCCGAGCAGCACCGCGTCGGCACTCCGGACGGCCGCGCGCGTCTCGTCCGGCAGCGGATCGCCTGCGGCCGCGACACCTGCCGCCCCCACGGCGAAATGCGACAGCGTGAAGCCGATGCCGAAGCGCTGGCCCGCCGCCTGGAGCACGCGCTCCGCTTCTGCGGTCACCTCCGGGCCGATCCCATCCCCGGGGAGCACGGCGATCCCGTAGCTCTTCACGACCCCTCCCCCAAACGCGGAACGCGGAAGTCGGAACGCGGAACAGATATCCGCCCTTCAGTTCCGCGTTCCACGTTCCGCGTTCCGCGTTCGAATGCCGCGATCCGCTCCTCCTCGAGCAACGTCCGTCCGATCTCGTCGAGTCCGTGGAGCAGCATCTCCTTGCGGTACGCCTCGATCGGGAACGCGGCCGCGAAGCCGCGGCCATCGTCCACCCGCTGCGTCTCGAGATCGATCGACAGGCGATAGTCCCCCCCGGCCGCTGCGTGACGGCGCAGCACTTCGGCGATCTCCTCAGGCCTCAGACGCACGGCCAGCACGCCGTTCTGGCAACAGTTCGCGTAGAAGATGTCTGCGAACGACGGGGCGAGGATCGCGCGGAAGCCGTACTCGCGCAGCGCCCACACCGCATGCTCCCGCGACGAGCCGCATCCGAAGTTCGCGCCAGTGAGGAGGATCGTCGCGCCCTCTGCCTCAGGCTGGTTGAGCTCGAACTCCGGATTCAAACTCCCGTCGGGCCGAAACCGCCAGTCGGAGAAGAGGGCCGGCCCGAAGCCGGTGCGCTCCACCCGCTTCAGGAACTGCTTGGGAATGATCTGGTCGGTGTCGACGTCGGCGCGTGGCAGCGCGGCCACGGCGCCGGTGTGGCGAACGAAGGGCTCGATCACGACGCGGCGAGCTCCCCCTCCCGCTCCCACGCCCATTCGCGCACGTCGACGAGCCGGCCGGCGACCGCAGCCGCCGCGGCCATCGGCGGGCTCATCAGATGGGTGCGACCGCCGCGCCCCTGGCGTCCTTCGAAGTTGCGGTTCGACGTGGAGGCGCAGCGCTCCCCGGACTTGAGGATATCGGCGTTCATCCCCAGGCACATCGAGCACCCCGCGTTGCGCCATTCGAACCCCGCCTCACGGAACACCCGGTCCAGCCCCTCGCGCTCGGCCTGGGCCCGGACCTGCTGCGATCCCGGGACCACCAACGCCCGCACGCCCGCGGCTACGCGCCGGCCCCGCACCACGCGGGCGGCGGCGCGCAGGTCCTCGATCCGCGCGTTGGTGCAGGAGCCCAGAAACACCCGATCGATCGGCAGGCCCGCGAGCGACGTACCGGGAGCGAGCCCCATGTACTCGAGCGCGCGGGCGGCGGCGCGTCGCTCATCCTCGGACGGGAAATCTGCCGGATCGGGCACCGAGCCGGTGATGTCGGTGACCATGCCGGGGCTCGTTCCCCACGTCACCTGGGGCGCGACGCCGGCGGCGTCGAGCGTGACGCGGCTGTCGTAAGCCGCGCCCGGGTCGGTGCGTAGCTCCTGCCACGCCTCCACTGCGTGCGTCCACGCCGCTCCGGTCGGGGCCCGGGGCCGACCGGCCAGATACGCGAAGGTCGTGTCGTCCGGGCCGATCATACCGGCCCGCGCGCCCGCCTCGATCGACATGTTGCAAACCGTCATCCGCTGCTCCATCGACAGCGCACGGATCGCGTCTCCGGTGTACTCGATGACGTGCCCGGTCGCGCCGGCGGTCCCGATGCGACCGATCAGGGCGAGGATGAGATCCTTGGCCGTGACGCCAGGGAGGGGTGCACCGGTGACGCGCGCCTCCATCGTCCGCGGCTTGGACCATACGAGGCACTGGGTCGCCAGCACGTGCTCGACCTCGCTCGTGCCGATCCCGAGGGCCAGCGCCCCGAAGGCTCCGTGCGTCGATGTGTGCGAGTCGCCGCACACGATGACCATCCCCGGCTGGGTGAGACCCAGCTCGGGGCCGATCACGTGCACGATGCCCTGGTTGGGCGACTGCAGATCGAACAGCTCCACTCCGAAGTCGCGCGCGTTCTCGGCTAACGCGTCGAGCTGCCGCGCGGCGACGGCGTCCTCGATGGGGAGCGCTCGGTCGCCCGTCGGCACGTTGTGATCCACCGTCGCGACCGTGAGCTCCGGCCGGCGCACGCGGCGGCCGGCCTGGCGCAGGCCCGCGAAGGCCTGGGGCGAGGTGACCTCGTGCACGAGGTGCAGGTCCACGTACAACAGCGCCGGCCCCTCGGGGAACCGGTGGACGACGTGCGCGTCCCACACCTTCTCAAAGAGGGTGCGAGGCGTCATGCCCTGAGGGGCTCGGGCCTCTGGGCTCGTTGCTCGGGCTCTGTTCTCCTTCCCGAGCCCCGAGCCCCTTGCCCCGCCTTCCCCTCTTCCGTCCACGGCATCATCGCACGCAGCCGGGCGCCGATCCGCTCGATGGGGTGCTCGGCCTCGGCCCGGCGCAATGCCTGGAAGCGCGCGGCGCCGCCACGCGACTCGGCGATCCACTCGCGCGCGAAGCTGCCGGACTGGATATCGGCCAGCATGCGCCGCATCGCAGCCCGCACCTCGTCGGTGACGATCTTGGGGCCGCGCGTGTAGTCGCCGTACTCGGCGGTGTCGCTGATCGAGCGCCGCATGAACCCCATCCCGCCGCGGTACATCAGGTCCACGATCAGCTTCAACTCGTGCAGACACTCGAAGTAGGCGATCTCGGGCGCGTAGCCCGCGTCCGTGAGCGTCTCGAAGCCGGCCTGGACCAACGCGGTCACGCCACCGCACAACACGGCCTGCTCCCCGAATAGATCGGTTTCGGTCTCCTCCCGGAACGACGTCTCCAGCACCCCCGCTCGCGTGCAGCCGATTCCCGCGGCATACGCGAGGGCGTCGTCGAGCGCGTGACCGCTCGCGTCCCGCTGGACCGCGACCAGCGCCGGCACGCCGCGACCCGCCTGGTATTCGCTCCGCACCATGTGGCCGGGCGACTTGGGCGCGATCATCGCGACGTCGACGGTGGCGGGGGGCACGATCTCCCCGAAATGGATGTTGAAGCCGTGCGCGAACAGCAGCGTTTTGCCGCGGCCGAGCGCAGCGGCGACACCCGCCTCGTACACGGCCCGCGCCTCCTGGTCGGGCACGAGCATCATGACGACGTCGGCGGCGGCTGCGGCGTCGGCGACCGGCCGCACGTCCAGCTGCTCCGCCCGCGCCCGCTCCCACGATGCGCCGCCCGGGCGCAGGCCCACGATCACGCGCACCCCGCTGTCACGCAGGTTGAGCGAGTGCGCGTGGCCCTGACTGCCGTATCCGATGACGGCGATCACACGGTCCCGCAGCCGGGCCGGATCGGCGTCCGCGTCGTAGAAGACGCGCACTCCTGACGGACTCATGGTTGCACCTCCGTAGTGGAATCTTCGGTGGCGACGAGTACGACGTCGCGCACGCCTATGATCTTGTGAATCTGCTGCACGACTCGACCGGCGGTGGCGGCGTCGGCCTTCAGCACGAACGTCAGCTCCGATACCCCGGCGGTGCCGCTGGGCTTGAGCGCGAGGCACTCGATCGGGACGTTGCGCCGGCGCAGCACGCCGACGGCGCGGTTCAGGGTGAGCAGCGCGTCGTCGAGCAGCACCGCCACGGTATGCGACGCCGGCATGCGGTGACTCAGTCTCCCGCCGCCGCCGGCGCGGTTTCGATCGGCTCGGAGAGAGAGCCGCCGGGTGGGATCATCGGGTAGACGTTCGCCTCTTGCTCGATCACCAACTCGACGAGCGCCGGGCCGGCGTGATCGTTAGCCTGCGCGAGGACGTCCGCGAGCTCCGCCGCTTCCTTCACTCGCCAGCCGGGGATGCCATATGCCTCGGCGAGCTTCACGTAGTCGGGGCTCCAGATGGGGGTGCAGGAGTAGCGCTTGCTGTGGAAGAACTGCTGCCACTGGCGCACCATCCCCAGGTAGCCGTTGTTGAAGATCGCCATCTTCACGGGCAGCCGCTCCTGCACCATCGTCGCGATCTCGGCCATGTTCATCTGGAAGCCGCCGTCGCCCGAGATCGCCCACACCGTCTCGGCCGGCCGGGCGAGGTGCACGCCCATGGCGGCCGGCACCGCGAACCCCATGGTGCCGAGGCCGCCCGAGGTGATGTGCGAATTGGGCTCCCGGTATGGATAGAGCTTGGCGACCCACATCTGGTGTTGGCCCACGTCGGTCACGATGGTGCAGCGTCCCTCCGTCGCCTGGTAGAGCGACGCGAGAATCGTCTCGGGCGCCAAGTCGCCGCGGAACGCCACCGCGCGCGGTCGGGTGAACTCACGAATTTCGTCGAGCCAGCGCTCGCACGTCCGGGGCTGCACCTGGGCAGCCAGGCGGCGCGTGACGTCGCGGGCGTCGCCCACGATCCCCACGGCCACCGGCACGTTCTTCCCGATCTCGGCGCGGTCCAGGTCTATGTGCACGATGCGCGCCCGCGGCGCGAAGCCGGCGGTGTTGCCCGTGACACGGTCGTCGAACCGCAACCCGATGCCGACGATCAGGTCGGCGTGCTGGATGGCGCGGTTCACGCGCACCTCGCCGTGCATCCCCGGCATGCCGAGAAACAGAGGGTGGCCGTCCGGGAAGGCGCTGATGCCGAGCAGCGTGGTGATCACCGGGATGCCGGTCTTCTCCGCCAGCGCACGCACTTCGGTGTAGGCGTTGCCGATGATCACGCCGTGCCCGACCATGAGCAACGGGCGCTCGGCGGCCGCGATCAGCCGGGCCGCCTCGCGGACCCCGTCCTCGAGGGAGGGCGTCACGCCCGGTCCAGTGACCGGGGGCTCCCGGAGCGACTGCGTCTTTTTGGCGCGGAGGGAGCCCCCGGCCATCGGACCGGGCGTGTAGGCGGTTTTCTGGTTCTGCACGTCCTTGGGCACGTCGATCAACACCGGCCCGGGGCGTCCTTCCTGCGCCACGGCCAGGGCCTCCCTCACGACGCCCGCGAGCTCGGCGACGTCCTGCACCAGGTAGTTCCGTTTCGTGATCGGCAGCGTGATGCCCACGATATCGGTCTCCTGGAAGGCATCCCGCCCGATCATCGCGCGGGGTACCTGCCCCGTGATCGCGACGACCGGCGAGCTGTCCATGTGCGCGGTCGCGAGCCCGGTCACGAGGTTCGTCGCCCCGGGACCCGACGTGGCCACGCACACGCCCACCCGGCCGCTGGCACGTGCGTACCCGTCCGCCGCGTGGGCGGCCGCCTGTTCGTGTCGCACCAGGATGTGGCGCAGCCGCGCATGGTCGCCCAGCGCGTGATAGAATGGCATGATGGCGCCGCCCGGGTACCCGAAGATCACGTCGACGCCGGCCTCGAGCAGCGTGCGGCAGAGGATTTGCGCGCCCGTGAGCGTTTCGGTCATCGGCTCACACTCCCCAGAGATAGATGGCGTTGAGTGAGCGGTCTTCCAGCTCGTCGGCGTAGCTCGCCTTGTTGAGGGCGTGCACCACCGCGCGGGCGCTCGCTTCGACGATGTCCGTCGACGCGCCGTGGCCCGACAGCGACTTCCCCGCCACGCGGACCTGCACCAGCACCTGGCCGAGGCTGTCGCCGCCCGGCGTGACCGACTGGATCGCCAGGTTCAGGACCTCGATCCGGCGCTCGACCACGGCGCCGATCGCCGCGATGGCGGCTGCGATCGGCCCGTTGCCGGTGGCGGACGCGCCCCGCTCGCCGGACCAGGGGCCGGTGAGCCGCACCTGCGCGGAGGCGGGGGCCGAGCCGCACGTCACCTCCAGGTGCGCCAGCCCGTACACCTCGGGCGCGTCGTGAAAGCGGCCGTGCAGCAGCGCCAGGAGATCTTCATCGAGCACCTCGCGCTTGCGGTCTGCCAGGGCCGTGAACTCGTCGTACAACTTGGCGAGCGTCGCCTCGTCGAGCTCGTAGCCAAGCTCCTGGTAGCGCCGCTCCAGCGCGTGCCGCCCGGAGTGCTTCCCCAGCACCAGGGTTGAGCGGGGCACGCCGACTTCCTCCGGCCGGATGATCTCGTACGTCAGGCCATTTTGGAGCAAGCCGTGCTGATGGATGCCCGCTTCGTGGGCGAACGCGTTGCGGCCGACCACCGCCTTGTTCGGCTGGGGGAAGACGCCGATCACATGTGATAGGAGCTGGCTGGTGCGGAAGATCTCCTTTGAGTTGACGCCGCACTGGAACGCCACCGCGCCCGAGCGTACGCGGCCCGCCATGACGATCTCCTCCAGCGCGGCGTTGCCCGCGCGCTCGCCGATGCCGTTGATGGTGCATTCCACCTGACCGGCGCCGGCCTCGATCGCGGCGAGTGAGTTGGCCACGGCCAGGCCGAGATCGTCGTGGCAGTGGGCGCTGAACACGACCCGGTCGCTGGTCGGCACTCGCTCGCGCACGGCTCGGAACATCGCGCCGTACTCACCGGGCAGGGCGTAGCCGACCGTGTCGGGAAGGTTGACCGTCGTGGCTCCCGCCGCGATGGCGGCCTCGACCACGCGGCAAAGGAATTCCAGGTCGGTGCGCGTCGCGTCCTCGGCCGAGAACTCGACATCGTCGGTGTAGCGCCGGGCACGGCGGATCGCCGCCTCGGCGCGGGCGACGCAGTCGTCGCGGCTGATCTTGAGCTTCTGCTCGAGGTGCAGGTCCGACGTAGCGATGAAGACATGGACGCGCGGCCGGGCGGCGGGCCGCAACGCCTCCCCGGCCAGATCGATGTCCCGGTCGTGGCACCGCGCCAGCGCCGCCACGGCGGAGCGCCGCACCGCTTCGGCGACGGCGCGCACGGCCTGCTGATCGCCCTGGGACGCGCTCGGGAACCCGGCTTCGATGACGTCCACGCCCAGCGCGTCGAGTTGGCCGGCGAGGCGCAGCTTCGCCTCCGGTGTCATGGAATTGCCCGGCGCCTGTTCGCCGTCCCGCAGCGTGGTGTCGAAGATGATCACGTCTCTCGCCATAGCGGCCACTCCGTTCCCTTTCCCGATCCATGAGGTGACAACAAAAAGCCGCGGGCCTGTAGGGGTCCGCGGCGGTGGTGCTGCCCTGCTCTAGTCGCTTAGCTGCTCATGTCATCGCTTCGCGCGCGCCGCTGACCCCCTGCTGAGCAAGAATGCTCAGCAGCAGGACGATCAGCAGGACCAGCACGAGCGCGAACGGCATCACGAGTATGTCTGTCCCGATGTGGGTCGTGGCCAGCTAGGTTACCCCCGCGGGCCCGGGGTTGTCAAGACTGCCCCGACGAGCGGCATCACCTCGGCGGCGAACCGTTCCATCTCGTCGTGTTGCGGACTGAACTGGAGCAGCAGCAGGTCGACTCCGGCCCGCTCGAATGCCGCGATGCGCTCGGCGACCTGCTCCGGCGTTCCCACCAGGCCTGCCTTGAGCCCACGGTTCGAGACCGAGTAGTCCTCGAGGCTGACCCGCTGGTCGAGCTGCGTGTTGGCGATCCACTCCTGGTAGTTGGCGTAGCCCGCCGCGCTCTGCCGCACGTCCGTGATGCGGGCCACCTCGCGGCGCGCGGCAGCCTCGGTAGGCCGGCACACGACGTAGCCGGCGACGCCAAACCTGAGCGGCGGGAGGCGCAACCGCTCGCGCCGCGCCCGCAAGTCGGCCACCTTCGCCGCGATCCGCTCAGGGGGGTCGCCGTGCATCAGGTACGCGTCGCACGCGCGCGCGATGAGCTGCTTCGCGGCTTCCGACTCGCCGCCAGCGTACAGGGTGGGCCGCGGGCGCGACAGGGGCTTCGGCTCGAGGATCGCGTTCTCGACGCGGTAGTACTTCCCCGCGAAGCTGAAGCGCGGCTCGGCCCACATCCCGCTCACCACCGCGAGCCACTCGCCGGTGCGGGCGTAGCGCGCGTCGTGCTGGTCGAACTCCACACCGTACTGGCGCGCCTCGTCCGCCCACCAGGACGAGACGACGTTCAGCGTAACGCGTCCCCCGCTGATCCGGTCGATGTTGGCCGACTGCTTGGCGGCGAGCGCCGGCGGGTGAAACGTCGGCCGCACGGCGATCATCAGCTCGAGCCGCTCGGTGACCGCCGCCAGCGCCGCCGTGGTCGTCCAGGCGTCGAGCGCCGGTGCGTCCGGTCCCTTGATGTCGTTCAAGTTGAGCTCGGCGATGAGCGTCACGTCGAAGCCGAGCTGCTCGCTGCGCCGCGCCAGCCGGCTGACGTAGTCCCAGCTCACCTCCATCCCCTCGTCGGGCACGTTGCGAAGCCAGCCGCCGAACACTGGGAGCCAATAGCCGAAGCGCATCGTCACTCCGCCTCGCGCTCGAGGTAGTCGACGAGCCGCGCGAAGGGATCGAACCCCACCACGCGCGGCGCGTCGGCCACGAAGTTCGAGAGCGCGTTGATGTCGTAGTAGTACAGCCGCCCGTCGCGGTCGTCGATCAGGTACTCGACCCCGCCGACATCGATGTGCGCCGCCTGCATGATGCACTCCACCTGGTCGACGATCTCGGGCGGCGGCGTGTAGCCCTCGACCCGCAGGTTGTTCTTGGGTGCGTCCACTGGGCATGCCGCCCGCACCAGCTCGGCGCCCCCGACGGTCTGGCACACGTCCGCCGGGCAGAGGTTGAAGCTGTCGCCCGGGGTGTAGATCCGGATCGCGTACAGATAGCGCCCCCCCAGCACTTCCACGCGCACGATGCGCTGCTCGGCGGCCGGGATGTACTCCTGCACCAGCGCCGTCTGATCGATCCCCAGGTCGAGCGCCCCGGCACCCGCGGCCTGCTCGAGCTGCTGCGGCGTCTCGAAGCGCCGGATCCCCGCCCCCGACCCGCCGATGTTCGGCTTCACGATCACCGGGAAGCGAAACCCCTGCGCGGCTTCGGGCGCCCGGGCCGGGTGATTGATGACGCGGGCGCGCGGGTACGGCAGGCCCAGGTGATGGAGCAGCGAGAGCTGCAGCGCCTTCGACGTCTCGGTGACGTACGCGTCGTACCCGTTGATGACGGGTACGTCGTGTCGCTTCAGGTACGCGAGGTAATGGAGCGTATAGAAGATGGCGTTGCCGTGGCCGCGCAGGTACGCCGAGGGACTCATCCGGTTGAACACGAGCGAGTACGGCGGCCGCCCGTCGCCCGCGTCGAAGCGGTGATCCGCCGCGTCGATGCGCACGTACGGCACGCCGCGCCGGTCGAGCTCCTGGAACAGGGGCCGGAACCAGTCGGGGTGCTCGTAGTAGATCGCGATGGGACGGCTCGTAGTCGCACTCACTGGTGATTTCATCTCCTCAGTCGATCGCGGCACGGGCCAGCGCCATCGCTTCCCGCACCGCGCGCTCCACGGCGGCACACAGCCCAGGCTCGGGCTTCCCGTCCCGGAACTGCTCGCTGGTCGCATACACGCCGTTCGCCACCACCGTCGCGCCGACGCTCGCGAACAGCGGGCGCAGCCCGTGATCGACCGCGAGCGAATGCGCCACCCCGTGGCCGGTCACGATCGGCACCCCCACCTTCCCGACCAGCCCATCCTGGGGCAGGAGGTCGAAGAAGACCTTGAGCAGGCCGCTGTAGGTGGCGCGGTACACCGGCGTACCGGCCACTACGATCCGTGCCTCGGCCACTCGGGCGAGCGCGTCCGCGACCTGGGCCGCCGATCCCCGGCCCAACAACGCGTCCCCGGGGAGCGTCGCCACGTCGATGAGCCGAGTCGCCGCGCCCCGCGCCTCGAGCTGCGCGAGGGCGTGCTCGACCAGGACGCGGGACTTGGACGTCGCTGACGGGCTGCCGGAGATGCCGACCGCACGCAGCCTCGCGGATGTCTCGCTCACCGGGTCGCCTCCTGCCGCAGAGCAAAAACCAATCGGCCGCAATACCCGGCGAGGGATCGCGGCCGATCTCGCATCCTTGGCGCTTCAAGCGCCCCCGCCCCCCCGGGCCCTACGGCGAGATCGTCCGCTCCCCCTCACGACACATGAGCAGCGAGCGACAACACCCCAGGGCCAGCGCGAGGGATCCGATCATCGTCGTGCAACGTAGTCGGGGGACTTTCGACCGGCAAGGGTAGGGCGACCAGCGAAGTTGTCGCGGCACCGCGAGGCTAAATTTCTCGAGCCATGGCACCCGCCATCACAGCCGATCGGCTCAGCAAGACCTTCAAGGTCAAAGTGCGGGACCCCGGGCTCAAGGGCGCGCTCCAGGCGCTCCTCAAGCCCCGCTACCGCGACGTCCACGCCGTGCGCGACGTGACGTTTGCAATCGAGCCGGGGGAGATCGTCGCGTTCCTGGGCCCGAACGGCGCCGGAAAGACCACGACGCTCAAGATGCTCGCCGGCCTGCTCTACCCCACGAGCGGCCGGGTCGCCGTGGCCGGTTTCGCCCCCTGGGGCGGCGGTCCCGCCTTCAAGCGGCGCATCGCCCTGGTGCTGGGCAACCGCCAGCAGCTGGTGTGGGACCTTCCGCCGGAAGAGACGTTCCAGCTGAACCGCGCCATTTACGACATCGCCGAGCCCGACTACCGCGAGCGGCTCGCGGAGCTCGTCGCCCTGCTCGAGCTGGGTGACCTGCTCGACAAGCCGGTGCGCCAGCTGTCGCTCGGCGAGCGCATGAAGTGCGAGCTCGCGGCCGCCCTGTTGCATCGCCCGCCGATCCTGTTCCTGGACGAGCCGACGCTGGGACTCGACGTCACCGCCCAGGAGGCGATCCGCCGCTTCCTCACGCAGTACCGCGACCGCCACGGCGCGACCGTGCTGCTCACGTCCCACTACATGCAGGACGTGACGGCGCTCGCCTCGCGCGTCCTGATCATCAACCGCGGCCGGCTGCTGTACGACGGGGCCCTCGCCGCCCTGGTGGCGCGCATCGCCCGCACCAAGCGGATCGAGCTCGTGCTCGCCGACGGCGTCACGGCGGACGCGCTCGCCGCGTTCGGCACCGTGAAGGAGTTCCGGTTCCCCAACGCGGTGCTGGAGGTGCCACGCGAAGACGCCGCCGCGACGAGCGCGCGGCTGCTCGCCGCGCTCCCCGTCGCCGACCTGTCGATCGAGGACCCGCCGATCGAAGACGTGATCCGGGTGGCGTTCGCCCGCGGCGTCGCGGAGGACGAGTGATCCGCCGCTACGTGGCCCTGATCCGCAACGCCTGGCTCGTCGACCTGCAGTACCGCGCCTCCATCGTGCTGTGGCTGTTGTGGGGCGTTACGGAGCCGGCGGTGGCCCTCGGCATCTGGTGGGCGATCGCCGGGGACGGTCAGGTCGCCGGCTACGCGCGCGCGGATTTCGCCCGCTATTTCTTCGCCCTGATGCTGGTGAACCAGCTCACCATCGCGTGGGACTCCTGGTACCTGGACGGCTGGATCCGCGAAGGTGAGCTCAACTTCCGGCTGGCGCGCCCGCTGCACCCGGCGCACGAGGCGGTCGCCGAGAACATCGCCTACAAGGCGCGCACCGCCGGAATGATCCTCGTGGTGTGGCTCGTCGTGTCGCTGGTGTGGCCGGCGGTCCGGTTGCCCCTCGCGCCGGGCCGCTGGGCGCTCACCGCCGCCGCCGTACTGCTCGCCGCGGCGATGCGGTTCTTCATCAGCTTCACGACGGGCCTGCTGGCGTTCTGGACGACGCGCGCGACCGCGATCATGGAACTGCACGCCGGCGTGTCGTTGTTTCTCTCGGGCCGGCTTGCGCCGCTCGCGCTGCTCCCGCCCGCGGTCGCCGGCGTCGCGGCGCTCTCGTGGTTCCCCTACATGCTCGCCTTTCCGGTCGAGCTCCTGACCGGCGCCGCACACGGCCCGGCGGTCGTGCAAGGCTTCGCGGGCCAGCTTGTGTGGCTCGGGGTCTGGATCGCGGCGTATCACGTCACGTGGACCCGGGGGCTGAGACGGTATGGGGCGGTGGGAGGATAAAACGAACGCGGAACGCGGAAGACGGAACGCGGAACAGCAGGGCGAGGTCGAGCGACGCGGCGTGCTCCCGCAGGCGACCCCGGTCATGATGTTCCGCGTTCCCCGTTCCGCGTTCCGCGTTCTCGCAGCCCTCTGGCGCCTCAACCTCGCCGAGGAGCTCCAGTACCGCGCCAACTTCGTGGCGAGCGTGCTCGGCACCGTGTTCTGGATCGTCACTGCCCTGCTCACGCTCGCGGTGTTCTTCTCCCACACGACGCGACTGGGCGGTTGGGATTACTGGGAGGTCGTCGTGCTGCTCGGGGTGTTCAACGCGCTCACCGGTGTGATCGAGGCGGTGCTGCGGCCGGGGATCGGCCGGCTGGCGGGCGAGGTGCGCAGCGGGGGCCTCGATCTCGTGCTCGCGAAGCCGGTGGACCCCCAGGGGTTCGTCTCGTTCCGGCGGCTCGACATCTGGCGGCTCACGGACGTCGTGCTTGGGCTCGCGCTGGCGGGCTACGCGCTCCACCGGCTGGGCCGCACGCCATCGCTCGCCCAACTTGCGGCTTTCGCCTTGGCGCTTGCGTCTGCGGCGGTCGTCGTGTACGCCCTCTGGGTCGTGCTGATGAGCCTGGCGTTCTGGTTCGTGTCGGTCGAGAACCTGTCGGTGCTGTTCGACGCCGTGTACGAGGGCGCGCGCTATCCCGTCTCGGCGTACCCCGACGCGTTGCGGTTCCTCTTCGTGTACCTGATCCCGATCGCGTGGACCACGACGATCCCCGCGTCCGCGCTCACCGGCCGGCTGGGGCCCGAGATCGGGGTCGTCGCCGCCCTCGTCGCCGGCGTGGCGTTCGCGCTGGCGCGGCTCGTCTGGCGGGCGGCGCTGAAGCGGTACACCGGGGCCAGCGGGTGACTCGCTACCACGGCACCGTCCGGCCGTCTCGGAAGAACCCTCCGGTCGGCCCATCGTCCGGCAGCGTCGCCGCCCACACCACACTCGCCGCCCCCGCGGCGACCGGTCGTCCCCCCGACCCACCCATGTCGGTGGCGACCCAGCCGGGGCAGACGGCGTTCACGAGAATGCCCTCCTTGCGAAGCTCGGCGGCGAGCATGCGGGTGAGCGCGTTGAGGGCCGCCTTCGACAGGCTGTAGGCCGGCGTACCGCCCCCCATCGAGGCCAGCGACCCCCCCTCGCTCGACACGTTGACCACGCGCGCGTGGTGGCTGCGTCGCAACAGCGGCAAGAACGCACGCACCATGTTCCACGCCCCGAACGTGTTGGTTTCGAGCGCCTCCCGAACCTGGGCGAGGTCCGCGTCCACGGCGCGCTGCCACGTGTCGTAGAGTATTGCTGCGTTGTTCACCAGCACGTCCAGCCGGTCGAACTCCGCCGCCACGCGTGCCCGAGCCCCCTCGATGCTGCCGGGGTCGGTCACGTCGAGCTGCCAGCACCGGACGGCGCGCCCGTGCTCCGCGAGACCTGCCGCGGCACGCTCACCCTTGGCAGCGTCCCGCGATCCGAGCACCACCGCGTAGCCGTGCTGCGCCAGCTGGCGGCACACCTCGAGCCCGATGCCGCGGTTCGCACCCGTGACCAAGGCGACCCGATGTGCGGTGCGCATAGAACGCCGAGGCAACGTCTCCCCGTGCCTGCTGGTTCCCCAGGCCTCCTCTTGCCCTCCCGGCCGCGGTGCGAGAGACTCTTTGTCCCTGCCGTCACAACCGGAACCCGCTTCACCGGGAGGCGCACACATGCCCGCACCCAGTCTCCGCGGCCGCTTCGTGTGGCACGAGCTGATGACCACCGATCCGGACGCCGCAGCCCGCTTCTACCCTGCGGTCACCGGCTGGAAAGTCCAGACCTGGGACCAGAACCCCTCGTATCGATTGTGGACCATGGGCGACGTTCCCATGGGCGGCCTGATGGCGCTCCCCGACGACGCGCGGCGCATGGGCACGCCGCCTTCCTGGCTGACCTACGTGGGCGTGCCGGACGTGGACGCGACGGTCCGCCGGGCGACGTCATTGGGAGGACGCACGCACGCCGGGCCGCAGGACATCCCCGTAGGACGGTTCGCCGTGCTGGCCGATCCGCAGGGCGCCACCTTCGGCGTGTACAAGCCGAGTCAGCAGCCGGCACGCGGCGACGACGCAATGATCGGCGACTTCTCCTGGCACGAGCTCGCGACCACGGATTACAAGGCGGCGTGGGCGTTCTACCGCGCGCTGTTCGGCTGGGAGCCTACCGAATCGATGGACATGGGACCGGACGGAACCTACTGGATGTTCGGGCTCGCGGGCGGCGGCAGGAGCCTGGGCGGGATGTACAACAAGCCGGCCTCGCTCCCCGCGGCGCGCTGGCTCGCCTACGTCAAGGTGGCGAGCGCGGACACCGCGGCGCGCACGGCGCAGCGCGGGGGGGGCCGCCTCGTGAGCGGGCCGATGGACGTCCCGGGAGGCGGCCGGATCGCGCAATGCGTCGATCCGCAGGGCGCGGTAATCGCGGTCCACGCCGTGGCGGTGGCCGCCAAGCGGGCGGCGCGGCCTGCCGGCAAGCGCAAGGCCCCCGAGCCAAAGGCGAAGCGGGCCGCCAAGAAGGCGGCGCCGAAGCGGAAAGCGAAGCGCTCGAAGCGCGCGCGCTAGGCTACGCGGGCCTCACGACCGCGTGACCGTGTATTGGCCGCACGCCGTGAACGCGATCGTCACGGTGGACGTGGTGCCGTTCCGCGTCACCGTGGTCTTGATCGTGCCGGCGTCGAACTTCGGCCGCACGGTGCAGCTCGCATTGTAATGCAGCACGGGGTCGGTCGACACGGTCAGGGAGTACGAGTTCGTGCCGCGCGTCCACGTCGACGTGCCGTCGATGCTTAGCGTACCGCTCGGCAACCGCGCGTCCGGCTGGATCGAGCCCGCCGCGTCCGCCGTGAACGTGCTGTTCCAATTACGGTCGTGGCTCGCCGTGCTGCCGTCGGGGAAGGTGTAGGTGCTTTTGAAGTCCTTCTCGACCTGCGAGATCACCGACGCGTCGCGGATCGTCTCGCGCGAGCCGTCCAGCTCGAGCGAGCGCCGCCTCCCATCCCGCACGTGCACCCACGTGAGGGCAGTGAACGCGGTTTTCACCGAGCGGTCCGCTACCGTCGGCGTCGGATCGCTGATGTCGATCGCGCCGCGGACCGTGTCCGCCTCAGTAGCGGACGAGAAGGCGCAGTCGGTGAACTCGATGTGGACGGCGTCCGGCACGCGGTCCCCGTCCGCATCCACGGGCGTTGAGGGCGTGCGGGTGGGTGTACAGAACGCCGTGCCCGAGGCGAACGGAGCTATCGGGCCGGCCAGGCCGGGCAGGAACATCCCGCCCGACAGCGTCGCGCCGTCGAGCTCGCTCTCCGCGTCGGCGGCCACGGCCTCGCCCAGCAGGTTGGCTTCCGGGACGCTCAGCGCCGGATTGTTCGAGTTGGAAGAGGTGGGCGAGGTGGTTTCGTTGGTGCACGCGGCTACGGCGGCGAGCGCGACGGCCGCGACGCCGGCCGCAAGCCGGCGGAGGTGGCGGGTGGGCGGCATGACACGTCCTCCTGAACGGTTTGTGTTGCGGGTGGCGTCCTATGTACTGAAGAGTATGGACGGTACCCATGCGGTAACGTTAAGGTCCCACCCTCCGCCGGCCGGTTCCTGTGACCGGCGTGCCCTCGGCCGCCCGCAGTATCGCTTTGCAACTGAGCCATCCGGCCCGGAAGCACCGGCGCGCTCTAGGCGAGGATCTGGTCGATGGTGCGGAGCTCGTCGCTGGCGAAGCTCCGGTGGGTGAGCGCTGCCACTGCGTCCGCGATGTGCTGCGGCCGGCTCGCACCGACCAGCACCGCCGTGACCTCGGGGTGGCGCAACACCCAGGCCAGCGCCATCTGCGCGAGTGTCTGGCCCCGTGCGCGGGCGCACTCGGTCAAGCGGCGAACTCTCGCCAGCACGTCCGCCGTGACCTCTTCGCGCTTCAGGAAGCCGTGCGGCTTGGCGGCGCGAGAATCGGCCGGAATCCCCGACAGATACCGGTCCGTGAGCAATCCTTGCGCGAGCGGTGAAAACGCGATGCAGCCGATCTCCTGCTCGCGCAGTACGGCGAGCAGGCCGCGCTCGATGCCGCGGTTCAGCATGCTGTACTTGGGTTGGTGAATCAGACACGGAGTTCCCAGGGACTGCAGCAGCCGCGCGGCCTCGCTCGTCTGCTCGGGCGTGTACGACGAAATGCCGGCATACAGCGCCCGCCCGCTGCGCACGGCGTGATCGAGCGCGCCCATGGTCTCGGCGAGCGGCGTCTCCGGGTCGGGCCGATGGTGATAGAAGATGTCGACGTAGTCGAGCCCCATGCGGCGCAGGCTCTGGTCGAGGCTCGCGATGAGGTATTTGCGAGAGCCCCAATCGCCGTACGGGCCGGGCCACATCCGCCAGCCGGCCTTCGTCGAGATGATCAGCTCGTCGCGGTGCGGCGCCAGATCGCGCCGCAGGATCCGGCCGAACGTCTCCTCAGCGGACCCGGGCGGCGGACCGTAGTTGTTCGCCAGGTCAAAATGCGTGATGCCGAGGTCGAACGCCCGACGCACCATCGCGCGCGAGTTGCTGAAGCGATCGACGCCGCCGAAGTTGTGCCACAATCCCAGCGAGATGACGGGAAGCTTCACGCCGCTCTTGCCGCAGCGCTGATAGGTCATGGCATCGTAGCGGATATCCGCCGGGCGATACGACATATCGGACGATTAAGCTGCATCGTCCCGTGCGCCCCGCGCCAGGCGCAGCGACGCGAGCGGCGCGCTTGCTGGGCGGCGGGTTCTGAGTCACACTATCGGACTCTTTCCCTCGGAGCGCCCGTGCGATTCTGCAAGCTGGTCGTGGTGACCGCCGTCGCCGTCTCGCCACTCACCGCGCAGCAGCTCGGGCGAGGGGGCCCGGGGCCCCGCTTCGAGATCGGCGTGCGGGCCGAGCTCCGCAACACACCAGTCACCGGCCGCGTGTATGTCTTCGTGAGCCGCCGCGACGACGAGGAGCCCCGTCTCCAGGTGCATCACGAGAGCGACTGCACGCCGTTCTTCGGCGTGGACGTGAGCGCCCTCGCGCCCGGCACGGTGGCCGTGATCGACGGCGCGACGCTCGGCTACCCGGTAGCGAGCCTCACGGACATTCCGGCCGGCGCTTATTACGTGCAGGCGCTCCTCAGCGGGTACACCGAGTTCCACCGCGCCGACGGACACGCTCTCTGGCTGCACGACGATCAGTGGGAAGGGCAGCAGTTCAACAAGTCACCAGGGAACCTGGTGAGCGAGGTCGAGCGCGTGCATCTCGACCCGCGGGCGGGATACACGGTCCGCCTCGCGCTCGGGCGCGCCCTGCCGCCGATCGAGCCACCGCCCGACACGAAATGGGTGAAGCACGTCAAGATCCAGAGCAAGATCCTCACCGCCTGGTGGGGCCATCCGATGTACCTGGGCGCGGCGGTGCTCCTGCCGCGCGACTACGACCGCGACACGACGCGGCGCTACGCCACCGTCTACCAGCAGGGCCACTTCACGCTCAACCCGCCGTTCGGATTCTCGACCGACAGCGCCGCCGAGACGCCCGCACAGCGCGCCGCGCGACTCGAGCGTACGCTGCGCGAGCCGGGATTCGAGTTCTATAAGGCGTGGAGCTCGTCCAGTTTCCCGCGCTTGATCGCGGTGACCTTCCAGCACCCGACGCCGTACTTCGATGATTCGTACGCCGTGAACTCGGCGAACAACGGGCCGTACGGCGACGCGCTCATGCAGGAGCTGATCCCGTATCTCGAGGAACATTTCCGGATGCGGCGGGAGCCCAGGGCGCGATTTCTCACCGGCGGCTCGACGGGGGGCTGGGAAGCCCTCGCGCTCCAAGTCTATCATCCCGATTTCTTCGGCGGCACCTGGGTGCTCTACCCCGATCCTGTGGACTTTCGCGCCTACGAGCTGGTGAACATCTACAGCGATACGAACGCGTTCGTGTATCCGGTGACGGACTGGATGCGCTACGAGGTGCCGGCCGAACGGGAGGTTACGGGTCAAGGGCGCATCAGCGTGCGGATGGAGAGCCAGTTCGAGGCGGTGCTGGGCAGCCACGCGCGTTCCGGCGAGCAGTTCGCGATCTGGGAGGCGACCTACGGGCCGGTGGGGGAGGACGGCTATCCAGCCGAGCTGTGGGATCTCCTCACCGGGCACATCCGGCGCGAGGTGGCCGAGTACTTCAAGGCCCACGACTACGACCTGCGGGACTACCTCGAGCGCAACTGGGCAACGCTCGGGCCCAAGCTCCGGGGGAAGCTCCACCTCTTCACGGGCGACATGGACACGTTCTACCTCAACCTGGCCGTGTACCGGTTGGAGGAGTTCCTCCACAATGCGCGTCCGCCCGCAGATGCCGAGTTCCGGTACGGGCGCCCCCTGAAGCCGCACGGCTGGCAGCCGTGGACCAACGCCGACCTGATCCGCATCATGGCCGCGCAGGCGGCGCGCTAACCCGTCGCTTCGAGCAGCTCACGTGAACGCACTGCGCCTCTCGCTGTGGCTTACCGCCGCCGCTGTCCCGATTCCCCAGGCGGCCGCGCAAACGGCGTCGAGTGCCGGCGAGTGGAGCGCGTACGGCCGGGACGCGGGGGGCACCCGCTACTCCCCGCTCGCCCAGATCACCCGCGCCAACGTCGCGAGGCTCCGGCTCGCCTGGGTGTACCGCACCGGCGACTACTTGCGCGACCGCGGCCGCTTCGAGGCCGTCCCGCTCGTCGTGGACGGGACGCTCTACGTCTCGACGCCGGTGGGCCGCGTGATCGCGCTCGACCCGGCGCGCGGCACGGAGCGGTGGCGCTACGACGCCCGGGTCTCGCTCGAGGGCGACTACGGCGACTTCGCGAACCGGGGCGTGTCGACGTGGCTCGACCCGGCGGCGCGACCGGACACGCAATGCCGCCGCCGGGTCTTCCTGGCGACAGTGGATGCCCGCCTCATCGCGCTCGACGGCGGCACCGGACTGCCCTGCACCGATTTCGGCGCGGCCGGAACGGTGGACCTCGCTGGTGGGCTGCGCCACGCGCCGGCCTACCACTGGGAGTACGGGGTCACGTCGCCCCCCGCGGTGGTCGGCGGTCTCGTCGTCGTCGGCTCGGCCGTGAGCGACAACCAGCGCGTCGACGCGCCGGAGGGCGTGGTGCGGGCGTTCGACACGCGCACCGGCAAGGAGCGCTGGAGCTGGAACCCGATCCCGCGAGCGCTGAACGCCGGCGCGGCCAACGCCTGGTCGATCCTCTCGGCCGACCCGGCGCGCAACCTGGTGTTCATTCCCACGGGCAGTGTCAGTCCGGACTTCTACGGCGGCGAACGCCGCGGCGACAACCGCTACGCCAACTCGGTCGTGGCGCTCGAGGCCTCGACGGGCCGCCTCGTCTGGTCGTTCCAGGTCGTGCACCACGATCTGTGGGACTACGACGTCCCTGCGCAGCCCGTGCTGTTCACCCTGCGTCGCGCTGGCCGCGCCATTCCCGCCGTGGCCGTCGCGACGAAGATGGGGCACCTCTACATTCTCGACCGCCGCACCGGAGCGCCGCTCACGCCGGTAGAGGAGCGTGCCGTCCCCGCGAGCGACGTGCCGGGGGAGGAAGCCTGGCCGACGCAGCCGTTTCCTCCCGCCGCGTTTCGGCTCGCGCCCGAGCATCTCTCGCCGGCGGATGCGTTCGGCGTGACGGCCGCGGCGCGCGAGCAGTGCCGCGACCGCATCGCGGCGCTGCGCTACGAGGGGGTGTTCACGCCCCCCTCGCTCCGAGGCACCATCATCTTCCCCGGCAACATCGGCGGGATGAACTGGTCAGGGGTCGCAGTGGACGAGCGGCGCGGCGTGCTAATCGCTCCGACCAACCGGCTCGCGATGGTCGTCACGCTCATCCCGCGCGACAGCCTGGGCGCGGCGCGCCACGCCCACCCGCACACGGAGATCAGCTCCCAGCGCGGCACGCCTTACGGCATGATGCGCGACGTGCTGGTCGACTCCGCCGGCGTGCCGTGCAATCCGCCTCCGTGGGGAGCGCTCACCGCAGTCGACCTGAACGCCGCCCGGGTGCAGTGGGAGGTGCCGCTCGGTGCCGTCCCCGGGGTCGCCCCGGGCTCGATCAGCCTCGGCGGCGCCATCGTGACCGCAGGCGGACTGGTCTTCATCGCCGGCACATACGACCAGCACCTCCGAGCGTTCGACGAAGCGAGTGGACGCGAGCTGTGGAGCACGAGCCTCCCTGCGGGCGCGCAGGCGCTGCCCGTCAGCTACCTTGCCGAGGGCCGTCAGTACGTGGTCGTCAGCGCCGGCGGCCACGACCGCATGCGCACGAAGATGGGCGATTACGTGCTGGCGTTCACGCTGCCGGGCGCCAGCGGGGCGGAGGCGCCGGTGCCCGACACGGCTGCAGCTCCGGTCGAGGGGGCGTACGCCGGTGAGATCCGGGTCGGGGGGGCGCGCATCGGACTCGACCTGACGATCCAGGCGGTGGGCGATTCGCTCGCGGCAGCGATCGCACGGATCGATTCGCTCCGGGTGACGGGACCGGTTACGGTGCGACGCGCAGGCCGAAGCGTCACACTGCGGGTGCCGTTCGACTACCCCGCCAAACAGTGCGCCGGGATCATCACAGCGACCGGCGATCAATGGAACGGCGCTCGCCTGCTCGAGGGCGACGTAGAGGTGACCGGGTCGTGCGGCGGGGGCCCGCCCGAGCAAGGCGCGTTCGCGCTGTGGCGGGCGATGTAAACGGCTCCGGGTCCGCGCGCGTAGCCTACAGGACTCCCATCGGAGGCTTCCCCTTGTCCGCGACTCCCCGTCTGCTCACCGCGGCGCTCGTTTGCTGCGCCGTCGCGGCGCTTCCGGCCCAGGGCGTCCACCACGGCCTCGACCCCGTGAACCTCGACACGACCTGCGCTCCCTGCCTGGATTTCTACCGCTACGCGAACGGCGGCTGGCTGGCCCGCACGTCGCTGCCGCCCGAGTACGCGAGCTACGGCAGCTTCACCGAGCTGGCGGACCGCAACAACGAGACCCTGCACCGCATCGTCGACGGGCTCGCCGTTGCGGCCCCCGCCGCTCCCAAGACGCCGGAGCAGAAGCTGGGCGCGTTCTACGCGTCCTGCATGGATTCGAGCGCCATCGAGCGCGCGGGCGCGGACCCTCTGAAGAACGAGCTGGCCCGCATCGCTGCTATAGCCTCGCGCGCGGACGTGGCGCGCGCCCTCGCCCGTGGCCACCACCACGGCTGGGACCCGGTGTTCAACTTCGGCGGCACCGCCGACTTCAAGCGAAGTACGATGATTATCGCGGCCGCGTCCCAGGGCGGCCTCGGCCTGCCCGACCGCGATTATTACGTGCGCAACGACTCGACCGCCCGCGCCCTGCGCACCGCGTACCTGGAGTACGTGTCACGCACCCTCGGACTCCTCGGCGACGCGCCCGCCGTGGCCGACTCCGAGGCCCAGCGCATCCTGGCGCTCGAGACCGCGCTCGCTCGGGCCTCGCTCACGCGGGTCGAGCGGCGCGACCCGAACGCCAACTACCACAAGCTGGCACTCGCCGCGGCCGACTCGCTCACCCCCAACTTCGCCTGGCCCACCTTCCTGCGGGACGCCGGCGCGCCTGCGACCGACGCGATCAACATCGGCCAGCCGCGCTTCTTCAAGACGGTCGACAGCCTCCTGACCGCCGCGCCGCCCCGCGACTGGCGCGCGTACCTACGCTGGCACTTCACGCGTCACTTGGCGCCCTGGCTGTCGAGGTCGTTCGTGGACGCGAGCTTCCGCTTCCAGCGCGCGCTCTCGGGCGTCAAAGAGCAGCAGCCCCGCTGGAAGCGCTGCATCCAGGCCGCGAACTCCATGCTGGGCGACGCGCTCGGCCAGGCGTACGTGAAGGAGACGTTCACACCCGACGCGCGCCGCCGCGCGCGCGACATGGTCGATCACCTGGTCGCCGCCTTGGACGACCGGCTGCACACCCTCGAATGGATGGGCGACTCCACCCGGGCTCAGGCGGTCGGCAAGTTACGCGCCTTCGGCAAGAAAATCGGCTATCCGGACAAGTGGCGCGATTACTCCAAGCTGCTGGTGGACCGCCGCGACTTCTCCGGCAACGTGGTGCGCGCCCAGACGTTCGCCGCCGCGCGGGACTTCGCCCGCATCGGCAAGCCGGTGGATCGCGCCGAGTGGCGCATGACGGCGCCGACGGTCAACGCCTCCTACAATCCGTCGTTCAACGACATCACCTTCCCTGCGGGGATTCTCCAGGCCCCGTTCTTCGATCCGGCGGCGGACGACGCGGTGAACTACGGCGGCATGGGCGCGGTGATCGGCCACGAGATGACCCACGGGTTCGACGATCAGGGGCGCCAGTTCGATGCCGTAGGCAACCTGCGCGACTGGTGGACGGCGGACGACGCGGAGCGCTTCAAGGAGCGAGCCGGACGGGTGGTGCGGCAGTTCGATGCCTACACGGTGGTGGACAGCGCGACGCACGTGAACGGCCGGTTGACGCTGGGAGAAGACATCGCGGACCTAGGCGGGCTCAGAATCGCCTACGCCGCGTTCCAGCGCTCGCTCGCGGGGCTTGCCCGCCCACCCGACATCGACGGGCTCACGCCGGAGCAGCGCTTCTTCCTCGCCTGGGCCCAGATCTGGCGCTCCAAGGCGACCGACCAGTTTCTGCGCAACCAGGTGACCGTGGACCCGCACGCGCCGGCGCGGTGGCGCGTCATGGGGCCCCTATCGAACCTGCCCGAGTTCGCTCGGGCGTTCCACTGCAGGGAGGGAGATCCTATGGTGCGCCCCGACAGCCTGCGGGCGCAGATCTGGTAGCCGCGGTCAGGCCGCGGCAGGCGTCCCGGGATGCGCGGGGCGCAGTTGCCGGCACTGAGCCGAGACGGCCCCGCCGTCGCTGCTCGCTCGGAGGAGTCATGCGTCATTCTCTCGTCGTGATCGCCGCCACGTTGGCCGCCGCCCGGCCTCTGCCCACCGCCGCCCAACAGGCCGTCGACACGGGGTACGCCAAGAGCGAGGCGATGATTCCGATGCGCGATGGCGTCAAACTGCGCGTGGTAATACTGGCGCCGCGTGCCGCCGCGCCACTCCCGATCCTGCTGCAACGCACGCCATACAACGCCAACGGCGCAATCGGCTTGGCGCGCCGCGCCAAAGAACTCGGCCTGGAGGGTTACATCATCGTCTTCGGTGACATCCGCGGTCGCTTCGGCTCCGAAGGCACGTTCGACATGAATCGCCCGCCGCGTGCCGGATCCCAGGGAGTCGACGAGAGCACCGACGCCTACGACACGATCGACTGGCTCGTGAAGAACGTGCCCAACAACAACGGGAAGGTCGGCACGTTCGGCGTCTCGTACCCGGGTTGGCTGACGGCGGTCACGGGGATGGGCCCACACCCGGCGCTCAAGGCAATCTCGCCTCAGGCGCCGATGGGCGACACCTGGATGGGGGACGACTTCTTCCACCAGGGGGCGTTTCGTCTGAGCTACGGCACCGAGTACACGTGGAGCATGGAGTCTTCGTCCGACGCGAGCGAAGATCCGTCGCCGTCCCGTTACGACCTGTACGAGTGGTATCGCTCGTTTCCGACCCTGGGCGCGCTCGCCCGGACCGCCCGCGCCGACCGGTGGCCGAGTTGGCACCGGTTCTCAGAGCACCCGGCGTACGACTCAGTGTGGCAGGCCCGCGCGCTGCCGCGCTATATGGGCCACGCGACCGTGCCGACGCTCGTGGTGGGAGGATGGTGGGACCAGGAGGACGAGTACGGTCCGCTCGCTCATTACGCAGCGCTCGAGCGCACCGACACGGCGCGGCTCGTGCATTTGGTGATGGGTCCATGGTACCACGGACAATGGTCCGGTGATTCCGGCACGGCGCTGGGCAACGTCCGCTTCGGCCGTGCTACCGGCGTCGAGTACCGGGAGCTCCAGTCCCGTTGGTTCGCCTACTGGCTCAAGGGCGCGGGAGACGGGCAGTTCCCCGAAGCCTGGCTGTTCGACGCCGGCACCGACACCTGGCGCACGTTCGACAAGTGGCCGCCCGCGAACGCCGTGCGGCGGCGGCTGTACTTCCACGCAGACGGCGCGCTGTCGTTCGATCCGCCGACGGCAGCCGACGGGAGCGACCAGTTCACGTCCGATCCGACGCATCCCGTGCCTTACCGCCCGAGACCGGTCGAGCTCACGTATTCGCGCACCTCGCGCTGGCGGCGCTGGGAGACCGAGGATCAACGCTTCGTGGACGGCCGGCCGGACGTTCTCACCTGGCAGACGCCGCCGCTCACTGCGGACGTGAGCGTCGCGGGCGACGTCGTCGCGCACCTCTACGCCTCAACCACGGGCAGCGATGCCGACTGGGTAGGAAAGCTCATCGACGTCTATCCCGATACCGTGCCGGGCCGACCGGAGCTGCAAGGCTACGAGCTGATGGTGACGGGTGACATCATGCGCGGACGGTACCGCAACAACTGGGGGCGTTCGGAGGCGATCCCGCCCAACACCATCCAGCCGTTCACGGTGGACCTGCACCAGCAGGCGTACACTTTCCAAAAGGGCCACCGCATCATGGTCCAGGTGCAGAGCACGTGGTTCCCGCTGTACGACCGGAATCCGCAGACCTTCGTGCCCAACATCTTCCAGGCGCGCGTCGAGGACTACAAGGCCCGCGTGCATCGGGTGTATCGCACGGCGCACTACCCGTCGAACGTCGAGATCGACGTCCTGCCGCCGACACCCTGAATGCCGCAACGCGCTCCAGCGGAGACTCCATGCGCCCTTACCGTCTTGCCTCGCTCGCGCTGCTGCTCGCGCCCGCCGCCCTGGCACAGGCTCCGCTCCCCTTGAAGCATCCCCCGCAACGCACGGTCCCGGCGATCACGGCCGGTGATCTCATGACCCGGCTCTACATCTTGGCGGACGATTCGCTCGAGGGGCGCGAGGCCGGGACGATCGGCAACTTCAAGGGAACGGAGTACATCGCCCGGGAGGCGAAGCGGATGGGGCTCGTCCCGGCCGGCGACAGCGGAACGTACTTCCAGACGATCCCGCTCAAGACGCGCCGGTTCGACACCACCTCGACGTTCGTGGTCGCCGGCGTGACGCTGACGGCGTTCGGCGATTACCTGCCCCTGAGCCGCGACGCCCTCGACAACGCGGCGCTGCCGATCGTGTACGGCGGCGAGGCGCGGGACACGGCGCACCTGATCACGCCGGATCAGGCGAGCGGGAAGCTCGTCGTCCTCATGGTGGCGGGCGGCTTCGGTGGCCTGCGCGCGCTGCGCGCGCGTGCCGCACCGCGCATCAAGGGTGCGGCCGCGATGGCCCTGGTCGCCTTGGACAGCTTGCCATCGCCCTCGCTCGGCTTCTTGCGGCGGCCGCAGGCGTTCCTCGACGATGTCTCCACCGCCCAGGAGCGCCCGATCCCGGTGCTCTTGATCGGGCGCGCCGCCGCCGCCCGGATGTTCAGCACGCCGCTGGAGCAGCTCACGGTCGGCGCGGCGGGCGGGACCGCCGCGCTGAGCCTGCGGTACTCGGTCGAGCCCGCCCCGTACCCCGCCCGGAACGTCGTAGCCATCGTCCGCGGCAGCGACCCGAAGCTCAGGGGCGAGTACGTCGCGATCGGCGGGCACAACGACCACGTCGGATTCAACCATGCACCCGTGGACCACGACTCCATCCGCATCTGGAACCACATCGTGCGTCCCGAAGGGGCGGACGACGCCGCCAAGCGCGCCACGCCGGAGCTGCAGGCGCGCGTCGATTCGGCGCTCGCCGCGTTCCGCGCCCGGCACGCTGCAGGGGCGACGGCCGATCGCCCCGACTCGATCTCGAACGGCGCGGACGACGACGGCTCCGGCTCCGTCGCGGCCCTCGAGATCGCGGAGCGGATCGCGGCGCTCAAGCAGAAGCCGAAACGCTCGATCCTGTTCGTGTGGCACACCGCCGAGGAGAAGGGGCTACTTGGCTCGCGTTACTTCACCGACCATCCCACCGTGCCGCGGGACTCGATCGTGGCGCAGCTCAATATGGACATGGTGGGCCGCGGGAGTGCGGACGATGAGACCGGACGCACCAAGGACTCCGTGCCGCTGCACGGAGGACCCCACTACCTCCAGCTGGTCGGCTCGCGTCGTCTCTCGACCGAGCTCGGCGACCTGATCGAAACGGTGAACAAGGACGGCCGCCACGGCCTCGCGTTCGATTACGCGATGGACGCGGACGGCCACCCGTCCAACATCTACTGCCGCTCGGATCACTACGAGTACGCGCGCTACGGCATCCCGATCACGTTCTTCACGACGGGGCTGCACTCCGACTACCACCAGGTGACCGACGAGCCCGAGTATATCGACTACGCGCACATGGCCCGGGTCGCGAGCCTGGTGGAGGATGTCGCGGTCCGCGTGGCCGACCTAGACCACCGCGTCGTGGTGGACCACCCTAGGCCGGATCCGACCGCGCCGTGCCGGCAATAGCGAGGTAAGGAGCGCGAGGCAGTCGGGTGTAGGCAGCCGCGCCTCCTGACCATCCCCTGACAGGGCGGGTGCAACCTTCCCAGGGGTTCGAACGTCTTACACTCTCGAAGCTCTCATGACATGCCGTCCGCTCGTCGCGCACCGGAGGACGGTCATGTTTCCCACGCTGATCGAGTCTGCACGGAAGACCAATAAGCAAAGGGTTCTGAGCGGCAGCTGCGTCTCACTCGTGGTTCACGCCGGCGTAATCGCGGGAGCCGTGTACGGCACGCTGGCCGCCGCCGCGAGCGACCGGTCGGTCAAGGTCGACACCGCGGTCGTAGTGCTCGCACCGCAACAGCAGCCCAAGCCACCCGCGCAGCAACCGGCGCAACTCGACGCGCCGCTCCAAGGGTTCCAGACGCTCGTGGTGCCGCCCCAGATTCCCGCCGACCTCCCCGCGGTGGACCTGCACGAGCGCTTCGATCCGAACGACTATTCCGGGGTGGGCATCGAGGGCGGCCGTGCGAATGGCGCGGCGCCTGACGACAACCCTGTGTACCTGGAAGCGGTCGTCGAGCAGCGGCCCGAGTTGCTCTCGGGCCCCCCTCCGTATCCCGAGCTGCTCCGGGAGGCCGGCATCCACGGCCGCGTCATGCTTCTGGCCATCGTCGACACAACGGGTCACCTGGAGCCCAACTCCCTCAAGATCGTCCAAACCCCCAGCGTCGGGTTCGAACGGCCCATCAGGCAATGGGCCGTGACCGCCTTGTTCCGCCCGGCCCGGCTGCAGGGCCGGGCGGTGCGGGCGTTCGTGCGTCTGCCGGTCGACTACTCCGTGTCGCAGCACTGAGAACGTCGCTGAGGTAAGTGTGCTCAACCGTTGCGCATACGCTATGTCGCGGCGGTGACACACTAAAAACTTGACGCGTGAAAACTGGCGCCGTAGCTTCGCCGCCACATGAAGGGTTGATAGGCTCATAGTCGGTGACGGTCGCGCGGAGGTGCTCGGTGGCAACGGACGTGAGGGAGTTCCTAGAAAGCTACGATCTATACACCAGATTCCGCCCCCACCACTCGGTGTGGTGGAACGGCGACTGGCCGCAAGTGGTGGAAGTATTGTGCCGCGCGTGCGGCGCGAAGCGGTCCCACAGAGTGTGGCCGAGCAAGGTGGCCGGGTTCACGCTCGACTGGGGCGTCTACATGCTCCACGGCGCGTGTGAGCACTGCGGCACTGATGGCGTGATCTTCTGGGTCGAGGTGAACCAGCGCGAAGGGTGGATGCAGAAGGCCGGGCAGCTTCCCGCCCTCGCCGAGGCGAGCGCCCAGCAGAGGGGGCTGCAGCCGGCGCGTTCCGCCTAGCCTGAGTCCGGTCACAAGCGCCGGTCGGGATGGCCCCGCCGAGCCCGGTAGCGCGCAGCGCGCTACCGGGCTTCATGTTCACCGCCCCGGTCTCGCAGTAGCGCGGCACCGGGGCTAGGTTCTCGCCATGCTCACCTCATGGATCGGCGGCATCCTCGCCCGCGACCTCCGGGCACTGCGGCGCGAGATCGAAGCGTATCCGAACGAGCGGGACCTGTGGCAGGTTCAGCCCGGGATCACCAACTCCGCGGGGAACCTGGCACTTCACCTGGCGGGCAACCTCCAATACTTCGTCGGTGCCGTGCTGGGCGGAAGCGGGTACGTGCGCGACCGCGACGCCGAATTCAAGCGGCGCGACGTGCCGCGTGCTGAATTACTGCGGGCGATCGATGCCGCGCTCGATGCCGTGGCGCGGGCCATGGCTCGCCTGAGCGAGCAGGATCTCGCGCAGCCGTATCCGCAGTCGGTGGGCGGGATGAGCGTGACGACGGGGGACTTCCTGCTCCATCTCGCGGCGCACTTCACCTACCACTTGGGTCAAGTCGACTACCACCGCCGCCTCCTGACCGGACAGGCGGGGCAGATCCGCGCCGTGGCGCTCACCGAGCTGTCCAGCGCGACGGCAGCGCCCGGGCGCTAGCGACCGCAACGTCGTCGCGCGGAGGGCGAAGTCCGGAGCTCGCGCCGGCAGTGACCAACCCGACCGCCGGTTCCGCGGCGTAACTACGGCGGTAGGTCCGCCACCTCTACCCATCCAGGGAGCACTCATGGCCACCTGGCACCGACTCGGGCTACGTGACGAGCTGCTCGCGCGCGTTCCGTTCTCCGTCAAGCTCGACCGTCATCAGATCGCGGTGTTTCTGCACGAGGCCCGCTTCACGGCGATTTCCAACATCTGCAACCACAAGGGCGGGCCGCTGTGCGAGGGTCGCGTGCGGGGGGAGTTCGTGATGTGCCCCTGGCACGGTTGGGAGTACAGCGTGGTCACCGGAAAAGGGCCCGCGGGTTACGACGAGGAACAGGTGCCGTCGTTCGCGGTCGAGGAGCGTCCGGACGGGGTGTACGTTCAGACCCCGCCCGTGATGCCGCGTAAGCTCGTCAAGCACAAGCCCTCCCACCTGCTCGAAACGCACGCCAAGACGCCGGGGGCGCCGCCCCGGGTGCTCGGCATCTCGACGACCGCGATGGACGAAGCCAATCCGCGCTTCTCGACGTCCGATGCGCTGCTCGAGCACGCCATGACGATGGCGCGCGAGCTCCAGACCGACACGCAGCTGATCAAGCTGCGTAGCCTCAAGTTTCAGCATTGCGAGGGGAACTATTCCAAGGCATCGCACGCCTGCACCTGGCCGTGCGCCATCACCGAGCGCGATCCCGAGGACCAGCTCACCGCGGTGTACGAAGGTCTGGTCCATTGGGCGGACGTGGTGATCATCTCCACCCCGATCCGCTGGGGCAATGCGTCGTCGCTGTACTACAAGCTCGCCGAGCGGCTGAACTGCGTGCAGAACCAGATCACCATCCACAACAACCTGCTCATCAAGAGCAAGGTCGCGGCCTTCATCATCACGGGCGGGCAGGACAACATTCAGGCGGTGGCCGGCGGCATGCTGACCTTTTGGTCCGAGCTCGGCTTCGTCTTCCCGCCGTTTCCGTTCATTGCGCATTCGCGCGGCTGGGACGCCGAAGACATGCAGAACAACGTGCGGCAGGTAAAGGCGAGCGACGCGCTGCGGGAAGCGTCGCGCGAGCTCGTGGAGCGCGCGGTGGACTTCTGGAAGATCCTGGACCAGAACCGCGCCATGATGGACCGGCCGATGGAGCGAGCCGGTCGTAAGGCGAACCCCCTGGTGAACCCGGAGGAAGCGATCGTATGAGCAAGCGCATGGACGTCGCCAGGGCGTACGAGCAGGCGCTGTTCGCCGGTCGCATGGACGAGGTCGGCGGCTACTTCACCGACGACATCTCCTACTGGGTCGCGGGCCGGCCGCCGATCGGCGGCGCCTGGCAGGGGCGCGACCGGGTGCTGCGCGGGTTCACGCACCGAGAAGCCGGCCTCGGCTCCGCCGACTGGGGCTACCAAGACGTCGAGCGCAGCTGGTACGACGCCGAGGAGCGCGTGATCGTCGAGATCCGCGAGAAGAGCTGGCTCAAGAGCGACCCCACCGACGTGCTGGACCAGCGCACCTGCGTCGTGATCCGGTTCCGGGGGGACAAGATCTGCGAGATGCGGGACTACACGGACACGCACCGCTATGAGGAGTTCGTGCAGCGGCACCGGCATGAGCTGCCCAAGTTCGCGGGGAAGAGGGAGCTCCAAGGAGGCGCCGGCTCGTCTTCCCCGTGATGTGCTTTAGCACTGTGCTTCGCCGAGCCCACGCTTCAGCGTGGGAATGAACCGGGAGCGATGTCTTACTACGTTCTCTCCCGAACCCCTTTAGAACCGGTCCAGCACCCGGTCCCTCCGCCGCGCGACCCAGTACAGCGGCACGCCCAAAATGAGCGTGGCCCCTCCAGCGACCCACGCGTCCGCGATGCTCCGCATCCGCGCCAGCCAGCCCCACCCCGTCTGCCCCGCCACGCCGCCCAGGTTCGCGAAGAACGAATCGAGCGAAATGATGGTGGCGCGCTGAGCCGACGGGATATGGGCGTTCAGGTAGCCCTGCTTGACGGGCATCAGCACGCCGAGCGCGATCCCGTACACGAGATACAGCGCCACGACCACGTAGAAGTTGCGCAGCACGCCGCACAACACGATCGCGGCCGCCTGCACGACAACGGACGCGATCAGCAGCCCCGTGCGAGTGCGCAGCACTCGCGTGAGCGGCGTGACCAGCGCGTTGCCGGCGATCAGCGTGAGCGACGTGAGCGCGGCGATCACGCCCGACACCCACACCGCCTCGCGCCCGAGCAGGTCGAGAAAGTAGCGCTGCCAGCTGTAGAACCCGAAGATCATGAAGCTCATCGAGACGAGCGAAGCCAGCATCACCGGACGCACCACGGGATGGTGCAGCCCGTACCGCATCCCCTCCACGAAGACGCGGCGCATCTCGGCTGGCACGCGCGCCAGCACGAGCGCGCGCCGCGTGAACCCGGGCTCCGGCATGCCCCGCCAGGCGAGCGCGAACAAGGGCACCACGACGGCGGCACGCACGAGGTACGGCGCGGCCAGGTCGAGCTGGCCGAGTAGGCCGCCGCCGAGCGTGCCGACCAGCATCGCCGCGCCGAACGTCATCTGACCACGGGCGAACACCGGCTCGAGCGGCCCCGTGTAGCCCGTCGCCTTGAGCGCGTCCACCAGCCAGGCATCCACCGCGCCGGTGTAAAAGGTGTAGCCGAGCCCGAGGAACACCGAGACCCACGCGAACGGCCAGAATCCCCAGCCGAACCGCGCGATCGCCACGTACAGCAGCGTGGTGACGAACAGCGTCCCGAGGCACAGCAGCAGCGATACCCGCCGGCCGAGCGTGTCCGCCACGACGCCCGTCGGGATCTCGAACAGCACGTTCCCGAGTGTGAACGCGGCGTTCGTCAGCATCACCTGGAAGATGTCGAGGCCGGCGTGGAGCTTGAACAGCGTGTCGATGCCCCAGATGAGCGACATCGCCAGGTTGAACAGGCCGGTGACGAGGAGATACGTGCGGATGATGCCGGCGCTCACGGGACGTGCGCCTCGAGCCATTGCTGTGCGATGGTCCGGATGTCCCGGTGCTCCACGTCCGCGGCCGCGTTGAGGTGTCGCATCTCGTCGTCCGAGATCTTCCCCCCCAGCTCCTCCAGCGCCGGCGCGAGACTGGGGTAGCGCTCGAGGGTCCGCGCCCGCACCACGGGCGCCGCCTCGTAAGGCGGGAAGTAGTGCTGCTCGTCCCGCAGCGCGACGAGGTGCAGCGCGGCGATCTGCCCGTCCGTCGAATTCCCCGCGATCACGTCCACTTTCCCGTCCGCCAGCGCGCGGTAGGTGAGACCGAGGTCCATGGCCGTCGGGGGCGCGGCGAAACGGAGTCCATAGACTCGGGACAACCCCTGAAAACCGTCGGCACGCTCGAGGAATTCGTAGCCGAAGCCCGCGTGCCAGCGCGGCGCCACTCTGCGCAGGTCGGCGATGGTCTTCAGCCCGTACCGCTCTGCGTCGGTCCCGCGCACCAGGATGGCGAAGGTGTTGTCGAAGCCGAACGGCGCGAGCCAGCGCAGCCCGAACTGCCGGCTGTACTCGCTCGTCACCTGGCGGTACACGCTGTCGCGGTCGGCGACGGGCGGGTGCTTGAGCACCGCGGTGAACGCCGTGCCCGAGTACTCCACGTACAGGTCGATCTGCCCCGCCGTGATCGCCTGGTGACACACGAACGTCCCACCCAGGTGCAGCCGGCGCTCCACCGGCAGATGCAGCCGGCGCTCAATCTGCTGCGCCACGATCTCAGCCAGCAGGTCGGATTCGGTGAAGTTCTTCGCGCCGACAACGATGCGGTCGTGCGACTTGCAGCCGGCGAGCAGCAGCAGGAGCCTCAGTGCGACCGCTACGGCCGTGACAGTTCCGCGCCCTGAGAGGGCGCGCTCGGCCCGGGTTGCGCCCTTGCAGGGCGCACACGGCGCCGAGCCCGGGCTCTCAGCCCGGGTATCGCGTCGCCGACCCGCGTCCCTCACTTCGCGCCCCACGCCACTCTCCGCTCCACGAGCCCGAGCGCCCCGTCCGCCGCCAGAGCCATGAGCGCCGCGGGCAGCGCGCCCGCCATGATCAGCGTGTCGTCCACCGTCGCCACGCCGCGGAAGATGTAGACGCCGAGCCCGCCCGCGCCGATCGCCGCCCCGATCGTCGCGACGCCCACACTCACCACGGTCGCGACCCGGATCCCGGCGAGGATCACGCCGGCGGCGAGCGGCAGCTCGACCAGCCGCAGTAGCTCGCCATCGGTCATCCCCATGCCCCGGCCCGCCTCGCGCACCGCCGGGTCCACGCCCGCGATCCCCGTGTACGTGTTGCGGATGATCGGCAGCAGCGCGTAGACGATGAGCGCGGCGATCGCGGTCCAGGCCCCGATCCCGAGGACCGGGATGAGGAACCCGAACAGCGCGAGGCTGGGAATCGTCTGGAACACGTTCGCCAGCCCGAGCACGGGCGCCCGCCACGCGGGGCGGCGCGTGAGGGCGATCCCGAGCGGCACGCCGACGACGATCGCGGCGCCCGTCGAGACCGCGACCAGATAGACGTGCTGCCAGGTCAGCCCCAGCAGCTCGGCGGTGTTGCGGGCGTAGAAGGACAGGAGGCTCATCGTTCCTCGGGCTTTCCCCGGGCGGCCGGCCCGGGGTCAGCCGCGCTCATGAACGCCACGGCCTCCGGGTCGGTCGACCCCCGGAACTCGTCCGGCGTCCCCAGGAATGCGAGCCGGCCTTCGTGCATCAGCCCGATGCGCGTCCCGAGCAGCAGGCCTTCCCGCACGTCGTGTGTCACGAACACCATTCCCTTCCCGAGCCGGCCCTCGAGGCCGCGGAACTCGCGCTGCAGCTCCACCCGGGTGATGGGGTCGAGCGCGCCGAACGGCTCGTCGAGCAGCAGCAGCGGGGGATCGGCGGCGAGCGCGCGGGCCACCCCGACGCGCTGGCGCTGGCCGCCCGAGAGCTGGTGCGGGTAGCGCGCCAGGAACCCCTCGGGGTCGAGCCCAACGAGGGCGAGCAGCTCGCGCACCCGCGCGGCGATGCGCTCGGCGGGCCATCCCTCGAGCCGCGGCACCAACCCGACATTCTGCGCCACGGTGAAGTGGGGAAACAGGCCCACCTCTTGGATCACATAGCCGATGCGGCGTCGCAGCCGCGTCGGCTCGAGAGCGGCGGTCCGCTCACCCGCCACCAGCACGTCCCCAGCGGTCGGCTCGAGCAGCCGGTTGATGAGCTTCAGGGTGGTCGTCTTTCCCGACCCGCTGCGGCCCAGCAAAACGAGGGTCTCGCCGACACCCACGGTAAAGGATACGTTTTGCACCAGGTTCCGGCCGTTCGCCGGCAGCGCGTACCCCAGCCCCCGCACCTCGAGGGTCGCCGTCACGCCGGGCCCGCGAGGACCATCAGGAAGCGGGCGTCGTCGCTCAGGCCGCGCCACCGTGCCGCGAGGCCGGCGCCGGCGAGGATCCGCTGGAAGGTGTCGGCGTCGTACTTGTAGGAGTGGTTCATCTCGAGCCGCTCTCCGGCGGACAGCAGCAGCGACTCGCCGCCCACTTGGGCCACGACGTCGCGGGCCGCGCGGAAGTGCTTGGCGAGCGGGTGCAGGCCGGGGAGCCGGGCGTCCACGCCGTCCTCGAAGACGAGCTCGCCGTCCTGCTCGGTGATGCCGACCGCGACGAGCGGCGCCCAGGCGAAACGGCGGTTGAGCGGGTTGTCATAACCTGCGACGGTGTGCTGAGCGGCGTAGATCTCGCCGTCCACGAGGAGCAAGTCGTGCGGTCGCAACAGCGCGCGCAGCTGGCGCGCCGCGGCGAGCGGGTCGAAGGCACCCAGCGTGTTGCCGAGCAGCAGGACGAGCCGCGGGGGCGTTCCGGAGTCGGCGGCGAGTGCGGCGAGGTGATCAGGGCGGGTGAAATCGGCCTTGATCCCCTGCACCGGGAGTCCCGCCCCGATGGCTCCCT
>Ga0209157_1000350_pt1 | contig 39820 bp, 43 predicted proteins | sample GraSoiAngelo_135_FD_185892 | JGI IMG/M metagenome (GOLD analysis project Ga0209157, IMG submission 185892) | Grasslands soil microbial communities from the Angelo Coastal Reserve, California, USA - 14_0929_05_40cm (SPAdes) (version 2) | ecosystem: Environmental > Terrestrial > Soil > Grasslands ...
TGGTGGGAACCCGGCACGAAACACGGCTACCATGCCTTCACGTACGGCTGGCTTCTCGGCGAGGTCTTGCGCCGCATAACGGGAGAAACTCTAGGCACCTACTTCCGCAGGCAGATCGCCGAGCCGCCTGGTTTGGACTTCCACATCGGCCTCGCGCCCGAGTACGACGTGCGCACGGCGGAGACCATCTCTGCGGAGCCGCCGCAGCCGGGCGAGACGAACTTCGTGCTGGACATGCTCAAGGATCCGCAATCGATGCCCTTCAAGGTGCTCGCCAATCCGCCCGACCTCTTCACGCCGGGCGTCGTCAACACACGCGAGTGGCGAGCGGCGGAGATACCAGCCGCGAACGGCCACGGCAACGCCCGCGCCGTCGCGCGTCTGTACGGCGCGCTCGCCCGGGGCGGCGAACTTGACGGAGTGCGTGTGCTCAGCCCGGAGGCAATCGAGCGGGCAACCGTCGAGCAGGCGAGCGGGCGGGACGAGGTGATGGGGCTAAATCTGCGGCCCGCTCTCGGGTTCGTTCTCACCAGCCCAGACGCCAGCCTCGGCCCCAACCCGCGCGCTTTCGGCCACAGCGGCGCTGGCGGCTCGCTCGGGTTCGCCGACCCGGACGCCAAGGTCGGCTTCGGCTACGCGATGAACCGCATGCTCCAGGAGAACACGCTTACGGACCCGCGCTGGGCGCCGCTCATCGACGCCGTCTACGCCTCCCTGTAGTGGGGCCTTTGCGATCTGCGGGCGCGCTGAAGTCGACAACCTCCGTATGTAGCGGAGCGCCTTCAGGCCTCCAAGTTGTGCCATTCCCGCCTTTCGCTGCCGGCAATGCCGGCGGTATTCTCACGCCGATGGCTGCCACCGCCCTTCAGTACCGTGCTCTCATTCGCGAGATGCCGACGGACGAGCGGCCCCGCGAACGCCTGCGCTCGCGCGGGCCCGAGGCGCTGTCGAACGCGGAGCTTCTGGCGATCCTGCTCCGCACCGGGAGCAGGGGCGAAAACGTAGTCGCATTGGCCACGCGTCTGCTCTCCAGGTTCGAGGGAGTGAACGCGCTCGGCCGCGCTTCCTTCGCAGAGCTGTGCGCCGAGAAGCACGTCGGCCCCGCCAAAGCGGCGCAAGTGATCGCCGCCCTCGCGCTCGGCCAGCGCATCATGTCCGCTCAGCCTCCGCGCGCCTCCGTGCGATCTCCGGAAGACGTCTTCGCCCTCGTGGGCGCAGATATGGCGTTGCTGGAGCAGGAGCACCTGAAAGTAATCCTGCTCAACACCCGCAACCAGGTCATGAGCGTTCGTCAGGTAAACAGAGGCAACGTTCACAGCGCCGTCGTCCGCGTCGCCGAGGTCTTCCGCGACGCGATACGCGAGAACGCTCCGAACATCATCCTCGTCCATAACCATCCATCCGGCGACCCGTCTCCGAGCCCGGACGACGCTGCGCTGACGAAGCAGGTCGAAGAAGCGGGCAGGCTGCTCGGCATCGATGTCCTCGACCACGTTGTAATCGGCCGCTCAGGCCCGGCCAGCCTGCGTGAGCTGGGGCTCGGCTTCGCGAAGAATTAGCCGCGCCCGGCTTCTGCGCAAAGTTGCACCTTACGTTCGCGTCATGGTATACGATAGTGCGCCATGGACTTCCGCTTTTCGCCGCAAGAAGAGACCTTCCGCCAGGAGATCCGCGACTGGCTGAAGGACAACCTGCCGGAGGACTGGACCGGCGACCGCTTCACGCGGAGCGACGAAAACCGCAACGTCTACGGTGAGTTCGCTAAGCGGCTGGCGACGAAGAAGTGGGTCGCGCCCCACTGGCCGGTAGAGTACGGCGGCCTCGGCCTCTCGGTCATCGAGCAACTCATCTTCAATGAGGAGATGTCTTACGCCAACGCTCCGATCGGCTACAGCACGATCGGCGTCGGCTGGGCGGGCCCGACGATCATCGTCTACGGGACCGACCAACAGAAGAAGCAGCACCTGAGCGCCATCACAAACGCCGAGACGATGTGGTGCCAGGGCTTCAGCGAGCCCAACGCCGGCTCCGACCTCGCGAATCTCGCGACGCGCGCCGTCAAAGACGGCGACGACTACATCATTAACGGCCAGAAGATCTGGACATCAGGCGCACACTACGCGAACTGGATGATCCTCATCGCCCGCACGGACCAGGAGGCGCCGAAGCACAAGGGCATCTCCTACTTCCTCGTCGATATGAAGACTCCCGGAATTAGCACGCGCCCGCTGATCGACATGATGAACAACCACGGCTTCAACGAAGTCTTCTTCGAGAATGTCCGCGTTCCCAGGGACTGTCTGCTCGGTGAGGAGAACCGCGGCTGGTACATGGCAACGACTACGCTCGACTTCGAGCGCTCCTCGATAGGCGGTGCAGTCGGCGCACGGAAGATGCTCGAGGAACTGAGCGAATACACTCGCGAGACGCCGGTAAACGGCCACCACCTCTCGGACGAAATCACGGTGAAGGCGCGTCTCGCCGACGCAGCCGTCGAGGCCGAACTGGGGCGGCTGCTCTCTTATCGCGTCGCCGCCATGCAGGCGCGCGGCCTGGTCCCGAACTACGAGTCCTCGATCGCGAAGCTGTTCAACACCGACATGCAATTGCGCATGGCCAAGGCCGGGATGGAGATCATGGGCCTCTACGGCCAGCTCGACCCGAAGAGCAAGTGGGTGCCGCTAAAGGGCCGCTTCGAACGCCAGTACCTATGGCAGACCGGCCTCGCCGTCGGCGGCGGCACGACGGAGATCCAGAAGAACATCATCGCCCAGCGCGGCCTCGGTATGCCGCGGGGGTAGCATTGACCGAAGCAGGGACAGCCAGGGCCGTCCGCGCTGCCGGCGCGGCCGCCCGCAAGCACGACGAAATGGTGGCCGCGCGCGAGGCGCAATACGTGCGCACCCGTGGGCCGCAGCCCGACACCTGGGGCGCCATTGCCTCCCGCTTTCGAGCCGACCCCAAGCGCGAACTCGACCCGTTCCTCGAGAAGCTAGCGTCGTTCCTCGGTCCGGCCGACGTCCTCGTTGATGTGGGCGGCGGGGCCGGCCGCAACTGTCTGCCGATGGCAAGCCACTGCCGCGAGGTCGTCAACGTCGAGCCTTCGCCCGGCATGCTTGCCGAGTTTCGCGCCTCCGCCGACGACGCGGGGATAACCAACGCCCGCTCAATGCAAAGCGGTTGGATGGAGAGCAAAGGCGTCGAAGGCGACGTTTTGCTCGCCGCCCACGTCACGTACTTCGTCCCACAGATCGAGCCGTTCATCGACAAGCTTGAGAATTCGTGCCGGCGTCGCATAATAATCGACGTCCTGACCGTGCCTCCCCCGAATCAGTCGACCGCGTTCTTCGGCCTGGTATACGGCGAAGAACTGGCACCCGTCCCCGGACCCGAGGAATTGTTGGCGGTATTTGGCGAGATGAGTATCACGCCCGAGGTCATCGAGATAGGCGCGGCAACTGCCCGCCGGCCTCTTCCGGAGACGCGCGAGGAGGCTATTAAGAATGAGCTTGGTATCGGCTGGGTGCGTCCCGATGACATAGACCGAGCCCACCGGCTCTTTAATGAGCATTTCGACGAGCTTTTTCTCGAAACATCAACGGGATTCGCCCGCCGCGATGCGGTAGGAGTCCGCGAACTGATGATCACCTGGGAGCCGAGCGCTCTCGGGCCCAATAGTAGCTGACCAAAAGGAGGAACGCCCCCAATGGACCTCGGACTAGACGAACAGCAGGAGATGCTCAAAAACTTTGCGCGGGACTTCCCGGAGAAGGAGTGCCCCGGATCGCTCGTGCGTGCGCTTGAGCAGTCGCCGGGCTTCAAGGTTGGAAATTGGAGGTGACCGAATGAACCTCAATCGTCAGAGCCGGTGGAAATGGCTGCTTGTAGTCATTGGAGTCTGTGTTGCCACAATTGTTGGGATCGGCGCGTACGCGTTCTCGCTTGAGGAATGGGGTGACACGCGCTTGATGATTTTCGGCGTTAGCTGGTTCAGTGCCTTCGGCGTGGGTCTGATTGCACTCGGCCTTCTCATATCCGATCTCATCGGAAGCCAGGCACGCAGCAACGGAAGCTAACCTGCTTGTGAAATATGCAGGCACTTCAGCCACCACAGCGACTAATCGAGACAAAGGAGGAACGCCCTAAATGGACCTTGGACTAGAAGAACAGCAGGAGATGCTCAAGAACTTCGCCCGCGACTTCCTTGAGAAGGAGTGTCCGGAGTCGCTAGTGCGTGAGATGGAGGAGGATGAGAAGGGGTACTCGCCGGAGCTGTGGCAGAAGATGGCGCAGCAGGGCTGGATGGGCCTCATCATCCCGGAGGAGTACAACGGGACCGGCATGAACGTCTGCGAGCTCGTCGTGCTGCTAGAAGAGTTTGGCCGCGCGCTCGTACCGGGCCCGTTCATCTCGACGGTCGTGCTCGGCGGCGTGCCGATCATGGAGGCCGGAACAGAGGAGCAGAAGCAGCAGTTCCTGCCGAAGATCGCCTCAGGCGAGCTTATTATGACCCTGGCGCTCACAGAGCCCTCCGCGAAGTGGACAGCCGACGGCGTTCAGCTCGAGGCCAAGAAGGCAGGCAACGAATACGTCGTCAACGGCACGAAGCTCTTCGTTCAGGACGCGCACGTCTCCGACCACATGATCGTCGCGGCGCGCACCGGCGGCTCCGGCGAAGACGGCATCACGCTCTTCATCGTCGACTCGAAGTCGCCCGGCATCAAATTCGAAGTGCTCAAGACGATTGCCGCCGACAAGCAGTGCGAGGTCACGTTCGATAACGTGAAGGTGCCCTCCTCGAGCATGCTCGGTGGGGAAGGCCAGGGCTGGCCGATCATCGAGAAGACGAAGGACGTAGCGACCGTCGCTGCCTGCGCCTACCTCGTCGGCCTATCCCAGATGGACTTCGACGTCACGCTGAACTACGCCAAGGAGCGCGTGCAGTTCGGCCGCCCGATCGGTTCTTTCCAGGCTATCCAACACAAACTCGCCGACGCCGTCATCGACGTCGACGGCTCGCGCTTCATTACATACAAGGCGGCCTGGAGTCTGCAGGAGGGCGAGCCGGACGCCGACTTGATGATCAGCATGGCGAAGGCCTGGACTTCGGACGCCTCACGCCGCGTCGTCGCGCACGGCCAGCAGATCCACGGCGGCATCGGCTTCACGAAGGAGTACAAGATCCAGCTCTATTTCCGCCGCCAGAAATGGATGGAGCTGATGTGGGGCGACGCCGACTACCACCGCGAACTGGTGGCCCAAAAGCTGGAAGTGTAAGCCCCGGCATTCGATAAGCTGTAGGGGCGCATCGTCAGACCCACCCTCCACAGTGCGTTTCGACACCGTTCGCTTAAGCGGTACCCGCCCCGCGCGGCCAGCCGCTCTCTCTGGCTCGAAAGAAGGCGAGCGCTACCAGCGCGATACCGATCGGGATCGTGATCACCAGCATCCAGTACCAGGCGGCCGCAACGGATTACGCCTGCTGCTCAGTAGTCCGCCCGCCACGGCGGCTCCGGCGAGCACTGTGATAGCACCGAATGCCGCCATGCCACTCCCAACATCCGAGTCGAGTAAGGCGTCGGCGATGGAGGCGATCCCCGCCACGATCATGAAGAGCGCCAGGACTATACCTACCGTAACGAAGCCACGCATATACGGAGATTCACTCATCTTTATGCTCCTTTCTGCACGCGTCGGCGCACCGGCCTGCGCGCGCCACGTAATGTCAGAGATAATTCCGAGGAGCATCCGGGTCAGGACCTCGATCGCGGTCCCGAACGCTGGATCACCCAGGCGCGCTGCGAGCCACTGCTGTTCCCAGAGGTCGGAGTCGATTTCACTCCGCCTCGCGTCTCGGACTTCGGACGCCAGGCCGCGCGTGTAGAGCGCGACCCAGCTGCGGGCCATGCCGACGGACAGCGCCAGCGCCGCGTTCATGGCGTGGCCCGCGCGGTTTCCGGCCTCAGCATCGCGCCCACACTCTCAGCTGTGCGCGCCGTCGCCAGGGCGGTCTCGCCAGCGGCTGTCACCCGATAGAGCCGTCGGCGCGGACGTCCTTCGCCGGCGGCCACGAACGGGTCTTCCCATTCGCTCTCGAGCAGGCCCGCTTTCTGCATGCGGTCGAGAGCCTTGTAGAGCGTGCCGTGCGCTGTCAGGAGGCGAGCGTCCTCGCGCTCCTTTATCTCCTTCGCGATCAGGAAACCGTGGAAGTAAGGCGTTCCGCGAACGGCAAGCTCGATTCCGGCCTCGAGGATCGAGAGCTCCAGGGGTACCAGTGAACCAGGGCGTCGTCGCATAGGTTTGAGAATAGGAAGATATCTGCCTTTTGTCAAGAGGGGTCGCCAGAAAGAGTCTCAGGCTAGCCAGCACAAAGGCCGCCTGGAGCTTGCAAGAAGGCGAGCCGGACGCTGACCTGATGATCAGCATGGCGAAGGCCTGGACTTCGGATGCCTCCCGCCGCGTCGTCGCACACGGCCAGCAGTTCCACGGTGGCATCGGCTTCACGAAGGAATACAAGATCCAGCTTATTTCCGCGGCCAGAAGTGGATGGAGCTGATGTGGGGCGACGCCGACTACCACCGCGAGCTGGTGGCGCAGAAGCTCGAAGTCTGACGACTTCACACAGTTAAAAGACATCGGTTCTCGGTTACCAGTTGATCGGGAACCAGCTTTCCGACCATTGGGCGCGCAGAGGCTTGGGCCGGGTGCAGTGCCCAACGAACCGCGCGCACATTCTCGTCGTCCGGACCTGCCCGGCGTCCCTACGACTGGCTGAAACGGAGTTGCTCCCTGGGAATCCGAGCTTGAGCACTGTTTTGGTAACCTGTGGCGCGCTTAATGCGTTTCTTGCAATGGTTTTGTTACACAACGCGCGGGACAAATCGGGCGCAGGCTCGTTTTGGACTATGGCTGCCGTTGACAGTTTGTAGAGTGGAAAGGAGAAGAGTATGAAGGTACTTATCGCAGGACTTGTCCTGATGGTCGGCGCATTCATCGTAGTGGGCTTAGCGTCTGGGGCCCCGCCGGCGCTGGCCGGACTTCCGACAGACACTCCGACGCCGACGGCGTCTGAAACACCAACGCCGACGGCAAGCGCTACGGCGACGCCGACAACCACCGCCTCGGCTTCGGTCTCCGCGAGCGCCAGCGTCGCCGCGTCGGCCTCGCCGGTGCAGCCGGCTGCGGTGCCGCTTACAGGCGGCAATCCGTCCGACGGTTCGCCGAACCTAGCCCTCATCCTGGCCATTGCGCTCGGTGCGGTAGCCGGCACAGGTGGTGTGCTGGCGGCGAGCTACGGCCTAACGCGACGCAGCTAACCGATTAGCCGGGCAGCCAAGCAGGAAGAGCCGCCTTTCGCAACCAGCGGGGCGGCTCTTCCCTGTTTGGGCCAAACTGCCCTATGGTAGCATTCGTCGCGATGTTCCGAGCACGAAAACCCGGCGATTGAGAATCGGTGGCTCTGAGAAGCAGCCTTGGTTTGCCCTGCTTCTCGCGCCATTTTTGATTCTGATTTGGTCGTCTGGATGCGCGGGTAACGGGGGAAATGAGTACCGGCTCGTTTTCTATTCCGACCGTGACGGTGATGCAGACATCTACACGATGGACACGGACGGGGGGGATATTCGCCAGCTGACCAATGACCCCGGCCGTGATTACGAAGCGAAAGCCAGCGCCGACGGTAGGTCCCTTGTTTTCGGCTCGCAACGGGCCGGAGGCGAGAACGGACTGTTGTATGTCATGAACGTCGACGGATCGAATGTCCGCCAGCTCACGAAGGCCGATCCGGGAGAAACCGTCACCGACGAATACCCGGACTGGTCGCCGGACGGGCAGCGGGTGGTATTCCAACACACTACAAAGAAGGGCGATGACGCGCCCGAGTCAGACTTATGGCTGGTCGATGTCAACGACGGAAGTTTGACACAGCTAACAAACACCCCGGGTATCTGGGATAGCACGCCTGCCTTTGCGGCGGATGGCCAGAGCGTGCTGTTTGAGAGCAACCGCAACGGCGGCGACTTCGAACTCTACCGCCTGCGCTTAGATGACATGCAGCTGACGCGACTCACGGAGAGTAAAGGAATCGAGACAGAGGCCAAGGAGTCGCCGGATGGTCAACACATCGCATTCGCCTCCCAGCGCGACGGCGACTTCGATGTCTACTTGATGAACAGCGATGGTTCCGATCCCCGCCCACTGACCGTTAACGATGCGGCAGACCGCTGCCCGCAATGGTCTCCGGATGGTAAGCGCATCTCATTCATCTCCGACCGGGACGGCAACCTCGAGATTTATATGATGAACGCTGATGGCAGCGATCAGCGCCGCCTGACAAACAGCCCCGGTTCGGATGAGGTGCCCGACTGGATCACGGTGCACTGAGCACATAGCCTGCACACAATAAGGAAACGTTGGACGGCTACATCTGCAAGACCTGCGGGGTGCAACACGCAGAAGGCACGGCTCCTCCCGAACGTTGCTTGATCTGCAGCGACGAGCGCCAGTACATCGGCTGGGGAGGGCAACAGTGGACAACGCTCGAAGAGATGAAAGCGGGCGGATACGGGAACCGCCTGCGCCAGGTCGAGGGCGAGGAGTCCCTTTGGAGCATCGACACGCGGCCGCGGTTCGGGATCGGCCAGCGCGCTCTGCTTGTGAAGACGGCGACCGGCAATTTTCTCTGGGACTGCATCAGCTACATCGACGGGGAGACGGTGCGACAGGTGCGCGAGTTGGGCGGCCTGCATGGGCTATCGGCCTCTCACCCGCACTTCTACGGGTCGATCATCGAATGGAGTCACGCTTTCGGCGGCGCCCCGGTCTATCTGCCGAGCGCCGATAGGCAGTGGACGGCGCGGCCCGACGACTCGATCGAGCGGTACGAGGGGTCGCGCGAGGTGCTCCCGGGTTTAACGGTTGTGCAGTGCGGAGGGCATTTTGACGGCAGCGCTGTCCTGCACTGGTCGGAGGGAGCCGGCGGCCGGGGCGCCCTGCTCACAGGCGATTCGATCTCGGTAGTGGCAGACCGGCGCTGGGTGACGTTCATGCGTAGCTATCCGAACTATATTCCGCTTCCGGCAGAGGCGGTGCGCGGCATCGTGGAGGCGGTCCGGCCATACCGATTCGAGCGGATATACGGCGGCTGGTGGCAGAACGACGTATCGGAAGACGGGAGGGGAGTGGTCGAGCGCTCGGCCGCGAGATACGAGAACTGGGTGAAGGGTTAGCGGACGTCCGGAAGCGAGCGCCGGCAGGAAAGGACATACGGATTGGGATGCTGAGATTCCTCGCCACACCGCCGACCCTTCGCAGCGCTCAGGGCGGTTTGTGGGCCCCGCCGCGCGGGCCCGGAATGACATAAGGGCTAGCGGTCTGGCTTGAGTTGATGTTTTATTTAGGCGACTATAATAAATCGGGTCGGTTCTCTGATATGATTCCGAACTGATCCGCGTCATATTCTTTGATATGCCCAACCATCGCAACAGGGTAGGCATCGTCGTAGACGAACGTCGTTATAGCTGGCGCCAGGAACCGCGGGGGATTTCGCCTTCGTCAATCGTGCTGCTTGTGGTGTTCGTCTTCGCCGCCGCCTTCCTGATGGGCATGGTCTGGTTCAGGCCGTGGGCAGACGACGGGACGCCGCCGGAGGTGCAGGCCTCGCCGCCCGCGGAAGCGCAGGCGCCGGGACAGCCTCCGCCACAAGCGCCTCCACCTGTGCCCTAGTTGGCCGCGGAATGCGGCTCATTGACAGTTTTCGCCGGCCGTCGTTACACTGACCACACAACCGAACATCAGGGCGAAGACGGAGACGAGTAGGGCAGCGTAAGCCGGCGAGCGAGTCCCGGAAGGTGTGAGGGGACACGGAATCGCGGCCCGAAAATCACTCCTGAGCTGCCGACCGAAATCCGGACGGAGAGTAGGCTCGGCCGGAAGCCACCGTTAGCAGAGGCAGGGGTATAATCCCGACTCGTCGGGTCGTACCCTGAGATGAGCGGTCGCCGCAGGCGACAAGATGGGTGGTACCGCGAGCCGATTGGCCCGTCCCGTTTGGGACGGGTTTTTTGATGTGCAGCAGGCGGGCACCCAGAGGAGACACCATGTTCAAGCCGGTCGACACGAAACAGAGCTTCCCGAAGCTGGAGGAGGATGTCCTGCGCTTCTGGAAGGAGAACGGTATCTTCCGCAAAAGCGTGGAGGAACGGCCGGAGGAGCGCACCTACGTGTTCTACGAGGGCCCACCCACAGCGAATGCCGCGCCCGGCATCCACCATGTGCTGGCGCGCGCGTTCAAGGACCTGTTCCCGCGCTACAAGACGATGAGGGGCTACCGCGTGCCGCGCAAGGGCGGGTGGGACACGCATGGGTTGCCGGTGGAGCTGGCCGTCGAGAGGGAGCTTGGGTTAAAGACCAAAGCGGATATCGAGCAGTACGGCGTTGAAGCGTTCAACCGCCTCTGCCGCGAAAGCGTGTTTCGCTACGTCAAGGAGTGGGAGCAGTTAACCGACCGGATCGCCTTCTGGGTAGACCTCGAGAGCGCCTATCGGACGTACGACGATTCATACATCGAGACTTGCTGGTGGATCATCAAGCGGCTTTGGGACAAGGGCCTCGTGTACCAGGACTACCGGTCGACGCCGCATTGTCCGCGCTGCGGGACTTCGCTCTCCGACCACGAGGTGGCGTTGGGCTACAAGGAGGACACCCCGGACCCGTCCGTGTTCGTGAAGTTCCGGCTGTCGGCGGAATCCGCGGCGGCGCTCAGGGCGATGCATTGTTCGCTCCCTCCCGATGCTCCGATTTCCATACTCGCCTGGACGACCACCCCGTGGACGCTGCCGGGAAACACGGCTCTGGCAGTCCAGCCGCAGGCAGAGTACGCGGCGGTGGAACACGATGGGGAGTTGGTCGTGTTGGCGATGACGTTGGTTGAGTCGGCGTTGGGAGAGGCGCTCGAGCCGGCTGCCACTCTGCGAGGCGAAGACCTCGTCAGTCTGACGTACGAGCCGCTTTACGATCCAACGACGTGGGGTGTCCAGCCCATGACCTTCCGCGACAGGCGCCTGGTGGCCGTTGGTGGCATCGCCGACGTCGAGAAGGCCTACACCGTCCTCGGCGGCGATTTCGTGTCGCTGGAAGACGGCACCGGAGTGGTGCACATCGCCCCGGCCTTCGGTGGGGAGGACTTCGACTTGGGGAAAGAGCACGGTCTGCTGTTCTTGCAGCCGGTTGACTTGCGCGGGCGCCTGCCGGACGCTTCGCCGTGGCAGGGCGCGTTTGTGAAGGTCGCCGACGCCGGGATCATGGACGATCTCGAGGCGCGCGGGCTGCTCCTTAGCCGAGGGGTAATCCGGCACACGTACCCGTTCTGCTGGCGCTGCGATACGCCGCTCCTGTATTACGCCAAGCCCACCTGGTATATACGGACGACGGCGGTGAAGGAGAAGCTGATCGCGGCGAACGAGAAGATCAACTGGTACCCGGAACACATCAAGCAGGGGCGCTTCGGCGACTGGCTGAGGAACAACGTGGACTGGGCGCTGAGCCGCGAGCGCTACTGGGGCACGCCGCTGCCGATCTGGCGCTGCACGGCGTGTGGCACGCACGACGCGATCGGCTCGCGTGAAGAATTGCTGCAGCGCGCCGCGGACTCCAAGGTGGCGGCGGAGCTGACGGACCTGCACCGGCCGTACATCGACCGCGTCGAGCTGCGCTGCCTCGAATGCGGCGGGCTGATGCGCCGGGTGCCGGAGTTGATGGATGTGTGGTTCGACTCGGGAGCGATGCCCTACGCGCAGTGGCACTACCCGTTCGAGAACCAGACGACGTTCGACCGGATGTTCCCGGCGGACTTCATCTGCGAGGCGGTAGACCAGACGCGCGGCTGGTTCTACACGCTGCACGCGGAAGCCGTGCTGCTTAACCGCACTGAAGACGCGCCGGAGGACATCTCGTATCGCAATGTGATCTGCCTCGGGCTCATTTTGGACGACAAAGGCCGGAAGATGAGCAAGAGCCTGGGCAACGTGGTCGAGCCGATGGCGGTAATAGAAGAGCACGGCGCGGACGCCCTGCGTTGGTACCTGTACACCGCGACGCGTCCCGGAGAGGCGCGCCGCTTCTCCGACAAGTTGGTGTCGGAGACGTTACGGCGCTTCTTGCTCACGCTCTGGAACACGTATTGCTTCTTCGTGACATACGCCAACCTCGACGGGTTCGATCCGAGTACGGCGGGCGAGGGTGAGCTTTCCGAGCTAGACTGCTGGGTGCTGTCCGAGCTCAACTCGCTCGTGCGCAGAGTGACGGACGACCTCGAACGATACGACCCGACGAGCAGCGGGCGGTCGGTCCAGCAGTTCGTGGATGACCTCTCGAATTGGTACGTGCGGAGGAGCAGGCGGCGTTTCTGGAAGCCTGTCCTGAGCGCAGCCGAAGGGTCCGGAGCGGACGCCGATAAGCTTGCGGCGTACCGAACGCTGTATACATGCCTCGTGACACTCACGAAACTGCTGGCGCCGTTCACACCGTTCTTAGCCGAGGCGATGTACCAAAACCTCGTGTGTTCGGTCGACGGCAAGGCGCCGGAGAGCGTCCACCTCGCCGCGTGGAGTGAAGCGGACGATGAGCTGGTTGACGAACAGCTGATCCACGACACCAGGCTCGTGATGCGGGTCGTGAGCCTCGGGCGGGCGGCGCGGAGTAAGGCGGCGATCAAGGTGCGCCAACCTCTCGCTGTGGCGACCGCATTTGTGCACAACGCCACGCAGGCTGAGGGGCTGAGACGCCTCGAAGGGCAAGTGCTGGAAGAGCTGAACGTCAAGCGGCTCGAAGTGATCGATTCGGCGGAGGCGTTCAAGGGCAGGAACGCGGTCGAGCACCCGAAGGACTTGCTCGCGATGCTCCCAGACGGAGCTTCGCTGGCGGAAGACGAGGCCGGCTATGCGGTTGGAATCGACACCGCAATCACGCTGGAGCTGGCCGACGAAGGGGTTGCGCGCGAGCTGGTGCACCGCATTCAGAACATGCGAAAGGCGGCGGGGTTCGAAATCGCGGACCGTATCGCGCTGTACTACACCGATGCAGACAGGCTGCGCGACATATTCTCCGCTCACGGCGATTACGTACGTGAGGAGACGCTGGCGGAGGAGATCTCGGAAGGCCGTGCGCCCGATGGTGCGTACGCCGAGGAGCAGACGGTCGAGGGCGAGAAGGTTACCTTGGCCGTGCGCCGCGTGTCGTAGTCGAGACTGGCTCTGCTTCCGGCGACGGCTCTTCGCTTGTGGTACGAACGTCGGGCTTGCGGGTGCGAACGAAGAGCGCGCGGAACGCCTCCCAGGCTCGTTGGGCCAGCCGCGGCTTCAAGCCTCCCATGACCGGTTGTTCGTAGCCGCTCTCCGGCACTTGCCGGTATTCTGAAGCGACCTCCGCGCCGAACAGCATGATGTTGGCGCTTACGTAGATCCAGAGGAGAAACACAGCGATCGCGCCGAGGGAGCCCATGACAAGGTTGTAATGAGTGAAGTTCTCGATGTAAGCGCTGAAACCGAGCTTCGCGATCTCGAAGACGAGAGCCGCGACAACGGCGCCCGGCCAGACATCACGAGGAGAGCGCAGACGGCTGGGTACGAGACAGTAGAGGGCACTGAAGGCGATGACAGAGAACACGAGCGGGATCGCATACGAGGCGAGGTCCCAGAGCGGCCCGGCGCTATCGGCCACATCGCCGAGGGCGCCAAGCCTGGCGCTGTTGGTGCGCACGATACGGAGGAAGGCCGTCGCGCCGATCGACGTGAGGAAAAAGACGGCCAGCGCGAGGACCAGGCCGAGATCGATCGCCTTCTGCCGAAAGAAGGGCCGTTTCGACTCCATATCGTCGAACGCGGTGTTTAAGGCCTTGCGCAGGGCGCCGAAGAGGCTGCTGCCTGCCCATGCCATACCAGCGAGGCCCAGGATGCCCAGTGCGCCGCTGGCGGTCCCCGCCACATCGCGCACGGCGTTCGTAACGGAGTCCCGGCCCTCGCCTTCGTTCAGGGGAATGTTCTTGAGGACCTCGTCCACGATGTCCTGCTGAACGCCGCGGTCCTGTATGAGGAGCCCCGCTATGGCGACGACGAAGATGAGCAGTGGAAACAGAGAAAAGAGCGTGTAATAGGAGATGCTGGCGGCCAGCGCCCCACAGTCATCCCGTACATATTCGGCCGCCGACCGTTGGAATAGCGTCTTGACGAAGCGGAACATCGTTCCTCCCGGGCTGCACTTGTTGGGGTGAGCCATATCCGATTGTACCAACTGTTCTCGCTAGAACTCGTTAAACCTGCCTCTCAATTCCACACGTTATCGGTAAGGGGTTGACTGGCCGTGGGCGCGATTTCGTATACTGGCAGCCGATGCAGTTGGAGGAGGTTACTATGTCGTCCCCTTTGGGGGAGACCCTCCGCCGCGCAAGGCTCTCCAAGAACGTGACCTTCGAGGATGCCGAGCGCGTGACTCGCATCCGGCGCGAGTACCTGGAAGCACTCGAGCGAGAAGACTTCACAAAGCTTCCGGCCCCTGTTTACGCTCGTGGCTTCTTGCGCTCCTATGCGGGTTACCTGGGACTCGACCCCGGCGAGCTAATGCCGTTCTTCCCCGTCGGTCACGTGGAGGAGCCGCGCCTGGACCCACTGCCCGAGGTGGAGCAGCCGCGTACGTGGAACATGAACGGCGTGCTCGCGATTGGAGTGGTGGGCCTCCTGATCCTGTTGGTCGTGGCGCTCTACAGCGTTGGCCACGAGGATACGAGCCCGCTATTGCAGTCGCGGGAGCCCGCCGCCCTGGGGAACAACTCGCAGAATGTAATCGTTCCGCCGGAGAGTTCGAACGCGCCCGCGGCGGCGGGGCCCGCCTCGGCCTTGCCGGACCTCGCTGGCCAGAGTCTCGACGATGCGGTCTCGATAGTGCAGGAGACCGGCGCTTCGGTCTCGATCATCTACGTGAAGCAGGGAGATGTCCCAGTCGGGCAGATCGTGAACCACCAGCCAGGGCCCGGCGCGACGGTAGGACGCGGCGACGTCGTCACGCTCATCGTCAGCCAGTAAATCTGGCCTGACACGAACCACCCCGTAATTGTGCGGCAATTGCTGCCCGCAATTTAGTGCGCCCGGTGCGGACCGCTAGACGTGGATGATCTCGGTCTCGAAATCGATGATCTCGGCGTCCGGACGTTCGCGTTCGATGAACGAGATGACAGCTGCGAGAACGCTCGCCGTATGCCGCTCGTCGTTCGAGGTGTAGGCGACCCCGAGAGAGGCGATCTGCCAGGAGTCGTGGTCGTCGACTTCTGCGGCGGATACGTTGAACTTATTGTGAAGGCGCGCGACGAGCGATTTGAGCACCTGCCGCTTTCCCTTGAGCGAATGGTTCTCCGGCAGACGCAGCTGCACGCGGCAGATGCCGATGGTCAGAGACACGGGAGAAGGGAGAAAGGAGAAAATGGCGCGCCGGTGCTACTCCACATCCGGCGCCTCGCTGCCGCCGCCTTGCTCCTCGATGATTTTGGGCAGGGGCGGCAGATCTTCGGGCTTTTCGAGGCCGAAGTGTTCCAGAAAGCGGAAGGTGGTGCCGTAGAGGTAGGGACGGCCGGCAGCATAGGCGCGGCCGACCTCGGTCACGAGGCCGCGAGCCCTTAGTGTGGCGAGGGCGCGGTCGCAGTTGACGCCGCGAATCGCTTCAATCGTGGTGCGGCCGACGGGCTGCTTGTACGCGATGATCGCTAGGGTCTCGAGGGCGGCGTGAGATATCCGGTGATCTTCGTCGACGCCGAGGAACTGCTCGACAAAGGGCGCGGCCTCGGGCGCGGTGACCATCTGGACGGCGCCGGCGGCGCGCTGGATGCGCAGACCACGGCCCTGGAAGTCGGCCGCGATGGCGTCGACGGCATCGAGTACGGCGCCTTCGTTGTGCCCGGAGATGCGGGCGAAGGCCGCGATCTCGACCGGCTCGTCGGCAACGAACAGGATGCTCTCAATAATGAGCTTCAGGCGGTCGTTATCGGAGGAAGGCATGTGCTACCGGGGTCTTACGGCCGCGGCTCGCCCGGGGGCTCGTTGCCGGGACCGCGCTCTTCGCTCCCGTAGAGACGAGACCTGAGCGACGGCTCGTCGGGCGCGTCGGAGGACGTCGTGGGCAGAGGTCCGGGTGGCGATTCGGACGGTCCCTCCCGCGTTTCGGTCGCGGCAGGCGCGGGAGACGGAGCGCTTTGGGATACGCCGGGCGTCTCCTGCGGTCGCCCTTCGGGCTGAGCGGACGGCGGCTGAACGATGGAGGAGGCAGCAGCGCTCTCGCTTTTCGCGGCTTTGGTAACGGGCAGCGGCTTGCCGTCGCCGAAGCTGACGCGGACGTTCGGTAGGCCGGCAACAGGCAGGCCGAGTTCGGTCTGGATGATGTCGACAACGATGCGAGACGCTTCTTGCGTAACGTGGGCGACGCTGGAGCGGGGCTTCAAGCCGAGGTCAAGATTGGTGGCGATGCCATTGTCTTTCGTGTAGACGCGGGCCCTGGCGCCGTTAACGTCCGGAAGCAAAGTCAGCGCCTCCTCGAGGCGCGACTTGAGCGCCCGCGCCGGCACGATCGTTGTCGAGCCCGCCTGCCGGACGCGAAGCTCGCGCTCTTCGTCCTCGGGCGCGAGCTCGAGGACGATCACGAGCAGGCCGAGCACGGCTAGTGCAAGCGCGCCGAGGGTGACGATAAGCCGGCCAGCGGTGTCGTTGTTCTTGTCCATGTCCTGGACGAGGTCGCCCAGCGCTTCGATGATATCGCCGGGCGCGGCCCAGGTAAGGAAGATGGCGACCGCCATTACCACGATCCAGAGGGCGGCGAGTAAGACGATGGCGGTCCGGTTTGTTTCGTTCATGCGGCTCCTGCCGGGACGCCGGTCAACCCGAACACGCCCTCGTCTTCGAGAGAAGTGAGGCGTGTCGGGAGAATGCGGTTCGAAAGGTCGCTCTCGTCCGACGCGTAAACGCGGATATAGTTGCCGGTCAGACCCTGCCAGCGGCCGCCCCGATTGTCCTCCCAGAGGACTTGCACCATGCGGTCAAGGAAGCAGCGCCGGAAGGCGAGCGAAGTGTCACGGCCGAGCTGCAGGAGCCTCTCGAGACGAGCGCGGCGCACGGGCGGGGGCAGGTGGGCGCGCATGAGCGCAGCGGCGGTGTGAGGCCGGCGCGAATACGGGAAGGCGTGGATGGCGGCGAAACCCGATTCACGGCAGAGGCCGATGGTCGCCTCGAAATCGAACTGCGTTTCAGCGGGGAAGCCGGCGATCACGTCCGTAGTAATCGCAACGTCAGGGACATGCTCGCGGATCAGGGCCACGGCGCGGCGGTAGTCGTCGGCAGAGTAGCGGCGGCGCATGCGGCCGAGCACGGAATTCGACCCGCTCTGGAGGGGAAGGTGGAAGTGAGGGCAGAGACGGCGGTCTTTCCAGAGGTCAAGCAGCGCGGGCGAAATGTCCTGCGCCTGAAGGGAAGAGAGGCGGATGCGCGGGACGGAGGTGCGTTCGAGAAGGGCTTGGAGCAGACGCCGAGGGCCCTGCTCGCGCTCCCCTGTGTCGCGGCCGTAGTTGCCGAGCTGAGTGCCCGTCAGGACCACTTCCTGGACACCGTCGGCCTCGCGGGCGCGGACTTCCGCCACAACGCGGTCGATCGGAACGCTCGTCTCGCGGCCGCGCGTGTAGGGGACTATGCAGAAGGCGCAGAGTTCGTTGCAACCTTCCTGGATCTTGATAAAGGCGCGCGTGCGTAGGTCGCCCCGGATAAAAGTGGGGCAGCCCGCTGAGGGGTCGCCACGGGCGCGTAGGCGCTCGAGTAGGCGGTCCGGTATCGACGGCTTGGCGTCGTTCGGGAGGACGGCGTCCGCCCCAGTTTGTTTGGCAATATCAGCGGGCGCGGTCTCAGCATAGCAGCCGGTGAGGACGATCTGCGCATCGGGTGAGAGCCGGCGGGCCAAACGAACAAGATGCCTCGCCTTGCGGTCCGCGACGTGTGTTACGGAACACGAGTTGATTACGAAAGCCGACGCACCGGCAACAGGCCGATCGGCTACGCGGACGCCGTTTCCGGCGAGACGGCGGGCGATTACCTCAGAATCGGCCTGGTTCAGCTTGCAGCCGAGCGTCAGGACGGAAACCGTCGGGGTCTGTTGACGCGACATCACTGGCCATCATAGGACAGCGAACGGGGAACAGGAAACCGCCGGGCTTTGGCTAGCGATACGCGATGAGGTTAATTGCCGCAGCGCGAGTAGCCGCAGACAGGGCAGGAGGCGCAGCCTTCGCCGTGGACGAGGGGGCCGCCGCAGTCCGGGCAGCGCGCGGCGCGGAAGAGTTGGAGCCTAAGCTGTGTTGCGGTCCTTGTTGAAGTCGCCATTGGGTCACCTCGGGACGATTAGAACTGTTGTGCTAATACTAGTAGCATATTTGTTCTGTTGTCAAGAAGCGCGTGACACCGGTCGCAAGATTCCCACCGGCGGGCTTATGCTAGGACACGAGCCACTTCTGAAAGTCAGCTCCGTGATGCGTATTGTGGTCGCGCCGCAAGAGTTCAAAGGGACGCTCACCGCCGGCCAGGCGGCAGAAGCGATGGCAGAGGGTGCGCGGCGGGTTATACCTGACGCGACGATCGAGACGACGCCGCTCTCCGACGGAGGGCCAGGGCTTCTCGAGGCGATTCAGGCTTCGCGCGGAGGGGCCATGGTCAAGAACGCAGTCAGTGACCCGCTAGGGCGGATCGTTGAGGCAAGGTGGCTCCTCCTGGAGGACGGAACCGCGGTGATCGAGTCCGCGGAGGCGACAGGGCTGACGCGGTTGAAGGAGAATGAGCGCGACCCGCGGGTCACTACCAGCTATGGCGTCGGAGAGCTGATCGCGGCGGCGCTCGAGCGTGGTTGCAGGCGCGTCAGCGTTGGCCTCGGTGGGAGCGCAACGAACGACGGCGGCGCCGGGATGGCAGCAGCACTGGGGGCCCGGTTCCTTGATGCCGATAGCAACGATCTACCCCCCGCCGGCTCGGCGCTAGCGGCGCTCGAGAGGATCGATATATCCGGCCTCGATCCGAGGCTCGCCGGCACGACTGTGGTTGCGGCAGCCGACGTTAGCAACCCGCTTTGCGGCCCGGAAGGCGCTTCCCTCGTTTACGGACCGCAGAAAGGGGCCAGTACGGCTGTAGCAGTGGAACTCGACGCGGCGTTATTCCGCTACGCCGATGTAGTCGAGCGTGATCTGGGCGTCCATGTTCTCACGGTGCCCGGCGCGGGAGCTGCGGGTGGGCTGGGCGCAGGACTGATCGCTTTCGCGGGCGCGCAGGTGCGCCCTGGGTTCGAAGTCGTGGCAGAAGCGGTTGGGTTGAGAGAGGGGCTACTGGGCGCGGACCTGTTGTTGACGGGCGAAGGGCGGTTGGATGCGCAGACGGGGTACGGAAAGACGGTTGCGGGCGCGGCGCGTATGGCGGCGGAATGCGGAGTGCGCACGCTGATAATACCCGGGGCGCTGGCGCCGGGATGGGAGGCGGTGCTGGACTACGCGGACGCCGTAGAGCCGGTGGCGGGCAGCGTGCTTACGGCGGAGGAAGCGATGGCGCGCCCGGCGGAAACGCTTTCGATGACCGTGGAGCGCGCGCTGGCGGGATGGTTGCGCATGCGAGAGGTCGAAGCCGGTGGCGCTGCAGCGGCCGGAGCGGGCTGAGGGCTTCTAAGTGAGACGGGGTTCGGCTTCGCGCGGCTGGAAGATGTTCAGAAACGATAGCGTTCCGAGGCCGGCCGCGACAGCCATCGGGATCGCGACGCTCTCGAAGCTGAAGTCTCCCGTAATCAGCCAGTGGTACAGGTGCGCCGCGATGGCGGCTGCCTGCTCGATCATTGCCAGCCAGAAAATACGCGGGTAGCGGCTAGGGTCGCGGGCGCAGTAGATGTAGAGGACGGCAAGAGGTATCGACTCCCAGCCGAGAGCGCGACCGGCGAGGACTCCGTCGAGAGCCAATTCCCCGTCGCCGTGATTCTCGAGGAAGAGCGGGCTGCTCGTGAAGAATTCTGTCAGGAAGCCGACGATCTCCCACGCGGCGAGAAGGATCAAGAGTATGCGCGGCCGCTGGACGAACTGGAGGAAAGCGTTCTCGCCCAGTGGCTTTTGATACCCGTAATCGCCCGCCTCGCCTCGCATGCCCGGCAACTCAGACATTGGGTCGCCTCCTTTAGCCGACGCCCAGCTCTCGCAGGCGCTTTTCGTCGATGCCCAGGTAATGGCCGATCTCGTGAAGCAGAGTCTGCTTAGCTTGCTGGACCATCTCCTCTTCGGTCCGGCAGTACAGCTCGTGAGTCCGCTGGTAGATGATGATGCGGTCCGGCAGCACCATGGAGTACCCCTGTGTGCGCTTGGGCAGGCTGACGCCGGTGTACATGCCGAACAGCGCTGAGCCGTGATGAAGGCCGGCTTGTCGAAGCTCGTGGACTGTCGGCCGCCAGCGGACCTGAATATCTATGTTGTGGAGGGCGTCGCGAAATTGGGGCGGAAGCTCTTCCAGCGCCCGCTGGATGACGCGCTGGAACTCGCTTCGTTTCATTTGAGTACATTGTACCAGCGGGACAAGTGGGACACGCGAGACGCGCGGGGCAAACGGAGGAGCGAGACAAACCCGGAAGGGTTAGAGCTGGAATGGGGCGAGGAGGCGTTAGCCGATGCTGAGATTCCCTTCGTTTCCTCCCGGGCGCAACCCCGCCCACTCAGGGCAGGCTCTCGCCACACCACCGACCCTTCGCTCGGCTCAGGGCCATCGTCGTCCCTGCCCCGCGAGCTCGGAATGACAGCTGCGCTGCTAAGGGCTGGCTAAGGTTGGTTGACGAGAGCGCCGCCGAGATAGGCTTCCAGGATATTGCGGATCATGGGTGCGGCCTCGCGGGAGCCCGACTCTCCAGTCTCGAGGGCGGCCAGGGCGAGGATGGACGGTTCGCTGCGGTTGGCATAGGCGACGAAGAAGACGTGGTTCGCGCCGAACCCGATGTCTTCGGCGGTGCCGGACTTGCCGGCGGCGTCGACGCTGGAGCCGGCCCAAGCGCTGACGGAGGTGCCTCCTGAGCTGTGGATGACGAGCCCGAGCCCCTGGCGGATGGCATCGAGGGTATCGGGCGAGATCGGAAGCGGATTGACCACCTCTGCCTGGAAGTCCTGGCTGAGTGTGCCTCCGAGCTCCGAGATCTTGCGTATGAGCAGCGGCTTGCGCAGGACGCCGGTGACGGATATGGCGGAGTAGGCGTTGGCGATCTGGAGGGGCGTAGCCGTGACGAAGCCCTGGCCGATGCCCATGTTGACCGCATCGCCGCGGTACCAGGGTTCGCCGATGTTGTCTTGTTTCCACTTGGGGTCCGGCACTATGCCCGCCGCCTCCTCGAGTCCTTTGATGCCGGTCAGGTTTCCAAAACCAAAGGACCGCGCCATGTTCGGCAGGGCATATTCGTCATGTTCGTCGGCGCCCTTGGCCAGCTCGAAGAAAACGGGGTTGCAGGACGCCATCAGCCCCTCGGCAGGGGTCAGGTAGCCACGGTCGACCGTCTGCCAGTTTTTTTGCGCGAACTGCTCGCCAAGGCCTGTCCAGACGGGCGGGCAGTGGATCGTCGAGCTGGTGCTGAAACCGCCCTTTTCGAGGCCGGCCGCGAGCGTTACGACTTTGAATACGGAGCCGGTGGGGAAAGTAGCGAGCAGAGGCCGGTGGAGGAACGGCTGTCTGGGGTCGTTCGAGAGCGCGCTGAACTCTTCGGCGGAGAGGCCGCGGATGAAGGCGTTGGGATCGAAGCGGGGGAAGGAGGCGAGGGCGAGAATGGCGTTGTCGCGCGGGTCCATGACGACGATGGAGCCTACCCGCTCGCCCAGCTCAGCCTCGGTCTTCTTCTGGACGTTGATGTCGATCGTGAGCTGGATGTCTTTGCCCGCGACAGATGGCTTTTCGGCGATCTGGCGGGCGATTGAGCCCTCGGGAGTGACCGTGGCGAGCAGACCGCCTCGCTCGCCCGCGAGGACGCTATCCATGGAACCCTCAAGCCCGAACGCGCCGATCGTATCGCCCGGCTCGAACCCCTTTGGGCGGAGGTCCTTGAGTTGCTCTTCGGTGATCTCCGTCATGTAGCCGACGACGTGAGCAGCGGAAGCGCCGTTCGGGTAGACGCGCTGCGTCTCTTCGCGCACCACGACGCCGAGGTCTACCAGATCGCGGTATTTTTGTACTTCCTCGGGCGGGCTCCCGTAGGGCAATGTCTTGACCGGGATGAAGTAGTAAGACGGCTGATTATGCTGCACCTTCGCCCGGATTTCGGGTTCGGGCAGGCCGCTTGCCTGCGTCAGCCGCGCGATAGTTGTCTCCGGATCGGTAATGAAGTCCTTCACGATTCCGATGACGGCTACCGAACCATCAACGGCAAGCTCCTTTCCGTTCCGGTCGTAGATGCCGCCGCGCCGGGGCACACGGGTGAAGAAGTGGACGAGGGAGCGGTCGTCGAGCTCCTTGAAGACGAGGGATGGTTGCCATTTGATTCGCCACTCTTTGCGTGTCTGGGGCGCCTTGTCCTCCGATGTCGTTGGCTGCGCGATTTGCTCCTGGATAAGCGACATCGAGTTCTCCCCAGCGATGTCACCAAAGAAGGCGGTATGGAGGGTGATGCTGTAGGCCTGCTCCGCGCCGCCCGGCGAGGCGCTTGGCTTCAACTGGTAGTCAAGATCGGTGATTGTCGCCTCTTCCGTTATCGCCTCATAGCGCTCGACGAATTTGTCGCCCGCGATATTGAGCTTGGCCTCGCTCGAAACGAAGTCGTACATCTCGGTGTACTTGCGCTCTTTCCAGAGGCTAAGGAAGCGCTCGGCGGTCTCCTCCGGCGTCTTGGGCGGCTCCTGCTCCTTGGAGCCGGAACCGCCACAAGCGGCGGCGAGCAAGACAAGGCAGGCTAGCGGGGCGAGAGCGCGTCGCATATCGATTGCTTTCCGGTAGAAATTTTAGCAGCGAGAGTCAATTGCTACCCGTTATAGAAACGACGGCGAGGCGAACCGCGTTTCGGGACAAACGGCGGCCGTCGCCCGATAGCATGGAACGCCGGACGCATCCCTGGCGGGCCAACAATGAGGTTGCAGTACCCGTCAGGCTGGCGAACCCCGCTGTCGGCGCACCGCCGCTCCATGGCGACGCCGGCCCAGCGATTGTAGCCGCGGCCGAGGCCTCCTACAATCGTATTAACAGAGGAACGGCGAGAAGGCAGCCGTTGATTATCGAAATGAAGAAGTCAAGAAGCGGCAACAAGTGGTGGCTCTTCGGCCTACCGGCGCTCATTTGCTTACCCTGCATTGTGCCGGCGCTTGTGGCCGGTTTTTTGGCGGTAGGTGGGGGCGGTGCGGTAGGTTCGTTCGTTGGCGGTGTAGCCGGGCCGGTGGCACTCACTGTTGGCATCGTCTTCTTCGCCGCGAGTGGGGTCGTCTACTTAACTCGCCGGAGGTGGCGGCAGCAGAAGCGTCAACAAAGCCCAACGCGATAACGATTGGCCGTTGGGGACGGCTCGAGAGGGCATTCCGTGTGGGGGGGCGCGTCTGGGCAGGTGACCTCAGGTTGATACCGGATCGCGCGCGATCTCGGGTAAGAAGGTAATGGGCATCGGCTCCACACGATTGAGAATATAGGCGAGAAGCAGAAAGTAACCGACGGCCACGCCTGGTGCGGCTCCCAACAGTAAGAAAGCTACGTTTCTCATGGTGACTTCCTCCCAACTGTCTCACCATTTGTAGCGGGGACGAGGGTAGGGGTGTGCCGCCCTCGCCCCCGCGGCCCAAAGGGAGTGGACAGAGCACGACCGTTCCTGACCGAGGGCTCGCAGTAAGGTGCTGGTCGATGTGTCCATCACAACCCTATTGTCGCGCGGGTGTGTTACACGGGAGTTAGGGGAGTGTTACGGGCGGATTAAACGCTGGATTCGACGTAGCTTTCGACGCGTAGGTCAGAGTGCTGGGCGATGAGATCGAAGTCAGCATCGGCGTGAACGACGATCGCGCTATGTTGCAGAGCAGACGCGGCAATTAGGAGGTCTGGGAACGCTGTCGTCACGCCTCTACGTCGAAGTGCGAAACCTAATCCTGCAGCGGCGTCCCATATATCCCGCGCGATTGCTAGCTGGTTCAATCCTCGAAATCGTTGGTCGTTGATTGCGTACTCTTGCGGCGTGCGACAGCCAACCAGCATTTCGACCCTAATTACGTCGTTCGTTGCAACAGATCGCGCCGCCACTAGCGAAGCGAAGCGGCTACCGAAAGAAGCCGGTAATGTACCCCTCTGCAATCCGATCCAAGCCGAGGTGTCGACGAGATACTGTTCTGCGTCCGTTTACGGACACCCCCGCATCTTTCGCAACTCTTCTATGGTCAAATCGATTCCGAGATCGCCTTTTTGGATCGCCGCTACGAGCGATTCACGCCTCCTAGCGTTCACGTATTCTTCCAGAGCGGTCTCAACAAGCGCCTTCTTACTCATACCATCGGCGTATTCCATCGCTTGTTCGAGAATTGCCTCGTCGATATCTAGTGTCGTTCGCATAGTCGACCCGTGCCTTGGCAGTATGCCTTAAGTTTATGCATTCGTCAAGCATCACCAGTAGTTGATCTCGCCTTGGATCATGGCCCGGGCGATGACGAGCCGCTGGATTTGCGACGTTCCTTCCACAATCATCAGCTGGCGGGCGTCGCGGTAATGGCGCTCCAGCGGATGGTCCTTCATGTATCCCTGCGCGCCCAGGATCTGGATGGCGTCCGAGGCGACGCGGTTCGCCATCTCCGTGGCCATGGTCTTGGCCATCGAGAGGTAGGGGGCGTGCTGCCGGTCGTATTTCCCCTGGTCCACCAGCGTGGCTGCGTGATAGACGAGGTGGCGGGAAGCCTCGATCTCAATGGCGGCGTCGGCGAGCATGAACTGGATCGCCTGGTGGTCCACGAGCGGCACGCCGAATGTCTTGCGCTGACGGGCGTACTCCAGTGCGTAGGCGATGCACCCCTCGGCGAGGCCGAGGCCCCTTGCGCCGACAACCGGGCGACAAGTGTTCAGCGTGAGCATCGCGGTGCGAAAGCCGCGCCCCTCGTCGCCGATTCGGTTGGCGGCTGAGACTCGGCAGTCTTGAAGAACGATGTTCGCGGTCGGGACGCCCATCACGCCCATCTTGCGGTCGCAGCGGGGGACGGAGTAGCCGGGCGAGTCGGTCGGCACGATGAAGCCGGAGATGGCGCTCGTCCCATCCTCCGTCGTCTTGGCGAAGAAGCAGACGTAATCGGCGACCGAACCGCCGGAGATGTACACCTTCTCGCCGTCGATGACGTAGTCGTCGCCGTCGCGGCGAGCGCTCGACTCGAGGTTGGCGGCGTCGGAGCCTGTATTGGGTTCGGTAAGGCAGAAGGCGCCCTTGATGGCGCCGACGGCGGATTTCGAGAGCCACTCTCGCTTCTGGTCGTCCGAGCCGCCGAGGTTGATGGGCTGCGTCGAAAGCGCCGAAAGGAGCAGGATCAGCGAGCAAGCGTTATCGTGCTTGGCGGTCTCCTCGACGGCAAGCGCGAGCGCGAGGAAGCCGGCACCAGAGCCGCCGTACTGCTCCGGGATGGTCAGCCCGAGGAGGCCGGCCTCAGCGAATACGCCGAAGATGTCGTGCGGGTATTCGCCGCTCTCGTCGAGTTCAGCGGCGCGCGGGGCGACCTTCTCCCTGGCGATGCGCCGGGCAGTGTCCCGGATGAGCTTATGAGCGTCGGAGAGTTCGTAGTCCATGGTTCTGTCTCGGTTTGCTTAATCGGTGCAGGCGTATTGTACAGGACGGGTCGACCGCCGGGCCGTGACCACTTGAGTTCTCGTGTGGATACGCGAATCCTGGAATGTTAAACTAGGGTTAATTCGTTGACCTGTTATCATACCGACCCCGCGGGGAGGGGATCATGCGTTCGTACATGACCGGACGGTTCCGGCTCGTTTCCCTGCTTCTGGTTGCTGCCTTTGGGGTGCCGGTCCTCTTCGCAGCGCCCGCGTCTGCCGACCAGCCCTACTCGATCAGCGAGGCCTACCACGACGCCTTCGCCAGCTGGGAATTTCCGCAGCCAGACGGTAGCCTCAAGCGTGTCGTCGTCGACGCCATGCCCGCGGCGCGCTCGAGCGACATATCGCTGCTGTTCGCGTCATACATCGAGTTCGACAGCAGTGGCGCCATAGTCCATCAGATCAGGGCCATCAACGCCGAGATGCCAAAAGGCCAACTTCACCTCTACGGGACGGTCGAGCGCGCCAAGCTTCTAACCAGCGCTCCCGCGATCGAGTGCGCGTTTAGGATTCCCTTCCCCGACCCTGATCCGCTTCCGGCTGGGTGCTCTCTGACCACACTCGTTATCGACCTTTCGTGGGCCGGCTTGCCCCCGTATTCTCGGGTGCATAGTGTCGAGCACTTCGTAGGCGTGGGAGAACACTGCCACATCAACTCAAGCCTCTCCCTTCAAAGCAGGTATAACGCCGTGGCTTCCGGCACGGTCTCCGCCGGCAGTTTAGAATTTACCGGCGGAGAATCGTCGTCGTTCGCCACCATCGGCAAGACCGCGCTCAATTATTCCGAGCACGGAGACTGCCTCGTGGATTAGAACCGCTCGACACGAATCTCTCCAAGCGCCGACCGACGGCACCGAGTCCCGTCGGCCGCCTGGCGACGGAATGCGTAGGGATGCAGCACAAACGCTAGCCCGAGAGCCTAGTTGGTAAAGCGAGTACGTCCCCAGAAGCCAGTCCGACCGATCGCACGCGTGGTGCGCCCTTACGCTGGGTTTCGGGAAGACGACTCGGATGGCACGCCGTGCGCCTTCAGTCGCTTCGCCCATAGTTCGGCCGGGTCTTCGGCGAAGATCTCCTGAAGGACCAGCGCGACCTCTCCGTCTGGATGTGACTTGCCCACGGCCTCCCACGCGCCTGCGTAGGCTAACTCCGGGCGGCCGAGGCAAACGGCCAGCGAATGCCACTGCTCCTCCGTCTGGACCGCTAGGCGAATCCGGCCGGAGGAGCAGCGATATTCGCGATTGCCGGGATTAGCGCGGGCGCTGATGGGCACCCAGCAATGATAGCGCGGGCCTCGAGCTAGGCGGCGCCCTCCTGAGCGAGCTCGCCGAAGAAGCCGGTGATCCGCTGAAGGCGGCCGTCGGGCGCCAAGACGCCGACGTCGATCCCAGCGACCGGAACGCTACCGTCGGGGCCCACGACCTGCCAGGCGAAGCGGAGCTGGTCGTGATGCGAGTCGATGGCGCTGGTGCGGCGGACTGTGTGCCCGGGGAAGTGCGGGCGCGCGGCGGACACCGTGTCGTTGAGCGCGGCGTGGCCCTCGGCATCGCGGGCCGGATCTACGTAGCGGCCGTTGTCCGCCCATGCCTCCTCGATGTGCTGGGCACGCTTCGTGGTGTCCTCTTCGTTCCACATCGCGAAGTAGGCGTCGACCGTGGCCGTCAGGTCCTGGGTCATTACTTCTGCCATGAGAATCCTCCTTCTCTGTGCTTTGGATTGCGTTAGGAGCCTGCGGTCTTAGCCGCCGATGAGGGCGGCGAAGCGCGCGGTGTCGAAGACGACGAAGTTCTCCGTGAACAGCCCGTCTTGCACACGAATCCGATCGATGCCTGATAACTCTACCGGACCCTTTGCTCCGGTCGCGCGCCCGATCCAGCGGATGAAGTGGAACTCGCCGTTCGTGGCGTATTCGGCGACTTCAAGGCGGAGGTCGGGGAGTAGTTGGAGGAACTGCGCGATGCGGGCGACGTAAGCGTCTCGTCCGCGCACGGGCTCCGGGTCGCCGGAAAAGTGGCCGACGACATCCTCCGCGAGCAACGGCGGGAGCACCGCCGGGTTGGGGTTCGCCCAGAAGCGGGCGAAACCTTCGACCATCGGGCTTCGGGCCTGCTCCTCTACAACGGTGGACTGTTGCAGCATGTTGTTCTCCTTTCGAATAAACGTTGCTTCTCCGTCAAGCTTCGGGCGGAGCGGGAAGAGTCTCAATTACCTCGGAGGTAAGCGACTAAGCGCGGTGACGGCAGTAGAATCAACCCATGAGCATTGCATCGCGTACGGCGACGGTGGGCGATCTGCTCCGCGACTGGAGGCAACGGCGCCGTCTCAGCCAGCTCGACCTCGCGCTTGAGGCGCAGGTTTCGGCCCGCCATTTGAGCTTCGTCGAGACCGGGCGTTCGCAGCCGAGTCGCGAGCTGGTGATCGATCTCGCCGAGCAGTTGGAAGTGCCGCTACGAGAGCGGAACGTCATGCTGCTGGCCGCGGGATACGCGCCGGTCTACCGCGAGACGCCGCTCGATACACAAGAGATGGCGCCCGTGCGGCAGGCGCTCGACAGGCTGCTCGGCGGCCACGAGCCTTTTCCGGCCGTGGTCACCGATCGTCGCTGGGACCTGATCTCCGCGAACCGGCCGGCGCAGGCACTCCTCAGCGGCGGCGTAACGCCTGAACTACTCGATCCACCGATCAACACACTGCGGGTGACGCTTCACCCGGGCGGGCTGGCGCCCCGAATCGTCAACTTCGCGGAGTACAGCGCGCACTTGATGGAGCAACTCCACCGTCAGGCCGTGTTGACGGGCGATCACGCGCTATTCGAACTCGAGAAGGAGTTTCGTGGCTATCCGGGGGTCTGCGAGGCTGACTCCCACGACCCGATGTCGGCCCTCTTCGTGCCCCTCGTATTTCTCGCCGGCGAAGACCTCGAGCTGCGCTTCTTCAGCACTCTGACCACGTTCGGTACGGCGCTGGATATCACGATGGCGGAGTTGACGATCGAGGCGCTCTTCCCGGCGGACGAAGCGACTGCGGCTGCGGTGCGCGCGGCCTGGGGCTAGAGGCCTTCTAAGATAGCTGTCGTCCGGCTCTCAGGGCAGCCGTTCGACCGGAGCACACCAAGCACGCCTCCGCCCCGCCCCCGGGTGGGCTACCATATAACGGATACTCGGTAGCGCGCGATATTCGGGTCCGGGGTGAGGATAGGAAGCTCCTCTAGCTGGCTCTGCGCCACGAGTAGCCGGTCGAACGGATCTCGGTGAATAGGTGGCAGCGTGCCGGCGCGAAGGGCGTGGCTGAGCTCGATGGGCAAAGGGTCGAGATCGTCGAGGCCCATTCGCAATGCGACGTAAGCCTCGGGGTGATCCGGCAGCTCAAGCTGTCCGTTGGCGTGCTTTATGGCGATCTCCCACGCAGTGGCGGCGCTCAGCACGAGATCATTCATTCCGTCCGCGATGAAATCCCGGGGACGCTCAGATCATCAGCCGCCCACCGTCGATATTGATCGTCTGGCCGTGGATGTACGAGGCATCCGGGCCGCAGAGGAACGCTACCAGCTCGCCCACCTCGCCTGGCTCACCCGCGCGACGGAGCGGAATTGTGGCCATGACGGCGTCTCGGATCGGCCCTGGGCGGGTTACGTCCTCCATGCGATACGTGTTCGTAAGACCGGGGCAGACGCAGTTTACGTTGATCTTGTGGGCCGCAAGCTCGGCGGCGAGGACTTGCGTGAAGAGGACGAGGCCGGCCTTCGTAACGGCATAGGCGCCGAAGCTGGGCAAGCCCTGGCGGCCGGCGATAGAGCCGATGTTGACGATGCGGCCGCCCTCGCCCTGCTCGACGAGGGCGCGGCCGACGGCTTTGGTCACAAGGAATGTCCCGTTGAGGTTGACGTCGAGCACGCGGCGCCACTCGCTCTCTTCGAGATCGAGGAGCGGGACGCGGTCGCGCCCGCGGCCTGCGGCGGCGTTGTTGACGAGGAAGTCTATTCGCCCGAACTCGCGTCTGGCTTCGTTTACGAGGCGGTCGCAGTCGTCCGGCTTGGTGATGTCGACGACGAGGGGGAGAGCACGGTGGCCTAGACGAACGACCTCCTCAGCGACCGAATCGATGTCGCGCCAGCCGATCTGGCGCTCGTCCGGCGGAAAGGACTCTTGCGGACGTCCGGAGCCGGTGATGACGACGTCGGCCCCGTTGCGCGCGAGCGCCAGGGCGATGTGGCGGCCGATACCGCGGTAGCGTCCGGCGCCGGTAACGATCGCGACTTTGCCGCTGAGGAGCTGCGGCCCCTCGGATTCGGGCATAGCGCTCCGTAGTATATGTATGGTGGTAACATGTCGCCACCGCAGGGGCAGAAGGAGAGTCGCATGGCAAACACGAACGAAATCGTCCACGCATACATGGCCGCCTGGAACGAGAAGGACGAAGGCAAGCGGCGACAGCTGCTCGAGAAGGCCTGGGCGGATGACGGCCGATATACGGACCCGATGTCCGATGCTGCCGGAAGAGAAGCTTTGGTGGCGCTGATCTCGCAGTTCCACAAGCAGATGCCAGGAGCGGGCATACTTCCCACCAGCGGCATCGACGAGCATCATGGACGGCTACGATTCGCCTGGAAGATGACGTCACCGGACGGCTCCACCGGGATGGAGGGAATCGACATCGGGAGGTTGTCGGAGGACGGGCGGCTCCAGAGCATCGTCGGCTTCTTCGGGCCGCCACCGGCGGCGTCCTAGGCAAAGATGGCGAGCACCGCGGCCGAACTCTTCCGGCACAACCTCCGGGCGAACCTGCGCTGCTCGATGGCTGTGCCAGTTTGAGTGAGGACGACCTGGCGGCGACAGCGCCCGGCACCTACGGCGCGGTTCGAGATACACTGGTGCACCTGTTCGCGTCCGAGGCGCGCTATGTGGGCGAGTTTACCGAGAGGCCGCCGGAAACGCGGCCGGAAGACCTGCCGTTCGCGGGGTTCGACGCGATTCGAACGAGCGCTACGGCGAGCGGCGAGGCGCTAATCGAAATCGCCGAGCGTACGCAACCAGCCGAGGTGCTTCGAGGCACCTATCGCGGGGTGCCTTACGAGATTCCGGCGTCGGTGCTATTGATCCAGGCGATCAACCACGCTACGGAGCACCGCGCCCACATCGTCAGCATTCTCAGCCAGCGGGGCGTGGAGACGCCGGGGCTGGAGGGCATCGCCTTCGCGAGCGAAGCAACTCGTAGCCAGTAGCTGCCACGGAGGAGAGCTCCGCGGAGATTCGGCGCCCGTTGGGTCACCGGGTACGATTAGCGCTTCGTGTACTGAGGGGCCTTGCGGGCGCGCTTGAGCCCGGGCTTCTTGCGCTCCTTGATGCGGGAATCCCGCGTCAGCAGGCCGGCCTTGCGCATAGCCGGGCGCAGCTTCTCGTCGTAGGAGACGAGCGCGCGGGCGATGCCGTGGGCGATCGCGTCGGCCCAAGCGCTGACGCCACCTCCGGCAACCTTGGCGTGGACGTCGAAGTTGCCCGCCAGCTCGGCGGCGTCGAACGGCAAGCGCAGCTTGTTCTGGTGCAATGGCCGCGTGAACATCTCCAGGTACGGCCGCTCGTTGATGTGGTAGTTGCCCGACCCTGAGTACAGGCGGACGCGCGCTACCGTGGTCTTGCGGCGGCCCGTGCCGTAGTGGTACTGGCCGCTGGGCAGGGTTGTTGCTGATTGCTCTTGTGTCATGCCTTTGTTCCTCCGGAACGGCGCGGCTTACGGGCAGGGGCCGCCTTGGCCGCCGCCGCTCGGCCGGCGCGCGCACGAGGCTTGGTGGCGGAAGGTTGCGGGGCGGCGGCTTCAGCGCTGGCTTGCGGTCGCGGACGAGGCTTTGTGCGACGGGAGACGGGTCCTGGGCGAGCGTTCACCTGCGCCTCGTGGGGATGGTCGGGACCGGCGTAGACCTTAAGATGGCGCAGGAGGTGGCGGGCGAGGCGGTTGCGGGGGAGCATGCCTCGGACGGACAGCTCGATGACGCGGCGAGGCTGGCGCTGGAGCATATCGCCGAGGGGGGTCTCCTTGAGCCCGCCCATATAGCCGGTGTGGCGGTAGTATATCTTATCGTCGAGCTTCTTGCCGGTTACGCGGACCTTCTGCGCGTTGACGACGATTACGAAGTCTCCCATGTCCAGGTGGGGGGAGTAGGTCGGCTTATGCTTGCCCATCAGTAACGACGCCACGCGTGTCGAGAGACGGCCAAGGGTCTGGCCGTCGGCGTCGATGACGTGCCAGGACTTTTGGATGTCTCTGGCGCTGAGGCTATAGGTTTTTGCGCGGCTCATTCGTTGGTTCCTTACACGGTCGTCGGCGTAGGCGCTTGTGGGTCTCCCCGCCGCGTGCCCCCCAGCCTTGGCTGCGGTGCTTGATTCATGTATCCGCGTATCCGCGCGGCGGGTCCGATAACGCCTGGTACGCCGGTTTCTGGCGCTAGTCGTATAGTCTACCGGTCGGCGGCCGAACGGAACAGCCCCTACGCTGCCGACTCCGTTTCAACGTGAGGTCAAGAGCCCAGTCGTGACCAAATCAACGGAGCCGACGCCATCTTCCCCGAATCCCGAAACAGAAAAGCCCCCCGATCCATCGAGGGACTTGCCTGCTGAACCGCCGAGGCGGCCCCACCTGATAAGCAACTCTAGTCTCTCTCCGATGTTGCCGATTGTCAATATAAAGAGCGGAGAGCGGGGGACTTGCGCCCCATCCGCCTCGCGGCGAACCCCTCACTTATCAGGTGGGGCCGGTCCTCGACCGGTTCACTCTCCAAGTGATGGCCTCTCCGCTCGACCATGTGCGTAGGCGGCTTGTCTTCCCGAAATCAATGCCCGGATGTCACTTCTTCGCCGAAAACAGAAGCAGAAAGACCACCGATTCATCGGGGGACTCGCTCTCTGACCGTCAACCTCAGCCCGCGAAGGCTGAAAGCTGACAACTGATAGCTGACAGCTGGCAGCTCACTTCCCCGCCAGGAGCGACAGCTCCGTCTCCGCCTCCTTCAGGTCCTTCACCGTGTCGATCGCCTTCCAGTATGCCCGCGACCTAAACCCGTATAGCTTGCCCTCTGCCGCCAGTGTTGGGAACAGATGGTCCTCATGGTCGCCCACGTCCGGGCACGCCTCCAGGAACTCGCGGTTGAGCACGTATACCCCCGCGTTAAGCCAGTGCGACAGCAACGGCTTCTCGACGAACCCCGTGATGTGCTTCCCCCGCTGCTGCGCGATGCCGTACGGGCTGCGCAGCTGCGTCAGAAGCAGCGTCGCCACGGCGCCCGTTCGCAGGTGCTGTCGCAGCATCGGCGCCAGTGGCTGTGTCTGAATGTTGTCCCCGTTCGTCGCGATCACGTACGGAACGTCTCTCGGCACCTGCGCGAACGCCTGCTTCAGCGCGCCCCCGCGACCCAGCGGCGTCTGCTCGATCGAATAGCCCACGGAGATCCCGAAGCGCGAGCCGTCCTCGAAGTACTCCTCGATCACGTCGTAGCGGTAGCCGCAGGCGATCACCGCGTGCCGGAGCCCGTTGCTCCGCAGCCACTCGAGCTGGTGCTGCAGGATCGGCTTCCCGGCCACCGGCACCATCCCCTTCGGGCGGTCGTCCGTTAGGGGCCGCAGCCTCTGCCCCTCGCCTCCCGCGATGACAAGCGCGTGCATGTTATGACTAGCGTAACGAACGTTCCTTTGTGATGCTAGCGCCACACCGCACATAAACGGCGCTCAATCGCACTTTCCAACCAATTTCTGTCCGTCTTCCTACGGCTTATTAACCCACCTTCGTTACTCTAATACTTGACACTTTACGGATTAACAATCGATGGATGCACCCGACACGATCGCTCGACATTCCACACAACCGCGCCTTACCGACGAGCAACTTCTGTTGATCGCCATCGCTCTCGTCAAGGCCTCCGAAGAGGACGGCCCGAACTTCGTCTACGAAGTCGGTGCCGTCTTCCAGGCCCTCAAGCAGAACGAAGCATCCCGCACCCCCAAGCGCCCCTCCGCCGATTCTTGACCTCAGGCGGTCCCCTTCGAACTTCGTACCTCGCACTTCTTACCTCGGACCTCTTACGTCTTACCTTTGACGCCTGCTATCCTCATCCCATGCCATGGCCCGACGCTGCCTACCCCAAGACCGTCGCCCTGCGCGACGGCACCGAGGTGCTCGTCCGCCGTCTCGCCGCCGGCGACGAAGACGCCCTCCTCTCCTTCTTCCAGGCCGTTCCGGAGGCCGAGCGCTTCTTCCTCAAGGACGACGTCACCTCTCCCGACCTCATCCGCGGCTGGGTCCGCGACGCCGAGCGACCCGATCCGGAGCCCTCCCACACGGCGCTCGCCCCGGCGAGCCCGTCTGGGCGTACCGGCGGCCGCGCCTTCGCCCTCATCGCCCTCGAGGCCGCGCTCACCTCGGCGAGCCCGTCTGGGCGCATCCTCGCGGAGGCCGCGCTCGTCCGCCGCCGCGGCGCCGCTCGCGGCCACCTTGCCGACCTGCGCGTCGTCGTCGCCCAGGACTATCGCCACCGCGGCCTCGGCACCGCCCTCCTCAGCGAGCTCCTCGACGTCGCCCGCGACAGCGGCCTCAGCGGCGTCCTTTTCGAGGCCGTCGCCGATGCTCAGGCCCAGGCGCTCGCCGCCGCCGAGTCCCTCGGCTTCATCCGCCTTGGCCTCGTCCACGGCGGCGCCATCGACCCCGACGGCCGCCTCCATGACGTCGTCCTCCTCGTGATGCCCCTCCGCCGCTGGCGCTCCTCTGCCGACTTCTAGCATCGGATCAATCGAAGGCGGCCGCCGGTTCCGGCGGCCGCCTTGAACTCTGCGGACCTTTGCTGTTACCTGGGCGCCGCCTCAATTGCGTGATCAGCCGTGGTCGGAACCAGGCGGGCAACCGGTTCCGGCTCGCTCTCGACGCGAACATCAGGCACCCATTCCAGCCATCGCGGGAAGTACCAGTTCCGGTCCCCGAGCAACTCCATACTGGCGGGCACCAGCACCATGCGGATGATCGTGGCGTCAATGAGAATTGCCACCGCCAGGCCAAAGCCCACCTGCTGGAAGATCACAAGATCGCCCGAAGCCATACCTGCGAACACCGCCACCATGATCAGCGCCGCGCCCGTGATGATGCTCGCCGTCTGCCGCAGCCCGTAGGCGACCGCGGGCCCGTTTTCACCGGTCTCGTCGTAGCGCTCCTTGATCCGGCTGAGCAGGAAGACGTGATAGTCCATGGAGAGCCCGAACAGGATGGCGAACAAGAACAGAGGAAGCCATGACTCGATTACCGGCGACTCCTGGAACCCGAGCAGACTGGTCCCGACGCCCTCCTCGAAGACGAGTACCAGGATGCCATACGCTGCGCCCACCGACAGCAGGTTCATGACCACCGCCTTCAGAGGCACCACGATCGAGCGGAAGGCTACGAGCAGCAACAGGAAACTCAAGCCGAGCACGAAGATGAATACGGACGGCAGGTAGTCTTTCTGCGTCTGCACCGAGTCGACGGTCTCCGCCGTCGGCCCACCAACGAACACCTTTGCCGTATCGCCGCGGAAGGCGGCGGGGATGTATTCGCCGCGTAGCCGCTCGAGCGCGGACTTCGACTCAGGACTGGAGAAGTCTCCGGGCATCGACACGGTAACCAGCGCCAGGTCCCCGCTGTCGTTCTTTTCGACCGTCGATGCGCCGAAGAAGCCGTCGCCGTTCAAAGCTGTGGTCAGCTGGTCGATGCCGCCCTGCACCGCCGGTGTGTTCACGCTTGGCGACTCGATAACGATGTCAGCCGTCAGCACACCGTCCGAGAACTCTCGGTTGAGTACGTCGAACGCGTGACGCGGGTCGCTGTTGTCCGGCAGCGTGCTGATCCCAACATTGCCGAGGTTGATATTGAAGACCGGCACAGCCGCAGCGATCAGCAGACCTCCCGACAGCAACACGCTGATGACTGGTCGGGCCGTTACGAGCCTGGTAGTGATTCCCCATAGACCACCGCCGCCCTTCAGCTCGCCCCGCTTCCCAATGAACGGCAGGGTGAGCCAGTTCACGCGGTCGCCCAGCAGCGAGAGCATTGCGGGAAGCAGGGTCAGCGCTGCCAGCACGGTGACCGCGACGACAAGAATCGCGCCGACTGCGAAGCTCCGGAAGACCGGGTCCGGCACGATCAGCATCCCGGCCAGCGCGATCGCGACCGCCATGCCGGAGAAAAACACCGTGCGGCTCGCCGTCGCCCCGGCCGTTGTGATCGCCTCTATCTTCTGCTGGCCGCGGGCCCGCTCCTCACGGTAGCGCTGAGCGATGAACAGCGAGTAATCGATGCCCACTGCCAGGCCGATCATCGTGATGATGAAGACCACAAAGTCTGACATTTCGATTGCGTTGCTGACAAGCGCCGTAGCGCCGATCGCAACGAAGATCGAGAGGAGCGCGACAACAATCGGGAGGCCTGCCGCGACCGCCGCGCCAAACACGATAAGAAGAACAACCAGCGCGACGGCGATTCCGATCAGTTCGCCCTGCTTAAGTGTGTCTTGCAGCAATGTGGTGATTTCGCCCTCGACGCTCCCGAAGCCAACCGTGGTTACGCGGAAGCCGTCGCTCCCGTCTGCCCTCTGGACGACACCGACCAGGGGCTTGGCAGTGTCAACTGCGTCCTCTTTATCACCGGTGAGCCTGGCTGTTACGAGTGCTGTGTGCCCGTCCTCCGAGACCAGCCCCTCGCCGCCGTTTCGGTAGCTCGCCACCGAATCAACCCCGTCAGCCGCCTCCAGGTCACCGACGAGCGAGTCGACGAAGCCTGCGAACGCTGCTTCGTCCGCCGTCGTCGTCTGTGACTCGACAATGATGAACTCCTCGGGCGGCGTCTGCTCACGAAGGCGCGCCTTGATGAGGTCCTGCGCCTTCGTCGCTTCCGTGCCTGCGGTCGCCGTGTTCGACGATGACTTCATCATTCCAGATGCGCCGAACGCGACGACCACCAGCAGCACCCATGCCCCGAGCACCCGCCAGGGATGGTGGGCCGCGGCGCGGGTGATCCAGCCCGTCAGACCGAGGTGTCCGCGGGTGCTAGACTGATTCTTCCTTGACTGTGAGCCATGCATTTCTACTCTTGCTCCTTTCGCGTAATTCGTTCCGTTTGGTCCGTGATCTTGCCCAAAGCCTCTGTCGTCTTGCCCAATGCCCCTCCTTTCACTTTCTCCGCGGCCATTCGGATCGCCCCGAGGAGATCGCCGTCCATCTGTTGCTTGCCCACGAAGGCGACGGCGCCGGCGGCAAGCGCTCGCTCGATCGTCGCCCGATCGTCATGCAGGCTCAGGATCACCACCGCTGCTTGCGGGACGCGGGCGGCAAGCTCGCGCGTGGCCGAAATGCCGTCGATGACCGGCAGGTTGACGTCCATCAGGACAACATCCGGCGACAACAGGCCGGCCAGATCGACGGCCGTGGCCCCATCTGCCGCCTCGCCCACCACGCAGATATCCGCCTCGAGTCCGAGACGCATTAACAGCCCGCGCAGCACCTTTGGTTCGTCGTCTACAAGCAAGACTCGTATTGGTTCCATCACACAGCTAGTCTCGCCCCCGGCTGTCGTGCTCGAATCGTGCCTGCGACGGGTTGGGACCCCCGACCTCTGCCCGACCCGACGCCTCCGTCAAAGGTCGGAGAGCCATTCCCGAGCCGCGCTGCGGGCGCTAGGGATGTCCAAGCGAGTCGCTATAATGGCTGCGGGGCGCTCCATGACGATTCGTGTACTCATCGCCGACGACCATGCCGTCGTACGCCAGGGCTTGCGCATGTTCCTCGCTCTTGACGCCGAGCTCGAGGTGGTCGGCGAGGCGGAAGACGGCACGCAGGCACTTAGTAGGGCAGTGGAGCTGCGCCCGGATGTGGTCCTGATGGACATGCTGATGCCGGTCATGGACGGCGTGGCCGCCACCGAAGCGATCCGCGGCGAGCTGCCCGACACCGAGGTAATCGCTCTGACCAGCGTCCTGGACGACTCCTCGGTCGTCGGCGCGGTGAAAGCGGGCGCCATCGGCTACCTTCTGAAGGACACCAACGCCGAGGAGCTGTGCCGCGCGATCAAGGCGGCCGCCGGAGGGCAGGTGCAGCTCGCGCCCCAGGCAGCCGCCCGTCTAGTTCGCCAAGTGCGGACACCGGACGTCGCGCCGACGGCCTTGAGCGAACGCGAGACAGAGGTCCTCCAGCTGATCGCCCGCGGGAAGGCGAACAAGGAGATCGCGGCAGAGCTGACGATCGGCGAGAAGACTGTGAAGACGCACGTCAGCAGCATCCTCAACAAGCTCGGGGTGCAGAGCCGGACGCAGGCCGCCCTCTACGCCGCTCAGTCCGGCCTCGTGCCCCTATCATCAGAATCGGCCTGACCAGCGACCGTGTAGCGAATGGCCACTCGCAGGCGTCACGCAGCCGATAATCGCCGACCCGTCACGCCCCAGGCAGTCGATTACGCGCGCCTCGCGGAGGAAGCGGAGCGCCGCACCCGAGAGACGACCGCCCTCCTCGAAGTCTCGCGCGTCGTCGCCTCATCGCTCGACCTGAGCGAAGTCCTCGGCGCGATCCTCGACCAGCTCGGCGCAATCACCGAGCACACGGGCGCCTCGATTCTGCTCATCAGGGACGACGTCTTCGAGTTCGTAGCCGCTCGCTCGATCACGGGCTCGAGGGCCCAAATCGGCGCTCGCCTCCCCTATACGGCCGGCTCTGGCATCGCCGCCGCGATACAGCGCGGAGAGGTCGTGATCATCGACGACGTGCGCTCGGATGACCCTCTGGCCGCCGACTACCGCGAGATCATCCGCGCGATCGGCGTGCCGGACCGGCCGCCGTTCAACGTAATTCGCTCCTGGATGGCCGTGCCGCTCGCCCTCAAGGAGCGCGTCCTCGGCACCCTCACCACCTCCTGGACCGAGCCCGCTTACTTCACCGCCGACCACGCCCGCCTCGCGCGCGCGTTCGCCGACCAGGCGGCTCTCGCCCTCGAGAACGCCCGCCTGTACGAAGCGATGCGCGGCAGCGCCCGCCGCTTCGAGGCGCTATCGCGCGCGGACAGCGAACTGTTCCGCTCGCTCGACCTCGACACAGTCCTTCAGGCGCTGGTCGACGTTACGGTCGACGTGCTCGGCACGGACAAGAGCATGGTGTCGACCTGGGATGTCGACACGCAGGTGATGACGCTCCGTGCCTGGAGAAACCTCGGCGGCGGTACATTGGCCTATATCCGCGAGCTCTTCAACCAGAGGACGCAGCGCCTGGAAGCACCGAACGCCGAGCGGGAGGGTTACGACGACTCACTCGCGGGTGTCATTGTCACGGAAGACCCATCCCGCGCGCCGCCGCACCTGGTCCCAATAATCGAGGCGGAGGGCATCGCGTCCATGATCGAGATCCCGGTGGTATCACGTGACGGCCGGCCGCTGGGCTTCTTCTCAGTCGCCTACACAACCGGCCACCACTTCGACGAAGCCGAACAGCGCCTCCTCACGGCTCTGGCCGAACGCGCGGCCGCCGCGATCAGCAACGCCGAGCTGTTCGAGCGCGCCCAGCAGGCCGCCTCGCTCGAGGAGCGCCAGCGCCTCGCCCGCGAGCTGCACGACTCCGTATCGCAGGCGCTCTACGGCATCGCGCTCGGCGCGCGGACCGCGCGCACGCTGCTCGACCGCGATCCGCCCGCGGCCGTCGAGCCGGTCGATTACGTCCTCTCCCTCGCCGAGGTCGGCCTCGCCGAAATGCGGGCGCTCATCTTCGAGCTGCGGCCCGAATCACTAGAGAGCGAGGGCCTGAACGCCGCCATCCGCAAGCAGGTGGAGGCTGTGCAGGCAAGGCACGGCCTCCGGGTGGACTTCCAGCCTTGTGACGAGCCCGACCTGCCGCTGCCCGTCAAAGAGGCGGTCTACCGCATAGCCCAGGAGTCGCTGCACAACGTCATCAAGCACAGCCGCGCGACCCACGTGCGCGTCACACTCGCCTCCA